>Ga0210385_10000081_pt1 | contig 108072 bp, 77 predicted proteins | sample IncBWH26OmetaG_FD_160107 | JGI IMG/M metagenome (GOLD analysis project Ga0210385, IMG submission 160107) | Forest soil microbial communities from Barre Woods Harvard Forest LTER site, Petersham, Massachusetts, United States - Inc-BW-H-26-O ...
GCTCCGCGGCTTCGCCCTGTTCGCTGGCCAGCGCAATCACCGCAAGCATCAGCAGTGCCCGCGGATTCGACGGGTCCTTCGCAAGCACGCGCTGACACTGTAACGCTGCAGCCAGGCCGCCCGTCCGGTCCAGCGGCCCCGTGCGCACTCGCTCCCCGTCCCCCATGGATGGGGATCCCGCATCCGCCGTGCCAAACACCTTGGTGCCGCCTGAGAAATTGCCCAGACAGAACCGCGACGCCCCCAGAAGGAAAATCCGCCCCCCTCCCGTTCTATCTAGTGAAGGCGTCCGGCCACTGCGCCGGAAACTTAAAACTATGGATTTCCTCACCCAGGTTTTCGTGCATTATGGCAGTATGTGCGGCAGCGTCATGACGACGATTCCCGATCTGCGAGCCCGCGTGCCGCTTCTCGAGCGCGAGCAGGTTCCCAACGAAATTGCGGCCCTCTACGACCGCATCTATGCCGATCGCGGCATCGTCCCCAACATGTTCAAGGCGCTCGCCAATGTGCCCGATCTGGCCCTCGGCATCACCGCCTTCCTCAAACCCCTCATGGCCGAAGGCTCTCTCCGCGGCTGGTACAAGGAACTCATCGCCACCCGCGTTGCCTCATTGAACTGCTGTGCCTACTGTGTCAGCGCCCATCGCCATCTCGCTCTCAAGCGCGGCGCCACCATGGGCCAGGTCGCCAGCCTCGACGACTTCGAGCAGGGTCCATTCACTGAGAAAGAAAAGGCCGGCTTCCGCTACGCCACTCTGCTCCATCAATCAGGACACGCCATCAACGAAGCTGCGCACGATGCGGTGAGCGAGCACTACGATGCCACCGAGATCATCGAACTCACTGCAGTCGCCTCAGCCTTCGAGCTCTTCTCGCGCTTCAACTCCGCGTTGCGCATTCCCGTCACGCCCATTCCCGACTGAGTCTGCCTCACGTCGCATCTCCTGTTGCACGTCGACTCTTCCGGCGTCATCCACACAGCGTTGCTTGCGCCCCCGGCTCACTTGCCCAGATGCTTCACAAAAAAATCCGCCATGATGTGGTTCGCCTCAATGGCTTCCGGCAGCAGCGGGTCATACCAGAACGCATGCGGCAGCGCATCGTAAATCACCAGTTGCGCATCCACACCGGCATTGTAGTAAGCGCGCTGCAGATTCACCGTTCCGCTTAACAACAGATCGCGCGTGCTCGTCACAAACAATGTCGGCGGCAGCCCATGCAAATCTCCAAAAATCGGTGAAAGCACCGGGTCCTTTGCATCCGTCTGCGCAACATAAAATGGATCGTGCGCTCCCGGCTCCGGCGGATCCAGGTGACCCGCCAGTCCCCGCAACGCATACAGCGCAATCGAATCGCCCGGCCGCGCAAAATCCCCCATCCCGCTGAAGATGCCCAGCGCCGCCGGCATCGGCAGCCCCGCCTGCTTGATCTTCGCCGCTACTTCCGCCGTCAGAATCGCGCCCGCCGACGTACCGTAAATCACAATGTGATCCGGCTTGTACGTCTTCAGCAATTCTTTGTACACGGCAATCGAGTCATCCACCGCAGCAGGGAAGGGATGCTCCGGCGCCAGCCGGTACAAAACCGCCACCACCTTGATCCCCGTATAACTGGCGATTGGAATCGACTCCGTGTACGAGCCCGAATCGGAATTGAATCCGCCGCCATGCAGATTCAGCAGCACCTTGTCCCGGTTTGCTTCCCGCATCCCGTCCGGCGTCACCACATGCACCGCCACGCCGGCCATCGTCTCATCCACCAGCGTATTCGGACACAGCTTCGTCCATGCCACCCTCGCGCGCGCGGTGTAGGCATCGGTCATCTTGCGCCGGTCTTCCAGCGACTGTGCCGGCCCCTGGTCCGGCTCCGCGCGTCCCACGCCTAGCTGCGCCTGCGGACTGATCGTCTGCGGCACCGGCACCACGCGCGTCACATGGGCCGTCCCATGCTCGTCGATATAGCTCGTATCGCGCGTCGGAGCATCCGCGGCAGTGGTCGCCGCCGGAGCAGCCGGCGCTCCCGACTGTTGAGCTACCAGCCCCGTAGCCGAAACCAGTACAAGCAATGCAAACAAGCTGCGCATCAAAAACTCCTTCCCGGCACATTCAAGCGTCCAGACTTGGCCGGCAAAACGAACGCATCCACCATAGCAGGCGCCGCACCCCGCTACCCTTCCGCAACACAACCTGCCTTCGCAACGAAAGGCTTCCCAGCGCCTCTTCGAATGCCGTAAAGTGAGAGTCCCATGACGACTCTCACTTCCCCTGAAGTTCGCAACTATATCAACGGCAAATGGCAGACCCCTTCGAGCGCGCCCGGCCTCGAACTCACCAATCCCGCCACGGGCGAACCGCTGGGCCGCTCGCCCGAAGGCTCTGCCGCTGAAGTCGACGCCGCCGTCTCCGCTGCTCAGACCGCCTTTCCCGCCTGGCGCGCCCTGCCCGCCGGCGATCGCGTCCAGTTCCTCTTCAAACTCAAGAATCTTCTCGAACAGCACTTCGATGCCCTCGCCGCCATCATCACCACCGAAAATGGCAAGACCCTCGGCGAGTCCAAAGGCGAACTTCGCCGCGGCATCGAGAATGTCGAAGTCGCCTGCGGAATTCCCGTCCTCATGCAGGGCTACTCCCTCGAAGACATCGCGCCAGGCATCGACGAAATCATGGTCCGCCAGCCGCTCGGCGTCTGCGGCATCATCACCCCCTTCAACTTTCCTCTGATGATTCCGCTTTGGTTCCTGCCCTATGCCATCGCCACCGGCAACACCGTCGTGCTCAAGCCAAGTGATCGCGTGCCTTATTCCGCCGCTCGCCTCGTCGAACTGATCTCCGAAACCGGCATCCCTCCCGGCGTCGTCAATCTAGTCCATGGCGGCAAACCCGCGGTCGACGCGTTGCTCGATCATCCCCAGGTTCGCGCCATCAGCTTCGTCGGTTCCACACCGGTCGCCAAATATGTCTACTCCCGCGGCTCGGCCAGCGGCAAGCGCGTCCAATGCCAGGGCGGTGCAAAAAATCACGTCGTCGTTCTTCCCGATGCCGATCAGGAAACCACAACCAAAATCATTGCCGACTCAGCCTTCGGTTGTGCTGGACAGCGTTGCCTCGCCGTCAGCGTCACCGTCACCATCGGCGAAGCCAAAGATTGGTTTCGCGAAGCAATCTCGTCCGCCGCTTCTTCGCTCAAGATCGGCAACGGTCTCGACCCCGCCGTCCAGATGGGACCCGTCATCACCCACGCCAGCCGCGAACGCGTTCTCTCCCTCATCGGCAAAGGCGCAGACGATGGAGCCAAAGCTGTCGTCGATGGCCGCGGACAGTCCAAGGTCGCCGGCTCGTTTATCGGACCCACCGTGCTCGACGGACTTCCCGCAAACAGTCCCCTCATGGAAACCGAGATCTTCGGACCCGTGCTTTCCGTCGTTCACGCCAAAACCGTCGAAGAAGCCATCGAGATGATCGAACGCTCGGCCTATGGGAACGCCAGCTCAATCTTCACTTCCTCCGGCGCCGCGGCCCGCAAATTCCGCAACACCGTCTCCACAGGAAACGTGGGCGTCAACATCGGCGTCCCCGCGCCCATGGCCTACTTCCCGTTCTCCGGCTGGAAAGGCAGCTTCTTCGGCGTCATGCATGCGCAGGGGCGCGATGCCATCGAGTTCTTTACCGACAAAAAGGTGATCGTCGAGCGCTGGCCTAAAGAGTGGACCCGCAAGTTCTAAGTCGCCTGCCGGCTCTCCGGGCGAAGGACCCATGTGCATCTTTCGCCCATTCCCTCCCCACGCGCGGCAGTCCAAAAAATCCAGTCAAGATCGCATCTGAAAAATACTTTCTAAGTCGCTCATTCTACTCGCGCGATTTTTTGAGCGGACTTGCAGTCTAATTCGAACAAAAGTTCACAATAAGAGTTGGGGGAATTCGCACGCCAGGGAGGTCCGCTTGATCCGAACAGGGAAAGCCAGGTTCCCATCCCCTTCAGCCCAGGTGCCAATCCGCTGACTCGCTCACTTGCGACCTGTTGCATGTTCAGTCCCGCAAATGTGCGCAAAAGTGCGGTTTAAAACCGTCTTTTCTGAGGCTAAACCTTGTGCAGTGTGGATCTTAGGGGCCGATTTGGGTACCCCCCCCTCCCCCCCCGGGGGTGGGTATACGCGATTCGTAAAATCGACATTTCGGGCTACAAAAACTTGATCGGATCAACGATCTGCCCTGTTGGGCTCACGCTCCGCGAATTCCGAAGCAGGGGCACGAAACTCCTCTGCGCGGGCGGCCAGTCCCCCGTGGGGCCTGCATCCGTGAAACTGTGAAGCTGTGAAACTGTGAGATTCAGCCGGTGCCCGAAGCGTGGCTGCGCGGCCAATCATTCTCCTACCTTGGTTGCAGCTGCGGTAGTTGCGGCTTTTCTTCTGTAATGTGTACCGAGTGATCCAGCGTGAACGTGAGCAGCGTTTCCGCTGGCAGCACAATCTGCCTGTTGCCGGTAAACGCTGAACCCGCTGTGCCTGCGCCGCCGCCCACCAGGCCGCCAATCAACGCGCCCTTGCCGCCGCCGGCCACGCCGCCAAGAATCGCGCCCAGCCCCGCGCCGCCGCCAATCATCGCGGTACTGCGCTTGCCTTTGCCCTTTTCCGCGCGCGAAATCGTGGTCGTCGCCACCGGATAACCGCCCCACTTCGTGTGAACGCGCTCCAGCTTGATCGAAAGAACCGCTCCGCCTTTGAACTTGCCCAGCGGTTTCGCGTCAATTACCGTGCCATCCGCACGCGCTTCTTTCGGCACAACCATTTCGCCGTTTACGCGAATATCATCGGCGACGGTTGCTGTAAAGGAATCGCCTGGCTGCGAAATTTTTGAACCAAGATCCTGGTCAAGACGCACTCGGATCGCCGTGCCGCTCGGCAGCGTAATCACCGCCGGAGGTGGCGGAGGCAGCGGCGTCGCAGGTTGCCCTGTCGACCCTCCCGGCTGTGCCGCTGCGTTGCTCGCCGGCTGACCACTTGCCGGCTGCGACGACTCTGCTGCCTGGTTGGCTGCCGCTGGATTGTTCGCTTTGCATCCGCTGAAGGACACCGCAGAGACGAAGAGCAGAGAGGCTAAGAGAAAAGCATTTCGCTGGGTGTTCATTCGTGCACTCCTTAGTTTGAGGATCTTTCGCGGCCCATTGCACGCAAACCAAGGGAAGTCTCCCGTGGGCACAATCGTACCCACGGAAACGGGAAGGAAGGTGAATCAAATATCCAGGTTCTTTACGTCAAGCGCGTTGTCTTCGATAAACTTCCGTCGCGCCTCGACATCTTCTCCCATCAGCGTGGTGAAGATCGTTTCAGTTTCCGCAATATCTTCAAGCTTCACTGAGAGCAGAGTCCGGCGCTCGGGATCCATCGTTGTCTCCCAAAGCTGCGGCGCGGTCATCTCGCCCAGCCCCTTGTACCGTTGCACCTGGTAGTCCTTCTTGCCTTGCTCCACAATGTACGCAAAAAGCTCGCGCGCGGTTTGCTTCTCGACAGGGTCGCGCGTGATGCGTGCTGCTTTGCGCGCGGTCTTGGCTTCCGCCTTTGCTTCTGCGGGCGCCTCGCCCTCTTCGGTTTCTACTTCTTCCGGTTCTTCCACTGCAGTCGCTTTTGAAGCGAACTCCACCAGGAACGGCGGCTCAAGATACGTCTTGATCTGGGCAAACTTCGCCATCATCTGCCGGAACTCCGGGCTCGATGCAAGATTCCAGTCAACCCGGCGTTCGGCTCCCTGCGCATCCACAAAGCTGATCGACCAGGTGTGGTGCTCCTCATCCTCAACCGGCTTGTTCAGCGACTTGAAACCAAAATCGCTCGCTTGACTCTTTAGCTCCGCGTGCAATGACGCCAGCTTTTCCGGCGCTTCGCTGCCCGACTTCGATGTGAAGTCCGAGCGGTGCGTCAGCTCGGCGCGCGCCAGCAACTCCGTCAGCTTCTCGTTGCGGATGCGCTTGTCCACCTTTTCAACAAACCCGAGATATTCGTTCAGGTAGGTCATGAATCGCGTCAGGTCCGCGCCTTCAATCTTGCTGGCGCTTTCACCATGGCGAACAATCATGCCCTCCGAGGCGCGCTTCACCATGACCTTCACAAATTCACGGTCGTCCTTGATGTATTGCTCAAAACGCCCCTTCTTGATCTTGTAAAGCGGCGGCTGCGCAATAAACACGTTGTCCCGTTTGATCAGCTCCGTCATGTGACGGAAAAAGAACGTCAACAGAAGAGTCCGGATATGCGAACCGTCCACGTCGGCATCCGTCATCAGGATGATCTTGCCGTAGCGCAGCTTGGCGGGATCGAAGTCATCCTTGCCAATGCCGGTGCCCAGCGCAGTAATCATTGCCCGGATTTCTTCGTGTCCGAGCATCTTGTCGTAACGGGCTTTTTCTACGTTCAGAATCTTGCCCTTCAGCGGAAGAATCGCCTGGAAGCGGCGATCGCGGCCCTGCTTGGCCGTTCCACCTGCGCTCTCACCCTCCACGAGGTAGAGTTCGCAGCGTGCGGGATCGCGCTCAGAGCAGTCGGCAAGCTTGCCGGGCAGTCCGCCGCCATCCAGTGCGCCCTTCCGCCGCGTAAGGTCGCGCGCCTTGCGCGCTGCTTCCCGCGCGCGCGCAGCTTCAATCGCTTTGTTGATGATGCGCTTCGCAATCGGAGGATTTTGCTCAAGGAATGCGCCCAGACGCTCGTTCACGAACGCCTGCACAGTTCCAGCGATGTCGGAGTTGAGCTTTCCCTTGGTCTGTCCTTCAAATTGCGGCTGCGACAGCTTCACGCTTACGACCGCAACAAGACCTTCGCGCACGTCGTCGCCCGACAGGTTCTCTTTCATGTCCTTGAAAAGACCAAGAGCTTGTCCAATCGCGTTGATCGTGCGGGTGAGGGAAGTGCGGAAACCGGAAAGATGCGTCCCTCCATCCACGGTGTTGATGTTGTTCGCAAAACTGAACACCGTTTCGGAATAGCTGTCGTTGTATTGCAGCGCGATCTCGATCTCCACACTGTCGCGCGTGGCTTCCATCATGATCGGCTTTTCATGCAACACAGACTTGCCGCGATTCAGGTGCTTCACAAATTCCGAAATGCCGCCGGCATACTTGAACTCCGCTTTTTTGGAGTCGCCCGTCTTCGAATCGGCCGTCCGTTCGTCGGTCAGCGTGATCTCGAGCCCCTTGTTCAAGAAAGCAAGTTCGCGCAGGCGCTGCGCCAGCGTGTCGTAGTTGTACTCCGTCGAAGTGAAAATACTCTTGTCCGGGAGGAAATGAACTTTCGTGCCGCGCCTCTTGCTTGTGCCGGCCTTGCGCAACTCGCTCGTGGGAATGCCGCAAGAATAGTCCTGTTCCCAGGTGTGACCATCACGCCAGATTTCTACGTTGAGTTCCTGGCTCAGCGCGTTCACGCAGCTCACGCCGACACCGTGAAGGCCACCCGAAACTTTGTAGTTCGACGCATCAAACTTGCCGCCCGCATGCAGCTTCGTCAGCACCACCTGCACAGCGGGCATCATCTTGCCATTACCCACCGGCATCATGTCCACCGGGATGCCGCGCCCATCGTCTACCACGGTAATCGAGTTGTCCACGTGGATCGTGACTTCGATTCTCTTGGCGCACCCGGCAAGCGCTTCGTCGACCGAGTTGTCGACCACTTCGTAGACAAGATGGTGAAGTCCCATCTCGCCTGTGGACCCGATGTACATCGCGGGGCGCAGTCGGACTGCTTCCAGTCCTTCAAGAATCTTGATGTTTTCGCCGGTGTAGCTGCCGTTGTTGCCGTCGTCCATGTGTTCCTCAGGGAGATTTTCTGAAGGTAGGGTCGCCATAAGATTCGCTCTGCCAGCTCTTTTCCGTTTGGTGCGCTCGACGCGGTCTTGCGGACTGCTTTTCGTGCGTCTGCTTTGCGACTAACCGCTTGAAAGATCGAGGCTTTGAACGAATTTGCCTGGCTCAATTTTACCACGCGGAGGGGGTGGAAAAAGGGGACGCAGAGTCACCCCTGACTTGAGTACCTGAGAGCGTATTACCTGTGTGTTATGTGACGTTAGTACCTATCTCGGTGACTACTTATGGAACTAACTGAAATACCTAGACTTACTTTAGAATCTGCTCTAGCATGAATGTGTTAGTACACAGTCCATTTGTGTCAATAGTTTTCGCAAAGGGGTAACCAACTATGAAACTGGCAATTCGCATCTTCGCTTGCGCCGTCGTAATCGCCGGTGCCGCTGCGGCATCGCATTCTTCTTCGAATTCGCACATGTTCATAAGCCACCAGGCAGCAAGCGCGGCGATTCCAGTTCCTGGATGTGGACCTGGCATGGGCTGCGTCCCTTCACCGAACACCGGGAAATAGTTACTCCTTGGACGCGTAGCACCAAAGTGCTAGACGTTCGGCGCACTTTCCCTTTGAATCCAAAGGTCTCCGGCGCTATCCTGAAAAAACCCTCAGGACGGTAGGGGCGTGGTATGCCTTTGGATTTCGCCATGTCGATGATGACTGCAGCGGAGTTTTTGCTGTGGGCAGCTCTTGGCTTCGTATTTTGGAAGAAGGGCCTGCACAGCCGCTTCCCTGCGATGAGCACTTATCTCGGCATACGGCTCGGATCGATGCCGCTGCTCCTCGGTCTTCTCTACCTTCAGGCACAGCCCGGCCATCAGGAGTTCTTCTACCCTGTCTACTTCTACCTCTACTGGGCCGTTTACATCGCCAGCGCCGCTTCGCTCTTTTTCATCTGCCAGGAAGTCTTTCGGAATGCCTTATCTTCCTTTCCCGGCCTCATGCGGCTCGGAACCATCGTCTTCCGCTGGACAACTTTGGCGTCGCTCATCGTTAGCCTGTCATCGGTATCGTTCTCGCATCTCGGCGCGCTCCTGATTCCCGATGTCGCCCTCGCGCTCATGCGCTCCGTCAGCATTCTTGAGCTCTGTCTGCTGGCGTTTCTCTGCCTCTGCATCAACGCCCTGCGTCTCTCCGCTCGGGATGTTTCCTTCGGCATCGCGCTCGGCTTTGGAATCATGTCGGCCAACGACTTTATCCTCGCCTCGTTCTGGTCGCGGAACACTTCGCTGACTTCTCCAATTCAATTCGTCAACGAATCCATGATTCTGGTCACGCTCGGTGTCTGGTCGGCCTATTGCGCGCTTCCGGAGCCGGCCCGCAAGCCCGTTGTTCTAGCAGCCAACTCGACCATCTATCGCTGGAATGAGATCGCAGCAGCTCTTGGCCACGGCACAAAGGTCGCCGTTCAGCAGCCTGCAAATAGCTTCTTCCTTTCGGATGTCGAGAAGGTCGTCGACAAGGTCCTCACCCGAACCAACATGCATGGCAGCGAATCCAAGTCCTAACAAAAAGTTCTTTGTAAGCAGAAAAGACCAGCCCGTGGGCTGGTCTTTTCATTTCCTGCAGATCCTACCATAGAAGGGCCGCGGCCTCGCCACAGCCCTCTCAAGCTTTCGTCGTTATTCGGCGCTGACAGGCTCAATCGATGCGAAACGTCCACGATTCCCGTGGTCGCTGAACTTCACTCGGCCCGTAACCTTCGCAAACAGCGTGTCATCGGAGCCGAGACCTACGTGTGCGCCTGGCTTGATACGCGTGCCACGCTGCCGAACGATGATCGACCCGCCAGTGACGAGTTCGCCACCGAATGCCTTTACGCCAAGGCGCTGTGCATTCGAATCGCGCCCGTTTGTAGAACTACCGCCGCCCTTTTTATGTGCCATCGCTAAATCCCCTTTTCAATCTCTGATCCGCGCCTAGTTGGCAGCAGTGTAAGTCACGCCATCGGCTTCGATCGCCTTGATGCGCACTTCAGTAAAGTTTTGCCGATGCCCCTGAAGCTTCTTGTATTGCTTTTTCCGCTTCAGATGAAACACCAGGATCTTGCCCCCGCGGCCTTCGCCAAGAACTTCGGCCGTCACCTTGGCCGTGGAAGGCTTCGCAACTGTCCCAGGTTCGCCCGAAACGGCCAGCACGTCGCTGAATTCAACTGTCTGGCTTTCTGACGGAACACTCTCGATTTTTACGACATCGCCGGGAGCGACACGGTACTGCTTTCCACCGGTTCGAATAACCGCGTACATAAATCCTCCAGAGCAGCAAGCATCGCTTGCGCTCATCCATACAAAATAGCTCGGGCGGAAACTTCTGCGCCTGGGAACGCTCCAGCCTAAACTACAGGCGAACGCTAAACCCCGCAGCGACAAGCAGGAATCGCCAAACTAAGGTAGTTTACCTGTTTTCAAGACCCGAGGTCAATGCGGTAAGCCGGGACTCGGCTCTTGGTCTGGATTGGCCTACTGCAGCGGTCAATTTGCCCTTCAAGTGGGGTTAAAGCGTCCAGACTCCCGCAGCTGGGTAAAAGTTCTCCGACACTAGAGGCGGCATCCGGAAGTGCCGCTCTTACAATTAGATGGGCGGTCCTCAGGCCCGTACCGTCAAAGCAAGCCAATCCACGAAGGTCTTCCGGGCGTTCAATGCCGCTCGAAGGGAATTGTGCAGAATGGGATTGAATCTCCTGGACGTCGGGGTGATCGGCTTCTACCTCGCCGGCGTCACGCTTTTCGGCCTTCGTTTTCGAAAACAGGACCGTACGCTGCAAAGCTACTTTCTCGCAGAAAAGGCGGTGCCCTGGTGGGCCATCGCGCTTTCCATCGTCGCTGCAGAAACGAGCACACTGACCATCATCAGCATTCCAGGCCTTGCCTACGATCAGGACTTTCGATTTCTTCAGCTTGCCATCGGATACTTGCTCGGACGCATTGTCGTCAGCTTCGTGTTGATCCCGCAATATTCGCGTGGAAATCTTCTCACGGCTTATCAACTCATCGAACAGCGATTCGGCCCTCGAATGCAAACTCTCACAGGCTCCGTCTTCCTATTGACTCGCGCGGCCGCGGAGGGCGTCCGAATTTTTGCAGTTGCCGTCATCGTGCGGATCGCATTGGCCGGCCTTTTTCATGGTCTCACGAGTTTGGCGAGCGATGTGTTGGCGATCGCAGTGGTCGTTTTGCTTACTTTGATCTACACCTTTGAAGGCGGTATGGCAGCCGTCATCTGGACCGACGTCATGCAATTGGCTGTCTACGTCGCATGCACGCTTGGCTGCGTCTTCGCAATTGCGCAACTCGTACCCGGCGGATGGTCAACGATCGTCTCGATGGGGAGCCACGCCGGTAAATTCAGGGTTCTCGACCTTTCCTGGAGCCTCGCTAAACCCTACACACTCTGGGCTGGGGTCATCGGAGGGACCTTTCTCACGGTCGCAAGTCATGGCACGGACCAGCTGATTGTACAGAGGCTGCTGTCTGCGCGAAACGAGAGGCAATCAAAGGCGGCGCTCCTGTCGAGTGGTGTCTTCGTTCTTTTTCAGTTCGCACTCTTCCTCCTCGTGGGCGTTCTTCTCTTTGTGTTCTATCGATCCTTCCCCATGACGGCAGGCATCCCGAAGGGAGATTCGATATTTCCAACTTTTATTGTGACGCAGTTGCCACACGGGATCAGTGGTCTGTTCATTGGGGCAATTCTTGCTGCCGCCATGTCGAACCTGAGTGCAGCGTTGAACGCTCTGTCTTCGACAACAGTAGTCGACTTTTATCAAAGATGGGCTCCTGCCGCAACGGAAGAGCGCAGAATCGTGATTTCTCGCCGCGCGACGGCCTTCTGGGCCACTATGCTTTTTGTGCTCGCTGTCATCTCACGAAGCGGTGGTCGGGTACTGGAAATGGGCCTGACGATCGCGTCTGTAGCGTATGGAGCGCTGCTTGGCGTGTTTCTTCTAGGAGTGCTCACGCGCCGGGCGACAGAGAGGGGCGCAATGGTGGGAATGGTTGCAGGTTTGGGTTTCAACATCTGTCTTTGGATATTTACCACAACAGCTTTTACCTGGTACGTGGCCTTCGGATGTGGTGTGACATTCTTGATCGGATACGGCATGAGTTTGGCATGGCCCAAAAACACCATCAACGCGTAATCAAAAGGAGATCGATGCGGCTGAAAGATCTGGCAACCGAACAGGGAAATCCGGCGACAAAGAATCTTGATCAAATGAGCGCCCTCCAACTGGTCACCGCGATGAATCGGGAGGACACCGTCGTGCCGCTCGCGATTCGTCAGGTTTTGCCGCAGATCGCCCGGGCGGTGGAAGCGGTTGCGCGCAGTCTCGCCCAGGGAGGACGTCTCATCTATGTTGGCACCGGAACAAGTGGACGAATCGGCGCGTTGGACGCATCGGAGTGTCCGCCAACGTTTGGGACATCCCCAAACACGGTCCAATTTCTAATCGCCGGGGGCGACAGGGCACTGGTCCATGCCACGGAATCGAGTGAGGATTCCGCGGAAACCGGCCAGCGCGACATGATCGCAAGAAGCCCAGGCGAGCGGGACGTTGTTGTTGGGATTGCCGCGAGCGGCCGGACCCCGTACACAATTGCAGCGTTGAAGTCTGCCCGGAACAAGGGAGCGAAGACGATTGCGATCGCCTGCAACCCCGGTTCTGCGCTCGCAAAAGCCGCGCACATTCGCATCGAGATTAATGTCGGGCCGGAGGTACTCGCCGGATCCTCTAGGCTGAAAGCGGGAACTGCGCAGAAGCTGGTCTGCAATATGCTGACCACCGGCGCTATGGCTCAACTCGGTTACGTATATGGCAATCGAATGGTGAACCTTCATCTCAAGAATAAGAAATTGGTTGAACGCGGCATCGGGATCGTCGAATCGCTCGCGAAGGTTGACCGCAAGACCGCGGAGAGTGTCTTGGAACGAGCCGGCATGAGTGTGCCTGTAGCGCTGGTAATGCTCTTATCAGGCGTTGACCAGAAAGCAGCAAAAGCGAAACTCAAGAAGGCAAGTGGAAATATTCGACATGCAATTGAGGGCTGAAATGCGGAAATCGAGAAGGAATTACGGTCAATCGTGCGCATCTATTGGGATAATTATGATAGTCGCCTTCGCCTCGATGATGTCTGCAGTCCATGCGCAGACATCCCTATCTCCGGGCGCACTTCCAAAGGCAACAGATCAGCTTGCTGCAATTGATTTCGCAGTGCAGAGCGCGGTCGATAACGGGCGCATACCCGGTGCTGTCGTTCTCGTTGGACACAACGACCATGTCATTTATCGCAAGGCCTTCGGCTGGCGCTCCCTCGAACCGCAGCGCGAGCCGATGACTCTGGATACAATCTTCGATCTCGCGTCTCTCACCAAGTGCGTGGCCACAACAACTGCTGTAATGCAACTCTTTCAGCAGGGACGAATTCGCTTGAACGATCCCGTTGCCGCCTACTTGCCCGACTTTGCGCAGAACGACAAGAGTCAGATCACCGTCCGTGAACTGATGACGCATTTTTCAGGGTTGCAGGAAGACCTCGACCTGAAGCAGGCGTGGACGGGCCGCCCGGCGGCCTATTCCATGGCAATGCAGCAGACACCTAAATATCCGCCCGGTACGCATTTTCTCTACAGCGACATCAACTTTGAAACTCTTGGATTCATCGTTGAAAAGCTCACCGGTGAGCCGCTCAGCGAGTACGTGCAGAAAAACGTATTTGGCCCTCTGCAGATGGACGAGACCTCATTCCTTCCCAGGAATGAATGGATTTCTCGCATCGCTCCCACGCAATATGACGAAAACGGGAAGATGTTGCGAGGCGTTGTCCATGATCCAACGGCTCGGAGAATGGGCGGTGTCGCAGGGCACGCTGGACTATTTTCAACTGCCGACGATCTTGCCAAATTCGCCCAGGAACTCCTCACAGGGAATTTGGTTCTAACTCGAGCGTCGATCGAGAAAATGAGCACGCCCCAGCAACCGACCTCTGCATCGAGTCTGCGCGGTCTGGGTTGGGACATCGATTCGCCGTTTTCGTCGAACCGGGGCGAGTTGCTCCCTGTGGGATCCTTTGGTCACACAGGATTCACTGGCACATCGCTGTGGATCGACCCGGTAACTGACACCTACATCATCATCCTCACGAATGCTGTGCACCCTAACGGCGGTAAATCGACCGTAGCTCTTCGCTCGCGAATTGCCACCATCGTCGCTTCAGCACTCGAACTCACCCCCAGTCAAGGCGATAAGATCCGCATGGCGAGGATTACTGGTTACAACGAATCGCAAATGGCCCAACGCCGGGTAACGGTTCGAAACGGGGATGTAAAGAATGGAATCGATGTTCTTGAGAGCCACGAATTCCGCGAATTACATCCGCAAAACAGCCACCCGCTTCGCATCGGCTTAGTCACAAATCAAAGTGGAGTGGATGGACGGGGTCGCCGCACGACAGATGTGCTCGCGAAGGTTCCTGGATTACAACTCGCCGCGATCTTCAGCCCGGAACACGGAATCGCCGGAAAACTCGACACAACAGAAATTGGCAACTCACGAGACGAGGCCACTGGAGTGCCAGTCTACAGCGTGTATGGAGATACGGATGCAAAGCGCCGTCCTACGCCTGAAGTAATCGCCGGACTAGACGAAATTGTTTATGACATTCAGGATGTGGGCGTTCGCTTTTACACCTACGAAAGCACACTCGGTTACTTTCTCGAGGCGGCATCGAAAGCTGGCAAAGAGATCGTCGTTTTCGATCGCCCGAACCCCATAGACGGAGCATTCGTACAAGGCCCCATGGCGGACCCCGGTCGTGAATCTTTCGTCAGCTACGGTCAAACTCCTGTGCGCCACGGCATGACGATTGGCGAATTGGCTAGGATGTTTAACTCGGAGCGCAACATTGGCGCAAAGCTCACGGTTGTGCCAATGGAGGGCTGGATGCGCGGGGACTGGTTCGACTCAACCGGTCAAAATTGGATCAACCCTTCTCCAAATCTCCGCAATTTGACTGAATCGATCCTCTATCCGGGCGTCGGCATGATCGAAGGCGCGAATATCTCTGTTGGCCGTGGAACCGACACGCCTTTTGAAATTGTGGGAGCACCGTGGATCGATGGTCTCGCCCTCGCGCACTATCTCAATTCTCGAGAGATTGCGGGGATTCGCTTCGTGCCCGAATCCTTCGTACCGAACTCCTCGGCTTTCGCTGGAGAGAAATGCAACGGCGTCAGCCTCGTTCTTACGGATCGGGAAGCTCTCGATGCGCCGGAGTTAGGTTTGGAGATCGCCCATGCGCTGCTCCAACTCTTTCCCGACAAGTTCAAAGTCAATGATCTGGATGGTCTCGTTCGCAACAAGGCAACAGCGGACGCATTGATCGCAGGTGAAGATCCACGACGAATCGCCCAGGAATGGCAAGACGCAATTGAAAGGTTCGAGAAGGTGCGTACAAAATACCTGTTGTATTAGCTCAAACGCACAGCAATTAGAAAGGCTTCATAACGCCACGACGATTGTGGGTCTCTCTCCTCGCGCATCCGCAGGTCGTAACTCCGTTGAGATGATTCTTGATTCTCCAGGCATGAGGGCAATGTAATTGTCAGAGTAGATTGCTGGCAGGATCCGATCGCCCGTCTTTTCCCGGATTGCCTTGACTCTGACCATCAGCGCAGGCCATGCCGCGGCGTTTTCCAGTTGCGTCGTAAGTCGCCAGATATTGCCGATTCGTTCCGAGGTGGTCTGCGCTTTCACCTTTTGGCTCGGGAGTTCACGAATCGCCCGAAAGTCGCCTTCGCGAAGCCCGCGGAGATAAAAGTTCGTCGAGATTACCTGCGCGTCCTGTCTAAGCGAGAGCCTCACAAAGTGAACCGGCGAAAGACCTTCCGGATATTTCAAGGCCATGCAGATTGTGGTGCTGTCGTCATCACTGTCAACGCCCACCGACTGAACGCTCTTTTGGGTCCCATCCATGTTCAGAATCTCTGCCTGCGCTTTCAGGCCGGGAACGCGACCAGCGCTGTAATTCACAATTTCAATGGAATCCTTCAAACGGTTCCACTGGATGTGCAGCGGCTCTGACCCCTTTTTGCAGCCAAAGTATGCCGCCGTTGGCTCGAAGAAATAGTCGTATGTTTGCCAGACAAAGGAGGGCCAACAGGGATGGCTCATCCATAGTAGGACTCCCATCCGGTGCTCGCTTTGGGCTTCCATCATCGCGCGATAGGTATCGTAGTTGACGAACTGCGCAAGTCGTATCCACTCTTCCGCGCTCTGGGCTCCGCCATATTGATTCTCGATTATGCTTCGGAAGCCGGCACCTCCCATCGCTCCCTTCATGCAAAAATCGTGAATGCCCCAGTCAAGTGCTTGCGGCCAAAGCGCCTTCTCCGGCACCATCATGCGAACACTCTCAATCGGTGGGATATTCGGCGCACCAATCTCGCTGTGCAACTTCGCGTCTGCAACTTGGAAATAGGTTCTGGATGGCATCGCCTGATAGGGACCGTGGCCGCTCACAACATCGTCTGCGGAGCTTGGAATGTAGTGCAGGCCAGGGTGCAGATCGCCCAGGATCTGCCGTATCCCCTCTTCGATGTTCGTGGGTGGGAATCCTTCGTTCCGGCCACAATAAAGGCCGATGGAGCAGTGATTGCGAATCCGCAAGACAAAATCCTGAACGTTGCGCAGGAACAGATTGTTGTCATCAGGTTCTGGACCGTCCCATGGATTCGCTAGCCAGAAATCATGCCACACCATCACACCATGGCGATCGCAGGCGTCATAGAGGGCTTCATCACCAATCTGGCCAACCCAATTTCGAATCATTGTAAAGTTCATATCGCGGTGATAGCGAACCGCGGCGTCATATTCGCGAGTACGGTAGCGCAGCATCGACTCGCTGAAACCCCAGTTGCCGCCCCTGGCAATGAACCGCCGGCCGTTCACCCAGATCCTCAGCGCGCCGCCCTCCTCGCTATACGTCATATGGCGCAAACCAACCCTGAAAATCCTTGTATCGAGGACCTTCCCGCCTGTTTCGAATGAGAGCGCGCAGTCGTAAAGGTAGGCCTCGCCATATCCAACTGGCCACCAAAGCTTGGGATTCTTCGCCTGGAGTACCGGATGCGTGGCTGCATCGAACTTTACGTGCCTTTTCTCCAACGCACCAAGTTGAACGCGCTGCTCAAAACTCACATCGCCAAGTCGCCCTCGGAGAATCCCTGAAACTGGATGGGACTGATGATTGTTAAGTTCCAGTTCGACTGTGATCTCCGCGCTCGAAGTGTCGGGAAGTGGAAGCTTGGTCGACACATAGTGGTTTTCGATTGTGACCGAATTCACGACGGTCAGGAATACATCGCCCCAGATGCCCGTATTCCGGCCACGGATCGTCGGAATCCAATCCCAGCCAATCGACGCATGATAAGTGGGATTGTCTGCGCCGAGTGCACCACCGTTCTGACCCGCTGATTCAAAGGTCTTCTGCTTGGTGCTCCCCGGCGTCGCGTTCTTTTCGATGCGAACGGCCAGAGCGTTTAGCTCATCAGCCGATATCTTGGAAGTGATGTCGAATTTCGCGCGCATGAAACCGCCATCAATCCGACCGAGACTTTCTCCATTCAGAAAGACCTCTGCCTTCCAGTTAATGCCATCGAAATTCAGCCACACGGACTGATTCGGCTTGGCTGACGGCACAGTGATTTCAGTGCGATACCAGAAGTCCGAATAAAAATACGAATCAGAGATGTAGAGTTGATTTTGACCAAAGTTCGGGTCAGGGATGGCGCCCGCATTGAGGTAGGACGTCAGAATGGTCCCCGGCACTGTCGCCACAACCCACGACGAATCGTCGAATTCAATCTTTGACAGTGCGCCACCGCCCGCGCCGACGAGATTCGCTCTCTGCAGCCGCCACCCTCCGCCTGCGAGATTGATCCGAGCATCTTCCGTTGATGCGGTGCGCAATTTCGGCTCGGCCACAAATCCACCATGCCCGTAAACCTCGAGTTCGCTGAGAATGTAGCCGTAAGGCGAGGTCGGCCTCGTCATTAGAACGCGCACAAAGCGTCCCGAGACAGGTCGTTCCAGTTTCACGTCATCCACCAATCCGGTCATTCCAGAAAGAGAATGCAGATCGGACCAGGTTTGAGCATCGTCGGAAACCTGAATGGAACCTTCAGCAGCTCGCGCAATCCAATGGACTCCGATTCGGTCAAATTCGAAACGGGCCCCGAGATCAACGTACACCCACTCTTCGCCGAGTCCTTCGCTCATCCAGGCGCTGGTAAAGTCATATGGACCCCCCACCTCAACTCGCTCGCCGCCCCGGAAGAAGGCCACTTCGCCAATCTGCCAGACTGCCTCAGAAGCTTGCTTTGATTCGGTGTCGTTTCCATCCACTCGGCATTCGATTCGGTAAGAGCGACTTATAGATGGTGCCTTAAACAGGACCACTGGTGCATACACAGGTCCCATGGCAATTACATCGGGGGGAAGTCCCGCGGTAGGAGCTGGTTTGGGGTTCGTCGCATTGCCGATTGGCTTCCAGGTTGCGCCATCCTCTGAGACCGACACTTCGAAACGAAGGGATTCGGGCGAATGGTTGGGTGGACCGAGAAGAAATAGTCTGATCTCATCGACTTCCAGCGGTTCATCGCCGCCTCCCAGCCAAAAATCAACCTTTGCGCTGGGCCCCTGCGTTGTTAGGACGCTCAGACCATTGTGGTCAATCGGGGATTCGCGCTCATATTTCGGCAATGGACCGCGAATTCCGTCAGTCACGGCAACCCAGCGCGGCATCTTTGAGTCCTTAATTCCATCGGTCACTAGCTGAGCAGTGAGGTTGTAGTCGTAGCTGCTTGAGTGGTACGCCGGGCGCAGTAGCGCTAGATTCCGATAGGAGGGCACATCTAACGTCAATTCGGGGCCAAAGGACTCGCTGGATTCGCCGGGATAGACTCCAATGCCACGTGTAAATTCGTACGCGGCCTCAGAAGTGATTTGCGAACCTGCAGCCGCCGGCACCCTCTGAGCCGAATTGCCATTCAGAGCGAAAACGGACCTGCTCTCAATCGCGGCCGCTGCACTTGCAAGCGCCGTCGATTTGATGAATCGCCTTCTCGAAATCGGCATTCCCACACTCCCCCTCAGTTTGCGGCCTGATCGCCGCAGTCCAACTCGCTTGAAAGTCAAACAATGGATGGAACTCGTCTATCGACGTCATACCACTTCGGCTCTGATCCCGGCGCCCTCATCCGGCAATCGCAAGCATAATGGACGAACTAACAACCGAAGCGAAATGGTCATCTCCAAAAGGCAGCTGAATGGGATCTGCAGGACAATCTCGGAAAGGCCGGATACTGTCGGATATCCGAATTCGGCAATTGGGCGAATTGCCGCCCGAGGTCGCCGATCAAGCAATCGAACGCCACAAAAAGCAAACCGGTCTATGGTTCCGTCTCCGTAGGTTGAGAGGACGAAACTCCGAGAGCGAAGTCTGCATCGCTTGAGCTCCTGCTAATCATCGGATGCTGATGCGCGCCACTCGCCCCAACTTGATCGGCGACATGCTTGGCCACCGAGGTATAAATCTGACTCAACGTCGCATTTCCTTTTGCGCTCTTCAGCGCTTCGAGCAGGAAGAACGTGAAGTAGCCGTGGCGTAGGGGGTCACTTTCGAGCGATTCCTCGTTTGCTTGGCTGGCCGCGATCACAATGCGACCCGTCCCCTGAGTCATACGGCTGAGCATATCGCCGGATGGCGGTTGATCCGCCAGATGCGCAGTTCCTGTCGCAGCTGGCCTGATCGAGCCTCCGCTATAGCAAGTGTCCAACAAGATCGCTGTGCGAAGTGCCTTCATGCGGGTCGCCACGGTGTCCGCGAGCTCCACCATGGGATACGCGGTGGCATAGAGAGCATCTTCATTCAGCTCACCGGCCTTGTACGCTTCCGTATCGTACGTGACCAGGTAATTGGCGCCGCCTGCAGAATCTGCAGAGCGTGGTGTTCCGTGAGTCGCCACGTAAATTACGACCATATCATTCGGTCGCGCATGTCGGGCAATCCAGTTCAGCTCCTCTTTGATGTTTTTCGTCGTTGCGTTTTGATCCGTCAGCAGGTGGACATTCGCCGGGGCAAACTTGCCAATATTGGGATCTTTCAGTTCGTCTGCGAATGCCGTGGCATCGGCTGTTGTGTAGCGCAATTGGCGAATTTTCTGATCTGCAAATTGGCTGATTCCAATCACCAGCGCCCATTTCTGTTGTACGGGACCTTTCGCGGTGTCCGGTACTACCCTCGCAACTGCCGGTGCCTCGGAATCGGCGCTCAGACCTCGAGCGGGAGGGGTTGCAAGAACCAAAGGGTTTAGCTGTTCCTGTAGAGCTTCAGAGTTCAAGAACCGCGCTTTCTCCAGTGCGTATTTCGCAAGCGGCTCTCGTCCGAGCCGACGTTCCAGGAGACCTCGGTAGTACCAAGCGTCGCCCAGTTCGCTGCATTCCGCAATTGCGTGTTTTAACAACTGCAAAGCGTCTTCGAATGCCGCATTTCCGGCGCCAGGAGAAATACGCTCCAAAGCCTGAACAACCAGGTCTTTTCCTGCGCCGCAACTCAAGTCTTGGGCGCAGGCGGCGCGGTTTGCGCAGATGAGGAAGGCGAGCAAGGCAATGAGTAGAATTCTGAGACGGCAGCTCGAGATCATTTGCTGGCAACCGCTTTTCGCGTCGCGCGCGCTTTCATCGCTGCGAGAACCTGCGTACTCACGCCATTCTTGCCCAGATCTTGTTGAGCGGGCACGCCAAGATCGAAGTTCGCCGAGCGCGATGCGCGAATTGCCTGGACAATCGTGTCGTCGTCCATCCCTGACTTCACCATGGCCACCACCTGCGAGTTCGTCATTCCCTTTGGAGGAGTTCGAGTTCGACTCGCTCCCGCGTTTGCATCTTTTGCCTGCGCTGAGGACGCAGCCTTGGGATGTTTTTCTTCTTCATCCGCAGCTTCCTTCTGGTGGCGCTGGTCTTCCAACTCCTTATAATGCGCCATCGCGGTCTCGATTCGCTTTTGCGGCTCGAGGAAATACTTTTCTGCCGGCTTGGAATCAATGGCCTTGCCGTAGTTGATTGCAGATTCTTCAAGATATTTCATCGCGGTCTTTTCATCTTCCGCCGCGTAGGCAAGAGCTTCATAGGCAACGCCAATGTCGTAGAGCCGGTAGGCGTCTTCGTCAGGCTTGGGGAGCGGTGGAGCGGTCTCGAATGTTTCCAGCGCCCGCGGCCACAGGCCAGACTCAGCTTGCTTGTCGCCAGCGTCGATTGGTCCTTTGCCCTTTGCGAGATACACTTCGAGAACTTCGTTTGTGTTCACCAGGTGTTCGGCGATCTTGCGCACCACATCCGCCAAGAGTTTCGTTTGGAGCTCCGCATCAGTCGGGGGATTCAAATCTTCACTGCTCGCGCCACCTGTAATGCGTTTCCACGTGTCCGTCACCGTACCCTTCACTCCATGGGAGGAGTTCGTTCCCGAACTGTCGAACTCTTCGTCATACTTCGCGGTGACGTTATCTGATGTAAGGGCCTGCCCAGTCGCAGTTTTCGCCTGGAACGCCACTGTCAAATTTCCGGTGATCCGCGTATACGATTGCGTTTTGGGAGCGTTCTTTGTTAAGGCGAGCGAGGCGCGCGTCGTGACCGTTGGCTGAGGATGCGCGAACTCGGTGATCTGGCAATTGATAATCGTCGAAGGATTGCTTTCGTCGGAGCGAAGATGTGGATCATCCTTTAGAAGCTCCGTCTCCAAGAGTGCCTCAAGGTTGTGAGCAAGGTCTCTCTGTGTATCGCGTCCAGCTGCTCTCACCTTAAATGTGGTTCCAGTCAGGTGTGCCAGCGCCGGCAATTTTCTCTGCAAGGTCACTTTTGTCTTGGCAGCTCCGAAGTTCTGAGCTTGAACTGACATTGCAAACAATCCACCGGCCAGTGAAGCGGAAAGAACTGCGAGTTTGAATTGCCCCATCCTGCCCCCAGATTCGGAGCCCCGACCCCACACTGTCGGGACTGGAGTTTCGATAAACGCCTGCATTTTCCAATGCACACTCACACTGCTGTTAATGCCCACCTTGCCTGTCAACCTGAAAGGAGAGCATCCATGTATTCGGGGGAGGATTGATCAACCGCGTATCGGGATCCACGCCCAGCGCAGACTCAAATCCTTGCATGATGCCGGTCTCTTGCCAAGAGGATTTTAGCAACGGGCAAACTCGAGCCACGCCTCATCGGTCCTTAAAGATACCGTTGAACAGCATCTTCCTGCCATCGAGTAGACGTACATCACGCTCGGGCATCTGTAAGTGGCTGAATTTGTTGGTCGACGCGACACGGGCAGATTGTCTCGCTCCGGCTTCTCCTCGTCAAAAATGCCGAATTTGATCGGGCTTGTTGATCGGCGTGGGCAGAACTTCAGCACCACGGTCACCACTCCCGACATGACTTTCGAGCGAGCGGCTGACGAGGTCCCGCGAACCGAGACCGACTGCAAGTGAAAGAGTCAAAACAATTCCGCCGAAGAGGATTCCGAAGGCGAGTGAGACGACTACGCCGCCGATCTCCAGATGCTCCAAGACCATCGCCGCCGTTAGGACGAGAACGAGCCACTTCACTCCGAGCGAAAGAATTCGCGCATATTGAAGTTGGGCGTTCACTGCACCTATGAGAACGGATCGCGCTAGAAAACGTGCAACCAGTGTGCCAGCGATCAGCAGAAAAATTGCGCCAACTGCATGCGTTAAATATGGCAAGAGTGAGATAGGCAACGTAGCAGCTGTCGCATACGAAGCGTCGAATGCTGAGACTCCAATTAGAAGACCGAGTAAGACACAGCCCCAGAACGAGCTTCTCGCCACAATTTCGGTCGGTGAACTGGTAGGTGTCCAGGTGCCGGAATCGCGATAATGGCTTAAGCGATCGTCGAAACGCAACAGCGATAATCCCTTGCGAAGAATTGCCGAGATCGCCATGCCGATCAATGTGAAAACCATAAAAGCCACGAAAAACGCGAGAATTCCTGGCAGCACGGCAATCAGCAATGAGAGAACGCGAAAAAGCGACTCGCGCAATGCTCCGGCCATGTGGTGCCAGATTGTGGCGTTGTCAGTATAGAGAGGCTGAGGCGGGGCAATTGGCTGACTTTGGATGATTGTGGCAAGAACATCCATCATAGGATTCACTCCTCATTTCCGACTGTCGAGGCAGATTCGCGACCGAAGACTTGCATCGACCTGCTGCGATTCTCACTCACGGGTTAAACCGGTCTGGCCACCGCCATCGCGAGACGAGATATGCCTTATCTGTCTCAAAGGCGGTTGCAAGCGCTTCAATGTGACGTTCAGGGTCGCCCCCGGCAACAATCGAGTTGATATGTCCCGCGACCCAGCCGAGGTAGAGCGGGACCAACGCGCCCAACAGGTGTCCTCGGTTGAGAGTGCGCAGCCGATATGCGATCAGAAAATCGAAGACTACGCGCGCCCAAAGCTGGTCCGGCATCCGAAATGCATCACCTTCCACTCGAGCAAGCCGTTTTAAACCAAGCATCGAGTTTGGCGGCAGAATCAGCGACCAAATCTCCTGAAGATTCGTGTTTGCGATCCGAAATGCCTGAATCATTGAACTCACATCGGCAGCGGATTCGCTCGGCGCTCTGCTCATTGATGGCCAGTGACGGGCCGCGGGGGGAGTGATCCGGGCTCGTTGCCAAAAAGCGGCTTTTCCTTCGATGTCGGAGAAGAGTGAAGCGGTCACCAGGGGCAAAATGACGTTCAATCCAGAGTCTTTGGGTTGTGGGAGTTCGCGCGTTCCAGCATCGATTTCTTCCGTCGCCCTCCCGGCAACTGCAGCCTCATTGACAACCCATAACGGAGAATCTCCTTGATTTGCCGAGACTAATCGCTGCGCGATGTTCGCCAGGCGTTCTGCCATCGGCATTGAAAGTCCAAGATCGATCGGCAGGGGAAACCGAATCCGCGTAGAAAATAACGACCGGCTCAGGGGATACAGAATCGCGGAATTTACAAGACCTGCACCAGGGGGAAGAACGTAGCGGGGTATCGCTAAATCGGTCGAGGTGGTCTGGACGGTTATGGCCAAGTCACGGATCCCGGCGGGGCTCAGGGATTCGGCTTCGGGGCCGAGAATGAGCAATGTCTGCACGGCGCATGTCTTCGCCATGTCCTGTGCCGTGACAAAATCTCTGGCGGTTAGCGTCCAGGTTGTGCTAGATGGAGGTGCAGCGATAACCTTGACCGGTCCGTTCACCTCGTTCGGAATTTCTCCCGGAACAGCTACAACCAGTTCCTCTGCCGGCAAGGCTGAAGCCAATCGCTCCAACACCGGCTGAAGTCGTGCGGGATCTGACGCGGGAAGGAGCACCAATACGCTACCGCGCACTTGCGTCTGTTCGGAATTACTTTCGTCAATCAGATTCGTCGTTGCCATTGCATTAGAGCCAACTCTTTCACAATGCCAGAATTCCCGCTAGGGGAATATGCACCCAGGATGGGCGATTATTTAATTCGTAAGCAAGCTCATAAGCCGCCTTCTCAAGCAAATAAGCCTCCAGCATTGCTTGAGCCGCATCGTTTGCCGGGAGCAGATCCGGCCTCTGAAAAATAACCTCTTGATATCCGCGAAGAAATGACGCCGATGCCAATGATCCCCAATGTGAAGCCCACTGGCCAATTGCTGCACGACCTTTACCTGCCGCTCTTTCCATTGGCTCATTAGCCCCCGATTGTGCAGCATAAGAAAATGACCGCAGCATCCCAGCGACGTCTCTTAAAGGAGACTGCTTCTTGCGCCGCTCGGCAAGGGGCTTTGCTGGCTCACCCTCAAAATCGAGAAAGACGAAGTCGCCAGTCCCTTCTGTAGACTTCAATGTCCGGAGTACTTGGCCCAGGTGAAGATCCCCGTGAATCCGGATGCGCCGACCTCCAACTCCCGCTGAGACCAAACTACGGCAACGCTGTATGAGCTGTTGGCGGCGGCCTAGCACTTGGATTGCCGCTTCCGCGGTGGCTTCGTCGAGTTCCGGCAACTTGGATTTCAGTGTCTGAAACGCCGTGCAAACCTGCTCTTCAACCCGCAACGCATCCGACGCGACGCTTTCCTTATCGAATTCCTCAGGTGCAAATGCGGGATCGGAAACCTGACCGCCTAACGCCAGATGCAACTCGGCAGTCCTCTTCCCCAGCAATGCCGCCGCATCCACTGCCAAATCGGCGTCCTGCGGCATCGTAGGTGCACCTACGGCATCCATTAGCAGATGGCCCGTCCTTTCAATCACAGGGGGAGTCAGTTGGGCGACGGATTCAAGAAACGACTCGAGTTGGCTTAGAAACCAACTCCAACCGTCTCCTTCATTCGGAATAAGTTCCTGCAACATGGCGAGCGTGATCCGTTCTGCGCCTTGGGGTGTTAAAGATACTTCTCCATGCAGCCTCGGGATACGCGGGAACCGGGCAACTTCAGTGAGATATCGCCCAATCTCGACATCCGGGTTCTCGCCCGGCTGTAAACGTCGAAACAATTTGAGTATCAAGCTTGTCCCGTAGATTACCGATGTATTGGATTGCTCTGCGGTACCGAGACGCGACGGGTAGTGTGGCGATTGGAGTGGCTGCCCTAGAATTAACGAAGCCCGGGCATCAAGTCTTCCAGCGCTGGATGTTGCGTCTCCGGCAGCCGGAGATTCGCGCGGCTGCATCCGCTGGGAATCCGAAGATGTAACTGGCGCAATGGACCGCGGTGGAGCTGCCGCTTCTCCAGGCTGCGCATCAATTGGCGCAGGCCGTACCACCGGAGTCTCCGGAAGTGTATGTGCATCACTGAGCATCTCATCTTCGACGGCCGCAGCTTGCGTGAGTATTCTCGTATTACCCTCACTCACCGCCAGTTCAGGTTCGTTGCCAAAGACCGCGCGCATAGGCCGGGCTGAGACATCTCCGTCAGATTCATGCAATGGAGAACCGGTCAAAGCGGGAGAATGCAGAGGCAGCGTTGTGTTACCTTCAATCAGTTCAAGCAGCCGCCGCCGGACGTCCTCTCGAACGGACGCATCGTAAATCACAAGCGTTGCGTGTTTGGAGACGACCGAAGCTACGACGGCGTGGTGCTGAGAAGCTTCGACCTCAATTGCTTCATTTCCTCTACTCACTGCGAGCGGAATCTGATAAACGTCAGGGTCTCCTTGTCTATAACGAACTTCGAGGAACAGAAGGATGGGCGAAATGGGTAGTCCCTCACCGAAGCTGCCTCGCGCCGGCTCTTTCGATTTTGAGTGACCGTCAAGGTCAATCCAATAAAGCGCAGCAACAGAGTGAATCTCCCGACTTTTTGCACTAAACCAGCGTTGATTCGGAAGCCAAGCCGCAAGCGTTGATTGAAAATGTGCCGATCCCGTTCCTTCAAACCAGCTTGCCCAGCCTTGGGTGCCCAACTCTCCCGCGAGGGCCTCGTCGAGGTCAATTTCGGGAGTAGCATCGTTTTCCCGATCCGGAGCAAGCTCAGCGTGTGGTGCTGCCGGTTGAAGTTCGAACCAGAGGAACGAGTAGGGCGCAACAGTCAGCGAATAAGGCTCCGGTGAGATTGTTGGAAATGAGACATAGCCGAGCATTTCAACCGGCTGCATGCCGGCATACTGCTCAAGATCGAGACTGACCGGTTGGGCGAAGCGGCTTAAATTTGCAACGCAAAGTACAATCTCTTGAGACCCATCGGATCGCTCGAGCTGCCGCAGATAGGCAAGAACTTTTCGGTTCTCGGGGTTCAAAAAAGTCAATGAACCGCGGCCAAAGACCTGGAACAGCTTGCGCAATGCGATCATGTTTCGTGTCCAATGCAAGAGACTCGACTGATCACTCAACTGCGCTTCAACGTTGACGACCTGGTATCCATAGATTGGATCCATAATCACCGGAAAGTAGAGCCGGGCTGGATCACACCGGGAAAAGCCGGCATTTCTATCTGACGTCCATTGCATTGGAGTTCGCACACCGTTGCGGTCGCCAAGATAAATGTTGTCGCCCATGCCGATTTCATCGCCATAGTAAAGGATGGGCGTTCCCGGAAAGCTCAGCAGTAGGGAATTCAAAAGTTCGATGCGGCGCCTGTTATTGTCCACGAGCGGAGCCAGACGTCGGCGAATACCCACATTGATGCGCATCCGGGGATCCGCCGAGTAAGCGAAGTACATATAGTCGCGCTCATCGTCGGTCACCATTTCCAGTGTGAGTTCGTCGTGATTACGTAAGAACAAGCCCCATTGGCAACTGTCAGGTATCGGCGGAGTTTGCGCCATGATATCTGTGATCGGAAGACGATCTTCCTGGCGTAGCGCCATATAAATTCGAGGCATGAGAGGGAAATGGAAGGCCATGTGGCATTCGTCCCCATCACCAAAATATGGGCGCACATCCGCGGGCCACTGATTGGCTTCAGCAAGAATTAGTCGATTCTCGTACTCCGCCTCGATTGTGGCCCTGATCTGTCGAATAATTGCATGTGTCTCGGGAAGGTTCTCGCACGAGGTGCCGTCGCGTTCACAGAGGTACGGAATCGCATCCATCCTCAGCCCATCCACGCCAAGGTCGAGCCAGAAACGCATTGCCTTCAGAACTTCTTCAAGCACAAGTGGGTTGTCAAAGTTCAGGTCCGGTTGATGCGAAAAGAATCGATGCCAGTAAAAAGCTTTGGCAGTTTCGTCCCAGGTCCAGTTCGACTTCTCAGTATCTGTAAAGATGATGCGAGCATCTTTGTACGGTTGATCGGTTGAGGACCAGACATACATGTCGCGCTCAGGCGACCCCAGCGGCGCTAGTCGCGCTGTTTTGAACCAAGGGTGCTGATCGCTGGTATGGTTGATGACCAATTCGATCATTACCTGCATGTTCCGCTGATGCGCGGCATCGAGAAATGCTTTGAAGTCGCTTAACGTTCCGTACGAGGGATTGACATCAACATAGTTTGCGATGTCGTAACCGTCGTCGCGCAAGGGAGAGGGAAAGAACGGGAGAAGCCAAATGCACGAGACCCCGAGATCCTGCAGATAGTCCAGGCGCGAAATTAACCCCTGGAAATCGCCGATTCCATCGCCATTCGAATCGGCAAAGGCACGAACATGAAGCTCGTAGATAATCGCATCTTTATACCAGAGGCGATCTGTTGCACTTGCGAGTTTCTTCACGCTTCACATCTCCCCTTTCAGTTGGATGCGCGTTATTTACTCCATGGCTATCAATAACTTGCACAGAAACAAGCTTTTACAAACATCCTAGAGTGAATCTGCCCACGGCTCGCCTTGGCGCTACGGCTCATCGAGACCGATTCATTTCAACGAAATCTCATTATTTGGCAACGGGAAGACTGCAGATGATTCAAAGTCGTTTAAAGGAAGTATTCAGTACGGTTCTCTACTCTCAATCTGCGATGAATTTTTAGAATGTGGCCAGCCCGCTGCGCGGGATTTAGCTCAACATAATTCCGGTCGCCATTCCATGAATAACGTTCTTCGCTGAGGAGGTCTTCCACTTCGTACGAAGCATCCTGCGGCAATCCCAACCCGTCGAGTGGCAAGGTTACAAAGCCGGACTGTTTGAAGCGGACATCAAGGTTCACGACCGTAAGAATCAGATTCGAGCGATCTTCTGATTCCTTTGTATAGCACAAAATCTGGTCATTCTCGCAGAAGTGGAACTTCAGCGACCAGTCATTTTGGAGGGAAGTGTTGGTATTTCGTATCGCATTCACACGCGAAATCAAAGGGCGCAAAGTGTCGCTGGCTTCCAGATCCCAGTGGCGAATTTCATATTTCTCTGAGTTTAAATACTCTTCGCTACCAGCCTTCATCGGCGTGTTCTCAAATAGTTCAAACGCGGGTCCGTAAATCCCGTAGTTTGCCCCTAGTGTCGCTGCCAAAAGCAAACGAACTGCGAATGCAGGACGACCGCCCACCTGCAAATACTCCGTCAGAATATCCGGAGTGTTGGGCCACTGGTTCGGACGGAAATATTCTCGTACTGGTGTTTGCGTCAACTCGGTCAGATAGGCCGTAATCTCCTGTTTTCCATTGCGCCATGGAAAGTATGTATAGGATTGACCGAAACCAAGCTTTGCGAGCCGATACATGACCTTCGGCCTTGTGAAGGCCTCCGCGAGGAAAAACACTTCTGGATGGCCTCGCTTGATCTCACTGATCACCCATTCCCAAAAAGGAAAAGCTTTGGTGTGCGGATTATCGACGCGAAAAATGGTGACTCCCTGGTTGATCCAGTAAAGAAACACAGACTTTAGTTCTTCCCATAGTCCCGACCAGTCTTCACTCTCAAAGTCGAATGGATATATGTCCTGGTACTTCTTGGGAGGATTCTCTGCATATTGGATCGTTCCATCCGGCCGCTTGCGGAACCAGGATTCGTGATTCTTCACATAAGGGTGATCCGGGGCCGCTTGAAATGCAATGTCTAGGGCCACAGAAATGTCGAATTTCTTCGCCTTGGCAACGAAATTCTTGAATTCGGCAAGCGTCCCCAGCGCGCCGAAAATTTCTTTATGGCCACCTTCCGTAGCGCCAATTGCCCACGGACTTCCGGAATCACCAGGCTGGGCTTCGGGAGCGTTGTTCTTGCCCTTACGAAAGGTGCGCCCGATGGGGTGGATCGGCGGAAAATAAACGACATTGAATCCCATTTCCGCGACGTAAGACAACTGCTTCTCGCAATCGGCAAAAGTCCCATGACCTCCGACTTCCTTCGCAGTTGAACGAGGGAAGAATTCATACCACGAACTAAATCTCGCCCGGACCGGATCGACGACGATAGACAATTCACGATCAGATTCGCTCGCAAAACCTTTGTCTGGATACCGCAGAGCGAGTTGATGGAGCATGGCATCTGTCGCCAACGTGCGAAGGTCCTCTGGCACATTGCCCGAGCGCATATCCTTGGCCCTATCCTTTAGCCAGGCTGCATCCGTTCCTGCTGTCCGCTTTCCAGCCGCATCAATGAGGTCGGCGCCGATCAAGTAGTCGACCATGGAGTCAGATTCCGCGGCGATCCGCTTCAACAAGTCGCGATGCCAGGTCTCGAAGTGATCTATCCAACCCTGGATTTTGAATTCGTAACGGCCAAGCTGGTTCACGCCAAAGATGGCGAACCATCGGTCGTTCTCCATCGCTTGCATGGGAATGTCTGTCCACCTGCCCGATCCCTCCTTCCGTGCAAGCAGTGAGGCTGCAATCGCGTCATGCCCATCCGTGAAAATGTCAGCCTCCACACGGACAAGGTCGCCAACGGTTCTTTTTGCGGGAAATCGTCCGCCATCGACTTGCGGAGTGATTCCTTCGATGATGACGCGCCGGCGGCCTTCTGTTGGTTGAGCGTTCATCTCTTTGCCTTTTTTGCCTCAATGAGATTTTGGTACAGGTCGATTGTTTGATGCGCAATTGCGGTCCAACTAAAGATCTCTTCCACGCGTTTACGTCCGGCTAGCCCCAATGCCGCGCATTGCTCCGGATCGCGGAGCAACTGACCCAGACGAGCGGCGAGATCCCGCGCAAATCTGTCAGGATCGGTTGGAAATCTCGTGACCAGGTCCTGCTCGAAAGGCACAAGATATCCTGTCTTTCCGTCGACCACGACCTCTTTAATTCCGCCTGTGGAGCTAGCCACTACTGGTGCCTGGCACGCCATAGCCTCGAGATTGATGATACCGAATGGCTCATAAACCGAGGGACAGCAGAACACGCGTGCGTTGCTATACATCTGAATGGCTTCAGGCTTCGTAATCATCTTCTCAATCCAAACAACGCGCGGGTGATCACGCCGAGCCGCTTCAACCTTGGCGCGTAGCTCTGCCGCGATTTCCGGCGTGTCGGGCGCTCCGGCACAAAGCACGACTTGAGTTTCCGCCGGAAGGTAGCGGATGGCGTCGACGAGGTGAGTAACACCCTTCTGCCTCGTGATTCGTCCGACGAACAGAATGTACGGGATCGCCGGGTCGACTCCATGATCTGTCAGAGCCTTGGATTCACCGGTCTTTTGGTATTCCGTCAGGTCTATGCCGTTGTAAATTACGTGAATTCGATCGGCTTCGACATCCGGATAAGCCCGCAAAATGTCAGCTTTCGTCTCGGCTGACACGGCAATGACCGCGTCTGCATCCAAAATCGCGGTGCGTTCCATCCAGGAACTCATGGCATACCCTGAGCCAAGTTGCTCCGACTTCCATGCTCGCAGCGGTTCAAGGGAGTGTGTGGTCAGCACGAAAGGCATGCCGTAGAGCTTCTTTGCGAGATAGCCAGCCATCGAAACGTACCACGTATGTGTGTGGACGACATCGATGCCCTGCAATGCCTTCACCTGGGTGAGATTCAAGCTAAAGGCTTCTAACGCACTCTTGAACTTGCCTTCAGTCTCATTGGAAATCTCCGCCCACGGTTCTGCACCTCGAACGACGAGCGAACCATGGTCCACGTGTTGCGGACCCCAGCAGTGAACCTCCACGTCAATTCCCTTCGCCAACTCGCGCGAAAGGTAGTCGACATGGACACCCGCCCCTCCGTAGACCAAGGGCGGGTATTCGCGAGTAAACAGGCCAACTCTCACAGTTTGCACTCCCAACCGGACTCAAGCGACGGTTCAGTATAGCCGCAAGGGCTTCAAAGCTCACACCGGCACCAGCCTCATCCGCGAAGAATTAAGTTGTGGAAGTACCGGAACGCAAATTGATATTCTTCAATGGCTTCCATAATGAGGTCAAACAATCCCAACGTCACGGCCACGTTCAATTTTTCACGGATTAGTTCTGAGAATCGGGAAAGTTCGAGATCAAAAAATGACGAGCCCGACACACGGATCGGGCTCGCTCATTTGTCTTCTATCAAGTGAAAGAAATTCAGTTAGAGGTCACTCTCAGCAGAACGACTCCGTGCGAGGGTACGGAGGTCGAATACCCGCCCACTGCAAACTTCACGTCTGTGTGCGCCCAGAGATCGCGAGCACCTTTGACGGTCCCAGTCAAGTTCAGGTCACTCAGTTGGATTGACGCTTGCTCAGCCGAAGCCCCCATATTCACCACTCCGACGGCGACACTTCCATCTGCAAGAGGTTTTACCCAGGTTTCAAGCTCACCTTTTTTGACAGGCGACGCCTGTTTTCCTAGAGGGTCTTGATCGATCGCGATCACTTCCTTATTCATCAGGATTGATTTGGTTGCGTCGGTCATGCTTCTCACGTCATTTCCGGCCAGTAAGGGCGCTGCTGTCAAAGCCCACAGGCTCATGTGCGTTCGGTATTCGTCGTCACTCATGTGGCCATTCCCGATTTCAAGCATATCTGGATCGTTCCAATGGCCTGGGCCAGCATAGGGAGCCGTATGCGCCTGTAATTCGATGTTGTCGATCATGCTGGACCACTCATCCCGAATGTCTCCGGTCGTACGCCATAGGTTCCCAGCGACGTCAGGACCCCATTTCTCCACGCTTCCAAGGCCATATTCACAAAGACTGAAGATCATTGGCCGGCCCGTCGAAACGAGAGCTTCGCCCATCTTTTGGTAGACAGGCTGCAAATCTGAGTCTTTGTAGATCATTCGCGCACTGCACCAGTCGTATTTAAGGTAGTCAATTCCCCATGCGGCAAAAGTCTTCGCGTCTTGCGCCTCATGGCCATAACTGCCCGGATAGCCCGCGCAGGTGCGAGGCCCAGGAGAGGAATATATCCCAAGTTTCAAGCCCTTCGAATGTACGTAATCCGCCAGTGCCTTCATATCTGGGAATTTGTGATTGGACTGCAGGTTACCGCTTGCATCGCGGACGCCTTCCCAAGTGTCGTCGATATTTACATAGACGTATCCGGCGTCTCGCATACCGCTCGACACCATGGCATCGGCCATCGTCCGAACCGTGGCGTCATCAATCTTCCCCGCGAACAAGTTCCAACTGTTCCAACCCATGGGAGGGGTCTTCGCCAGTCCGTTGCCGTTGACTGGGTGCAACGCCGGAGGGTCTATGAATGGAACTTTCGGCAATTCGTCTGCGGCAGTCGCAGGATTTGCAACCAAGTGCCTGCGTCCCTGATTTGCTACGAGTTGGCCGTTGACCAGATCTCCGACGAGAAAGGGTCGCTTTGGGCTCCATTCTCCGAAGAGTTCAAAGTGTGTGCCTGTTGCAGTGCCCGTGACGGCCGCAGAAAAACCTAACGTTGTCACGGTGCCTGTGAGCTGATTCCCGTCCTGTTTCAACTCCAGCAGATACTTTTCCTGCTCTCCGTTATCAAGTGCGCGACCGTTGGCGGCCCAACGCCCGGCTAATGTCTGCCCATGGCCTTGCATCGCCATGATCAGAAACATTAGAAACAGCCCAACCGAACTACCCGCCAAAACAGATATTCTTTTCTTCCGACGTCCATTCGAATGCATCATCGTAGTCTCCTGCATGTGCGTGTAACGGATTGTTCGTTCTCACCAGCAGCAGCGAACGCCGTGGCCAAGTGCTTCCTGAGGTTGCGAACGAATTGTATACGATTACATTTGCGGCATGTCGTTTGCACGCATCCCGTTGCTCCGGCAAATCCGATCCTGCACTGCAAATGCGAGATCTGGCTCCGACCGCATACACTGCCCTTGATTCGCTTTCTCTGCAGAATGACGAACCAGCTCAACCAACTCGACCAAACTGCGGGCACACTCTCAATCTCAGAAGTGCGCCCGTCTCGTCGAAGTCTATTATTTGCGCTGACCTTTTCGATAATGTTCACAGCTGGCCCCGTACTCGCCCAGATCCCGGCTTCGCCTTCCTCCAAGCCTGCTTTGCCATCAAGTTCGACTGCGCCTCCCCACGCCGCCAGTCCGGGAGAATCCCGCATCATCTTCGAAGACCTCATCGCTAAGTCTGGAATCCATTTCGAGCTGAAGAACAGCATCAGTCCACAGCGCTACTCAATCGAAACCATGCTGGGCGGAGTTGCGGTTTTCGACTACAACAACGATGGTCTCCTCGACGTCTTCTTTACCAACGGAGCATCCATCCCTTCACTTGAAAAGTCAGACTCAAGCTACTGGAATCGCCTGTACCGCAACAACGGCGACGGAACATTTACCGACGTAACCGAACAAGCCGGGATAAAGGGAATTGGCTATTCCATGGGCGTTGCCGTTGGCGATTTCGATAACGATGGATTTGATGATCTCTACATTACTGGCGTGAATCACAACCAGCTTCTTCGCAATAACGGCAATGGAACTTTTACGGATGTGACCGAAAGAGCTGGAGCCGCAGGCACCTTTGCGAACAAAACTAAGCCTTGGGCGGTTGCCGCCGGCTGGTTTGACTACAACAACGACGGGCTCCTCGATCTCCTTGTCATTAACTATCTCGACTACAGCATCGCTGATGCGAAATTGTGTTCACTCGGTGGCGTTCGCTCGTACTGCGCTCCGGGTAATTTCAAGGGAACTGCGAATATCCTCTACCGGAACAACGGCGACGGCACGTTTACGGATGTTTCCGAAAGCTCGCACATCTCCCAATTCGTGGGGAAGGGAATGGGTTTGGCGTTCGCCGATTTTGACAACGATGGATTCATGGACGTATTCGTCTCGAATGACACATTCCAGAACTTCCTTCTTCACAACAACGGCGATGGGACATTCAAGGACGTTGCACTCGAACAGGGCGTCGCCTATACCTCCGATGGAAGCGTCGTTGCGGGCATGGGGACCGACTTTCGCGATCTGAACAACGACGGCCTGCCGGACATCTTTCACACCGCAATGTTTGGCAACACGTTTCCTTTATACAAAAATTCTGGCGGACAATTCGACGACGTGACCGAGACTTCAGGCATGACTGCCTTCAGTCGGCGCATGACCGCTTGGGGTACTGGAGCATTTGACTTTGACAATGATGGCTACAAGGATTTGTTTGTCGTCGGGGGCGCCATCCTCGATAACGAATTGGAACTCCTGCATCGTCCTGCAAAACTTCCCGACGGCGTTCTTCGAAATAACGGCAACTTTACGTTCTCTGACGTCAGCAGCGCCGCCGGAGCCGCAATTCTCGAGCAACGCGCCCACCGCGGCGCAGCATTCGGCGACCTTCGCAACAATGGCCAAATCGATGTGGTCGTGAGTGCCGTAAATGACGCGCCCCAGCTCCTCATCAATACCACGCACAACGGCAATCACTGGATCGAACTCGAACTAGTTGGGACCAAAGACAACCGGGACGGGATCGGTACGCGGGTGAGAATCACGACCGCAAGGGGCGTCCAGTTCAACCACGCGACGACGGCGGTTGGCTACAACTCATCCAGCGATAAACGCGTCCATTTTGGTTTGGGAAAAGACGATTCAATTCAACGGATCGAGCTCTTTTGGCCCACGGGCGTGAAGCAAATATTTACGGATGTGAAGGCAGATCAAATATTCAAGGTGGTCGAATCCCATTGACACATAAGTTTCACAGATTCGGCTCTTCTACCTTCAAAATCTGATCCACTGCTGGGTTCTCGATCCGTTGTACGATCCCGCTCGGCCATCGAATCTCCACATGATCGATTTTTCCTTCTTTTCCGAGCCCAAAATGTATGCGGCGGTCGCTCGATGACATAAAGCCGACGCTCCTTGTGGCATGGTTGTAAAGAGTCCTCTTCGAATTCGTCTTGACCTTGATGATCGCACCGATGCCACTTCGATTGCTCTTGGTCCCATGCAAGTCAAACAGAATCCAGTGATTCTTGACGATGGCATTATTGATCAGAATGCGCGGTTTTTTCCCTAAAGATGTCACAACCAGATCCATAAACCCGTCGTTGTTCAAGTCAACAAATGCAGATCCGCGTTGATATCCAGGAATATTGAAATCCGGGCCCATCTCTTCTGAAACGTCAACAAGTCTTGTGCCGTCTAGATTTCTGAACATCGTGTCTCGCTGCTGCGACGTAGCCCGCAAGTTGTCCACATCGCCGTTGGCGCTGTAGATGTCCTTCCAGCCGTCATTGTCGTAGTCCACAAAGCCCATGCTCCACCCCGAAAGATTGCGGCTCAAATTCCCAAATTTGCTTGACCATGTGATGTCGCGAAACGACTTCCCATTTTCGTTCCTCAGCAGTCCAAAGACTTGACCGGACAGATCGTTATACGCGATGTCAACCAATCCATCGTTGTCCAGGTCCTTAGCATCGCAGCCCATGCCGGAGACTGTATCTCCTTGCTCGTTGTAGGCAACGCCATATTCAAGGCCGCTCTCCTTGAACGTCCCGTTTCCTTGATTTATGAATAGAAAATTTGGCTCCGTGTCGTTCGCGACAAACACGTCGGTCCAACCATCCCCATTGAAATCGGCAAGTGCGATGCCCATTCCTTTGCCGAGTGATTTCCCTATTCCGCTGGTTTCCGTTACATCCTCAAACTTGCCATTGCCCAAATTGCGATAGAGTCTCGAAGCTACACTCTTGTAGATCTTTGGATCGCAATATTCGTCTTGCAGGGCGTCCTTTACGCACCGATGATCGCTTTGTGGCGTCCAAGTTGTGTAATTAGTCACAAATAGGTCAAGCAGACCATCCCGGTTGAAGTCGAACCACGCCGCACCCACACTCAGTACATCCGCAGGCTTGTGTTCCAATCCAGATCCTAAGGTCACATCGGTGAAGGTCCCATCCCCGTTGTTGTGGTAAAGCGAGTTCCTTCCAGCGTTGCAAACAAAGAGGTCTTCAAATCCGTCGTTATCATAATCGGCAACTGCAACGCCAAAGCTGTACGTGAGAATTTCTCCACTCAGTCCTGCCTTAATTGTCACGTCTTCAAAAGTTCCATCACGCATGTTTCGAAGCAGACAGTTGGAGAAGGCAGGTCTCGCTTTGTTCATCTCAGGGAGTTTTGCGCCGTTGGTAAAGAACAGATCCATCCAGCCGTCATTGTCGTAATCGATTACCCCGACGCCCCCACACATGGGCTGAGGGAAATACTTCCGGCCAGTGAAATCATTGTTTGAGATGTACGAAAAAGTGGATCGGCCGGAAACATTCGTAAACCAATAGGGCGCCGGATCTCTCCCGCTGGAGAGTGCACGATCGCTTTGGTCTTCTGGGCCCCGTTGGTCTTGCTGCCCGGCGTCCGCATCTCCAAGAGTTCTGGCAAGCAAAGACTGCGTAAAGACGGTCGAGACACTGCCGGTAATCGCGCGAAGAACTGATCTGCGTGTACAAGGGCGCATTTGTTTCAAAGCATGCCCTACTGTTCTCTCATTGTCCACAGTCCACCCTTGGCTTTTCAAAATATCAGTCCGCAGTCTTTCATATCGTCTAAGCATATGATTTAGATGATGTTATTGCAGAAATGTCCGTTCAATCGGAGCTTCAAAACACGGCAGCGTGATTATGGCCGCGGAATCCTTTGGCGAATTGACTTCTGATTCCATGAATGAGTCCCTAATCACAGCGATTTAGCCCACAAAAAAACTCGTTGACAGTCATTTTGGCCATGCATTAAGCTTCACAGCCGAGCCTAAAAGAGTTTTCCCTGATAACGTTTCCATCCGCCCCAAACCGAGGGAAAGCGGAATAAATGTAAACGTAATCAGATTCGTCAGGCTCAAATGCAGCGTGCCGGCGTCCGTCGCTCCTTGTGGCAAAGGTCACCAAAGGACGGCTGATCCCACCTATAGACGGCCCCCAAGTAGGCTCGCCAAGGTGAAAGAAGTTTTGTCGCCTATAGATTTCTTCCGGGGTGCACAAGAAGTTCACACCCATGGAAACCGGTTCCGGCGAAGATCCGCACTCAGCCGGCGATGAGCACAGGGCATGACACATGACGTCATTCTCGGAACGCTGTCCGAATGCGTTCCGCGATCGCCGACGCTCGCGAACACACAATGCAACCCAATTGACAGGAGACAGTATGGCAAACAAGGGATCAACAGTGACGCGGCTAGTTCTCTGGTCACTGCTTGGTGTCTTTCTTTTAGCTGCTAGCTCACGGGGCTTTGCTCAAGATATCAATGCCTCATTGAGTGGAACAGTTACAGACCCAAGTGGTGCTGCAATTCCCGGCGCACAGCTCACATTAACCAATGAAGCCACGGGGTTCAAGGCTTCGTTCGTATCAGACGACCAAGGTACCTACAACTTCCGCAACCTGACACCGGGCAAATATGACCTTTCTGCCACGGCACACGGTTTCAAGTCTTCAGAGCAAAAAGCAATTGAACTCGCCGTCAACCAGTCCGCAAGGTTAGACGTGCCACTGCAAGTTGGTCAAACTGGCGACACAGTGACCGTCGTGGCCGATACATCTCTGATCAACTACGAAAACCAAACCCTCGAGGGCGGTGTAAGCCCAGCGACCTTGCAGGATTTCCCGCTCGTCGTATCTGGCGCACCACGTTCATCAGTAGCTGTGGCGACCATGATGCCCGGAGTAACTTCCGCGGGTGGTAACAATGCCTTTAACGCCCGCATTAACGGCGGCATCATCACCGGTGACGAAGCAATCGTCGACGGAGTGACGACCTCCGAGGGCTACATGAACCAATCCGGAATGGTGGCCCTGCAGACCGACTTTGGCATGTCGCCTGACATCACCAGCGAAGTCAAGGTGCTCACTGCCAATTACGATGCCCAATACGGCAATACGACTTCAGGTCAGCTCATTATTCAAACCAAGAGCGGTGGCGAGCAATTCCATGGCGCCGGTTATGAATATCTCCGCAACGACGCATTCAACTCCGCACAATATGGCGCCACCAAATCACCAGACAAGGAAAACGACTACGGTGTAAACGTTGGCGGACCGATCCATGTTCCTCGTATATCAACCGACCACTCTTACGTGAAGGGATATTTCTACTTCAACTGGGAAGGATTTCAGGATCATGGCGGCTCCGTCAGGGCGGTCGATTCGATCGCTTCGACTGCAGCGCGCACCGGAAACTTCAGCGAGTGGGGCAGCCAAATTTACTACCCCAACGACCCCGGCAAATTTGGCGCATTGGCTGGTCAGCCGGTCGATGCTTCCGGCCTTGGGCACAACGTGATCGATCCAAACTTTGAGGATCCGATTGCAAAAGCCTGGATGGCTGCGCTGCCAACACCTACTAACGGCCAGTCGACCGGAAACTACGTTATCCCGCACTCCGGCCAGGGTTCACTTACAAACAGCGAAAATGTCTGGTTCTTCCGCATTGACGGCAACATTGGACAGCGCGATCACCTCTACTACACCTACTGGTGGCAATACGCCGGCGTAAATACCGGCAGCGATCTGCCTGTCGCTCTCTCGAATGCCGGTCCGGCCAATCCCGAGAACGCGCCTATTCAGCGGTTCAATTGGGAACATACGCTGACCAACACGATGACCAACCACTTCAGCTTCGGTTATCTGAACCGGAATGAAGGCTATTACCAGCTCGACGGTCATTCAACCTTGCCCAAGGTGCCGGGAGTTGCCAGCACTGATGACATGCCCACCATGGAGTTCACAAACTATACACAGCTTGGTACGACATCGCCTGCAAGTTCGGCGCATGACGTGACAACCCGTGGTACCTACGGTTTGACCGACGTTTTTACGTGGGTCCATGGCAAGCACACCTTCAAGATGGGATACGAGTGGAAGAAGGCCGGCACAAGCATTCACAACGGCGACAATCGCGGTGGCACCTTCTCATTCGCTCAAAGCACAACTGGCAATGCGAATAACAATCCGAATACGCCAAACTACTGCCCGCAGTACGCCTCCACTGGCTGCCCGGGTGATGACATGGCGTCGTTCTTCCTCGGTGCCACCTCGCAAGCCACAACCAACTACTATAACGTCGCAGCTGAATATCCTCGTCAGTACGGTTATGCTGCGCACTTCGGTGATGAATGGCGCGTAACTCCTAAACTGACCGCCAACCTCAGCCTCCGTTGGGATTACATCACCCCGTTCAGTGAGAAGTTTGACAACTTGTCCTTCTTCGATCCAAACGGCACAAATCCGGGTGCCTACAACACCAGCACCGGGGGCTATCTCCAGGGACGATTGGCCTATGCCGGCAGTAAATGGGGCTCAGCCAGCTATGGAAAGCCTTACCCTGAAATTCCAAAGATCGACAACCTCGCTCCGCGTGTCGGCTTTGCTTACGCGATCAACGAAAAAACCGTCGTCCGCGCAGGCTATGGCATCTACTTTGGTCAAGCATTCTATCCGGGTTGGGACGGCGGAATGTCTCAGGACGGATTTAACAAGTTGGTTACAGTTGCGCAGACGCCGAGTGGGAATTTCCAGATACCCGCTCTCTATCTGGCAAACGGCATTTCCGCCGCCCAGACGGGGTCTACTGCAAGCACAATCGAGTCGACGTTTGACAATGGCGCTCACAGCATCAAGTACCGCCCGCTCGATGGCAACCGCCGCCCTTACTCGCAGGAGTGGAGCTTCACGGTGGAGCGTCAGCTGCCAAGCAGCTTCTTCGTTCAAATGTCGTATGTGGGCACCAAAGGGACGCATCTACCGTCAGCTCTGAGCCCACTCAACATCCTCAACCCTAACGATCCAACCGTCACTGCTCTGGGTGATCATCTCAATGATCTCTTTGCCCCGGGCCAAACCACGCTCGACGGCGTAAGCATTCCCTACGACGACTTCGTGTCGGATCTAGGGTCTTGCGCTACTGTCGGTCAAGCCTTGGTGCCTTACCCGATGTATTGCACGACTCTGCAAGGGCAGAACGAAGAGCACGCAACCTCCATCTACAATTCATTCCAGGCCAAGGTTGAGCGTCACCTTTCGCACGGTCTTTACGTTCTTGGAGCGTTAACCGTCCAGAAAATGTACACCGACGGATCTGACACTGTGCAGTCAGGCAACGTCACAGGGGCAGGAAACCAGGGCAACAACGGACAGTTTTCGCCGTTCGAAGAGAAACCCCGTGCCTGGGCCATCGTTCCTGACAATGTTCCCATCACTGGGCAAGCATCGGTTGTGTACGAATTACCCTTTGGCAAAGGCAAACAGTGGGCCAACGGCGGTGGAGTAGGAGATCTGTTCGTAGGCGGATGGCGCGTAACACCGCTTTTCCACTACGATTACGGCACTCCGTTCTCGTTCTATTCTTCAAACTGCGACACGTCACTGCATGCACCCAATCTTCGAGAAGGCTGCGTCCCGGGCCAATTACCAGGACAGCTTGCCCAACTCCACGGGCGCAATGGGTTCAACCCGGCCCCGCCAGGAGCGACGTACTTCGACGTCAACGCATTTGAGTCGGCTTCGAAGTTCAGCAGCTTCGGCTATACCGGTACCGGTAACGCAGTTACGTCAATCTACGGACCGGCATACAAGAACCTTGATCTCGCCTTGGCCAAGGATTTCAATATCGCTGAAAAGGCGACGTTTAAGTTCTCTGCCAACTTCTTCAACGCATTCAACAACCACTACTTGATCGCTTCACAGGGCGGCAACTACGGCGGCCCCTCGGTGGCGTTCCACACGGACGTGGCCCAAAGCAACTTCGGAACTTGGAACGGTGGAGTCAGCGCTCCTCGTACCATCCAGTTCTCCGGACGCCTGGAGTTCTGACCGCAAGTAGCTCGGAGAAAAACTCAGCCCTCTGATCGAGTCTCATCGGTCAGAGGGCGTTTTGTCTCCATGTTTCGAAGGACCAGAGAAGACAGCTGAGCCGATATACTCAAAGCTCAAAGCGCGCTATTGCTTCACATCTAGTGCTTTGAAGCATCAGGCTGGTGCAACTTCAAATATATTTTGACTTCAGAGTCTGCTTCTTCCTTCCGACCAAGGCGATGATCGATCCGGGCAATTGCCATATGCGGTTCCGCATAGGACGGCTCCAGGTGCGCAGCTTCTTTCAGTTCCTCAAGCGCTGCCTCTAACTTCCCCTCATCTTCCAGGACCGTTCCGAGTTGAAAATGTGCTTTGCTGAACTCTGGGTCGAAATGTAAGGCCTCACGTAGGTTCGTTTCAGCATCTTCAAGATTGTTCAGAAACTGCTGCGTAATCGCGAGATTCAAATAGGGCCAAGGTGAAGGATGCGCTAACTCCTTGTCCAAATCGATGGCCTTCTTGTAGCTTGCGATCGCGAGATCGTTTTGGTTTAGGTAGAAATAGCAAAGCCCCAGGTTGTCGTAAGCTCGCGCCAATTGCGGATCTAACTGAATGGCGAGCTTGAAGTGTTCGATTGCCTGTAAATATTGGTTCTCGTCGTAGCTCAGCCTCCCAAGCCAGTAGGGATACAGAGCATTCTTTACGTCTGCGTTCGAGAGCGATTGCAACACATCGCGTGCCCAATCCGCGTGTCCAATACGAATAAACGCCATCGCCTCCGTGAAACGCAATTCTGGATCGAGGGGCTCGATTGCTTCTGACTTTTTCCATGCGATGGCCGCATTAAGGTAGTCGCGATTCAGAAAGTAGACACTGCCCACGAACGCAAGTTGATGCGCGGTCTGCGGAGACTTTGAGTTGGGTCCAATCACTGCCAGCAGGATCTTTTCCGCGGTAACGTAGTCCTCCCTGCCCAATGCGGCTGAAAGATGCGTTTCCTCGTCATTGGTCAAACCTAGTCCGCGCGCGACTTCCAGCTTCTGTTTCGGCTCGTCCTCGGGTGCGTAGCTTCTCGCCAGAGCATTTCCGGTCACGAGGAATGCATAGAGCCCAAAACATGCCCCAGCAAACGCGTTTCTCTTAGATCTCATTGTATCCATTTTAGTAAACTGGCGAAGAATCGGAGCGATGGTGAAAGTGCCCGGAATGCAGCTTCTTTTTTGGGACAGGGGGCACGCTTTTAAGCGTGCATTGCTTGTCATCGTTGCTCCCGCCTTTTTATCAATTGGCTTAAGCGGGCAAAGTACAGGAGAGCCCTACCTTCAGTCGGTTCTTGCAGTTCAACAACGGATTCAAGCAGGTGACCTCGAAGGCGCCCGCAGTCTCCTTCTTGACGCCACCCGCCGCTATCCGTCCAATGGCGGCCTGGAGAACCTTCTTGGCATAGTCGAAATTCGCGAAAACCATGCCGACCTGGCGAAAAAGGACTTCACTGATGCAATTCGTCACGACCCTAAACTGGTAGGCGCCTATCTGAATCTTGCTCGCATCGATTTGGAGTCTTCGGGTGACGACAAGCTGCGGCAGGCTGAAACCCTCCATCTTTATGAGACAGCCTTGCGCCTCGATCCCTCGAACTCTGAAGCAAACTACCAGGCTGCCAACATACTCATGTGGGAAGGGAAATATCAAAGCTCGCTTGACCACGTAGCTCGTCTCAAAGCAGACGAGCGTAGCCAGGTTGGGGTGCAGGGGCTAGTTTGTGCCGATCAAGCCGGTTTGGGTCGTCGCGAAGCAGCAAATCGTGCAGCAAGTGCATTCATCGCCAATCCTGACTTGTCCGAAGACGATGCGGTAACAATTCTGCCGGCCCTGCGAATCGCACGACGCGCCGATCTGATCGAGAGGATCTTTGCAGCCGTCGATTCGCAACATCCATTGTCCACGCAAGGCCTCAGGATATTCGGCCTCGCTCAGGAAGCGAACGGCGAGTTCTTGCCGGCACGAGCAACTCTCGAAAAAGCCTATGCCGCTGACCCTTCAGCCGTCACACCCCTCATCGACCTTGCCCGCATTGCCAACGATGCGCAGGATTACACAGGCGCGCTGGGATATCTCGCTCATGCCCGGGATTTGAGTCCGAAAGATGCCAGCCTCCCCTTCCAATTTGGTGTAATTTGCGCAAAGTTGAATCTCATAGGCGAATCTCGCAAAGCGCTTGAAGATGCCATCAAACTCGATCCCGACAATCCGCAATACAATTTCGGGTTGGGAGTCGTCGCGTCCCTTGGTCATGACCCTTTGCAGGCCTTGCCTTACCTTCAAAAGTTCCACGATTTGAAGCCAGGCGATCCGTCTGGTCTCCTTGCCTTTGGCAAGGCGTATTTTCGCGCGAAAGATTACGACAACGCATCGATTTGGCTACAGAAAGCTAGTACACTTCGCCCCACTGCAAGCGAGGCCCACTATTACCTCGGACGGATCGCGCGTCAGAAGAGCGAGTTTCCTGCTGCCATTGCGGAGTTGCAGCAGGCTGAGACTCTCGATCCCGATAGAGCAGAAGTTCTTGCGGAATTGGGGCAAGTGTACGTTCAGACAAAAAACTACGCCGAAGCCGCGAAAAAACTCCATAGGGCAGTTGCATTGGACTCGGATAACTACTCGGCCAACTTTGGCCTGCTACAACTTTATGCCCGTACTAATGATCCGCGCCGTGAACAGCAGGCAAAGAGATTTGGTGAGGTTAAAGATAAGAGCGACGAGATGTCGCGAGAGATGATGAGAGAAATTGAGGTCGCTCCAAACGGTGCACCGGCAAAGTGACGGCATTTCATCGGTTCCGAGTCGCATGAATTTCAAATCTCGCCGGCCGGGGTCTCCGCTCAGGCGAGGAAACCCAGCGAAGGATTGGGGCCGACGTTGTTGAATTTTGGGGAAGACTTGGCGTCTGCGCGTCAGCGAGATCCCACCAACACGCTGAGGCGCTGCGCTTGGGGAAGACTGCACGCGACGTCGCAAGGATGACGAAGACGGTCCTCAACATCAAGGAATAATCTCCCAAGCCTCAACAAGTTAGGCGGCGGAGTCTTCCTGCACAATAATCACGAAGAAACCTCCAAGAACGCGAGCTTGACGGAGCAAACCTTTGATGTCCCTCTGTGCCGTTCGAAAAGATAAGCGAGCGAATCATGGTCGTGCATACTTTGCCGGACCAAGGCTTGCCGGAGCTCCGGAAAAACTGGCGGAGTCGAAACTCCTGGCTCTCTCTCTGGAAGCCAAATGCTGACCACTTCATCCACGCAGACGTACTTCCTGTCCTTAGCACGGGAAAGCTCGACATTCATGGAATCAAGAATTTCGCTTCTTCGGATCTCACTGCTGTTCTCACTGCTGGGATTTCACGCATTGCTTTGTCATTGCACGCACGCAATGCAGTTTCGAATGCGCGTATTCGCCCCAGTCTTGTCTAGGAAAAAGTTGCTCGAAATTCGGGGGGAGGGGCGACGGATAAGTTATTGATTTGATTGGCGTCCCCGACGGGTTTGGAACCCGGTTTATCGCCGTGAAAGAACGCGGGCAACTCGCAACTGCAAGCTTTTACGGAGCTTGGAAAGGCTGGAGCACACTATAACGGAGTACCGGATGGTCCCGAAGTGGTCCCAAGCATTCGATCGGTAACAAAAAGCTAAAGCTCGAGGGCCGCCTGCGACGCCAATGACATAAAGGAGAGGGAACTCACCTTAATTTGAAGTTTATCTAGACTCGGATCAAACGTCCTCAAAGAGGCACAAAGCATGGACAGTAGACATTTAGCAGACCGCGATCATTTGAGTCGCTGGAGAGTATCGACGGCAGACAGAGCTCCCGTGGGTTGGTCCTCGTGCTTGAAGTAAGCAAATACCTCCCCACGAGCAGATCTTCGCAGCAGAGCACTCGCAATCTCTTCGTGCTGCGCTGACGAGTACGCTCTTTTCCTCAGTCGATAACAGCTGAAAGGAGCAGCAAGAACATCCGGCGTCTCCAAATTGTCGCTTTCGGCGGCGCATAGAGCGACCTGATGGCGCCGCAATACATCATAGGTTTCCTCGCAGAACCACGTACTATGCCGGAATTCAAAGGCCATTCGCAGCCCGATCGCTCCGGCATCATCAAGAAAAGCGGCGAGGCGATGCACATCTGCCTTGAAATTGGGTGGAAGCTGGAAGAGCAACACGCCAATTCGTCCGGCAGCAACTATTGGGGCTAGAGCGCGCGATAGGCCAACCACCGTGTCCAAACAGTCTCTGAGTCGAAGGAAATGCGTGATGCGCTGTGGAGCTTTGAAGGAGAAGCGGAAGTTGGCTCCAGTTGCAGCGAGCCAACTTGAGACCATCCCTGGGGTCGGTAACTGGCGGAAGGTATAGTTCACCTCCACCGAGTTCAGCTTTGTGGCATAGAATTCGAGGAACTTCTTCTGAGGAAGTTTCTGCGGATAAAATCCGGGCTTCCAGCTAGGATACGCCCAGCCGGAAGTGCCGACAAAAATGCGGCTCTGCAACCCCTCGTGCACAAAAAACAGCCTAGCACGCGATCTCCCAGACATTGCATCTTCTTTGCGATCACCGCGAGGATAACCGGGCGGTGGAATCCTCGGCTTAAAAGATTGGGTTTAGGCGTCGCAACCGGACAAGGTATTGGCATGAGCTATGAAGAACTTGAGCCCTTTGTTGATGCGTTCGAACACGCCGAACGCAGTACCGCAAAGAAGCTTATCTAACGATCAGAAGCCGATTATTTTCCGGCATATCCCATTGGTTTTGCCGGTCACCACAGCGTACCGTGCAATTCTCTGCAAATCATTGATTTTATTTGGCGTCCCCGACGGGATTTGAACCCGTGTTATCGCCGTGAAAGGGCGGTGTCCTAGGCCGGGCTAGACGACGGGGACGCTAAGAGTGCAAGACCGGCCGGAGATGGCCGTATGCGCCAAGATAAAGGCTATCAACTCGCCCTATACCTGTCAAAACACGCCCCGAAGCACTCTCAGCTTTTTAATCGGACCCGATGCAGGTTGTCGAAGATTGCCCCGCATTGCGAAGCCTAACTTCTTGAAGATTCGTCTGCGATATCCTCAAATCATGGCGCAGCGTTTCCGATATCTTGACCTCCTGACCATCGGATTCGTGGTGGTCTTACTGATTTCGAACCTGGTCGGTCCCAAGATCTGCCAACTCGGATCCCTTCGGCCCAGCGCTGCAGAGTTTCTTTTCCCACTCACCTACATCTGTGGCGACGTCTTTACCGAAGTTTACGGCTACGGCTCATCGCGACGGGCTATCTGGCTCGGTTTCTTTGCCATGACTCTTCTTGCTGGAATGGGGCAGCTTGCCGTGGCGTTGCCACCAGCTCCCGAATGGCACGGGCAAGAAGCGTTTGCGGCCGTCTTTGGTGTCGTTCCGCGTTTTGCCTTCGCTAGCCTAATAGCCTACTGGGCGGGCGAATTCACCAACAGCTATACCCTCGCCAAGCTCAAGCTCTTCACCAGTGGTCGCTGGCTCTGGACGCGGACAGTCGGTTCCACAGTTACGGGCCAGGCCGTCGACACCGCCGTAATCGTGTTGATCGCCTTCGCCGGGTCTCAATCGTCATCGATGCTTCTGCGTATGGTCCTGTCGTCTTACGTTATCAAGGTCGCGGTCGAGGTGGTCGCCACTCCCATCACTTATTTCGTCGTGGCACGCCTCAAGCGCGCTGAAGGCATCGACGCCTTCGATCGCAAGACGAACTTCAACCCCTTCGCCTGGCAGGGAGAGAGCGCCTGATTTCTTCTTTCAACCGGATTGCAACGCCGTCCGGCCGCTTTACAGATTTCTTGCTTCGGTCAGAATAGTCTTTGCATCTCCGAATCGTCTTCAGTCAAACGATTTTCTTCTGTATTCCCGAGTCAGATCGGGCTTCTTAAACACAGGCAAAAACAGCGTCCGCATTGTACGATGGATGCTGCATTCCACTGGATCGTCTTCCATGTCTTGAGGCGAGAGCCGGGCGAGGCAAGAACTCATCGAGGGTTACGGCTTTGAAACTTAAGTACCATTCTGCAATCTCCTTATTGCTCGCACTGGCGGCGCTTGGCTGCCAGAAGAAACAGGCACCGCCGCCTTCCGGCCAGGGCATGCAGGCCATGCCGGTTCAAACCGTCGTGGTAAAGATGGAACCCGTACCGCAGAGCAGCGAATACGTGGCCACGATCATGTCGCGCAACTCAGCAACTATCCAACCGCAGGTCAATGGGCGGCTTATTCAAATCGGCGCCCGCTCGGGCGACTATGTAAAAGCCGGCCAGGTCCTCATGCAGATCGATGCTCAACCGCAAATTGCCACGGTTGAAGCAGATCGCGCCACAGAACGCCAGAAGAAGGCTCTCTTCGATTACAACAATATCGAGATCGACCGCCAGCACAAGCTTTTCGACGCAGGTGTCATCAGCCGCGACGCGTGGGACCAGGCACAGCAATCCTTTGCCAACACAAAGGCGGATTATGAGTCTTCGGTCTCCCTGCGAAAGACACAGGAAGAACAACTCGCCTACTATACGGTCCGCGCACCATACGATGGGGTCGTCGGAGATATTCCAGTTCACGTTGGCGATTACGTTTCTTCAAGCTCGCTCCTAACAACAGTGGATGAAAACAAGAACCTTGAGGCATATATCTACGTTCCCACCGAGCGCGCGTCCGAGGTCAAACAGGGCCTTGGGGTTGATTTATACGACACCGGAGGCAAGCTCGTTGAAAAGACCAAAGTCGACTTCGTCTCTCCGCAAGTGGATAGCGCATTGCAAGGGATCTTGGTGAAGGCGGCCGTGCATCCTTCGCCTGAAATGGTCCGTAATGCTCAAATGATCAAAGCGAAAGTTATCTGGAGCACCAAGCCAATGGCCGTGATCCCTGTTCTCGCAGTCACCCGGCTCGGCGGTCAGACGTTTGTGTACGTAGCGCGGGAGCACCAGGGCAAATACTTCGCAACTCAAACCCCCGTCGTTCTCGGCGACACCGTGGGCAATGCCTATGCCATTTCATCGGGACTCAACGCTGGAGACAAAGTCATCGTCTCGAGCACGCAGTTTCTCGTCAACGGGATGCCCGTTCAGCCTTTGGGCGCCTGAGGACCTGCAGCTCCACGATTGATCCGCCGAAGTGCGGCAGAATCGCAGCGTACCGCCCGACAGAAATGGGAAGGAAAGAAGGCTCATCTTGTTTGTTGATTTCTTTATCCATCGGCCAGTCTTCGCAACTGTTTGCGCGCTCCTCATCATCCTCGCCGGTGCCATTTGCATTCCTACACTGCCGATCGCGATGTATCCCACTCTGACGCCGCCGCAGATTGGTGTCACTTGCAATTACGTCGGTGCCAATGCTGATACTGTCGAAAAAGCCGTCACCATTCCGCTGGAAGAAGCCATCAACGGCGTCGAGGGCATGCGCTACATAAGCTCGTCCAGCACCAACAACGGAAGCAGCGCAATCACCGCAACCTTTCAAACCGGCTACAGCCTCGACATCGCCGCAGTCGACGTACAGAACCGCGTCGCTAGTGTCACCGGCCGTTTGCCTTCCGCCGTCAATGCCACCGGGATCACCATCAGCAAAGCCAACAGCAACTTCGTCTTCGGTGCTGGCTTCTTTACGCGAGACGGCCGGTACTCCCACGAATTCATCTCGAATTATCTCGATGTATATGTAAAGGACGCGATCAAACGTGTCCCGGGCGTAGGAGATGTACAGATATTCGGCGAGCGCAAATACGCCATGCGCATTTGGCTCGATCCGGTCAAAATGGCGGCCAAGGCTCTCACGCCGGCAGATGTCGTCAACGCACTCACCGAGCAAAACGTGGAGATTCCGGCCGGTCAGCTTGGTCAACAACCCTCCGACCCAGCTCAGGCGTTTCAGATTCCTGTTCGTGTCGTGGGCCGCCTCACCAGCCCCGCAGAATTCGACCAGATCATCGTTAAGAACAATCCAACCGGGCTCGTGCTTCTCCGCGATATTGGTCATTCCGAGGTCGGCGCCGAGGATTACAGCTCGTCGCTCGAATACAACGGCTTTGCTGCGCAGGGCATTGGCGTTCTTCAGCTTTCTAATGCTAATGCTCTCGAAGTTGATCGCCAGGCGAAAGCTGTCCTGAAAGAACTGTCCAAGAATTTTCCGCCCGGCCTGGAGTACGCTGTGGCGTTTGATTCCACTACGGTCATTGGAGATTCCATCAGAGAGGTGCTCTGGACGCTTGGCGAAGCAGTCGCAATCGTCATCATGGTCATCTTCCTGTTTCTTCTCGATTGGCGAGCCACCATCATCCCTGCCGTAACCATTCCAGTGTCACTGATCGGGACCTTCGCGTTTATCAAGATTTTTGGCTTCTCGATTAACTCGCTTACGCTCTTTGGCATCACGCTTGCCACAGGCCTTGTGGTGGACGACGCCATCGTAGTCATTGAAAACGTGCAGCGCCACATTGCCATGGAACATTCAGATCCCCATGAAGCAACATCGCATGCCATGAGGGAGGTCACAAGCGCGGTCATTGCAACATCGCTCGTTCTCATCGCGGTTTTTGTTCCTGTTTCGTTCTTTCCCGGGACCACCGGAATACTCTACCGGCAGTTCTCCCTCACAATCGCATTTTCCATTGCCATCTCGGCCTTCAACGCGCTCACCCTATCGCCAGCGCTTTCGGCGCTGTTCCTGCGTGGCGAAGAAGCTCGACCGCTCCAGCTCGACTTCCTGCACATTCGGCCCCTGTCACGGGCTTTCGCGGCTTTCATTCATGGCACAGACGCTTCGATTACGTGGCTGGGCCGCACTTACGCCCGCGTCATTCACACTGCTCTCAACCTTCGCTACGCCCTGCTTCTCGCGTTCATCATCGGCCTCTACGCGACCGTTTGGATTTACAAGACCGTGCCCACGGGATTCATCCCTCAAGAAGATCAGGGCTTCTTGATCGGCATCGTTCAAGCGCCACCAGGATCCTCACTCGCTTACACCACCGCCCTTGCCCGTCGCGCACAAGCCATAATTTACTCAAACAAAGACATTTCCGGCGCCTTTTCGATCATGGGCTTTAGCTTTTCGGGCGGTTCATCGAACGCCGGGCTCATGTTTATAAGTACAACGCCTGCAGACCAACGTCGCGGCAAGGGGCATTCCACTTCTGATATCGTGGCTGACCTGGCGCCGAAACTCGGTGCGTTAATGTTCCAACCCAGTGGCGGCCTCGTTGCTGTCATTCAGCCGCCCGCAGTTCAGGGTGTAGGCAGCTTCGGCGGCTTCCAATTCGTGCTTCAGGATACGGGTGTCAATACCCTCTCCGACCTCGACCGAGTCGCCCATCAGATCGTCGGTGCAAGTCGCGCCCGCAAGGATTTGACCGGCTTGCTCACTACATTTTCCGCAAACGATCCACAAGAACTGGTCACCATTAATCGCGAAAAAGCGAAAGCGATGAGTGTTCCCTTATCCCAGATCACTACCGCGCTGGGCGTTTTCATGGGTTCGGAATACATCAACGATTTCGACTTCAACAACCGTACTTACCGTGTGTTTGTCCAGGCTGATCAGTCTTTCCGCATGACTGCAGGCGACCTCCACAGTTACTACGTACGCTCTGACACAGGCCAGATGATTCCGCTCGACAACCTGGCCACCGTTACCGAGAGCTCGGGGCCTCCGGTCATCAATCACTACAATTTGTTTCGATCCGTCGAGATTGATGGGTCGCCTGCGCCGGGGTATAGCTCGGGGCAGGGAATTACCGGTATGCAGGACCTGGCCAAGAGCGTCATGATGCCCGGCATGCAGTACGAATGGACCGGCCTCACTTTGGATGAAATTGAATCCAGCGGCCGGGCCATTCTCATATTCGGGCTCGGGCTCCTTGTCGTTTATCTGACACTCTCGGCACAGTACGAGAGTTTTGCGCTCCCATTCATCATCCTGCTTGCCGTTCCCATGGCGGTTCTTGGAGCGCTGGGCTTGGTTTCGTTGCGCGGTCTCTCGAACGACGTTTATTGCCAGATCGGCCTTGTCATGCTCATCGGACTCTCCGCCAAGAACTCGATCTTGATCGTTGAATTTGCTGAGCAGTTGCGCCGCAAGGGACGTTCGATCGCTGAAGCGGCCATCGAAGCCGCTGAGCTGCGCTTACGCCCCATTCTCATGACGTCCTTCGCCTTCATCCTCGGTGTTATGCCTCTGGTATTCGCCACCGGGGCGGGCGCATTGGGCCGCCGCTCTGTCGGCACAACGATCGTCGGAGGCATGTTGTTTTCCACCGTGCTCAACCTGATCTTTATCCCGGTTCTTTATGTTTTGTTGAGTCGGTTGTTGAAGCGCGGCGATCGCCCGATTGCAATGGAGCAATCTGCTTAGCATTTGAGAGCTACTGAGAATTTCGATGCGCCACGATGAAGTCTTTAATGCGGTTGTAGACTTCGCTCGTTACCACGCCGCGATCCACCAAGTCATCTTTCATCCGGTAGGGCCGGAATCGCACAATGCGCCCGGCCCAACTCCGCGTCATTCCCGGCACTTTCAGCAGCTCATCCAGTGTTGCGTGATTAATGTCAACCTGGGCGTCCGAGTTTCTCCGCGCCCCTTGAGAGCTGCCGGTTTGCGCCCCCCCGTTCCACGGACCGGCCGCGACTGCAGTCAGCCAAATGAGAACCTTACGCCTGCTTTGCACATTCCGATTCTCCGCCATTTCAACAGGCCGTGGCAACCGGCAGTGTGACTACTAGGCGTCAGATTCCCGTTCTCAGATGCAGGCCTGTCCTGTAAAAATGCATCTATGGCAATTCCCCCAATTGCTCCAGCACCTGCTGGAACAGGCCGCGTCAACATCTTCGGCAAAGCAAAGTTAACGAGCCTCATTGTCCTCGCAAATCTTGTGTTTCTTTGTCTCGCCCTCTCTTGGAACGCTGGCAGCACCAAAGCAAATCTTTCGCTCTTTAGCGCAAAGAACGGCACCCACGCAACATTCGGCAAGAAGACTCTCGTCGATGTCTCGCCTTGGCAAACAGCTCAGACGCTGGCCGCGCTCGCCGTCACGGCAGAAGAAAACGAGTATGCCCGGGATGCTGAACGACTGGGCGACCACGACGTTGATCAGGCCTTTGCCGCTGCCCTGCGCGAGTCGAGCCTGCAGTCTGAGCATGCCAAGCTTACGGGAGAGGCCCTGGCAATCTCCCAGCGCATCTCTCAACTCCAGCAACTGGTCGCTCAAGATCAGGCACAGGTGCAGAGTCTCACGCCGGCACCCGCAGGTTCCAAGAGCCCGCCGAAAGGCACGGCCGCCTCAGAATCCGAAACCAGCGCCGATCTGGAGGTGGCGAAAGCGCAGCTCGGACTCGACACCGATGAGCTTGCGGATGCTCAAAGGGACCTCGCTCGCGCTGCCGGTGACGACAGCGCGACGATTCAGGAAGAGTTGACAGCCCACGAAGCTGCAATGCACCAGAGTGATGCCGCTTCTCAACAAACGAGTCAGGTCGCTGCCATCGCCGTCAGTCAGAATGGAACAGTTGCTACGCGAGTTAGTCGCTGGTTCAGCCAGATCGATCGTTACAAGCTGATCCAGCAGGCGCAGCAACAAGCTCAGCAGCAAGCTACTTCGCTCACTGCCCAGCACGACACCCTCGAAGCACAGGTAAATGCAGACAGTAGCTCTACGGCTCTCCAGGATCGAGCATCCCGGCTTGCGAACATCAAGGATCGCAGCGCCCAGCGGCAAATTCTGAGCATCTTTGACGATCGCATTCAAACCGAGCAGCAGCTCGCCACGGTGTACAGCAAATGGGCCGCGCAGGTGATGATTCAACATGGTATCGTCGGCCGACTCATCCTGCAGTCGTTTTCTGTCATTATCCTCATTCTCATTTGCATGCTTCTCTGCGATACGCTTGTCCGTCAATTAATGTCCCATCATGTCCTTGACAAACGCCAGACACAAACCTTGCGCAGCGTACTTGAGCTCGCTATCCAGGTTTTCGGCGTTCTCCTCATTCTTCTCGTTATCTTTGGCACTCCACGTGAGACTCCCACGATCCTCGGCCTTGCGACGGCCGCCCTCACCATTGCCTTGCAAGACTTCATCATTGCTTTCCTCGGTTGGTTCGTTCTTGTAAGTAAAAACGGCATTCACGTGGGCGACTGGGTCGAGATCAATGGTGTCGGCGGCGAGGTCACCGAGGTTGGTTTATTCAGTACCTCCTTGCTTGAAACAGGCACGCTCGAAGACAAGGGACATCCGACCGGACGCCGTATCCCATTTATGAATGGCTTTGCCATTCGCGGCCAATACTTCAATTTCTCTTCGGCAGGCCAATGGATGTGGGATGAAATTGGCGTCACGATCCCTTCATCGGCCGGCACCTCCGCAACGGTGGAGCAGATTCATCAAATCGTCGTTCAGGAGACGAAAGAAAACACCCGCCTCGCAGAAATGGAATGGAAACGCGGCACCCACGACGAAAGCCTGCGCCGTTTCAGCGCCGACCCCGTCGTCAATCTTCGACCTTCAAGCGCTGGAGTCGATACGCGAGTACGCTACGTCACCCGCGCTTCGGATCGTTTCGAACTCCGCAACCGCCTCTATGAGCGCATTGTTCAGCTGTTGCAGAGCGAGGGAAAGCGGGTTTCGGTTCCCTCAACCGCCGCCCAGTCCTGACACGCCACCCCGAGAGAGACCGCCGATTTTCATTTGACACACCCCGGGGCATGCGCTTAGTTTCATAAGTAATGCAGATCTGCCACCATCATGGCCATCACCACCATCATGGAGCTTCCATGCCGGCGGACTGCTTTGGCTTGAGTTAATCAGCCACACAGATCAGGAATTATCGAGCCCGCCGGCCAAAGAGCCGACGGGTTTTTTCATGCGCAAGAACCAAAGCAGATAGGAATGGATATGAGCGACGCAATACCGCAAATTGATTTCGAAAAGATGGACGGTCTCGTCCCAGGCATCGTGCAAGATGTCAACTCTGGCGAAGTCCTGATGCTCGGCTTTCTGAACCAGGTGAGCTACGCCAAGACTCTTGAATCGGGCTTCGTTACTTTTTGGAGCCGCACCCGCCAGAAGCTCTGGATGAAAGGCGAAACTAGCGGGAATCGGCTCCGCATTGTTTCGGCGTCCACCGATTGTGACAACGACACTCTGCTCTTCCGCGTTGTCGTCGAAGGCGACGGTCTGGTGTGTCACGAAGGCACCGTCAGTTGCTTCACGCGTCCGGTTGCCGGCGAGAAAGCTGAGGCTTCCCATGGCTAACAAGCTTCGCCTCGGAATCCCCAAAGGCAGCCTTCAGGACGCAACAATCGCCCTCTTCAAGCGTGCTGGCTGGAACGTCTACGCCGATGGACGCTCCTACTTTCCCTCCATCGACGACAGCGAAATCGAATGTATGCTCATCCGCGCGCAGGAAATGGCTCGCTACGTCGACCACGGTGTTCTCGATGCCGGTCTCACCGGGATCGATTGGGTGGTCGAGAGCGGCCTCGACGTCACCAGCGTTTCCTCACTCACTTATGCCAAACAAAGTCGCCGCAAAGTCCGATGGGTGCTCGCAGTACCGGAAGCCAGCGGCTTCGAGAAGGCCGCAGACCTTGAAGGCAAGATCATCGCAACTGAACTGGTGGAAGTCACCAAGCGCTACTTCGGCACGAAAGGCGTCAACGTCAAAGTCGAATTCAGTTGGGGCGCAACTGAAGTCAAGCCGCCTACACTGGCTGATGCAATTGTCGAAGTCACCGAAACCGGAAGCTCACTCAAGGCCAATCGCCTCAAAATCATCGACACCGTCCTTGAGAGCGAGACGCATCTCATTGCATCAAAGTCGGCTTTGGCCGACGACTGGAAACGCACTAAGATCGATCAGATTTCTCTCATGCTCCGCGGTGCTATCGATGCGCAGTCGCAAGTCGGTCTCATGCTCAACGTCAAGAAGTCCAATCTCGATGCCGTTCTCGCCGTCTTGCCTGCGCTCAATTCGCCCACCGTGTCCCAACTGAGCAATTCCGAGTGGGTCGCTGTGAACACGATTGTCGAAGAGCGTGTCGCGCGCGATGTCATTCCCCGCCTCAAGGCTGCAAAGGCCACAGGCATTGTCGAATATCCCCTGAATAAGGTTGTCTTATAGCCGCGGAAAGGGCGGAACCCGAACGATGAAGTTAATTCGAACGTCTGGCCGATCCACGCGCCGAGCCGAAAAAATTATCACCGCTCTTGAGTCGAGAGGTGGCGCCTCTCTCAACTCTGTCCTACCGGCTGTCCTTCGGATTGTTGCCGATGTAAAGAAACAAGGCGACCGCGCGCTGTTTCGCTATTCAGAGAAATTCGACCGCCTTGCCGGCCGGAGCGAATTGCGTGTCACCCAGAATGAAATGGCCGAAGCATGGGAGGCTACCGCTCCCGCAATTAGAGACGCACTCACCACCGCTGCCGCACAAATTCGTGCTTTTGCTCAGAAGCAACTTCCTCGATCCTGGTCCGACTTGGCATCGCCTGGACTGAAAACAGGCCAATTGGTTCGCCCTATTGCATCCGTAGGGTGCTATGTGCCGAGCGGACGTCACCCCCTTCCTTCTACGCTGCTCATGACGGCAATCCCCGCACAGGTTGCTGGCGTTGAGCGCATCGTAGTAGTTTCGCCGCGTCCAGCCAGAGAAACGCTGGCCGCTGCGCACCTCCTGGAGATCGACGAGTGCTATCGGGTTGGTGGTGCGCATGCAGTGGCCGCACTTGCTTATGGCACCGAAAATCTCAAAAAAGTCGAAAAGATCGTCGGCCCCGGCAATCTCTACGTCACCGCGGCAAAGCGCCTCGTTGCCTTCGATTGCGCCATCGACATGCTCGCCGGACCTACTGAGATCGTTGTGACGTGTGATCAACTCCCCGCGTCAGATATTGCATCCGATCTCATCGCACAAGCCGAGCACGATCCTGAAGCGCTTGCCATCTTCATTACAACTCGCGAAGATCTCGCCCATGCGGTTCTTGCGGAGATAAAACTCCGAACTCGCATCAACCCCATCGCGAACGAGTCTCTCAAGAAGAACGGCCTCATCCTCATTGCATCCGGATCTGAAGAGGCAAGAGCCATCACAAATCGGCTCGCACCCGAGCATCTCACCGTGGATGCCCCATCCGACCTCCAATGGATTCGCAATGCAGGCTCTGTTTTCGTGGGCAGTTTTTCCGCGCAGCCTCTGGGCGACTACATCAGCGGCCCGAACCACACCCTGCCAACTGGTGGCATGGCGCGCGTTCGCGGCGGACTCAGCGTCTACGACTTCTTGAAACTCATCACAATTCAGCAATACTCGCAAAACGGGGTCCGTCAACTGGGAGCGAAGGCCATTGCACTTGCTGAAGCCGAAGGTCTCCACGGCCATGCTGAGGCAATCCGCACGCGGCTAAAAAGGAGAGCGCATGCCTGAGTCTGTAACTGTGCTACCGCAGCCCCGCGCTCGCATCCGCGCCATGAAGGAATACCATCCTCCGCTCGGTAGCCGCGATTGTTTGAGGCTCGATTTCAACGAAAACACGCTCGCCTGCTCGCCCCATGTTCGCGAAGCGCTTTCGCGTATCTCCACGGGTGAACTTACCCGCTATCCTGAGCGGGAGCCCGTCGAAGCCATCGTAGCCGAACACCTTCGACTCAAGTCGGATCAAGTTGTCCTCACCAATGGAGTCGACGAGGCGATTCATGTCCTCTTCCAGGCATTCCTCGATGCCGGCGATGAGCTCTTGCTTCCCGTTCCCACATACACCATGTACGAGGTATACGCATCGTCTACAGATGCGCGAGTGATCGCCGTGGAGGCCGATCAGGACCTTGGCTTTCCTTTCAACCGTTTGAGGGCTGCCATCTCACCGGGCACCAAAATCATCGCCGTCGCAAACCCCAACAGTCCGTCCGGCTCCATCGCAACACGTGCACAGCTCATCGAACTCGCTCGCAGCGCCCCCAGCGCGATACTCCTCGTCGACGAAGCATATTTTCACTTCCACGGAGAAACCGTGATCGATCTCATTGGCACCATTCCAAATCTCTTTGTCGCACGAACATTTTCAAAGGCGTACGGCCTCGCGGGCTTGCGTATCGGTATGCTCGCAGGCTCTTCAGAGCTGTTACGCTGGGTTCGCTGCGTTCTTTCGCCATACAGTGTGAACTCCCTCGCTCTCGCATGCCTGCAGCCCGCCCTTCAAGATTCTTCCTATATCGATTGGTATGCGGGCGAGGTTATTGCCGCCCGCGCTGAATTCGAGGCCGCGCTCGACAATGCGAGCGTTCGTCGCTGGCCAAGCCATGCCAACTTCGTCCTCGTGGACATCGGCCCACGCCACGCTGAATTCGTTCGCCTCATGAACGAAGGCGGCGTCCTCGTCCGCGACCGTTCCAACGATCGCGGCTGCGACGGTTGCGTGCGCATCACCATCGGTACAAGGCAACAAATGCACAGCGCTGTGAGGGCGCTCATCCAAGCACTAAAGGTCCTTCGCTCCGAGGATTCCAAACAATGAGCCCCGCCAAAACGAAAAAAAAGAAATCTGCCGCGCTCCGTTCGTCTGGTTTTGAGCGCAATACCACTGAAACACGCATTTCTGTCCGTCTCACCATTGAAGGGGGCGGCCGCTATCAGATTGCGACGGGCATCCGCTTTTTTGACCACATGCTCGAGCTCTTTACGCGTCATGGCGCATTCGATCTCGATTTGAAATGCAATGGCGACCTGGAAGTCGATCAGCACCACACGGTCGAAGACGTCGGCATCGCACTTGGTGAAGCCTTCGATCGCGCCCTCGGCGACAAACGAGGCATTCTCCGCGCCGGCTACTTCCTCATGCCCATGGATGAAACCCTGGCCATTGCAGCCATCGACTTGAGCGGGCGTGCCGCCTTCGCGGTCGACACAAAAGTGCGTACCCGTCTCGTAGGCGATCTCCAAACAGAACTTGTCACAGACTTCTTTGAAGGATTTGCGCGCGGCGCTCGTGCCAATATCCATGTCAAAACCATGTACGGACGATCCAATCATCACAAAATCGAAGCCATCTTCAAAGCATTCGCGCGTGCACTGCGCGTCGCATGTTCGCGCGATCCGCAACTTGGCCAAATACTTCCGTCAACCAAGGGACTGCTCTGATGCGCGTCACTGTTATCGATTACGGGGCTGGCAATCTTACGTCCGTCGTCAAAGCCTTTCGTCACCTCGGCGCTGAGGTCGAAGTGAACGACACTCCCGCCTCCCTCGCCATTTCCAATCGCATCGTTCTTCCGGGCGTCGGCCACTTTGCTGCAACCAGCCGCCTCGACGAATCCGGCATTACTCCCGCCGTCCGTGCGGCCATCGCACGCGGAATCCCTTTCCTCGGCGTCTGTGTCGGCATGCAATGGCTGTACTCCGCCTCTACCGAGGCGCCGGCATGCTTGGGCCTTGCGCATTTCTCCGAGTCCTGCACCCGGTTTCCTGACGCCGCAGAAAAGGTGCCGCACGTCGGATGGAATTCGCTCCGAGTTTTGCCCGAATCTCGCCTGCTTTCCGGCATCCAGCCTGGAGCGTATGTTTATTTCACTCACTCCTACAAGGCCCCAGTCACCGCTGCCACAGCGGCCATCACGGAATACATCGAGCCCTTCGCTTCTGCGGTCGAAAGTTCCAATGTCATGGGGGTCCAGTTCCATCCCGAAAAATCCGGAGAAACGGGACTCCGGATCCTGCGCAACTTCCTTGAATGGCAGCCAATGGAGACGAAATGTTGACGCAGCGCATCATCGCTTGCCTCGATGTGAATGCTGGCCGTGTCGTCAAAGGCGTGCAGTTTGTTGACATCGTCGATGCCGGAGACCCCGCTGAGCTTGCCGCGCGCCACGCACGCGAGGGCGCCGACGAAGTTGTCATGCTCGACATCACCGCCACCCATGAGGGGCGCCGGACGCTTCTCGATACCGTACGACGCGCTGCCCGAGAGCTCTTTGTCCCTTTTACGGTCGGTGGCGGCATTCGTACCGTTCGCCACGCAGAAGAAGTATTCGATGCCGGCGCCGATAAGATCAGTATCAATTCGGCGGCGCTCGCCGATCCTTCTTTGATCGAGGCAATCGGGCGCAGCTTTGGTGCTCAGGCCGTGGTGGTCGCGATCGATGCTCGCCGCAACCCAAATGCGCAAGATCCCGTCAGATCTGCGCAGGTTTACGTCCACGGAGGTCGCAAGCCTGTTGGACGCTCCGTCATTGAGTGGGCGAAAGAAGCAGAATCTCGCGGTGCCGGCGAAATCCTGCTCACCTCCATGGATTCCGACGGGACTCGTGCAGGTTTTGACTGCGATTTGACTGCAGCCGTCAGCGAATCCGTCCGCATCCCAGTCATCGCCTCGGGTGGTGCCGGCACTGTCGTTCATTTTGCCGACGTGTTCACCGCGGGCAAGGCTGACGGCGCATTGGCTGCCAGTATCTTTCATTTCGACGTTTCCAGCGCTCGCTCTCTCAAGCAGCAACTCGCCCGGTTGGGCGTTCCTGTGAGGTTGCCATGCTGATCCCTTCCATTGATTTGCTCGGCGGCCGCATCGTCCAACTCGAGCAGGGAAAGAAGCTTCGCGTGGCATTCGACGACTTCGATTTCTGGATAGACAAATTCGCGCGCTTCCCGTTGGTTCAACTCATTGATCTCGATGCCGCAATGCGGCAAGGCGACAACGGCGACCTAATTTCTCAGATCGCAAAACGGCTTCCCTGTCAGGTGGGTGGAGGCATCCGCAATTGCAAGCAAGCGCAGCGCACGCTCGACGCTGGAGCGCGTCGCGTCATCCTTGGGTCGACTCTCTTCTCCGCTGACGGATCAGTCAACACGTCTTTCGCCGTGGAACTCGAACAAGCCATCGGTCGCGACCGGATTGTCGCCGGTATCGATACAAAAAAAGGCCGCATCGCGGTAAAGGGCTGGAAAGATGAAGTGGCGCTTACTCCAGATCAAGCCATTCCTCAACTCGAGCCTTACGTGTCTGCATTCCTCTACACGCATGTCGATGGCGAGGGCCTCCTTCAAGGGTTTCCGATCGACGTAGCCGTCCGCCTCCGCAGCCAGACAGCGAGACAATTGATTGTCGCCGGAGGCATCCGCAGCCAACACGAGGTCGACGCCCTCGAACGGGTCGGAGCCGATGCCGTGGTTGGCATGGCCGTTTACACCAATTTGCTCGTAATCTAAATCGTCCTTCAACCATCCTTGCGGCACGCGCAAAATTTCGCCGTTGCTCCGCCGCATCGGATATTCTGAAACTGGGATACCTTCCAAATTCATCGAGAGGATTCGAGTTCATGACGACCCGAATGAGTGGTATCCGGCTCGCTAAGCGGCTGGACGAAGTGGGTTTCTCCGACATTGTTCAGATTCGCAATAAGGTCATGGCCTTGCGCGCCGAGGGCTTGCAGGTTCACGCCCTCCATGGAGGCGAACCCTTCTTCGAAACCCCGGAGCCGATCAAATACGCCGCAATTCAGGCGCTCATTGAAAATCAGACGCACTACGCGCCGTCCTCAGGCTTGCCTCCGCTGCGCAAGGCACTGGTCGAAAAACTTGCTGCCAAAAATCGTATCCCAGTTTCCAACGACGAAGTGATTGCCACAGTCGGCGGCTCCCAGGCTCTTTATGCTGCGTTTCAAAGCGTTCTTGATCCTGGTGACGACGCCCTCGTCTTCTCTCCCTATTGGACTCCGATCGGCGATCTGGTCACCGGTGCGCAAGCTCGTCCGCTTCTCGTCCCCACCATCACTGCTCGCCGCAATGGAATTCGCAAGACTCTCGAACAGTTTTCCACGCTGGGAACCCGCGCCATTTACTACAACACGCCGCAGAATCCCAGCGGCCTCGTCTTTACACGCGCTGAAGCCGAAGAAGTCGCCGCCTTTGCGATTGATCGTGATCTGGTCGTCATTGCCGACGAAGCGTACGAGGACATCGTTTACGACGGAGATCACGTGTCCATCGCTTCCTTGCCCGGCATGCTCGAGAGGACCATTACATGCTTTACATTCTCAAAAACCTACGCCATGACGGGCTGGCGCGCTGGCTATGCCGTTGCTCAGGAACCGTTCATGACTGCTCTTCGCAAAATCGTTCTCTATTCCACCAATGGCGTCACCACGCCTGTGCAGTTTGCCATGCTCCACGCACTGCAAACTCCCGACTCCCAAATTGCAGACATCCGCGCGAAATACCGCGAGCGCCGCGATCTTCTTGTATCTGGTCTCAATGAAGTGGGCCTCGAGTGCGAGCTGCCTGCCGGCGCTTTCTACGCATTTCCCAATGTTGAGAAGATCAATAAGAACAGCCGTGTCGCTTCGCAGATCCTGCTTGAAAAGGCCCACATCGCCACGATCCCTGGATCCGTCTTTGGCGCACAGGGTGAAGGGCATTTACGCTTCGGATACGCGATCACCATTAACGAAATCGAAGGTTGTGTCGAGGCTCTGCGCAAGTTTCTCCTTTAACGGCGACGTTTACTTCTGCGCCTCGCCAATCGCCAGGCTCGTTTCGGTTCGTACATCGCGCAACAGCCGCGCAATCTGCTTCAGGTGAAGCTGCACCGCATATGCCCGCAGAATCTCCGCCTGGGAAAATTGCGAACCCGTGTGTCGGACCTCCGCCATCCGAGTCTCCAACTGAGCGATATCTTCTTCCAGGCTGATTCCCTGCGCGCCTCGATGAAAACGCCAGTTGTGAACACTGCCGGCGACTGAATGGAATTCAGCGTAAACATCGTGGGCCAATCGTCCCAGGGCTGGCTCCAGGCTCTGCGCAAAACTGTCTTCGTGGCTGTGTTGGACTGCCAATTCAAGCGCTACGAGCGCGTCAAACAGTGTCCGTCCAAATTGAGCCAAAACGTTCAAACCTTCACGCCATCCCGGTCCGCCCGAGGGCTCGTTGCGCGCGGCAATCAGCAGTTGACCATTGCTGCGCAGGGCATCCAACGCAGCTTCTTTGGCTCTCTCTAAATCCTCGCATGGCTCCCCACGAAATCCCTGGAGAATCGCTTCGAAAAATTCCCCCAGCACCAGAAACTCCTGGGCCAGGCCATCGCGCAAACGCAGTCGCGCGCGATCGGGAAAAACAAACGTTGAAATCGCAAGGGCTACAAGGATACCTAGCACCACCTGGCCTACTCGATCCAGCGCTACCGTCCAGTGCGAGTTACGGCTTCCCACTAGCATCACGATCGTGATCGTGACCCCGGCCAGTCGTGAGCTGCTTTTGAATCCGAGCAGCCCGCATACCGTCATCGCCGCAACCACCGCCAGGACGTAGTTCCAGGGCAAAGTCCCAAATAACGAAAATGCGAAGCCAAACATTGCGCCGATCGACGTGCCCAACAGTCTGTCGCGCGATGCGGTAATAGTCGATCCAAAATTCGATTGCAGAACGATAATTGCGCTGATCGCACCCCAATACCCATCGTGCAGTCCAAAGCGCGTCGCCAACCACCAGCACAAACCAGCCGCCATTGCGGTCTTGGCGGAGTGGATCAGAAGTCGCCGATGCTCCCAGCTGAGCCAGCGAAATACCCGTGGTTCTTTGAGATGCAGTTTTTCTGCAAGCTGCTGCTGCGATCGTGTTTTGTCAGCTCTTAAACGCATCCGCTCACTTGGCGTTCCGAAGTGTCAGCCCTAGAATGCCTTCCCTGGAAGCATTCAGCGGTGACGTCTCTCACGGTGAATTATTGCATCCAAAATTCGATGCGGAGTGCTGCCCATTAAGCCCGGCAGCTTTAAGCATGCTCTCTTCGCTCGGCCGCTTCCTTCGCCCCCGCAGCCCTCATCGCGTGTAGCATGGTCTTCAGGCGCACCATCTGGTCATAATTCATCATGCTACGAGTCGGATACCCAGGAACAATTGCAGCCAAGCTCTTCGCAGGCTTCCCGAGCGAGGTCGCGCTCATCCCTCTTACTGACAAACTCGATCACGACGTCGATATCGATGTATGGATTCCCGACCCCTACCCCACGCGCGCCCAGCGCGTCGTTCCTCATCTCCACGGCGTCAAGCTTGTCCTCTCGCTTATGGCTGGCACTGAATGGATTCCAAGTGCCATGGGGCAGCATGTCACCATCTGCAACGCACATGGAGCTCACAACGTTTCAACTGCCGAATGGACTCTGTCCGCGATCCTCGCATTGCTCAAGTACTTTCCTCTCTACCTGGATGTCCAAAGCTCTGGCATCTGGAAGCGCCGTTTTGAAGCCACGACACATTACACCCAAATTACTGGAGAATCCCAGCCACATTATCCTCCGGTGATGCAGGAAGAGCTCACGGGCAAGACTCTGCTTCTTGTGGGGTTCGGCGCCATCGGCAAGGAAATCGAGCGCATTCTATCGCCCTTCCATCTTGAGATTCTGCGAATCGCGCGAACCGCACGCGCCAACCCGCCTGTCCATTCTGTCTCCGATCTCAACTCGCTCATTCCAGCCGCAGACATCGTCGTCTTGATTCTTCCGAGGACCCCGGAATCCCATCACCTCATCGGCCCGTCGCAACTTGGCCTCATGCGCCAAGGCGCAATTCTTGTCAACGCTGCCCGCGGCCCCATTGTGGACACCGATGCGCTTGTCCATTCCTTGCAGGCCGGCCGCATTCGGGCGGCGGTCGATGTCACCGACCCCGAGCCCCTGCCTGAAAATCATCCACTTTGGAAATGTCCAAACCTGCTGCTCACGCCTCACATCGGCGCATCCACACCACAGTTTGCTCCCCGTGCCATCAAGACGGCCGAACTGGAATTGCGTCGTTACATGGCCGGAGAACCGCTGCTCAATGTAGTGCAAGTTGCCATTTGATCTGCTGCTGCGCGCCGCCAATCGCGCAGACCCAGCACCGCCAGCATTACCAGTCCCGCATACAAAATTCCGGTCAGCCACATGCCCTTGTAAATGTACTCGCCGATATAGGCGAGATTGATCACAATCCACAGCCACCAGTTGGCCGTGTGCTTGCGCGCCTGCCACCAACTCGCTACCAGGCTGTAGCTCGCTAGCGTTGCATCGAGGAAGGGAAGTGCAGCATGCAGTCGTATCGTGATTTCTGCAAGTACAAAGCTTCCGGCTACGCCCGAAATCATCGCAAGAATAAGGTTCCTGAACTTCAGCGACTCAACACGAACTTCTCCTTCGTCACGAACCCCGCGCCACCAATGCCACCACCCATAGAGTGTGAATGCCACAAAGAAAACCTGCAGCAACGCATCGGACAACAAACGCGCCCGATAAAAAACCACAACGTAGAGCAAGTCGGCTGCCAGCACAATCGGCCAACAAAGCAAGACCCTGCGTGTCGTGAGCCAGATACCCACCAACGTCGTCAAAAAACCGGCCACCTCCACCCAGTTCGCGACGAGATAATGTGCAACTGCGTCGAGACTCATCTGCCCCTTTCCCTGCGCTCCACCAGCTCTTCCGACCATCGCCGGATTGCGTCGAGAACTTTGCGTCCCGAGTCGTTTCTAAGCCACCGTGCATGCCCCACCAAATAACCGTCATGCGCCAACCGGGCCCTTTCCCTTGAGTGCAGAACTCCGAGAAAATAATCGGCCTCTCTCAAGGCAAACTCCGCATGGCACAACGCCGTCATAGGCGCCAACGCCGCTGCTTCTTCATGCAGCAACGGCTTCACCGAAACATATCCGTCCAGCAAAGCCCGGATTTGCTCAAAATGCACCGGAACATCTTCGTCCGTTGCCTTTGCCCCAAGCAGGGTAAGCCACTCGACACAGTTTCGCTCAATAGCAATCGCCAGGTCGTGCACCGGATTTGTCCGGTCCGACAGACCAAAATCAATAATTGCAACGGCCCTCGCTTTGTCGCTCTCATCGCTCCAAAAAAGATTTGACGCATGCAGATCATTGTGTGTCCACAGCGATCCAAGCCGACCCAACTGCGGTGCCAGTTCGCGATGAAATGGCTCCAATAGCTCGAGTGCTCGTTCGCAATTGCGCCGCACTTCCTCGTCATGTGCAAGCGTCGGTCTCGCATCTAAAAACCGTTTCATGGCGATCGACGGATCTGATCCGCCAAAAATTGTGAAACTCGACACGAGAACCTGAGTCTTCCGAGCAGGTGCTTCAAATCCGTGCGCGGACAAGTGCAACGTGGCCAGCGCATTTCCCGCCGAATACGCATGTTCCGGTGATCGAAAAGGTGTCCACGAGACCGCATCCACATAGGCGTCGATTCCCGGCGCGCCTTCCTGCACCTCATAGACCCAGTCACTCTTTTCCACAGTCGTTCCGCCACTGATTGTTCCCAGTACCCGGACCACGTTCGCGCCCGCCTCTCTCAGGTAATCCATAAACCGATGCTCTTCCATGAGAGATTGCCCGTCGCGCACAGTTCGATGGTGTCGCTTAACCAGCACCTTGCTTCCACCTGCCTTGACAACGCTGGCTGCCGAAAACGGGCGCGGACTAACCGAAAGGATTTCGACCGGCCCCGGGAAATTCGGATACTCGGCCAGTACGCTTCTCACTTCTTCGCGCGTCAGAGGTGGCCAGTCCGGGTCAGTCGGACCGCCGTCCATTCCGTGAGCCTTGAATTCAGTCGTCATCCCTGCTTCAGCCCCGCGCCGAGTCGACCTGCCTAAAACGTGTAGTGTGCCGCCATTCGAATAGTTGCCGGTGCGCCCAGCCACAAAAAGCTGTCGCCATAGCTCGCGCCCGTATCCGACCAGTACCGCTTGTTCGCAACGTTCGTTGCAAAAAGCCTGAACGTCAGCCGGCCCTGTTCTCCGCCCGGAGTGTAGCGCGCGCCCAGGTTGAACATATTCACAGAAGGTACGCTCACCGTGTCGTCGCGCGTGGCCTCTTTGCGGCCAGAAAAATTCCATCCTGGCATGAGGTAAAAACCGCGCATGTGCGGGATTGCCACATCGGCAAAAACGGTTGCGTGCAGGTGGGGCACGTTAATTAGCTGTTTTCCGTCCAAAGCCGATGTTCCTGTGTTCGTTCCTTCAGCGCGAATCGCCATCGCCGAAGCGCTCAAGCGTAGCCAGCTCGCCGCCTTTCCCTCAGCACTCAATTCAACACCGTTATGAGTCTCCCGCCCTTGCGACTCAAAGCAGAGCGACCCCAAGCCGCCAAAATCCTCTGCCGTACAGAAAGCGTCGGCCGACTGAATTGCCTTCGGATAGAAAAACGGCGCACGCATGTGAAAGACACCAGTGCTGAGCAAAATGCGCCTTCCCGGTTCGTACTTCGCACCCAATTCAACTTGGCGCGTATGGTAGGGCGCCAGAAACTGGCTCGCATTATCCACCCACCATGGCCCCTGCGGTCCCAATGAGAGCAGCGTTCCATAGTTCGCGTACAATGTTACTTCGGCGATCGGGTTGACGACCGCTGCATATTGCGGAAGCCACACTGGCTCGTTAGTGAACGCAGGTGCGCAATTGGCAGGTACGGAAAAATCAGTACACGATGCGTAGGCAGAATAGTTATGATCGCGCAACGAATCGTATCGGCCTCCTGCGATCAATTGAATCCGTCCAGGCAAACGCACTCGATCCTGTAGCAAGCCCGACGCCTGGTGGCTGTCTTCCCACAGCCGCCGCGGCCCAGCAGACTCAACAGGACTCTCCATTGCCGTCGGTGCAATCGGCTGATAGATGTTCTCTGCTCCCACGTAGGAATAAACAGCACCATCCTGCACAATGCCGTCCCCCGCGTAAGGATTGTCGGTTGAATAGAACCCTGGTTGTTGAACGCTCCGCAGAAAGAGCGTCCCGCCTGCGACCAGATCCTGTGTCACAGGTCCGGTCCTCAGGTGACCTGTCGCGATCGCTTCACCGACGCCGTCTATGCGCAATTCGCCGGGATCGCGGTAGTCGTAAATCCCATAGGTCCCGTCGGGACAGAAGAAGTACGCGGGCGCATCGGGTGCATTCGGGCAGGTCACTGCATACGTCGCTGGATCAATCGACGATCCATACGCATACATCACATTGTCGTTTATGAGTGAGTGACTGAAACTTCCCTGGACATAGGCCGCCCAGCTCTTCGTCAACGTGTAGTCCAGGCGTGCGCTCGTGTTGAAAACGTCGTACGTGTCGGGCGGCGCCCACGATTGCTCGCCCAGCATGGTCGAGGGAAAAAGTCGGTGAATGTCCGGGAGAGCCGTTCCACCCAGCAACTGATAGCCGCTGCCGTCGCGTTCTACTTTGTGCTGATATTCAAAGTCGCTCTTCAGCATGGCCTTTGAGCTCAGCTTCCAGTCAACCGCGCCTGCACCCATCCCACGCCAACCCTGCGTATCGTTCATATACGGTTCAATCCGCTCGCCTGCAAGATTCACCCGCACGCCAACCTGTTTTCGACTCCCGAAAAGCCGTCCCAAATCCGCGGCGGCATAGGCGGTCCCACGCTGATCCGTTGCTGCGTCCAATGCCACGATCGTTGCGGGTCGCTTCGTGGCAAAGTTGATCAAGCCTCCGCCAGAAGTCACACCGCTCTCCACGCCGGCTAGCCCTTTCAGCAGTTCAACGCGCTCCTTGTTCTCGAGCGGCACATCCTGTTCGCCTGCGATAGTCATGCCGTTGACCTCGAGACCTGTGGCCAAATCGATCGGGAATCCTCGTATCTCAAAATCGCCGTAGTAACCCACCGGCACATAATCATCGTCAATCGACGCGTCATTCTTCACTACGTCTGCAAGCAGGCGCGCAGCCTGATTGTTCATCAGATCCCGTGTGACCACCGTGGCCGAAAGCGGCGCTTCCTCGAGCGGCAAACCGTCCAACGTCCTCACGGCAATGGATTCGGGAAGGTAATCGCTGTTCACTTCACCGTGAACCACGACAGTTGTGTTCACCTGCGGCAACTTCGCTGTTACCGGCTTCTGTTCTTCGGCGACAATAGGCCCCGGAAGTTGATCCGGCGCCTGGCTACGTGCAACAATTGCCGCCACTGCCGCAATTCCGGCCAGGAAGGCAATGCCCACACTCCCGCGCCGAACCGGCCGCAAAAAACTCTGCGGAAAACCTCGTTTGAATTGGTTGATCTTGGCGAAAAATGCAGACTCGGGCGCTGACATCGGTCTCCTGGCTCCAAATGCTTGAAACAGGAGAACTCATGCCGCTAAGGAAGGAAGGCCACTTCGGAAACTTCCCACGCCGGTATGATCCGGATCGGGTTCGAGGGTATCTTCTCAGCCCCAGCTATCTGGGGCACCCCTGTTTCAATACATCCGATTGAAACACTTTCTACCCGACTTGTAAAACCGTTGACTTCAGCCTCAGTGCCAGAACTGTGCCACCAGGGGCTCGTAAGCCTCAAGCCCCGGTGTCCTCAGATCCTTCACTTTTGCCGCGTCGTCTGCATTGCGCAGGGTTACGGCGTCAGTCGCAAATGGCTTTGCCAGGAAAGCTGCTGCTTCCTCCGCGGTCATCGGTCCGCATTGCAATGTCAGGCTCTGCACAGATGCTGGCGACAAGGTTGCAAAGTAGCGAGCGTCCGCTGCGCACAGGTACCGTTTTGCGTCTACGTGCATCCGGATTGGCTCGAGGACTGCGTCCGGCAAGCGGCCCGAGAGCGCGATGGCCCCCAGTTCTTCATGTCGTGTATCCAGGCCTCGCTCTGCAGCGTCCTCGCCCTCTTCATGGAGCAAGTGGCCCAGATCATGCAGAAGGGCCGCGACGACTAGCGACTCGCTGGCATTTTTGCGTTGAACAAACCATGCTGCCTGCAGGCTATGTTCCAACACGGTCACCGGTTCGCCGAAGTAGGCTTCGCCGCCGCCCGCGGCCAGTGCCTCAAAAACGTCTTCGACCGAATGGATACTCCTCATTCATGCCCCCGCGGCCAGTTTATGGAAACGCTGATGTGCTGCCAATACCATAGCCACCAGCGCAGTCAGAAATGCTACGCCCGCCAGTGCAAGGAATGCATCCTTCCAACCGAACGCCACCGTTACACGCGCCACTGTATCGCCAGAGAGCCATCCGGCCAGGTAGCCCACTCCATCGATAATCCCTGCCGCGGTCGCGCTCCCACGCTTTCCTCCAAAGTCCAGACTCATCGCACCCGCGAGATAAGAGTACGGCCCCAACAATAAAAAGCCAACCAGCGTTACCAGCACCACTGGAGTCCATTGGCTCGCATGGACCGGGGTGTGCGCTAACACAACCAGGCACACGGTACTCGCTGCCATCCCAAACACCAAAACTAGGTTGCGCCCGTTTAGCCCAAGCTTGTCGCTCAGCACGCCCGCAGCCAGAACACTGATCCCGCCAAACAGGGGAAAGAGCGCGCTTCGTTGCGCCGCTACACTGTTGGTCAGGCCCACATACTGCACAAAATAAGTCGGGGTCCAGAAGTTGAACGTCTCCCGCAACAACGTCGTCCCCAGTGAAAGCAGGCAAACCATCCAGAAGGGAAAGCTCGTCACCAGCGGCTTCACAATCGCCAGCAACCCAACCTTCGCATTCTCGTCGTGCCCGGCTTCGGCGGAATACACATTCAAAGGGTTCGATTCCGGCGACGGCAAGCCTCGCGCCTCGGGCGTTTCGCGCAACAGCATAAGATTTGCCGCTAACAGGACCGCCAAAGATCCAGCGCCTGCCAGGAAAACGCTCCTCCAGCCCAGCCCTACAGCCAACAGCAATCCCATCACCCAGCGGCAGGCAGCATCACCGAATAGGTAGCTCAAGCTCAATACAGCCATCACCGTGCCATAGGTTGAGTAGGAAAACCACCGCGACGTGACTTTCACCAGCCCCACCCAGCCCGTGGATTGAAACAGCCGGTTGCCGATCCAGGCCAAAGTGAAAAGTGGAAATCCCCCGCCCATTGCAAACACCACGGTGAACAGAATCGATCCCGCCATTCCACCCACGAAGTTCCGCTTGCCGCCGAACAAGTCCGCCATCGAGCCCGAGACAAATTTGCCCAGCGCGTAAGCCATCGTGCCCGCTGAAGCAATGAACCCCAGCTTCACTTGCGCCTCATTCGCGGCAATTCCTCGACGCGCCATGTCCTGGATCAAGTCCGGCAACACAACTGAAAGGTTCGACCGGCAAAAGTAATATCCCGAATAGCCCAGCGCCAGCAACACAACCGTTGTCACGTGCCAGGTCGTTAGCTGGCCTGCGTGCTTTGCACGCGCCGCCGAAGCGCCCTCCAGCTCTGTCGATTTTTCTGGAATCACACGGGCAGACTATCACGAGCTTTGCTTCGGCTCAGTGAATCCGCAACTCTGGGTTTCTCAAAACAGGCCGACCTCGAAACGCTTTCAAGATCCGCATGAGATGCCCGCGCAATCTCCATCGTTCGCCCCGACACTTTTTTTACGGAAATGCTTTCCGCGCCGTTCCATTGGCGCTACATTAAAGGAGTTACCCCAGGCGAAGAGAGATCGTCATTTCTGTCAAATCTTCTCAAAAGGTGGATGAATGCACAGGTTCTCAATCCCTGGCTTGTTATGCCGCACTCTTGTCGTGCGATTGTTTCTGGCCTTGTGTTTCGCCCTTCGACTCGCCGCGCCACTTTCTGCGCAATCCACCTTCGGCACAATCCTGGGCACTGTGCACGATTCCAGTGGCGCCGTCGTTCCCAATGCGAAGGTCACGTTGTTGAACTCCGGTACGACCGCATCCCGCGCGTCAGTGACTGACAGCGACGGCAACTACGCCTTTCGCAATGTAGATGTCGGCACCTACCAGCTAACGATCGCCGCCCAGGGATTTCAGTCTAAGTCTCTTCCCGATATAGCCCTCACAGCACGCGAAACGCGCCGTGCTGATATCGATCTGAAACTTCAATCCGGCACAGAGACAGTCGTGGTCGACGGAGGCTGGAATCCACCGCCGATTACAACCGACGTCTCCAATCTCGCTGAGACCAAAGTTGGCGACGAACTTGTCAGCCTTCCCGTTGCCATTTACTCGCGTTCCAGCGGCTCCACCAGCCCCATCTCCACGTTGACTACAGAGGCTGGCGTTCAGACTGACGACACCGGAAATCTTGCCGTCATGGGCACCACCGCCGCACTCCTCAGCGTCACCGTCGATGGCATCTCCAGCGTTGGCGTGGAATACTCCGGCCCCGTCAACGAAATGTTCCCATCCTTCAACTCAATCGAAGAGATTCGAGTGAGCGAGTCCAACAACAATGCCGAATTCTCGGGTGTTGCCGACATCACTACAGTCTCCAAAGCCGGAACCATCCACTTCCACGGCGGTCTGTTCGAAAACAACGAGAACACCGTATTCAACTCAAACAACACATTCGCGCTCTCCAAGCCGAAGATCATCATGAATGACTTCGGAGGAACGCTTGGCGGACCACTCCACCTCCGCTCGCTCTTCGGCAAGCCCGACTCCACGTTCTTCTTCATCAGCTATGAAGGCCTGCGCCTGCCCCGCGAATCACCCATGCTGCTGAGTGTTCCATCCGCCGACATGCGCAACGGAAACATCGCCGACTACCTCTATCAGCAATACTGCAACAGTACCGACCCCACCGGCACGCCATCTGCCGCATGTCCCAGCGGAAACTATCCCATCTACCAACCCGATGGTGTTACGCCTGTTGATCCTTCCAACGTCCCCATCACGCCGATTTCCGCCAACTTGATCTCCTACCTCATGCCCGCACCCAATTACGGCGATCCAAGTTCCTACGCCAACAACTATCAGATCAACTTTCCATCCCCCATTTCTTCCAATCAGGGAGACGTTCGACTCGACAAGGTCATCTCCGACAAGCAGTCCCTCTTCGCTCGCTTTTCCTATAAAAACCGCCAGATCATTACAGCTCCTTCCGCCACTTGCGTCTTCACCTACTGTGCCGAAGCTGGTAGCCCACTGCAGGGCGGTTACAACACTCCCGAAATCGATGAGGGGCTCACCTTCGCTCACAACTTTGTCTTTACCCCGCAACTCCTCAACGAGTTCCGCGCAGGATTCAACGAGCAGCACACGTCTGAAACCCAGAGCTACTCCACCAGCCAGTTGCTCACCCAGACCGGCCTCTCCGTTCTGCAGCCGGATACACAATGGTCTGAAGCGCCGCAGGTACTCATCAATGGATTCATGTCCACGGGTGCCGGCAATCCCGGCGTGCAACGCGGCCAGATCATTCAGGCCCTCGACAACGTCACGTGGACCCGCGGCAAACACAACTTCAAATTCGGCGGTGACTTCAAACGCCTCACCGATCACGACGACAACGTCTTCGGCAACTATCGCTCGGGCTGGTATGTCTTCGACGGTTCGTCCGATGTCGGTACCGCCATTGGCGATCCCTATGCGTCGTTCCTTCTCGGCTATCCCGATTACACCGAGGTCAGCACAACCAATGACTCCTCCATGGACGGCCTTGGCTACTCTTACGCGGCCTTTGCCCAGGACGACTGGAAGATAACCCCTAATCTCACGCTGAATCTTGGTTTCCGCTACGAGATCCATCCTCCCCTGCGCGAAACTCATTCCAACACCGCTGCGTTCATGCCCAACTGGACCGGCGTTGGTACCGACGGTTCTACTCAGGTCACTGGCGCCGTCGTAGTTTCGAATGACAAAGCCCTCGCCAACTCCTCCAGCGATTTCATCAATGCCATCGCTCCCACTCCCGTCCTGACTGCGCAGCAGGCCGGAATCCCCACTGCGCTGCGGTTCACTGATCACACAGACGTCGGGCCACGCATCGGATTTGCCTGGCGTCCCTACGGCAACGACCACACTGTCCTCCGCGGGGGCTGGGGCCGTTTCATAGAGTCGCCGCTCGGCTTCTCGCTGGTTTCTGGTTGGGCCGTCAACTCCAGTTTCGAAGGTACCTATAACCAGGACTACGATCCAAACGCGCCCACTCCCTACACGCCTCTGCTGTCCTTCGCCAACCCCTTCAACACTGCCGCCGGTGATTTCGCCGGCACAGCCGGGTTCTATTACGCTTTCCCCGTCCACTATAGCGATCCCAGCGTCCAGCAGTGGAATCTCACTGTCGAACAGGACTTCGGCCACAGCATCGGGCTTCGCGTCTCTTACAGCGGCAGCCATGGTCAAAACCTGGAAGCCATGGTCGACCTGAACCAGGTCCAGCCCAATACCGTCGGCTATGCTACTGCACAAAGCAGCCGCCCCTACCCCGACTGGAGCATCATCCAGAGCGTCACCAACCTTGCCGAGAGCAACTACAACAGCGGAACCGTTGAACTTTCCCGCCATAGCGGCAAAGGAATCACGTTCGACTCCAGCTATGTGTGGACACGCGACCTCTCCAATGCTGGAGGAGCTACGCCAAACGCTTTCGCCGTGGCCGGTGGCACCTATCTCACCACGCGCTTCCATCCCGGGCTCGACTACGGCAACGTCATCTACGATCGCCGCCATCGTTTCCTTACCACGTGGCTCTACGACCTGCCCTTCGGCCATGGTCAGCGTTGGCTTTCCGGCGGTGGTCCCGTCAACGGCATTCTTGGCGATTGGCAACTTGCAGGCGTCGCAGTCCTGCAATCCGGGCCATTCCTCACGCCTTATCAGCAATCCGTCGACCCCGCCAATACCAACATCCTCACCACAATCGGCCAGGCGCGCCCTGATCAACTCACCGGCACTTCCCTCTACGCAGAGCGGCGCACCACCACACAATGGCTCAATCCCGCCGCCTTCCCTTATCTCAACTTGCAGAATCCGGATGGGACCGGCATTGGACGTTTCGGCAATGCACCTGTCGGCGGCGTTGTCGGTCCAGGCACAGCTAATTTCTCACTGTCCCTCTTGAAAAACGTCGAACTCCACGAAAAATCCAGGCTCCAACTCAGCATCGAGGCCGCCAACGTCTTCAACCATCGCAACTACGAGCCGCCCAACATGCAGGTCGACTCCGGCAGCTTCGGTTCCATCAGCGCTCTTCAAACCGCCGAAGGAGCCGGCCCCCGCAGCCTCGAACTTACTGGCCGCATCGTCTTCTAGCCTCAGATCCATTGGAATGCAAAAGGCCGTGGGTCTCAGCCCACGGCCTCTTCCTTGGCCTGCATCTTGCGCTTCCCGTATCTCTGAGTTCTTGGCCGCTGTTTCTATTTCCCCGAACCTTCGGTAATCGTCACAATCCGGTCCACACCCGGTGCAGTAAAGTGCTCCACTTTCCCGCTCGGCCAATGCACCTCGATATCGTCAATCTTCGTCGCCGGCCCTAAACCAAAATGCGGCCGCAAATCGTTCGACGACAGATAGCTTCCGCCGCTTAGAACATCTTCCCGCTGTTTTATCCCATTCGTCGTCAGGTACACCGTCGATCCAACCGCATCGCGCGGACTCTTAGGGCCCCCTGCCAGCTTCAATTCCAGCCAGTGATTGTGATCGTCGCTCACGTTCCGTAATAAAACCGGATGGTCGTCCATCACATTGATCACCGCGTCGAACTGGCCCTCATTGAATAGATCGCCCACCGCCATGCCGCGTCCGGCAATCACATCCGATAGGCCCGTTCCTTCCACCGCTGGCACCGCTTCAAACTTCTTGCCGCCCATGTTGTGAAACAGCATCGGACGCTCTTTCCAGCTCGTTCCCCAGTTGTAAATGTCCGCCTGAGGATACACATGTCCATCGGCCATCATCAGGTCTTTCCAACCGTCATTGTCGTAGTCGAAAAACGCGTCGCCCCAGCTCAGGAAGGGAACTGTGACTTCACCGAGTCCCATGTCATAGCTCACGTCCGTCATGTTGGCGTCGCCTTCGTTGCGATACAGCGGCTTGTAATTGTCGCTGAACGTCGTATCGAAAATGTCCAGCATGCCGTTGTTGGCGTAGTCGCCCAGGGCAATGCCCATCGACGCTGTTTCCTGTCCCACACCGTTTACCGCAAATCCGGACGCGTAGCTCACATCTTCAAAAGTGCCGTCGCCCTTGTTCAGATACAAGTAGTTCGGTGTAGAGTCGTCTCCCACAATCAGATCCGGCTTGCCATCGTTGTTGATGTCTGCAAAAACAGCGCCCAGCCCGTAGTATCCAGGTTTGTCTGCCACGCCTGCCTTTTCGCTCACGTCGGAGAATGTGCCGTCCCCGTTGTTGTGGAATAGGTGGTCTGGTTCACCTTTCAAGCCGCGCGGCCCGCAACTCACCTTCTCGCCACGAAACGTGCAATACGAATTCGGCACCCCGTTCTGTTCGCTCACCGGCAGATCGTTGCGGTCAAAGTGAACATAGCCCGCCACAAAAAGATCCAGCCGGCCGTCGCCGTCGTAGTCGCCCCAAGTCGGGCTCGACGACCAGTTGCCCAGCGTTACACCTGCCTTTTCCGCCACGTCGGTGAACGTCCCATCGTGATTGTTGTGATAGAGCCTGTTCTTGCCCCAGTTCGAAACGAAAATGTCCGGCCACCCATCGTTGTCGAAGTCTGCAATGGCAACACCCGTGCCCCAGCGGTTGTTCGTCACTCCAGCCTTGGTTGCAACATTCGTAAATGTTCCATCGTGATTGTTGTGAAACAGTGCAGCATGAGGTGGAGTTGTCTTGCCGTCCAAGGCGTCAAATGTCGATCCGTTCACCACGTAGATATCCAGCCAGCCGTCGTTGTCGTAGTCGATCAGGCCCACGCCGGAACCCTTCGTTTCCAGGATGTATGTCTTCGCCGGGGTGCCCATTGTGTGCTTCCACTTTGTGAGCCCGGCCTTTTCTGAAACGTCCTCGAATACAACCGGTCCCGTTTTCACAAAACCGCCTGCAGTAATCGGCCTGTGCTGCGCGTCATACTGCGCCGCATGCGGAGACTCGCCGGCATCTGACCCGGCGTGCGACGCCTGCCCGCTCGAAGCGGATGGGTTGGTATTGGAACTCTGGGCTGCCGTAAAGGCTGGAATTCCCATCGGGATGAGTGTCCAAACGGCAATCTTTCGCAACAACTCGAACATGGCAGTCAGTATACGAGGCGCCATGATCGGCAGTCTCGACCGAAAGATGGACCCGAATCGCACCAATATAAACCGGCGAATTCAACGGGCATTGCGCCGATCTCAGTGCACGACCACCAGGACCTTCAATTCATTCGGTTGCCCATTTTGAAGGCGCTTGGCCGATCCGGCCAGCTCCTGAATCGATGCCTGCAGTACATTCAGCATCGCTCCCTGTGCCCGCCCCCAAACAGGGTGCGCTGGACACCATGCGCTTCTCTCACAGCTTTTGCCCGAAACCAGGCAAGTGTTCAGAAAGATAGGACCATCAATCGCCTCGATCACCTCGTACATCGATGCCGCACGGCCTTTCGCCAGCAGTTCGAATCCACCCCTCTTGCCCCTCTGCGACCCAATCAGCTTCGCCCGCCTCAGCGCCTGCATGATCTTCGAAAGAAAACTGACCGGCGTATCCGTTGCACGTGCCAGGTCGATCAGCAATGCACGAGCTCCCGACGGCAAAGTCGCCAGGTGAATCATGACGCGGATTCCATAATCTGCGGCCCGCGTCAACTGCATTGACGAATTGCATCGTGTCATTACAAATGCCTTCAGAGAAAATAGCGAATCAAAACGTCATCGTCGCTCGACCACACTCGTAGGACGCAACCGTCAAACTCATCTACTCGCGGGCCAAATTGTCAATTGCAGAGTAGCCGACTCAGTCACAAAGTCTTGTATCCGGCATCACAGACCCACGTTTGCATCATCCGGTATTCCTATCGCTTCCGATTGAAATTGGAGAGAAACAGTCCTAAATGCTCCGAGTCTCCCTTCCAATCCGGCCGCCGGCCGACCAAAGTTGAGCAACTCGCAGGCACTCAGGTTCGTTTCATCCCTCTCTTCGGGACTGTGAAAGGAAGTTTGCCCTCAACATGCACCGATTTCCTGCCGTCGATCCAATTCCGCTTCCGGCGCCGGTCTGGCTCTTCAAACTGCTCCATATCGTTACGCTGTCCTTGCACTTCGTCGCGGTCGAAATGCTCCTCGGCGGTTTGCTGCTCGCAGTTCTGCTCAGCCTCTTTCGCAATTCACCTCACTCGTCGGTCTCTGCACGTGCGCTGGCTCGCCGCCTTACCGTGGTCATGACCTACGTCATTAACCTGGGCGTTCCGCCTCTGCTTTTCGCTCAGGTCCTGTATGGCCGTGCCCTCTACACCAGCAGCATCCTCATCGGTGCGTATTGGATCTCAATCATCGCGATCCTCACTCTCACCTACTGGCTGCTCTATCAGTTCTCCGCTCGACTCGATGTGGGAAAGTCGGCTTGGTGGATTGGTCTCGGCGCGTGGGTTTTGGCGGGTTTTATCGCGCGTCTGCTTTCAACCAATATGACTCTAATGCTCCGCCCTGAGACATGGCACGACATGTACACCGCGTCGGCCGCAGGCATTTATCTCCCAACCGGCGATCCCACGATCACCCCGCGATGGCTGCTCATGCTTGCCGGCGGTCTCTTCCTTTCAGGCTTGTGGATGGTCTATCTCGCTGGCCGTTCCACCTTCACGGCAGATGAAAAGAAGTTCATCGCAGGCTTTGGTGGCAAAGTAGCCGCGATCTTCGGAGTGGTCTATCTGACCGCAGGCTTGTGGGCGGCTTCTGTCCAGCCCTCATCGGTCAAGGATGGCTTCGTCACGCAACCGCTCTACCACTTTGCTTCTTTCGCGGGTTATGGATGGTTGCTCCTCGTCGTCGTCGCTGCACTGCTCGGAGCGCTTGCAGGCTTCGGCAAGCTTACCGCAGCCTGGGTCGGCTGGTGCGGTGCGCTCCTCGCGCTCCTGATCGAAATCACATTCACCATCTACCGCGATGCCGTTCGCGATCTCACCCTTCTCAGTAAAGGCTTCGATGTCTGGGATCGGGTCGTTATCACCAATTGGTCGGTTGTAGGGATTTTTCTCGTCCTGTTCGTAGCCGGTATGTGTGTCGTTGGCTGGCTCGTCTCCGTCGTGGCGCGAGCGCAAAAAGTTATGGAGGGCGTTGCCTGATTGGCACGAATTCTATCGATGAGTCAAGTCCTGAGTGCTCCACACATTGTCAAAGAAGCAGCAGAACCGGGCGAACAGCGCACCCGCCGTACATTCCTTGTTGCTGCCGGAGCCGCCGGCTTCTGTTACACCGCGGCCATGGGTTATCCCATCTATCGTTACCTTGCCTCGCCGCAGGAGATGGAATCCAGCGCAACGGCCGTCACTGAAGTCACACTCAAGGATGCGCAAAAGCTTCCCGCCGGTTCTGTCCTTATGTTCAAATTTGGTTCCGCTCCGGCCATGCTCATCCATCACGCTGACGGCCGCTGGGTCGCGCTCACGGCAGTTTGCACCCACCTTGGATGCACCGTTCAATATGAGCCACAGGCCGACCGCATCCATTGCGGTTGTCACGGCGGCGTCTACAACGCCTACACGGGTGCCAACGTCAGCGGACCACCCCCCAAACCACTCAAGCTCTTCAAGGTCGCCGTGAACGACTCGGGCGTCAACATCTCTCGCGTTTAGCGCAAAAGGATAAGGGCATGACATCGAAGACAATCTATCAATGGACCGATGAACGCCTTGGGCTGTCTGAACTGGCCGCCTTTGCGCGACACAAAACCGTTCCCGTTCATTCGCAGTCGTTCTGGTACTACTGGGGCGGCATCTCCCTCTTCCTCTTTCTCGTGCAGTGCTTCACCGGCGTCCTACTCCTGGTCTATTACCACCCCGGTGCAGATGCTTATGAATCCGTCCGCCAGATCACGTTTGTGATGCACTTCGGCTGGCTTATCCGGTCGGCGCACTCCTGGTCGGCTAACCTCATGATCTTCTCCATCCTCGTTCACATGTTCTCGGTCTTCTTCATGAAGGCCTATCGCAAGCCACGCGAGTTTGGCTGGCTCAGCGGCATGATCCTGCTCGGAATTACCGCCGTCTTCGGTTTTTCCGGATATCTGCTCCCCATGGACGAGCTCAGCTACTTCGCAACCAAGGTGGGCCTCCAGATTCCGGCCGCCATTCCTGTAATTGGCCCGGTCATCGGCAATATGCTTCGTGGTGGCCTTCAAGTCAACGAATTTACCGTTCAGAGATTCTTCGCTCTCCACGTCGTTGTTTTGCCCGCATTGTTCCTGCCACTCCTCGGTTTCCATCTCTGGCTTGTGCAGCGCCACGGAAACGCCTTGCCCCCTGCGGAAGAGGCCACGCCCATCGCCCAACGCAAAACTATGCCATTCTTTCCGAACTTCCTGCGCAAGGATCTCGGCATGTGGCTCGTCTCGCTCAACATTCTTGCTTTGTTGGCTTCCGTTTTTCCCTGGTCGCTCGGCAAACAGGCTGACATCCTCGTGCCTGCACCCCAGGGCATCCATCCCGAGTGGTACTTCATGAGCCCCTTCGAAATGCTCAAACTACTCGGTAACGTCCTGCCCGGCGAAGCAGGCGAAATTGCAGGGCTTCTTATCTTCACCATCGGCATTGCATTGTGGGTGCTCATCCCCTTCTATGACTCTGGAAACGAGTCCGGTCGCAGAGGACGTGCTGCACATTACTTCGGCCTGGTCGCAGTCTTTGCGCTCCTCGCCACCACCGCAATCGGTTATTGGACCATTCGATAAGTGAGGCAGCAGCGCGCCTTTGCTGTCTGCCGTCTTCTGTCAACTGTTTTCTGGAGTATCTATGAATTACCCCTTTTGGAATATCCCGCATCTTGGTTCAGGCTGGGTTATCGGCATGATCGCCATCTTCCATGTGGTCATCTCGCAGTTTGCCGTGGGCGGTGGTCTCTACCTGCCTGTCGCCGAACGCAAAGCACTCCGCATGAAGGACCCCGAGCTGCGCGCCGCATGGCTCAAACAACTCGCCAGTCACTCTAAATTCTTTCTCATTCTTACCGGGGTCTTCGGGACAGTCACCGGAGTCGGCATTTGGTTCGCGATCGGCCTCACGCACCCTGAAGCCACCAGCACCCTCATCCATAATTTCGTCTTCGGTTGGGCAATGGAGTGGGTCTTCTTTGTAGTCGAGCTTACAACCGTTGCTGTCTACTACTACACGTGGAATCGCATCGATGAGAAGCTTCATTTGACCGTAGGCTGGGTCTACGCAGGCGCATCACTTGCTACCCTCATCATTATCAATGGCATCCTCGCCTTCATGCTTACCCCGGGCGATATATGGCTCGCCGTTGCCGGCACCGGTGCCGAAGCCAGCAAGTTCTGGAATGCATTCTTCAATCCCACTTACTGGCCAAGTCTGCTCATGCGTGCCGGAGTTTGCACATCCCTTGCGGGCGTCTGGTCGCTCATCACCTCCAGTCGCGTGGACGGTGACAAGGAACCAATCCTCAAGGCCAGTATGGTCAAGTGGAGCGTCAAATGGCTCGTTCCGTCTTTCGTAGCCACTCCGTTTCTGCTCATGTGGTATCTCTTCATGGTGCCGGCCTCTCAGCGCGCGCTCCTCACCCTTGGCATTGACACCATCAATTCCGGTACCTTCTCCACGGTAACGCGCATGGCCCTCATCATTGTCATTTCATCGGCCACAATCATCGGCGTCGCCTATTTCCTTGCGTACCGCAATCCGGTCGACTTCAATCTTTCTCATGCCATCGCTGTTCTCCTGCTCGCCTACATCGCTACAGGCGCGGGTGAATACAGCCGAGAAATGCTCCGCAAGCCTTATTTCATCGGCCGCTGGATGTATTCGAACGGTGTCCGCGTTCCCTATGTAAGCCGCATCAACGCTGAGGGCTACCTCGTTCACTCCAATTGGGTCTGGGGCGCAGCAGGCGAGTCCACCAGCAGCTACTCACGAGGAGAAGCCATCTTCCGCGGTGAGTGTGGCTCCTGCCATACGCTGGATGGCTACCGGCCTCTTCGCCAGCTCCTCGACGGACGCGACAGCGCTTCCATTAGAAACTTCATCGTCACGCTTCACGAGAACAAGGCCGATTCACCCTATCGCAAGTTCATGCCGCCTATGGCCGGCACGCAACAAGATATCGACGATCTCACCAATTACCTCAACGCGCAAGTCAATCCTCCTTCGCTCACAGGTGCGAGCCCCGTCCTTACAGCGGAGAAATAGTCGCCTCCCTCAACTGCCGTATGCAGAAAGGCCCGCTTCGCGCGGGCCTCCTGTTTTCTATCGTTCTTCCAGTTCATAAGGAATTCCAAATCTTCCAATCTGGATCTCCGCCCTATCACCCGGCGGCCAGATCTTCAAACTCTCAACGCGTGTGTGGCCTGCAATCAGGCGTGCATCCGCTGTGCCTGCCAGTTCGCCCGTCGCCGCAGAATTGAAGTGCACTCGCAGTGCCTCGCCGTCACGTACCCAGCCAAAAACATATTCTCCAGGCTTTAACCGCACTCCGCCCATTCTTACCGGGGCCTGCACCACCAGGTAGTGTGAATACTTCCCATCCGCCGAATACCCTGCAGTAATCAGGACAACTCCTGCGATATACCGCCCGCGGCCGTCGACGATTCCACTCGCCGTGCGCATCTCGGTCTCAATGTGCTCTTTCACCACCGGGGCTCGCGCAGGCAACAGGGATGCTAGTTCCGCGTCTGTAGCCTGCCGCCATGCGTTTTTCTGCGCCACGGCACTCACCGCTAACAAACTCCAAAAAAGTGCGCAAGAAAGAATCTTCTTCATGGTTTTGGTTTCCTTAAAGATTCGAGCGGCACAATGCCTCGCTGAATTGCAGCCGTAGCAGCCTGCGTCCGGTCGGCGACTCCCAGTTTACCCAGCAGGCTGTTAATGTGCGTCTTCACGGTCGCTTCCGATATTTCCAGCTCCGACGCGATCTCCTTGTTGCTCTTGCCATACACGATCTGCTCCAGAACGTCGGACTCGCGGGGCGTCAACTCCTCCGTTCCCATGCGCTCCGCCAGCTTTTCCGCAATCGCCGGCGGAATGTGCGATTTTCCCGAATGCACGGCACGGATTGTCGCGATCAATTCATCGGTCGTCATGCCTTTCAGCAGGTAGGCTCTTGCCCCCGCTTGCAGCGCACGGTAAATGTCTTCATCCCCGTCATAAGTCGTCAGGACGATAAACCGTGACTGCGGCGTCTCCATGCGAATCCGCTGAATCACGTCCACCCCACTCATCCGCGGCAACCGAAGATCGATCAGGGCAATATCCGGTTGATGTTTGCGAAATTGAGCAATCGCTTCGACCCCGTCTGCCGCCTCGCCTACCACTTCAATCTCATCGACTACGTTCAGCAGCGCCACTAACCCTTGCCGCACCACGTGGTGATCCTCAACGACGAGTACTCGAATAGCTTCCTGTTTCACTTTTGCTCCTTCACCGGCTTCGGTGCCGGCGTCACCAGTCGGACCGTGCTGCCACTTCCCGGCTCGCTCGCCACGTCCAGTCTTCCATGGATCGCTGCTGCCGCTCCCGCATCCCGGTCAGCCCGTAGTGCCCGCGGTCTTGCTCAACTTCTGTTTCACCAATCGTGAAACCTCGTCCATCGTCCCGCACTTCCATCGCAAGCTCGTCCTCGGTGTAGTCCAGCCGAACCCAAAGATGCTTTGCTCCGGCATGTTTGCGAACATTGTGAATCGCTTCCTGTGCCACGCGTAAAATCTCGCGCTCTGTCCCTGGAGGCAATGGCCGGTACGCACCATGAACGCTAAACGTCGCTTCTATCCCGTGCCCGTCCGCCTGCTCTGTCACTCGCCGCAAAGTCACTGGCAGCGTCTTTTCATCTACATCCTGCGACCGCAGCGCCCATATCGACTGTCGCGCCTCTGCAAGTCCTTCTCGCACGTTGGCGCGCACGGTGTCCAGTTGCTTTCTAGCAGCCTCTGACTTTTCGTGCCGCAGCAACTCCGCCACCACCTCCAGTTGCACTGAGATGCCCACATACCCTTGTGCCAGCGTGTCGTGAATCTCGCGCGCAATGCGATTTCTCTCACCGAGCACGGCGCTGAATTCCCGCTCCGCCAATACCAACCTGCGCCGCAACACCAGCACCACTACCCCTGCCAGCACGGCAGTCAACAGAATGTAGAACCAAATTGTCTGATAGAAATGTGGCTCTAACTCGAAGTCAAGTGCCGTTCCCCGCGTATTCCATAAGCCATCGTTATTGGCCGCTTGCACACGAAATGTGTACCCTCCTGGCGGAATATTCGTGTAATACGCCACCCGCCTTGTACCTGCGTCCGTCCATCCCTTGTCAAACCCTTCCAGCATGTAGCGATAGCGCACCTTTTGCGGCGCCACAAAACTCAACCCCGCGTAATCAAACTGAAAGTGATTGTGTCCCGCTGGAACCTTTAACTCTTTTCCGTCTTTCTGCGGCACCATTTGGTCTACGTCGTCTACCGCGAAACGCTCCACCGCGACCGGCAGCAGCGTGGTGTTCACCGGAAAATGCTCCGGGTTCACTTCTTCGAGCCCCTTCGGCGTCGCAAACCACAAGTGACCATCGCGTCCGCGCCATGCCGAAGGATGGCTGTTCGTCGCCGTCTCGCGACTACGCAGTCCATCTGCCGGACCAAACTCCAGCCAGTTTGCGCACTCCGCTGTTTCCGTGACGTCGCAGCGTGCAATTCCGTTTGCCGTCGCAAACCACAAATGCCCATGCAGGTCGTCGAGAATCGCGTGGACATTCGTTCTCTTCATTTCCGTGGTTTGAGTTGAAGAAAACCCCGATCCATTCCACAAACTCCATCCGTTCTCCTGCGTGCCCACTACGACTGAACCGCCATCACGCGGCAGCAGCGCCGTAATCACGTTGCTCGTCAGTCCACTTGCGGTTGTGAAATTCGTCATCTGGCCTAACTGCAGTCGCGATAATCCCGCTAACGTCGCCACCCACAGGTTGCCCTTCGTATCACGCGTCATCGCGCCCACCAGGTCGCTGCCAAGCCCATTCGCTTGTGTGTAGATTTCCTTGTGCTCAGGTTCCGGCTGGGAACCGCGACCCTTCAGCGCAAATGTCCAGTGCGCCAGTCCATGGCGCGTGCCGATCCACAATGAGCCGTCGGTATCCACCAGTAGTGAGCGAATAAAGTCATCCGGAAGCCCATCCGCGGACGTGAACGCATCCACAGCGCCCCCGCGAATCCGGTTCAACCCATCCGGTGTTCCCACCCAGACGTCGCCATTGGGCGCTGCTGCCAGCGACAGGATCACATCGCTCAACAGCAAGTCACGGACTGGATAAATCCGCTCGGCTCCAGGTTCAACAACCCCCAACCGCACCACGTTCAGTCCCGCGCCGTTGGTGCCTACCCAGAGTCTGTTCTGCGCGTCCTCCACAACAGTCGTCGTTGCATCCGATGACAAGCCATCATGCGCGCCAATATTTCGGAACCGCTGGTCCCTGAGAATATGCAGCCCACTTGTCTCCGTCCCTATCCACATGTCACCTTCGCGGTCTTCAACAATCGACAAAATCGATGCGTTCGCCAGAATATCCGTAACTGGAAACCGCTCCAGCTTTCCCATTCCATACCGCACCAGGCCGCCATTCGTTCCAATCCACACCATTCCCTCGCGATCCGCGAAGGCGGTCTGAATCCGCGTTCCGGGTAGGTCCTTCCCGACCATCCAATTCCGTCTTTGGCTGCCTTGCACAATCTCAACGTCGCCTTTAGTTACCAGAACCCGCGTTTTGTCGGCCAGTGTCCGTTCGTAAAGCGCAGGTGAAGTCTGCAGCATGCCGTCTGCGACCGGAACAAAGTGCGCTCCATCAAAAGCCGCTTCTCCGCTTTCCGTGGAGACGACGACTTTGCCCTGTTGGCTCTCGTGCAGCGAACGAATCGCGTTTCCCGGCAATCCCTCTTTCACGGTGAATATCGTCGCAACTCCATCCTTCAGCCGCGCCAGCCCATCGCTGGTCCCCACCCACAGCGCCCCATCGCTCGCCGCCAGCAGGCAATGGATATCGCCGCTCGGGATGGCAGGTTTTGAATTCTGATCCAGAACCCAAAAGGAATTCCCGTCGAATCGGACTAGGCCCGCCTCCGTCCCCACCCACAAAAATCCATCGCGCGTCTGCACAACGGCATGCACGCTGTTCTGAGGGAGTCCGTTTTCCATCCCCCACGCCTGACGCCCATAGTCTGCCAGGGGCGTCGTTGGCTCCAGCGCCCAACCTGCTGCGCCTGCCGCCAGGACAGCTATCCACACGGCGATCCCGCAGGCTGTTCGGCCTCGCCGGCAAGTCCTGCTGGCTTCCGCGCCCGTTTCCGGATTGAGTCGAGCTTTGGTCAAGTCGAGTCTGGATCAAACTTCCATGCGAGCGCTTCCGTGCAGGCCTTCCAGCCGGCAAAACACCGCGCACTTCCACGTTACGCGGGGACATCGGAAAATGCACTCAAGTCATTTCTCTTCCTCCCTTTCAGGCCAATCCGTCTCCACCGAAAGGTTGAGTTCCGCCTCGCCCATCCGGCTCAAGACGTCACATCCACAATTCAGTACTCTTAGGTTGTCTCCTGATTGGCCTGTACATTTCTGGCAGATTATTCTGTGGGTGGCTTCCAAGCCGCCCTTTTTTTTTGTGCCCCTCATCGAATCGATCCGGCACGTCGAGGGGGCCTGCTCGCACCCATACCCTGTCTGCTACGCTTTTTCTCTTATGGAATTTGCGAACCTCCGCCTCGAAACACGTCCGCCACTTGCCATCGTCACTCTCGACCGTCCCAAAGTCCTGAATGCCCTCAACTCCGCCACTCTGGGCGAACTCGAGCAGGCCTTCGCGCAACTGGCGGCCGACACCTCGATCCGGGTCATCCTTCTCACCGGCGCTGGCGGTCGCGCCTTTGCTGCCGGAGCCGACATCCGCGAAATCGCGGTCCTCAACGCTGAAAAAGGAGAATCCTTCTCCCTTCGCGGACAAGCAATCTTTCGCGCCCTCGAAGCCATGGGTAAGCCCGTCATCGCATGCATTCCGGGCTTCGCGCTCGGGGGCGGCGGCGAACTCGCGATGGCCTGCACATTCCGCTTGGCCGCAGAGGACGCGCGCTTCGGCCAGCCTGAAGTCAAACTCGGTCTTCTTTGCGGATACGGAGGCACCGCGCGCCTTCCGCGTCTAGTGGGCCGCGGCAGAGCGCTCAAACTGCTTCTCACCGGCGCAACAATCGGCGCTCCTGAAGCCTTGCGCATCGGTCTCGTCGATGAAGTTGTCCCAGCGGCAGAACTCATGCAGCGCGCCGAGGCTCTCGCCCTTGAAATCGCCGCCAATGCACCCCTCGCCGTGGCAGAAACCATGCGCGCCGTCAACGAAAGTCTCGATCTGCCCCTCCATGAGGCTCTTCTTCGCGAAAGCGCGCGCTTCGGTGCACTCTGCGGATCGAACGACAAAACTGAAGGCACTGCTGCCTTTCTTGAAAAGCGTGCCCCCGCCTGGACCGGCCATTAAGCCCGGCTTTCGCGCTGCCGGCTGGTATTCTTGAAAAGTGAGTAGAGCCGTTCGAATTAAGGGTTTTGTGGCCATGGTACTGCTGTTGGCTCTGTCCCTCGTCGCCTGTCATAACGGGGAACAGGCCGTCGCTGGTGTCGCACAGAAAGCAGCAAATGCCGAACATCAGGCTCAAGCCTCTGCCACGCTCCGCGATCAGCAGCGCGCTCAACTAGCCCATATACCGGTGCCCACCAAGAGCCTCTACGTCGACGTCCACGAGCCATCTGCCTGGTCCAATCCGTTTCTTTCCGTCGAGTCCAACATGATCGACCTGCAGATCACTCTGGCCGATGCCAATCCCAGCCCGGTAGGGCAAGGAACCATGATGCGCCCCACTGCCGCACGGCGTCAGGAATTGAAAATCCGCCCCGCCGACTTGGCCAAGGCCCTCACTGCTCTGCCCGATGGAGCCTGGCGCTACGGTCGTGTCGTCGCCGTAGCCGAAGTTCCCGGTGCACCCGCCAAAGAGCGGCCCTCAATCCGCCGCAATGTCGAAGCTGCCATCCAACAGCTAAACGACATCGGCATCGTTGTCGAAGAGTGGCCGACGCGCTGAATTCGCCCCGTCGGACCTGAAGGCCACGCGCTATCCTTCCCCCGTGAGCAATTCATCATTCCCCATTCTTCAAAACTTCACACCGCTCGAACATGAGAGCTTCGCCGCTCATCGCGAGCTCGAGGCCCGTCTCGAAGCCAGCCTCGCCGGTGATGTTCTCTTCGACCTGGGCTCACGTGCTCTTTACTCCACCGACGCCTCTAACTACCGCCAGCTTCCCATCGGCGTTGTCTACCCGCGCCACGCCGCTGATGTTGAAGCCGCTCTCGCAGCCTGCCGCGCCACCGGCGCCGCCGTGCTCCCTCGTGGTGCCGGCACATCCCTCGCTGGCCAGTGCGCCAACGTTGCCGTCGTCTTCGATTTCTCCCGCTTCATGAATGAGCTCTACGAGGTGGACCCCGCGAAGCAATTGGCCACCGTCCAACCCGGCATAGTCCTCGATCGACTGCGCGACGCGGCCGAGCTGCACCACCTCACCTACGCCCCCGATCCCGCCACCCATTCGCGGTGCACACTTGGCGGCATGATCGGCAACAACAGCTGCGGCGTCCATGGTCTCCTCGGTGGCAAAGTCGTCGACAACGTCGAATCCCTCGACATCGTCCTCTACGACGGCACCCGCCTGACCGTCGGCACCACAAGTCCCGACCAACTCGAATCTCTAATTCGTTCCGGCGGCCGCATCGGTCAAATCTACGCCGGCCTCAAGCACATTCGCGACATATATTCGGTTCAGGTCAAAGAAAAATTTCCCCGAATCCCACGCCGCGTCTCTGGATACAACCTCGACGAATTGCTCCCCGAAAACGGTTTCCATGTGGCGCGCGCTCTTGTCGGAAGCGAAGGCACCTGCGCCACTGTTATCTCCGCGAGGCTCAACCTTACCGCCAGCCCGCCCTTTCGCGTTCTCACCGTTCTCGGATTTCCCGACGCATTTCTTGCCGCCGATGCCGTTCCTCTCGCACTCGAACATGGCCCGATTGGGCTTGAAGGTTTCGATCACCTCCTCGTCCAGTTCATGCGGCGCAAAGGACTCGCCCTTCGCGAACTCGATCAGCTTCCCCCCGGCGTCGGCTTCCTTCTCGTCGAAATGGGCGCATGGTCCGCAGAAGAAGCCCACATCAAGGCTCAAAACCTCGCGCATGCTGCGCAGTACTGGCCCACACCCCCCGCCGCGCACATCTGCACATCCGAAGAAGCCGCCAGCGTCTGGCACGTTCGCGAGTCGGCCCTCGGCGCTGTCGTCTTCGTTCCAGGCCAGCCCGACCGATGGGAGGGCTGGGAAGACGCAGCGGTTCCGCCCACACGTCTCGGCGACTACCTCCGCACCATTACTACCCTCATGGCCGAATACGGATACTCCAGTCCGCTCTACGGCCATTACGGTCAGGGCTGCGTTCACATGCGCGTCAACTTCGACTTCACCACCGATCAGGGCCTTCGCAATTTCCGCGAATTTCTCGATCGCGCCACTGATGTCGTTCTCCACTTTGGCGGCTCGCTTTCCGGCGAACATGGCGACGGTCAATCCCGGGCTGCGCTCCTGCCCAAAATGTTTGGGCCTGAGCTCATGCAGGCCTTTCGCGAATTCAAGCTGCTCTGGGACCCCGATAACCGCATGAATCCCGGCAAGCTCATTGATGCCGTCCGCGTCTATGACCCTCTCGAAAATCTCCGCCACACCCCCGGGCACAGCGATCCCTCCTATGCGGAACCGGTGAAGCATTTTTCGTTCGCGCACGATCAAGGCTCTTTGACGCGCGCCACTGAACGCTGCGTTGGCGTGGGTGCTTGTCGCAAAACCACCGGTGGCACCATGTGCCCGAGTTATCGCGCCACCGGCGACGAGCAGCACTCAACCCGCGGTCGCGCCCACTTGCTCTGGGAAATGCTGGCTGGCTCGCTCCGCAACGAAGGCTTCCAAAGCAAAGCCGTCCACGATGCCCTCGATCTCTGCCTCAGTTGCAAGGCCTGCAAAACTGAGTGCCCCGTGCAGGTCGACATGGCTGCCTACAAATCCGAATTCCTCGCTCAGCATTACAGGGGCCGCTTTCACCCGCTCCAGCACTACATCTTCGGATTCGCCGATAAGCTCGCTCATTGGGGTTCGCTGGCGCCCGCGCTTACCAATGCCATCCTTACCGGTTCTGCGACGAGCCCGCTCATCAAGCGCATCGCCGGAGTCGCGCAGCAGCGCACGCTGCCCAAACTCGCGAACAACTCCTACACGCACGTTGCAGCTGCCAATGCCGCACCACGGCGCGAAGCGCGGTTGCCTGGACGGCCGGTCCTCCTGTGGCCCGATACCTGGAATAACTACTACCACCCACAAACTCTCGCTGCGGCAGAGTCGGTACTTGGCCGCGCAGGCTTCTGTGTCAAAACCGCGGAGCGGCATATTTGCTGCGGTCGACCGCTCTACGACTTCGGCTTTCTCGCCGCCGCTCGCTCTTATCTTGCCCGCGTCCTCGACCGCATGGGCCCACACATCGACGCCGGCACGCCTGTAGTCTTTCTCGAGCCAAGCTGTGCCAGCGTTTTCATGGACGAGCTGCTGGAGCTCTTTCCAAAAGACCCTCGTGCCGAAAAGCTCTCGAGTCTCGTGTACCTCCTCGCCGACTTCCTGTCCGAGCATGCGCCCGGCTTCGGTCTCGGAACACTTCCCGGCGCGCACATTCTCGTACATGGCCACTGCCATCACAAGGCCGTATTTGGAGGTCCGGCTACCGAGATCGCCATCCTTCGCGCTGCTGGCGCTACCGTCGAACCCATTCAGGCCGGCTGCTGTGGCATGGCCGGGCCATTCGGATTTGAGGCGGACAAGTTCGAGGTCTCTAAGACCATCGCCAATGACGGTCTGCTCCCCGCTGTTCGCTCTGCTGGCCCAGCAACCATCATCGTTTCCGACGGTTTCAGTTGCCGGGAGCAGATCGCGCAACTCGGCCAAGCGCGCGCGTTGCATTTTGCCGAAGTCCTGGCACAGACCTGCGGTTGTTCAGGTTAGCCCTCCGCCGTGCGCTACCATAGTCTTTCACCGCACGGGAGCCGCGCATGTTCGTCGTTGTCTGGCAGTTTGAAATTGCTGAGGAGAAAATTTCTACGTTCGAATCCGCTTACGGCCCTGAAGGCACTTGGGCGCAGCTCTTCCGTACATCACCCGACTACCGCGGTACCGAACTCCTCCGCGATGCCTACATCCCCGGCAACTATCTCACCATCGATCGCTGGAACAGCGAAGAAGCCTTCCGCGCTTTCCGCAAAAGCCACGACGCCGATTACGAAACGCTCGACCGAGCCTGCGACGATCTCACCAGCCGCGAAACCCGCATCGGCGCCTACACCGCTTGACCCGAATTCCTTTTATTTCCACTACTTCTTCTTGTTTGTCGCCCCTTGCACATTGGCGTAGTAGCCTGCGGTCGTCGGCACCGTCACATCCGGCCGTCCCACCATCACCTTCAGCGCGTGATATTCATTGGGCCCATCGCCCGGCACGCTCTCGAAAGTGAGTTCGTAACTCGCCGTTGCATCCCTCACAGTGGTGTTGAGTTCTCCCGTAATATCGCGGCCCGTCACTTGCGCTTGCCCGCCTGAATGCATCGCCACCACTTTCAATCCAAGGTTTGGATACTCGGCGCCATCCGCTTTCTTAACCGGTTTCAGGAAGGATTGGTAGTAGAAGGGATCCGTACGTCCTAGTTCATAGGTGTCCAGGCTGTAAAGCGTAATGTCTGCCTCGCGCAACCCGTTGGTCAGTGCTACAACCGAATCGAAGACCCATTTCCGTTGCGTCATGTCCTCTTGGTCGCCGGCTCTCGGTAACAACGGCAATCCCGGACTGATTACCAAGATCAATTTGTGTCCGGGTTTTGCTGCTTCGTACGCCGCAAGCTGGCTGATCTGCCTCAGCGACATCTCCAGCATCTCCCCTGCAGCATAGAACCCGCCGTTTCGATTGATTGGCCGCAACTGTGTTCGGAGGGTGTCCAGGGAACTCATCAGCACGTTGCCATCCATCGTTGCATTCGGTTCGAGTTTCAAGCCGTTCTGGGTCATAACTGCCAGTGATGTCGGATTGGCCAGTTTCCCTCCATCTTCCTTCAAGAACTTGCCCAATTCCTCCCGGCCCCAGGCCGTCATCTGGAAAGGAACATTCACCATGTCCACCACAATCACGGTGTGCACGGGTGCATCGGTGGCCTCAGCGTCGAGCGCCTTGAATCCTGCCAACGTCTGCGGCTGATCATTGTCCGTCAGCGTAAAGTCATTCGCCGTCAACCCTCGAACCGGATGTCCCTGCTTGTCTGTCACCACCACGTTGATCGTGACCTTGCCATGGCCTGGCACCCGCTGCGGGTTCGTCTCCGGGGAGACTTGCCCTCCAGATCTCGCCGCCAAAACGGAGCAGAGCCCAAGAAGGATCACGCCGGCCCTCCAATTCCTGCACTGAAATCGCTGCAGTCGCTACCCCCCAATCTCTGTGACTCTTCACCGCCTCCGATTGTTGCAACCGACCCCTCTGTGACGCCCGGTACACTTGTCCGAAGATTTTCCCCTTTTCTTCGCTTTTTATCTACCTTTTGCTGTCTCGCCCTGCTACAATCCCCTCGAATCGCATCAAGCCGCCGCGTGATTTCTCTCCACAGTCCAGGGCCGCGCCAGGCGTGCAATATCCTAAGGAGCAATCGCCATGGCCGTCATTGATGATCGCGCAAAAGCTGTAGAATTAGCACTTTCCCAGATAGAAAAGCAGTTCGGCAAGGGCTCAATTGTCCGCCTTGGCTCCAAAGAAGCCCTCATGCCCATCGCGGTCATATCCACTGGCTCCATCAGTTTCGACGCCGCTCTTGGCGTTGGGGGCATTCCCCGCGGCCGAGTCACCGAGGTCTTCGGTCCGGAGTCTTCCGGCAAGACCACCATCACCCTCCAGATCATTGCCGAAGCCCAGCGGCTCGGTGGCTTGGCCGCTTTTGTCGACGCCGAGCACGCGCTCGACCCCGGCTATGCCAAGAAACTTGGCGTCGACGTCGATAATTTGCTGGTCTCTCAGCCAGATAGCGGCGAGCAGGCACTCGAAATCACTGAAGCCCTCGTCCGTTCCAACGCCATCGACGTGCTCGTTGTCGATTCGGTCGCAGCCCTCGTTCCAAAAGCCGAGCTCGACGGCGAAATGGGCGAGTCTCACATGGGCCTCCAGGCGCGCCTCATGTCCCAGGCCCTGCGCAAGCTCACCGGCACTGTCTCCAAATCGCGCACCGCGCTCATCTTCATCAACCAGATCCGCGAAAAGATCGGCGTTATGTTCGGCAACCCTGAAACCACCACCGGCGGCCGCGCTCTCAAGTTTTACTCCTCAGTCCGTGTAGACATCCGCCGTATCGCCGCCGTCAAGGAAGGCGACACCGTTGTCGGCTCCCGCACCAAGGTCAAGATCGTCAAGAACAAAGTTGCCGCGCCTTTCCGCGAAGCGGAATTCGACATCCTTTACGGCGAAGGAATCAGCCGCGAAGGCGATGTCCTCGACCTCGCTGTCACCCACAACATCGTCGAGAAGTCGGGCGCATGGTACAGCTATTCCGGCGAACGCATCGGCCAGGGCCGAGAGAACACCCGCAATTTCCTAAAGGAAAATAGGGAAATCTTCGCGAAGATGGATACCGAGGTTCGCCAAAAGCTCAACATTGGCACTGTTGCTAAGGCAGATGTTCCCGAGGTTCCCGCTTCCGGTCCGGCGGAAGCTAAGGAAGCGATTCGTCCTCGCCGCGGGTAGGAACTTCCGGTTCTGCCGCTACGTAGAATCTGACAGTGCAGTCTGATGCTCGGATCCCGAAGGAAGCGCACTCCAATGCGCTGACTTCTCCCGAGCACCATCCCCTTTTCTGCTCTAAACTTGGTTCACGAATGAAGATTCCGGCGCAAGCGGCGCAGCACGCATCACCATCCAGCCTGCGCTGGCTCCTGCTGTTATTCCTCTGTGCACTGCGCCTGGCAGCCCAGATACCTTCCGCTCAGCCGGCGCCCGCTTCCAACCCATCCGCAACCACAGCAGGCGCTCCCGCACCAACCGCACTGCCAGTGCCCGCTCAACGCGGCGTTCTCACTCTCGATGGCCCTTGGCGCTTCCAGATAGGCGACGATCTTCGCTTCGCCGAACGGGACTTCGACGACTCACGGTGGCCCTTCGTTACCCTCAGCACGCCGCTTTCCGATCAGGGATTCGAACCGTATTCCGGCTATGCCTGGTACCGCCTCCACCTCCAGCCGCAGCAAGCCGCCGCGCTCGCCCCTGCCTCTTCCGATACCCCTCTGGTCCTGCTCTTCACATCCGATTCCATCGGTCAACTCGAGGCGTTCGTCGACGGCAACGAGGTTGGCCGTACCCCTGGCATGACCGAACAGCCTGGCGAATATCAGTCTCTGCCCATCCAGGCTGAACTCTCCTCTCCGAATCCGGCAGGTGAACGCATCCTGGTTGTGCGCACATGGGCCGGTCCCAGAATCACCATCGGCCGTGGTCTCCTCACCAGAGTTGAAATCGGAACAAAGCCGGAGATCGCCGAACGACTTGCCGAAGCCGTCAGCGACCAGTGGAATACCAACGCTGCTGTAGAATTGCTTCTTGCGTTTGTCTTCCTTTGCGTAGCGCTTCTTGGAGCCGCACTCTACCTTGCACAACGCCATCACTCCGAGTATCTCTGGCTCGCCATTCTATGCACAGCCGCATCCGTCGGTCGCATCGAGCGCACTGCTTTCGGACTCGGTCATCTGTCGCTCGGGGTTTACTGGCCTCTCAGCCTGTTCACGGCGTTCGTTTTTGTGGCCACCACGCTTGAGTTTGTCTATCGCTTCACTGGCAGCGAGTTGCGTCGCCCCGTAAGAGCCCTGCAAATCGCAGTCCTTGTCGCTCCGGTGGTTCACTTCTTGCCGTGGCCCGCGGCAGAGCAGGCCGTATCCCTCACAGCAGAAGCTGCATTCTGCATCATCACCACGGTCATGCTGTTCAAGGCTTGGCGGCGCGGCCGAGGGGACGCCGGTGTCATGCTCGTGCCATTCTTCTTGGCCGGCGCTTCCGACTGGATTAATTCCGCGCTTGAGGCGGCCGTCGGATTTCAGTGGCTTCCGCGCCAGTTTGCGTCGACGGTCTTCAGTTTCGGCCCCATCAAGTACAACATCGGCAACATCACCGACGGCATCTTCATCAGCAGCCTCGTGGCCGTCATCCTTTTTCGTTTCATCCGCGTCAGCCAGGAAGAACAGCGCACCAACGCTGAAATTTCAGCTGCCCGTAGCGTGCAGGCGCTTCTCATTCCCACGCAGCTCCCGGCCACCAAGAACTTCATGCTCGAGAGCGCCTACCTTCCCATCCACGGCGTAGGCGGCGATTTCTTTCAAGTTCTCCCGCTCAAAGACGATTCGCTCCTTCTGGTCGTCGGTGATGTCAGCGGAAAAGGCCTTCAGGCCGCCATGAACTCCAGCACGCTCGTCGGCGCCCTGCGCAATGAGCTGGCCCACGACCCATCCACCGTGCTCGACCACCTAAACCGCGTACTGCTGGGCGCCGTTTCGTCTCCCGGCGCGGTTCCCGAACTCGATGCCGCGCCCTGCTTTGCCACTTGTCTCTGCGCACGCGTCTACCCGGATGGCACTCTCGTTATCGCCAACGCTGGCCATCTCAGTCCGTATCGAGACGGCCGCGAGTTGCCCTTGTTGCCCAGCCTGCCCCTCGGCGTCATTGCCGACAGCCATTACGAGCAGACCACCTTCCACCTCGACCGCGGCGATCGCCTCGTTTTCATCTCCGATGGGGTCGTCGAAGCCACCAACAATAACGGCGAACTCTTCGGCTTCGAACGCACTCAGCAGGTCAGCAACGAGCCCGCCCGCTACATAGCTCAAACCGCCAAACACTTCGGCCAGACTGACGACATCACCGTAGTCTCCCTCTATGTCTCGTCTCGCTCCGCCCAGCGCACCTTCGAGAAACAGGCCCAGGCCACCTGACTTTCGATACTTTACGAGTCTCATCTCGCAGCATCGTGCCCTCTTCCATGCCGTAAAATCGCATCGGAGCAGCAAACATGAGCGTGAAGGCCCTCTATCCCGGCACCTTTGACCCGCCGACCAACGGCCACATCGATCTCATTCAGCGCGGTTCCAAGCTCTTTGAACACCTCACCGTCGGCATCCTAAAAAATCCCGTCAAAAATCCGCTCTTCACCCTCGAGGAGCGCGTCGAAATGCTCCGCGAGTCCACCAGCGCCCTCGGCAATGTCACGGTCGCCACCTTCGATGGCCTCATGGTCGATTTCGCCGGCCACCTCGACGCAACGGCTGTCCTGCGCGGCATCCGCGCCATCTCCGACTACGAACACGAGTTCCAGATGGCTCTCATGAATCGCCGCCTCGCGCCTGAGATCGAGACAGTTTTCCTCCAGCCCGCCGGCCGCTATTCTTTCGTCAGTTCGCGCATGGTTAAGGAAGTTTTCAGCTTCGGCGGCGACGTCACTGGCCTCGTCCCACCGAACGTTCTCAAACGCCTTCGCACCCACATCAATGGCGCATAAGCCTCGTCAGATTTCTCCATAAGCGGAACTCAGCCGGCAATCTCCGCCAGAAAAGCCCGCATTGCTTCTGCAATCTGTTCCACATGCGTTTCCAATGCGAAGTGCCCCGTGTCCAGAAGGCGAACCACCGCGTTCGGGATGTCGCGGCGAAACGCCTGAGCCCCGGCCGGCACAAAGTATGGATCATGCTCGCCCCAAATCGCCAGCAGCGGCGGCTTCGAAGCGCGAAAATATTCGTGAAACTTCGGATACAGTTTTACGTTATTCGCATAGTCGAGAAACAAATCCAGCTGAATCTCTACGTTTCCCGGTCGCGCCAATAGAGCGGCATCCAGCGTGTAGCCTTCCGGTGCTATCTCATAGCGCTCCGGTATACCGGAGTGATATTCCCTGCGCATTCCTTCAGCAGTCAGCGCTTTCCTGATTGCATTGCGATTCTCTTCGGTGGGCTCTCGCCAGTAGCGCTGAATCGGAGCCCATGCGTCGCCGAGCCCTTCCTCGTATGCATTGCCATTTTGCGAAACAATCGCAGTTACGCGTTCAGGCCGCACCATCGCCAGTCGAAAGCCCGTGGGCGCGCCGTAGTCGAAGACATACAACGCATAGCGCTTTAATACAAGCGCATTTGTGAATGCGTGGATCGTATTCGCCAAAGCGTCAAATGTGTAGGTGTAGTTGCGCGCCCCGGAAACTTCAGTGAAACCGAATCCAGGTAGATCCGGTGCGATCACTCGGTACCGATCTGCCAGCCTCGGGATCAGTTCGCGATACTGGAAGGAAGATGACGGAAACCCGTGCAGCAACAGCACGACCGGCGCATCTGCCGCTCCCGCCTCCCGGTAAAAGACGCGGACACCATCGGCGTCAACATGATGAATCGACGTATGCGGCACGAGCGGGCTCAGCGACATGAATTCTCCTTTGTTCGACAGCACTCCCATGGATGCGGCAATCAGCCCAAAAGAATCGGGAAATACCGCCGGAATTGAAGAATCTCACCCCCATCACTCGTACCGCAGCGCCATCATCGGATCGATCTGCATCGCCCGGCGCGCCGGAACAAAGCATGCGGCTATCGCAACAGCCACCAGGAGCGCCGCCACCCCGGCAAACGTCAGCGGATCATGTGCCGTCACTCCATAGAGTTGGCTGCTCATCAGGTTCGTCAATGCCGGGGCCGCGACAGCGCCGACCACTATGCCGAGCAGCGCCATCTTAGCTCCCTCTCCCAGAACCAGCCGCAGCACATCGCTTCGCCGGGCTCCCAAAGCCATGCGCACCCCAATCTCTCGCGTACGCTCACTTACCAGGTACGAGATCACTCCGTATATCCCCACACACGACAGAAAAAGCGCCAGCGTCGCAAACGACCCAAGCAGAATCATCGAGAGCCGGCGCGTCGCCAAAGATTTCGAGATCACCTCCGTCATTGTTTCCACCGAATAGATAACCGCACCGGAATCTACCTCAGTTGCGGCACTCCGAACCGCGCCCATCAACGCTGCCGGCTCCTCCCTGGTGCGCAGCACCACTGCCACGCCATCGGCCACGCCGGCCATCAACGATTCGGGCATCTGCATGAAGGGGTAATAAAACTGCGCCTCGATCACCGACTTTGGATCGTTGCCCGGCCCCCATTGCCTCACATGACCCACGACGCCCACAATCTCTGCCTCTTTGTCGAACAGCGCCAGATGAATGTGCCGGCCAACAGAATTCTGGTCCGGAAAATAGGTCCGGGCAAAGGCATCGTCAATGTCCACAACGACGGGCGAGTTCTCATCGTCGTGGTCCGAAACAAATCGGCCCCGCAGCAGCGTCATACCCATCGCCTGCTGAAATCCGGACTCCACCAAATAAAACATGGCCTGCTTCATGTCGTTATCATTCGCCGGCTTCGGTTCGCCGTCGATCCAAAACGGCAAATCGGAATCGTGGATCATCGGCCGCGATCCCAATGTCACCGACACCGCTTCCACGCCAGGAATTGCCCGTATCGCCGCGTCGAATCGTCTCAGACGCGCCCTCGTCGCCGCCGTCGTGGTTTTTGCATTTGACGGGAGGGATACCGAGAACGTGATGGCGTGGTCCGGTACATACCCCGGATTCACTCGCCACAGTGCAGCGAAACTCCGCAGCATAAGCCCCGCACCCACCAGTAGAACCAGCGCAATGGCAACTTCTGCAACAACGAAAATGCCCTGCACCCGATGCCGCCCCCCGCCCGCTCCCCGGCCGCTTTGCCGCAACATCTCCTGCAAGCTTACTTTCGATGATCGCAGCGCCGGCACCAGGCCAAACAGCATTCCGCTCAAGAGTGATAATCCAAGCGAAAACAGCAGGACGCGCGGATCCGGTGAAACTTCATCGGCCCGCGGAATAGCTGCAGGCAGAAACCTCAATGCCATTCCCGTTCCAACCACGGCCAGCAAAAGCCCCATCGCGCCGCCAATCCCCGCCAGGAGAAGGCTTTCCGTCAATAGTTGCCGCACTACCCTGAAACGGCTCGCTCCCAGCGCGGTACGCACTGCGAATTCCCCCGACCTCCGCATCGATCGCGCCAGCATCAGGCTCGCCACGTTCGCGCACGCAATCATCAGCAGAAATCCCACAGCCGCCAACAACACCAGCAGGTTGGGCTTCACATTGCCAACAAGGTCGTCCTTCATCGGCGTCAGCGCAACGCTCACATTCTGGTCGGCCTCGGGATACGCTTCCGCAAGATGGCGCGCGATCGCGTCCATGTCGGTGCGCGCCTGCGCCAGCGTCACGTCAGGCCTCAGCCTTCCAATCGCGTGCGCGCTCATGTCCACACGCCGGTCAAGAAACACAGGATCGTTCCATTGTCCAATGGGCGTATAGAGATCCCTCTCCACTCCATAAAATGAAAAGCCCCGCGGCAAAACACCCACAATCGTGTACGCCGTTCCATTCAGTTCAATCGACTTTCCAATTACGCCCGTCGCTGCGCCAAAGTGCCGTCTCCACAGCGCTTCGCTCAATACAGTCACCGGCTCTGCGCCAATCCGATCGTCTTCCCGCCGTATCGTCCGTCCCAGAATCGGATCCACTCCCAGCGTAGGAAAGAATCCTGCGGAGATCATGAAGCCATTCAGCCGTTCCGCTTGCCCCGTCCCCGCCAGGTTGTAGTCCTGATGGCGGTAAATTGCCATCGACGAAAACGTCTTCGTCGTCCGCTCCCAGTCGAGGAAGTTCGGATAACTGATCGGCCCTTGGTCCAACCCGGAATTCTTCTCGTAAATCGCCACCAGTTGCTGCGAATGCGGATACACCAGCGGGCTCAGCAGCACTCCGTTCACAATCGAAAACAGGGCCGTGTTGGCGCCAATTCCCAGAGCCAGCGCAAGAATTGCAATCGCTGTGAATCCCGGAGACTTTAGCAACATGCGAAGGCCGTAGCGAATGTCCTCAAACAGTCCTGCCATGACTCACCTCCAGTACATAATGATTGAGAACGCGGAATCCCTTCGCTCGCCGCGAAGGTCAAGCGAGACGCCGATCTTACCGCAGGCCAATCGGTCAACCAAGCGTCCTGTGCCGAAATCGGCTGGCGGCCATCCAAACCGGCGACCCGCACCTGTAGTTTCGGAGAAACGCGGGTTCCCCCATCGCCCAAAATCTGCAAGAATGACATCATGACTGTTGCCGCTCCCACCAAAATCTTTACAGACCGCATCGGACGCATTGAAGTTTCCGCCACCATGGCCGTTGCCGCCGAAGCCGCCAAGCTTCGCGCTCAGGGCGTCAACCTCATCGATTTCGGTGCGGGCGAACCCCATTTCCCCACGCCGCGCCATATCAAGGACGCCGCCATTGTCGCCATCGAGGCTAACTTCACCCGCTACACCGTGGTTCCCGGAATTCCCGACGTTCGCAAGGCCATTGTCGACCGCCACGCCTGCGACTTCGGCTCCGATTACTCCATCGACGAAGCCATCTTCACCACCGGCGAAAAGCACGCCCTCTTCAATGCTGTGCAGATCCTCGTCGATCACGGCGACGAAGTCATCCTTCCCGTCCCTTACTGGGTCAGCTTCAAAGACATCATTCAGTATGCCGGCGGCAAGGTCGTTTTTCTCGAGACCAGCGCAGCAGAAAATTTCCGCGTGACTGCCGAAGCCATTGAGAAGGCCATCACCCCTCGCACCAAGGCCATCATCCTTAATTCGCCTTCCAATCCTGCTGGTTCCAATATCTCCGCCGAAGACCTCGAGCGCATCGTCCATCTCGCCCATGAACGCGGAATCTACTTGCTCGTCGATGAGTGCTACGTCTACCTCAACTACGCGGGCAAGCCTGTCTCCGCCGGCTCCTTCACATGGGCCAAAGAGCACATGGTCATCCTCGGCTCGCTCTCCAAGACCTATGCCATGACCGGTTGGCGGGCTGGTTACGCCATGGCTCCCAAGCCCATCATCGCAAATCTCAGCAAGCTCCAGTCCCAGCAAACCTCCAATGCCACCAGCATCGTCCAGAAGGCTGCCATCGCCGCCTTGGCCGGTCCGCAGGACTGCGTCGCTGAATTCCGCGCTGAATTCATCGGCCTGCGCGACTACATGCTGGCCAAGCTCGCCGAAATCCCCGGCGTGACTTGCACCAGGCCCGAGGGCGCGTTTTATGTGTATCCCAACATCTCGGCTTACCTTGGCAAAGAGGGCATCCGCACCGCCACCGAACTCGCCACCCGCCTCCTGCACGAAGGCCATGTCGTCACAGTGCCCGGCGAAGCCTTCGGAACCGGTCAGCACATTCGCCTTTCCTACCCTGTTACTCGCGAAACCATTGACGAAGGAACAAAGCGCATGCGCGATTTCCTCACACGGCTCACCTGAGACCTAGTTCGAACAGAGCGGCGCTGTACCTGCGCGCCCATTCTCCCCTGTTTAAGTCATTTAGCAAGAACAATTCGAAAGAATTATGATCAGTCTGTAATCTTTCTGCGGAGTTCGCTCGTCTCTGCATTAGAAGTTCGGCTTCCCGTTCTTGTTCGTTTGAAACCGGTCCCCGATATCTCGTTCTGTGACAAACGGCCAAAACATGAAAAAATTACTTCACGTGGTACCCTTCCTCTTAGTTTGCGTGGGCTTTGTTCTCCTCTTTGAGCTTCCCGCCTACGCCTACGCTGATCCGGGCACCGGATTGCTGGCGATCCAGACCCTCGGGTCTGCGCTCGTCGCCACTGGATGGTACCTGCGCCGCAGAATTCGGGCCATCTTCTCTCGCACTGAAAGCTCCGAAGAGAAGCTCGACCACAATCCCGGCGGTGACGCGCGATCGGATACGCACATTCCATGATTCGAGCAAGTGATTGCTCAATCGAAAGTGAAAGCCAACTCGACGCACCGGCTACTGGCGATTTCACCTTTCGCGATCCCGCGGGCCAACTCCGCCTCATGGAGACCCAAGCCCTTCGCCTCATTCGTCCGCCAGCCGTTCAGGAAACAATCGATTTCCTGGATTCTCGCCTGCGCTCTGAGCTAGAGCGGAGCGGCGATCTCATAACGACCGAGATTGCCGAGGCCGGTTCGAACTACTTTATACAGCCCGGAGAATTCTGGCTGCGCCACCCCCTCGTCGAACCTATCTCTTACCCCTGGGAGTGGACGGTTGTCCACTGGCGTGCCGCTGCTGAACTCACACTCCGGGTCGCTGACCGCGCCATCGATGCCGGCTGGATCCTCAAAGACGCAACCCCGTTGAATATCGTCTTCGACGGGCCAAGGCCCGTTCTTGTCGATGTTCTGTCTTTCGAACGCCGCGATCCGCAGTCTAAGGTCTGGCTCGCCTACGGCCAATTCGTTCGCACATTTCTTCTTCCGCTTCTCGCTAAAAAGCTGCTGAGTTGGCCGCTCCAGGCCAGCTTGTTTGCTCGCGATGGCTACGAGCCCCGCGCCATTTATCAGGCATTGCGGCCCTGGCAACGTCTTCACCCCGACTTGCTCGACATTGTCACCCTGGCCACACTCTTCGAGAACCGCGGCAGCAAGACGCCCGCTCCCCACGCCGCGCCAACCCATTCTGATCCGGAACTGATCACCCATATCCTGCACAAGCGCATCGCGCGTCTCAGAAAACAGCTTCACAACGCGGCTGCCGCCGAACCTCCCAGCCGCTGGAGCGCCTATCCGCAATCGGCAACCCACTACCAAGCTTCCGACACAGACGAGAAAATGCAATTCGTTCAACAGGTGCTCGCTCAATTCCGGCCCAGTCGCGTGCTCGACATTGGCGCCAACACCGGAGCCTATTCGCTCGCCGCCGCTCGATCGAACGCCCGCGTGGTTTCGCTCGACAGCGATGCCGCCGCCCTCGAAGTTCTTCTCCAGGCAGCAAAGCACCAGAACGCGCCCGTCACCGCTTTAGTCGCAAACATCGCGCGCCCCACACCCGCCGCAGGATGGCAAAATCAGGAACAAATGTCCCTACTGCAAAGGCTCACGGGAAAATTCGACCTCGTTTTGATGTTGGCGGTGATCCATCATCTCATCCTGCGCGAGCAACTTCCTCTTACCCACATTTCGGAGCTTTGTGCCTCCCTCACTCAGCGCTGGCTTCTGCTCGAGTGGGTGCCCGTCTCCGATCCCATGTATCAGGAGTGGCTCCGCGGCCGCGAAGCGCTCTATGGCCAACTTTGCGAAGACGATCTCCTGCGCGCGTTCGGATCCCATTTCTCCGTCGCCGAACGCACCGTCCTCGGGAATCAGCGCATCCTGCTCCTCCTCGAGCGGACATCTCCCGCCACGGCCGACATTCCAACGAGCCAGGCATGTTGAAGCAAGCCGCCCAGGCATGGGCATTTTCCGCAGTTGTCCTTTTACCCAACTACGTCGACCTCACCGCGGATACGGGCGACGCTCGCATGCGTTCGCCTGTCGCTGTCACGCCCATCGTTCTTGCGCAGTTCATCGACATAGCGATCGTCGCGCTCGTCGCCTTCGCATTTCTTCTCATTCTTTCCCGCCTGAAGGGAAGGGAAGTCGTGCGCCGGTGCCTCATCGCGGCTCTCCCGCCCTTGCTCTTCGTGCGAAATCTCGATCTGCTCCCCTCTCCTGTCCCCGGCCGCGTGATCCTTGCAGGCGCAGCCCTCTGGGCCGGCATCCTCATCTTCCTTTTGGTTCGCTATCCTGCCGTCGCCGCGCGCTTCGCCGGATTCGCGGGCTCCTTCTTTGCAGCATTCGCCATCTTCGCGATGGTCATGACCGGTCAGCTCGTTCGCGCCGCCCTTTGGCGTCCCGGCCCGCAATCCTTGACTGCGCAGCTCCCTGCCGCCGATCCTTCCCGTCCACGCCTGGTCTGGATTGTCTTCGATGAGCTCGCCGATCAGCCGGTGTTCGAGTCCCGCGATCCCTCCCTGCAACTCCCCAATTTCGATCGCGTCCGCAGCCAGAGCACACTCTTCAGTCAGGTCATACCCATTGCCTCCCGCACCGTCAAGGTCATCCTTGGTCTGCAAACAGGCCACGTAGTTACTGACTTTAGCTTTTCGACCAATAATCGCTTCACTATCGCCAATGCAGGCGACGAGCACGGCCACCTCTTCGATCCCAATGTCACCCTGTTCGGACTGGCTCATCAGCGCGGCCTCACCACCGGCGTCATTGGCTGGTATCTGCCCTACTGTTCCACCTTCGCCGGGATTGTTTCCGAGTGTTATTGGAACAATGAAGACGCGCAGGATCGGGGACCCACCGCTCCCCAGGCCTCGCTGGCGCAAAACGTTATCTTTCCGCTGCGTGTGCTGATCGAGCAAATCGTCGCGCCTCGCATTGCCTCAGCGGACTTCGCCGCCTGGAACTCCCAGAGCCACGCAGGTTCCGTCTCAGATATCGAGCAACATGCGATCGCCGCCGCAGCCACTAGCCAGGCAGACATCCTTTACCTCCATCTCCCCGCGCCCCATCCACCTGCCGTCTGGGATCGCCACACTCAGCGTTTTGTACCCGGCGGTTCTTATCTCGACTCGCTGGATATCAGCGATCGGATCCTCGGGGATATCCTCGACCGCCTGCAGAGCCAGCCTCGTTGGTCCAACACCACCCTCATCGTTGAAGGCGACCACTCTTGGCGAACCTGGATGTGGCGATCGCTGCCCGGTTGGACTGTCGAAGACGAGCGCATTTCCCGTGGCGGGCAATGGGATCCGCGTCCCGTGCTTCTCATCCACGATCCGGGCCAGCAAATTGCGCAAACCGTTTCCGTGCCCACCAGCCTCATGACGGTGCATGATCGCGTCTCCGCGGAAATCGAGACCATCGCGCAATCGCGCAAAATCAGCCCAGAACCCCACGCAACTCGTCCCTAACGAGCGTTCAACTCGCCGCATCGTGATCCCCGTCACGTCTTTGGGACGAATTCCAGCAGAGGACTGGGCAAACCTGTGTGGCGTCAAGTAGGATGGGTTTTCCATGTCGAGTCCGATCGATTTTCGCCCTGTGATCCTCGCCGGTGGCAGCGGAACCCGCTTCTGGCCAAGGTCCCGCCGCGCTCACGCCAAACAGGTCCTCGCCCTCGACGGTGAGCGTTCCATGATCCAGCAGACCGTCGAGCGCCTGAAACCGCTCGTCGCTCAGGACAAAACCTGGGTCATTACGAACTCACTCCTGGCTGGCGAAATCGCCGATCAACTCCGCAAAGTACCCCGTAACCAGATCATCGAAGAGCCCGTCGCACGCAACACTGCGCCCGCCTGTGGCCTTGCCGCTTTTCTCATCGAGCGCCAGAATCCCGATGCGGTCCTCGGCATTTTTCCTTCTGATCACGTCATCGCCGACGAGCCGCGTTTTCTCAAAGCCCTCGAAAAGGGCATCGGCCTCGCCGGAGCGGCCGAAAATATCGTCGTCCTTGGCATCGAGCCCACGCGTCCTGAGACCGGCTACGGTTATATCGAGACTGGCGACTACACCGGCGACGACGCAGCCCTCCACGTTCGCCGATTCACTGAGAAGCCCAACCAGCACCGCGCAGAAGACTTCGTTGCTGCCGGCAACTACTTCTGGAACTCCGGCATGTTCCTATGGTCCGCGCGTACCCTCGCCAACGCAGTGCGCGAACACCTGCCGGAGACTGCGCCGCTCCTCGAAAGAATCGCTGCAGCTCATGGCACGCCCGCCTTCGAAGAGACTTTCCGCACCCTCTATCCGAAGTGTGAAAACATTTCCGTCGACTACGCCGTCCTCGAACCCCGCTCCGCCAAAGGCGAGCACTCCTCACGTCTTTATTGCCTGCCCGCCGAATTCAGCTGGAACGATCTCGGCTCGTGGGCTTCGCTCTACGAGTATCAGCTCGAGTCCCGCCTCCGCGGCGACGGCGACGGGAATGTCTCCGAAACAGAAGGTCTGCTCGCCATCGAAGCCGGTAACAACTACATCTACAGCCCCAAGAAATTCGTTGCCCTTGTCGGAGTCGAAAACCTCGTCATCGTCGACACCGAAGATGCCATCCTCATCGCCCATCGCGATCACTCGCAGGATGTCGGCAAAATCGTCAAGGAACTCAGCCTCTCCGGCCGCAGCGAACTGATCTGATCCCATCGCTGAGATTCAATCATGCAATTTGCCGCTCGTCTCCGCGAAGGCGTCCGTAAAGGCGAAATCTCCTGCACCGTGCGCATCTGGACGCATCCCCACGTCCGCGTCGGCGCCCGTTATCGCATGGGCGATGGCGAAATTGAGATCGAATCCATTACCCCCATCAGTTTCCCCGATATCACTCCGGAATTGGAGCGTGAATCCGGATTCGTCGGCGTCCTCGAACTGCTCAAAATTGCAAGACATGGCAAGGGAGACAACATCTACCTCATCCGCTTCCACTACATTCCGCTGCGGAAGAAACCCGCCACGCGCTCCACATGATCCTCAGCCGCGGATAAGCAGCATCCAACCCCTCGATCCCCGCGTCACAACGCCCGTTCCCAGTTCAGTTAGTTACACTCTCTTCTGAAGGAGAAGGATCCACTTCATCATGTCCCACCCCCAAATCAAGTTCGGCACCGACGGCTGGCGCGGCGTCATCGCCGACGACTTCACCTTCGCCAACGTCCGCACTGCCGCTGAAGCGGTCGCCGCCTACGTCCACGCGCAGCATGATCCGAAGAAAGGCCTATGCATCGGCTACGACACCCGCTTCGGCTCCCGCGCCTTCGCCCTCGCATGCGCTGAAGTAGTCGCCGCTACCGGCATACCCGTCCTGCTCGCCAACGACATCACGCCCACGCCGGCTCTCTCCTTCGCAGTCAGAGGCCGGGGTGCCGCAGGCGGCATCATGATCACTTCCTCGCACAATCCTGCGCAGTGGAATGGCGTCAAATACAAGGCCTGGTACGGCGGATCCGGCAAGCCCTCCATCATCTCCGCTATCGAGTCTGACCTCGGCCAACTCGTCCCCAAGGCATCGCAACCAGCATCCATCACAGAGACCGATTTCCTTCCCCCCTATCTCCTGGCTATTGAAAACTTCACTGACCTCGATCTCATCGCTCGCTCCGGCATGAAGTTCGCCATCGACTCCATGTATGGCGCAGGTCGCACCATCATCTCCGACATCTTCAACCGCATCGGCGTCGCGAACGTCCCCATTCGCTTCACGCCCAACCCGCTCTTTCCCGGCATCAACCCGGAGCCCATCGAGCCCCACATCCGAGCTCTCAGCGAGGCCACAGTCGCCAATCATTGCCAGGCCGGCCTCTGCACCGACGGCGATGCCGACCGCATTGGCGCAACCGACGAGCACGGCAACTTCGTCGATCCGCACAAAATTTTCTCCGTGCTGCTCAGTTGGGTGCTCAAGCGCCATAAGGACTGGCCCGGCGCCGTCACCCGCGCCTTCAACACCACCAAAATGCTCGACCGCATCTGCGCCAAGCACGGCCGCGAACTCATCGAGCATGGAATCGGCTTCAAATACGTCTGCGACTATATGCTCGAGCGCGAAATCCTCATGGGAGGCGAAGAATCCGGCGGCATCGGCTTCCAGCGTCACCTGCCTGAGCGCGACGGACTCCTCAACGCGCTGCTCCTGGCCAACGTCATGGCCGACGAAAAGAAGACCCTCGGCCAGCTCGTTAAGGACCTGCAAGACGAGTACGGTGAGCATCACTACGGCCGCATCGATCTCCACATCCCCGACGACATCAAAAGTGCAGCCATCGCCCGTGCCCATGCGCTCACGCTCGGCAATCCCGTCATCGCAGACATGCCCATCCTTCGCCAGGAAACCCTCGACGGCGTCAAGTTCTACCTAGACAATCCCGAAGCCAGAACCAAGCCCAACGCCGCCGAAACCTGGATCCTTTTCCGCGCCAGTGGTACCGAACCCCTCATGCGCATCTATACCGAATCCACCTCACCCGAGAACGTTCAGAAATTGCTTGCCTCAGGCCGTACCTTTGCCCTCGGCAATTGATCCTGTTCGTGGCCGATGTCTTAACGTTGAAAACCTCCGACGGCGTTGAAATTGAAAGCGTTCCCCCGGCATGTCCGGGGTATTCTTGCCTCATGCTCACCCGCAACCTGCGATTCCCTTGCGTGCTGGTCGCCTCTGCGCTCGCTTGTGTTGCCTGTCTCGCGCAGGTACAAAAGGCGCGCGCCGCGCTCCCGCTCGTAATCGATCGATCCGATGCTGGCGCGAACACTCTTCCACTCGACGGCCCGTGGCAATTTCTTCTTGGCGACCAACCGGCCTATGCAGATCCCGCCTACGATGACTCTCGCGCGGAGCAACTCTCCGCAGGCTTGCCCTGGGGCGTGCAAGGCCACCCCAGCTACGTCGGATTCGCCTGGTACCGGCGCCACATCGATTTCAAATTACCCAAAAACATCCCCGTTCCCGACACGGGACTGCTCATTCCCCACATCGACGACGCCTACGAAATCTACTGGAATGGCGAGCTCGTGGGTCGCAACGGAAAATTGCCGCCGTTTCCGGAGTGGTATGAGTTCTCGCAGCCCGCGCAGACTTTCAATCTCGGCCCGGTGCGCTCCGGCGTCCTCGCTCTTCGCGTCTGGAAAGCGCCGCTGATCTCAGAGGACTCGGGCTTACGCGGCGGATTCGAAGGAATTCCTCTGGCGGGCAGCCCCGAGGCCATCTCCGCACGCAAAAACTTTCTCGCCTATGAATGGCTCCGTAGCCGCCAGTTCG
>Ga0210385_10000083_pt1 | contig 106839 bp, 94 predicted proteins | sample IncBWH26OmetaG_FD_160107 | JGI IMG/M metagenome (GOLD analysis project Ga0210385, IMG submission 160107) | Forest soil microbial communities from Barre Woods Harvard Forest LTER site, Petersham, Massachusetts, United States - Inc-BW-H-26-O ...
CGGTTGATTTCGGCCCGTTGCGTCCTTTGTCGCGGCATGGTCTTTATGCGCCCGCAACAAGACGAGGAAACACGCGGTGAGGACGGTGGAAGCGGGAGTAATCGGTGTCGGCTGGATCGGCGGCTTGCGCGCTGACACGCTGTCGCGCACGGCGCTGGTCGACAGATTGCATCTCTGCGACATCAAGCCGGACCGGCTGGCCGAGGTGACGAAGCTCTACAAGCCGGCGACCTCGACGCTCGACTATCAGGACGTCATCAAGAACGAAAAGATTTCGGTGGTCTATGTCTCGACCACGCCGGAAGCCAATCACTATCCGATCGCGCGCGATTGTCTGCGGTCCGGCAAGAACGTCATGCTGGAAAAGCCGATCGCGCTCGAGCTGTGGGAAGCCGACGAGCTGATCCAGCTGGCGAGCCGCAACAATCTGAAATTCACCATCGGCTATTCGCAGCGCTTCAATCCGAAAGTGGCCTACGCCAAGAAGAAGATCGTCGACGGCACGCTCGGCAAGGTGGTTTCGGTGCTGGTCAGCCGTCATCTTTCGCGTGAACTGGGCAAGAAGATCGCCAGCCGGGTGCGGCTGTCGCCGGTGGTGATGGAATCGACCCACGATCTCGACTTCGTGTTCTGGCTCTTGGAGCCGGCCAAGCCGGTGCGCGTCTATAGCCAGGGCGCCTACGGATACATGCAGCCGGTGAACGGCTCGCACGACATCATGTTCACCACCGTGACCATGGATAACGGCGTCGTGGTGATGATCGGCGGCGGCTGGAATTTTCCGCCGAGCTTTCCGAATTACTGCTCGACCTGGATCGAGATCACCGGCACCGAAGGCGCGCTCACGCTCGACGACACCCAGCGCGACAATTGGCTCAATACCGAAAAACGCGGCCAGGAATTCCCGATGTCGACCATGCCGGGCGAATGGGTCGATCACGTGTTCGCCGGCGGCATCGGGCCGGAGACCATCCATTTCCTCGAAGCCTGCATCCGCGACACCGCGGTGATGGTGACGCCGGAAAGCGCGCGGCGGGTGATGGAGACGTACAGCGCTGCGGACTTGTCCGCCGACCGCAACGAGCCCATCGATCTGCCGCTCACCAACGAGACGATTTCCGGCATCGCCGAGCTCAAGGCCAAGAACCGCGCGGGGCTGAACGTATGAAGAAGAACGCCAAGGGCATCGGGCTGGCCATCATCGGCGCCGGCCGGGTCGGCCTGTTCCGCGGCGAGGTGGCGGCGCGGCATCCGGCGGTGGAATGGATCGGCATCGCCGAGCTCAACCACAATCGCGGCGGCGATGTCGCGGCCCGCATCGGCGCCGATTTCGTCACCACCAGTCATCGCGAACTGTTGGCGCGGCCGGAAGTCAACGCGGTGCTGATCTCGACCGACGAGCATCTGCATGTCGAGCCGATCCTGGCGGCGGTCGAGCGCGGCTTGCCGATGCTGATCGAAAAACCGCTGGCGACCGATCTCGCTCAATCCGCCCGCGTGCTCAAAGCGATCACCGATGCCAAACTCGACGCCATCGTCGGCTACACCCAGCGCTTTCGCCGCAAATGGCTCGCCGGCAAGGAGAAGGTGAAGAGCGGCGCGCTCGGCGACGTCACCATGGTGACCTCGCGCGCCTTCATGAACCGCCTGGTCGCCATCGACAATTACAAGCGTACCGACGATCCGGCCACGATCTCGCCGATGGTGATCTCCGGCACCCACGCGCTCGACATCGTCATGTGGTATCTCGAAGGCAAGCAGCCGGTCGAATGCTACGCGCGCTCGATCGACAAGGTGTTGGGGCCGCTCTATCAGGGCATCGACGCCACCGCCGGCATGATCATGTGCGCCGACGGCACCATCTATCACCTCAACATTTCCTGGGCGCTGCCGGTCACCTGGCCCGGCGCGGTCTACAGCTTGGAAGTCGGCATCAACGGCACTCACGGCGTGCTCACCATCGACGACACCCATCGCGACATGGTGCTGGCGGTCTCAAAGCCCCAGGGCGAAGGCTATGCGCCGGATCAAAGCCGTCTGGTCGATTTCCTCGGCTCCTATCCGCCGGGCGACATGGCGCTCGGCGAATTGCGCGGCCCGATGCGCGAGGAAACCGATTCCTGGCTCAACCGCGTCTCGCTCGGCTTGCCGACCCAGGCCGCCACGGCTGCAGAAGCGCATAACCGGCTGATGCTGACCAAGGCGCTCGACCTGTCGGCGAAACTCAAGCAGCCGGTCAAGCTGCCGCTCGAGCCGGAACAAGGGTTGGCGGCGGCGTGACACGGATCCTGCTCGCGCTGCTCGTCCTGCTTCTCTCCGCGCCGGCGCACGCGCAGGAGGATGCGGCATCGTTCTTCAAGGGCAAGACGCTGCGCATCGTCGTCGGTTCCGGCGTCGGTTCCGGCTACGACATCACTGCGCGGACGCTGGCGCGCCACATGGGCGCGCATATTCCCGGCAATCCGACCGTCATCGTGCAAAACCAGCCCGGCGCCGGCGGCGCCATCATGACCAACTCGCTTTACGCGACAGGCCCGTTCGACGGCACGGTGATCGGTGCGCCGTTCAACGGCACGCCGACCATGCCGCTGTTGTCGCCGCAGAGCGCGCGGTTCGATGCCGAAAAACTCAGCTATATCGGCAGCACCAACCGCGAGACCCAGGTCATGTATGTCTGGTCCACGGTGCCGGTGCAGACTCTCGACGACGTCAAGACCACCGAGCTGGTGATGGGCGCGCAGGCGCCGGGCTCGACGCAATATGATTATCCGGTGCTGCTCGATCGCCTGTTCGGCTATAAATTCAAGATCATCACCGGCTACGAGAGCACGCCGAAGATTCATCTGGCGCTGGAGCGCGGCGAAGTACAGGGCACCATCGCCAATTGGTCGACCTTGAAGGCGCTCAATTCCAACTGGCTTGCCGACAACAAAATCCGGCTGCTCGCGCAATGGGGATTGAAGAAGCTGTCGGGCATCGGCAACGTTCCCTCGATCTTCGATTTCATCAAGACCGATGCGGATCGTGCGGCCATCAAGCTCGTGGTGGCGCGGCTCGAATACGGCCGGCCGTTCTTTGTGCCGCCGGGCGTGCCGCCGGACCGCGTCGAAGCCTTGCGGCACGCCTTTGATGCCACGGTCAAGGATCCGGCCTTTCTCGGCGAGGCCACCATGGCACGGATCGACATCGATCCGCTCAGCGGCGAAGAGGTGCAGACCCTGGTCGAAGAGGTATCGAAAACGCCGCCCGACGTCGTCGCCCGGGTTCGCGACGCGCTTGAGAACAAATAATCAGCGCAGCGCGACGAGCAGGACGACGATCTCGCACACCTGCTCGACCGCGCCGAGCACGTCGCCGGTCTGGCCGTCGATCTGCACGACGCTGAGCCACGCCATCAACACGATGGCGACGAGCAGCAAAATCAGCGCAGCGATGCCGAGCGAGGGTCCGAGCCCGATCGCAAGAATCAGGATGCCCAGCACGCTCGCGGTGATGACGCGGTCGCCCGACGGCCGGCCGGCGGCGAACGCCAGGCCGTCGCGGCGTGCCGGCGGCACCAGCGCCATGAACACCGGCATCGCCGCCCGCGCGCCGCCGTGCGCCGCGATCAGGGCCCACACCACCACGATCGGATTGCCAAGCGAAGCGAGCGCACTCACGCGCAACAGGATCGACAGCGTCAAGGCGCAGACGCCATAGGTGCCGATGCGGCTGTCGCGCATGATCTCGAGCTTGCGCTCCCGCATATCGCCGCCGCCGAAACCGTCGGCGGTGTCGGCGAGGCCGTCCTCGTGCAAGCAGCCAGTCACGGCGAGGGTCGCTGCGACCGCAAGTGCGGCGGCGACCCATGGCGGGGATCCGATCTTGTGGGCGGCCGCATAGACCACCGCGGCGATCAGAGCGACGAGGACGCCGGCCAGCGGAAAGGCCCAGGCCGCGCGCGCGATATCGGTGCCGGTAGCCGGCGTCGCGACCGGCAGCCGCGTCAAAAAGGCGATGCTCGCCTTGAGATCATTGGCGCAATCCGCAAGCCAGCCGTCGGGTATCGTCATGGATCGTCCTCGGTCCGTATCGTTATCGCCGCAGCCCGGCAGGTTTGCTAGACAGTGCCTGTGCTTTCCCACTGCCAGGGTCAGATCGACGATGGCGAATTTTACCTCGTTTTCTGCGCTCCGCACCGCCTGTCTTGACCTGCCGGGCGGGCATCCGGCGGCGAGCGCTGCGGTCGCACAACGCGAAGCCAGCCTGACCAAGCCGCCGAAGAGCCTCGGCCGGCTCGAGGATCTGGTCGCGTGGCTTGCCCATTGGCAGGGCCACGCGCCGCCGCGGTTGGAGCGCGTCGATATTCTGGTCTTTGCCGGCAGCCACGGCGTGACCCGACGCGGCGTCTCCGCCTATCCGGCCGAGGTCACGGCGCAAATGGTGGCGAATTTTGCCTCCGGCGGCGCCGCGATCAATCAACTCGCGCGCACCGCCGGGGCTCAGCTCCGCGTCATTCCGCTGGCGCTCGATCAACCGACCGCCGACTTCACCGAACGACCCGCGCTCGGCGAGCAGGAATTCCTCGCCGCGGTGAACGCCGGATACGAGGCGGTCGCGTCGCAATGCGATCTGATCTGCCTGGGCGAGATGGGCATCGGCAATACCACGGCGGCGGCGGCGATCGCCGCGGCCTTGTTCGGTGGCGGCGGCGCGCGTTGGGCCGGCCGCGGCACCGGCGTCGACGAGGAAGGGCTGGCGAGAAAGCGCACCGTCATCGATCGCGCGCTCGAGTGTCATGCTGCCGCGCTCGACGATCCGCTGGCGATAGCCGCTGCGCTCGGCGGCCGCGAGCTTGCCGCCATCCTCGGCGCGACCTTGGCGGCGCGGCGGCAGCGCATTCCGGTGGTGCTCGACGGTTTTGTTTGCACGGCGGCTGTTGCGCCGCTGGCGAAGCTGCGAACCGACACGCTGGCGCATGTGCAGGCCGGCCATGTCTCGGCCGAAGCCGGACACCGCATGCTGCTTGAAGAACTTTCGCTTGCGCCGCTGGTCAATCTCAACATGCGGCTCGGCGAAGCGTCGGGCGCCGCGGTGGCGCTGCTGCTGCTGCGCGCCGCGCTGGCATGTCACACCGGCATGGCGACGTTTGCCGAGGCGGGTGTGTCCGATAAGCCGGCGAACGGTGCCGAACCTAAAGCCGCTAGTTAGACTGCATCCGTCATCGCAATGGCGTGAAAGAACGTGCCGGTGACGCGGCCGCGCCGGCCTCCCGCATTACCGAGTTCGCGGCCTTCGCCATCGCGCAGTTCGGCGAACGATTCATCGGTACCGGCCGACGTCAGCGACGCGTAATGGAATTCGTGGCCGCGCACGATCGCGCCTTGGCGTCCCAGCACGTTGTCGGACAATAGCCGCGCGGTGCGGTAGCCGAGATGCAGCTTGCGCTTGGCAAAGCTGGTGGCGTGGCCGAGCAGGCCGGTCATGGCGTGCGGTTGCCCTGCGGCATCCTCCAGGCTTTGACCCAAAACCATGTAACCGCCGCACTCACCGTGCACCGACCGCGTTTGCGCGAAGTGCCGCAAGCCATCACCGAAGCGTCGCGCCGCGGCGAGCGTTTCGGCATGAAGCTCCGGATAGCCGCCCGGCAGCCAGCAGCTGTCGGCGCTGTCCGGCGGCGGTTCGTCGGCCAGCGGCGAGAACGGCAGAATCTCGGCTCCGGTATTGCGCCACGCCGCGAGCACATGCGGATAGACGAAGCTGAACGCCCGGTCATGCGCCAGCGCGATCCGCTGCCCGGGCGGCGGAATGGCGGCGTCAGCTGTCGCGGGATTGAGCGTCAATGGGGCGGCACTCGTCACGATGCCGTCGAGATCGAGATGGCGTTCGGCGATTGCCGCAAGCCGCTCGATCAGCGATGTCAGATCGGGATGTTCGCCGGCTTGCACGAGACCGAGATGACGCTCGGGCAACGCCAGCGCCGCCTCGCGCGGCACGGCGCCGAGAATTTGCACGCCGAGCGCCGAGATGGCGTCGGCGACGACGGCGCGATGGCGTTCACTGGCGACGCGATTTAAGATCACGCCGGCGATGCGCACGGCCGGATCGTGCGCCGCAAAACCCCGCACCACGGCGGCCGCCGATTGCGCCTGCCGTGACACATCGAGCACGAGCAACACCGGCAGCTTGAAATGCGCGGCGAGATCGGCGGTCGCGCCGCGTTGCCCAGCCACACCGTTGGTGCCGTCGAACAGCCCCATGACGCCTTCGACCACAAAAATATCGGCGCCGGCGGCGGCCTGGGCGGCCATGGCGTCGAGCAGCGGGGGCGGCATCGCCCAGGAATCGAGATTGACGCTCGGCAAGCCGGTCGCCGCGGCATGAAATGCCGGGTCGATATAGTCGGGTCCGGCCTTGGCCGCGCGCACGGCGATGCCGCGCCGTTTCAGCGCGGCCAGTATCGCCAGCGTCACGGTGGTCTTGCCGGCGCCGGAATGAGGCGCGGCGATGATGAGGCCGTGCGCCGTCATGGTGAATCCTTTTGCGCCGCGGCGTTGGCGCCGAGGAGGTGCGAGCGCATCTCGACGATGTCGCCGATCACCACGATGGCGGGCGGCTCGAATTTTTGCTCGCGCGCATCGGCGGCAAGTTTTTCCAGCGTCGAAACCAGGACACGCTGCTTCGGAGTCGTCGCCGAGGCGATCACGGCGGCAGGCGTCCGCGCCGCGAGCCCGGTTTTCATCAACTCGGCCGCGATCCGATCGAGATTGTGCATCACCATGTAGAGCACGATCGGCTGTCCGGTGCGGGCGAGCGGCGCCCAATCGAACTCCTCGTCGGCGCCGTGGCCGGCGGCGAAAATGACGGCGCGATTGGTGCCGCGCAGCGTCGCCGGGATCGCCGCCGCCGCCAATGCCGCAAGCCCCGCGGTGACGCCGGGAATGACGCGGAACGGCACGCCGGCCGCCGCCAGCGTCATCGCCTCTTCGCCGCCGCGGCCGAACACGAACGGATCGCCGCCCTTGAGCCGCAACACGCGCTTGCCGGCGCGGGCGAGCATGACCAGGCGCTGGCTGATATCGGATTGCGTCGCCGACGGCTTACCGCCGCGCTTGCCGGCGAATTCGAGCCGCGCCTGCGAACCGGCCAGCGCCAGCACGCGCTCGTCGACCAGCGCGTCATGGACGACCACGTCGGCTTGGGTGAGGCCGGCGAGCGCGTCGAGCGTCAGCAGGCCGGGATCGCCCGGCCCGGCGCCGGCCAGCCAGACGGTACCCGGCGCGAAAACCGGAACGCCGGCGCGGCGCGCGGCTAAAGCGTCCCATGCGGTCATGGTTCGCTCCTCGGCTTGCCGTGGTGACGATCACGGCGGCTGAGACTAAAGGGAAGGGCATGGCCAAGCAGCAACGCCCTCTGCGCCGGGGTTGGACCACCGGCACCTGCGCCGCGGCGGCGGCCAAGGCCGCCTTCACCGCGCTGCTGACCGGCGAATTCCCCGATCCGGTCGCGGTGACCTTGCCGCGCGGCGAGCGGCCAAGCTTTGCGCTCGCCATGACACGGCGGGACGACAATGCCGCGACCGCCGGCATCATCAAGGACGCCGGCGACGATCCGGATGTCACCCACGGCGCCTTGATCTGTGCGACCGTGCGCGCAGGCCATAGCGGCGCCGGCGTGAGCTTTCGCGCCGGCGAGGGCGTCGGCACCGTGACCCGAGCCGGCCTTCCGGTGCCGCCCGGGGAACCCGCCATCAATCCGATGCCGCGCCGCATGATCCAGGACGCCATCGCCGAAGTGGCCGCCGCAGTCTCCTGCGCGGCCGACGCCGAGGTCGAAATCTCGATCCCCGGCGGCGAAGCGCTCGCTGCGAAAACGCTCAACGGCCGTCTCGGCATCGTCGGCGGCTTGTCGATCCTCGGCACCACCGGCATCGTCGTGCCGTATTCGTGCTCGGCGTGGATCCATTCGATCCACAGCGGCATCGATGTCGCCCGCGCCGCCGGCTTGACCCATATCGCGGGCTCCACCGGCGCGAGTTCGGAGACCGCGGTGCAAAAACTCTATGGCCTGCCGGAGATCGCCCTGATCGACATGGGCGATTTTGTCGGCGGCATGCTCAAATATTTGCGCCGCCATCCGCTGCCGCGCATCACCATCGCCGGCGGTGTCGCCAAGATGACCAAGCTCGCCCAGGGCCTCACCGATCTGCATTCCAGGCGCGGCGAAGTCGATCTCGCGACGCTCGCCGGATTTGCCGAAACCGCCGGCGGTTCGGCCGATCTCTGCGCCCACATCAAGAGGGCCAATACCGCGGCGGAAGCTTTTTTGCTGGCGCAATCCCAAAACATCGCACTCGGCGACACAGTCGCGCGCGCGGCGCAGGCGACGGCGGCGCGCGTCGTTGCTGGCCGCGACATCGCCGTCGAGATCGTGCTGTTCGATCGCGAGCAAAATCTGGCCGGCCGCGCGCCGTTCAAGTAGATATCTACTCACGCGACGCCTCCACGGAAACGGCGGCGATAATCGGCGTCATAGAGCGCGCTGTCGCGAAAATTTTCCGCGGCGAGCGCGCGGCCGACCATGATCAGCGCCGTGCGCTCGATCTTTTCCGCCGCGACTTTGGCGGCGATATCGGCAAGCGTGCCGCGCAAAATGCGCTGCGTTGGCGAACTCGCCTGCACCACGACCACCGCCGGACAGTCGGCGCCGTAGAACGGCGTCAGTTCGTCCGCGATTGTCGCGACAGCATGGATCGCCAGATGGATGACGAGCGTCGCGCCGGTCTTGGCGAACGTCGCGAGACGCTCGGTTTCCGGCATCCGCGAGGCGCGGCCGGAGACGCGCGTCAGCACCACGCTCTGCGCGACTTCGGGCACGGTGAGCTCGCAGTCGAGCGCCGCTGCCGCCGCCGCAAAGGCCGGCACGCCCGGCGTGAGCGTATAGGGAATGTTTTGCCGTTCGAGCCGGCGCAGTTGCTCGGCGAGCGCGCTATAAAGCGAGAGATCGCCGGAATGCAGCCGTGCCACGTCGAGATTTTTAGCGTGAGCCGCGATGAACTCGGCCTCGATTTCGTCGAGCGATAGCGGCGCGGTATCCACGATACGCGCGCCGGGCGGACAGTGCGCGAGCAGATCGCGCGGCACGATCGAACCGGCATAGAGGCAGACCGGACAGCGCGCGATCAGATCGCGGCCGCGCACCGTGATCAGGTCGGCCGCACCCGGCCCGGCGCCGATGAAGTGCACCGTCATGGCGCGGCCTCCGATGCGGCGACCGCGCAGGTGGCGTCGCCCATGACGAGGCGGGGGCTGATGAGCCGTGCCGACGGCCCCGCCGCGGCAAGCGCTGCGGCCTCCGCGACCGAATGCACGCCGGTGAGCGCGAGCACGCGCCCGGATCGGGTCTCGGTGCGGTCGTTTGCCGCTTGCAATTCGGCTTCCGGGATGAGAACGAGATCGACACCGAGTTTTGCCGCGGCCGCTGTGATACCAGCTTCGCCACGCTTCGCCGCGGTGGTGGCGATGCAGTCGAGGGCATGCGACGCGATGCCCGCGCGATCGAGCGCGGCGCGGATCGCCGCCTCGATGTCGGGCGCCGCTGCGCCCCGCCTGCAGCCGACGCCGGCGACGATCATGGCTTTGTCCAAATCCATTGCGTCACCGGCATCGCGGCGTGCCAGCCGGTTTTTTCGCCGATCGGATCGGCCCGCGAAATGGCGATGCGGATCAGCTTACCGCCGAGCGCGGCGTGGCGGGTCAAGAGCTGCGCCTCGCTGCCGAGCGTCACCGCATTGGCCACCAAGCGGCCGGCTGGCCGCAGCGCGCGGGTCGCCGCATCGAGCACGCCGGCTTCGCTCACGCCGCCGCCGATGAAAATGGCGTCGGGTGTCGGCAATCCTGCGAGCGTGGCCGGCGCGGCCTCTTCCACGATCTCGAGGCCCGGAACGCCGAATGCCGCGGCGTTGCGGCGGATGCGCGCGGCGCGATCCGTCTGCCGTTCGATGGCGACGGCACGCAACGACGGATCGGCCAGCATCCATTCGATGGCGACGGAACCCGAGCCGGCGCCGATGTCCCAGAGCAATTCGCCGCGGCGCGGCGCCAGCGACGAGATCGTGACCGCACGGATCTCGCGCTTGGTGATCTGGCCGTCGTGTTCGAACAGGGCGTCTGACAGACCGGATGCGCGCGCGAGCACGCGGGCGTCGGCGGCGGCCTCGACTTCGATGGCAACCGTATTGAGCGCATCGACGGCCCCGAGATCGAACGCGGCGGCGCTGGTGGAACGGATGCGCTCGTAGGATCCACCAAGCGCTTCGAGGACCGTCAGGCGCGAGCCGCCGAAGCCCGATTGCGTCAAAAGCTTTGCCAGCGCCGCTGGTCCCTGGCCGTCGGAGGTCAAGGCCAGGATGCGGGTTCCCGGCTGCAAATGCGGGCGCACCAGATCGAGCGAGCGGCCATGCACCGAGAGCAGAGCGGTCTGCGGCAGCGACCAGCCGAGCCGGGCCGCCACGAGGCTGAAGGCCGACGGTGCCGGGATAACGGTCATCTCGCGGGCGTCGATGCGGCGGGCGAGCGACGCGCCAACGCCGTAATGGAACGGATCGCCTGACGCCAGTACGCAGATCTGGCGGCCGCGATGATGCAAGACTTCGTCGGCGGCGCCGTCGAACGGGCTCGGCCACGGCCGCGTCGCGCCGCGAATGAGCGATGCAGCGAGGCCGAGATGGCGCCGGCCGCCGAATACGATTTCGGCGGCGCTGATCAGCCCGCGCGCCACCGGGCTCAAACCCTCGACGCCGTCCTCGCCGATACCGACGATGGACAGCCAGCGCGGCGATGCGGCAGTGTCGGGCCCGGTCGCGTCAGGCCGCGGCGTTTTAGAAAGAGGCGTTTTAGAATCAGGCATGGCACGCATCCTCATTCTCGGCGGCACTGCGGAAGCGCGGCAATTGGCCGGACGCCTCGCCGGCCGTGCCGGCCTCGACATTACGCTGTCGCTCGCCGGCCGCACGGCAACGCCCGCCGCGCAGCCGGTGCCGGTCCGCGTCGGCGGCTTTGGCGGTGCCGAGGGCCTTGCGAATTATCTCACCGGCGAACGCATCGATGCCTTGATCGACGCCACCCATCCTTACGCCAAAGTGATTTCGGCAAACGCCACCGCAGCCGCGCGGCGCAGCGGCGTGCCATTGATCGCGCTGCGGCGGCCGCCCTGGATCGCGGTTTCGGGTGACCGGTGGATTGAAGTGAGCGATGTCGGCGAGGCAGTGCGGGCCATCGGTCAAACGCCGCGCCGCGTCTTTGTCGCGCTCGGCCGCAACGAGCTCAAGCCGTTCGGCACCGCGCCGCAGCACTATTATTTGATCCGCAGCGTCGATCCGGTCGATCCGCCATTGCCGTTGCTGCATGTCGGTTACGTCACCGGCCGCGGCCCGTTCTGCGAAGCCGACGACCATGCGCTGATGACCGAGCATCGCATCGACGTGGTGATTGCGAAGAACAGCGGCGGGAACGCGACCTACGGCAAGATCGCCGCGGCCCGCGCGCTCGGTATTGAGATCATCATGCTGCGCCGTCCGCCGCCATCCGATGGAGTCGCGGTTGACACAATCGAAGACGCGATTGTCTGGCTCGATCATGCGTTGACCTCCGCGGCGGCGCGCGGCGTATAGACTAGCGCGTGGCGGCCGGGACGCGCGATGATGCGGGTGTCGCGCGAGCCGACGATTACCAGCGTCGCCATGTCGGCGTTCACCGAATCCGCGGCACCGAGCGTCACGACGCTTATGTGTTCATCCACCCGTCCGACCGCACGGCCGAATATGACAGGCGTTGTTCGCGGCAGGTGTCGGCGCAGGCGCTCGATCGCATGACCGAGTTGCCAGGGCCGCGCCCGCGACACCGGATTGTAGAGCGCGATGACGAAACCCGCGCCCGCCGCCGCGTCGAGCCGCTGTTCGATCAACGGCCACGGCTTGAGATTGTCCGACAGCGAAATCGCGCAAAAATCATGGCCCAGCGGCGCACCGATCCGCGCCGCCACCGCGAGCATCGCGGTGATACCGGGAATGATCGTGACATCGAGCGCGCGCCAGCTGTCCGGCCCGGCTTCGATGGCCTCGCAGATCGCGGCCGCCATGGCGAACACGCCCGGATCGCCGCCGGAGACGACGGCAACGCGCGCGCCCTGCGCCGCATGGCGGAGCGCATTGGCGGCGCGCGCGCTCTCTTCGCGGTTGTTGGAGGCGTGGCGGTTTTGGCCGGCGCGAACCGGCACGCGGTCGAGATAGGGGCCGTAGCCGTAAAGCGCTTCGGCGGCGGTGAGCGCTTCCTCGGCGTCCGGCGTCAAATAACGCAGGTCACCCGGTCCCAAGCCAACGACGATGAGACGTCCGCTCATGGCTTTCCTCCCGGCCGTCCGGCCCAGCCCGGTACCAGGACGACGGCGAAATAAGGCGCGTCGTCGTCGGACTTGGCGGTCAGCGGAATCATTTTCGCATCCGCCATGGTACCGCGCTCGACGTAGATGGCGCGCGGCAGGCGACCGCTGCGATCGAGCGCGCGGCGCAGCTTTGGCAGATGACGGCCGACCTTCATCACCACGGCGGCGTCGGCGTCGGCGAGCCGGCGCGTCAGCTCGCCCTCCGGCAACGTCGCGGGCAGCACGGTGAAAACGTCATCGCCTTGCGCGATCGGCATTCCGGCCGCCGACCAGCAGCCCGACATGCCGGTGACGCCGGCGACGATCTCGGCGGAGAAGCGCTGCGCGAGCCGCGTGTGCAGATGCATGTAGGAGCCGTAGAACAACGGATCGCCCTCGCAGATCACGGCGACGATGCGGCCGGCATCGAGATGCGCGGCGATTGCAGTCGCGGCGCCGTCGTAGAAATCGCCGATGGCCTCGCGGTAGCCGATGCTGTCCCTCGGCAGTTCGGTGGTGACGGGGTAGAGCAGGGGCAGTTCGACGACGTCGGGGCGCAAATGTTGCGCGGCGATGGCGCGCGAATGACTGTGATTTCCCGCTTTGGCGAAATGCGCGATCACGTCGGCCTCGCCGAGCGCGCGCATTGCTTTCAACGTCATCAATTCCGGATCGCCCGGGCCGACGCCGACGCCGATCAGTTTGCCCGCGCTCATAGGCCGGCCCTCGCCAGGGCGTTGACGGCGGCAGCACACATGGCGCTGCCGCCCATGCGGCCGCGCACGACAATGAACGGCACGCCGCGCGGATCGGCGGCGAGCGCCGCCTTCGATTCGGCGGCGCCGACGAAGCCGACCGGAATGCCGAGGATGGCCGCCGGTTTCGGCGCGCCGTCGTCGAGCATGTCGAGCAGGCGGAACAAGGCCGTCGGCGCATTACCGATGGCGACCACGGCGCCGGCGAGTCGATCGATCCACAGATCGAGCGCCGCCGCCGAGCGCGTCGTGCCGCGCTGCTCGGCGATGCCGGTCGTGCGTGGATCGTTGAGCGTGCAGATCACATCGTTGCGCGCCGGAAGACGGGCGCGGGTAATGCCGTGCGCCACCATCTCGGCATCGCAAAAGATCGGCGCGCCGGCGGCGAGCGCGCCCCGCGCCGCCGTGACCACGTCGCCGCCGAACACGATGTGCTGCGCCGCCTCGACCTGACCGCAGGCATGAATCATGCGCACCGCAATGTCAGCCTCCTTCGCAGAGAAGCGGGAGAGATCGGCCTCGGCGCGGATGATGGCGAACGAGCGCTCGTAAATCGCGGTGCCGTCGCGCAGATATGCGGCGCCCTCAGACATGGCCGCCCTTTTGTTTGAGGTCGCGTGCGATACTGGCAATAGCATCCGGCAATTCAATCGTCGCAACGATCTTGAACGGTGCGTCGCGGGTTGAACCGTTGCTGATGAGCGCGCATCCCGCAGGAGTACCCACGACGGTCAGCGTCGCCGGCGCAGGATGTGCACAGCCCTTGGCGCAGCCGGAAATGTGAATCTTGAACGAACCGTCGAGATGCGGCGCGGCGGCCGCGGCGATTTGTGGCGCAAGGGCGCGCGCGGCGATGTCCGCCGAAGCGCAGATCGGCGCTCCGGCGCAGGCGACCACATGCCGCCGCGGATCGTCTGCATGTACGATGAAGCCGAGCGCTTCGGCGGCGGCGGCAAAGGAATCTGCTGTCTGTCGCGTCAGGCCGACGATCATGAGCGCCCGGCCCGGCGCCGCGCGCATCCCACGCGCTCCTGCCGCTTTGGCGGCGTCGGTCAACCGTTGCAGCGCCGTTGTATCGGCATGACCGAACGCGAGGCCTATGCCATAGGCGAATGTACCGTCACGCAATCGATGCAGGCCGATGGGCTCTTGCCGCTCATTCCCGCGCAAGCGAGGAGGAGCAGAAACGACAAGCAAGTCTGCAACGGCGGAACGGAACACGGCGATGCCTTCCGCGGCGAGTACGTCGCGTGCGCGCGCGCCGCGGCCGCGCTGCGCCAAAACTTCAAGCAGATGTGTGACGGCGGCGATGCCATCGTTCGGAGAAACGGCGCCGAGGTCGCTTGCGGTGCCGTGATCGCCACCAACGCCGATACGAACAACGATGCCATTCTGCAACACTTCAGCGCGTAAGCGCACGTCGGCGGCAACGCGATCGACATTGAGCGCTCCGCCGCCGTCGATCGCGACCGAGACTTTGGCGGAAAGTCTTTGCGTCAGCGAATTCTGCGCAAGCGCAAGGCGCAAATCGGCGGCGAGCGCGCCGGCATCGATAATGTCTTCCGCATCGAGGCCGGCCAGCGGATTGATCAGAACCGGGATGCCATCCCCGGCCGCGATGCCGAGAGTGGCGACCGCTGCTGCAAAACGCGGTGCTGACGCCGCGCTCAATCCGCGAATTTGGATGCTGCCGCGCGACGTGACCTCGATGATGCCGTTGCCATGCTGCCGTGCGGCCGCGCACAGGGCGGCGAAGCCGTCGAGCGCGATAGTGCCGATCGGCTGCAGGCGGACCAATAGACCGTCGCCGGTCGCCATCGGCGCCGACAGTCCCGGGCAGGCGCCGCGAGGTTGCGGAAGCGTGAGCGCGGCAGCGGTCATGCCGTGACCTCCGCGCGCAGGAGCGACAGACCAGCGTCGACGTCGTTACGCCGCGGGTGCCAGAAGCCCCGCCGCCGCGCGGCGTCAAGTCGCTCCGCAATCGCGGCAGCGGCTTGTGGATTCTCGCGCAGCAGAAATTCACACACATCGGCATCGGCGACGTAGGCGTCGTGCAGGAGATCGAACAATTCGCTGGCCACCGCGTCGGTCGTTTCGGCAAACGCGACCAGGCGGTCGACGGTTTCGGCCAACTCGGCGGCGCCGCGCGGACCGTGGCGCATCTGGCCGGCGATGAAACGCGGATTGATCGCACGTGCGCGCACGATGCGCGAAAGCGCCGCCGACAGGGCTCGTGCCCGCGGCCGCTGCGGATCGGTGATGTCGAGCATGATGAGATCGGCGGCACGGCCGAGCAGCTTTGCCGCCGCGGCAAAGCCGCCGACGAAGGCTGCGTCCTCGCCGCCTTCGAGCAGATCGCGGCCGGGATCGTCGCTGGCATGCACCAGCGCATCGGCGTTGGCGATCCGCTGCGCAAATGCGCCGGGTGCCGCGTCACTGTCACCGTCGGCGCCGCCATAGGAATGCGATGCGGCGGCAAGGTAAGCCGCGCCGATCGCATCGGTATCCGTGCTGCGGCCAAGCAAATCTTCGACGCCGGAACCATACACACCCGGCGCAGTGCCGAAGATGCGATCGAGACGGACCGCGCTCTTGCCGTTGGCCGCGCGACGCGCGGCGGCGAGCGGATTTTCGTCGCTGTCCTCCTCGCGCGCCGCGACCGCCTGCACGGCGGCATCGATGAGCGCGATTTGTGCCGGAAAAAGATCGCGGAACAATCCGGAAATGCGCCAAGTGACGTCGACGCGCGCACGGCCGATGGCGGCCGGCGGCAGAACTTCGACGCCGGTGATGCGGCCGCTCGCCGGCTCCCAGATCGGCCGGCAACCCATCAGCGCGAATCCTTGCGCGATCTCTTCGCCGCCGGTGCGCAGCGTGGCGCTGCCCCACAGATCAATCACCACTGCGCGCACCATCTCGCCGTGAGTTTGCAGATGCGCGCGCACGATCTCGTCGGCGGCGAGCCGGCCCAGTTCCATCGCCGTCGGCGTCGGCAAGGTGCGCGGATCGGCGGTGAAGAGGTTGCGGCCGGTCGGCAGCACGTCGCGCCGCCCGCGCGTCGGCGAGCCGGCAGGCCCCGGCGCGACGCGGCGGCCGTCGAGCGCTGCGAGCAACGCCGTGCGCTCAGCTTGGGCGCTTGTTCGCCACAGCGGATCGTCGCTGCCGGCGGGGGCGCGGCCATAGATGTGCAGGCCGTCCTTGACGGCGAGGTCCTTGAGATCGCACAGCCACGCGTCGATGCGGCGCAGCGCCTCGTCAGGCGCGAACGCGGTGCCGACGCCGGCCTCGCGCGCCAAACCGGTGCGCTGCGCAGTCTCGACGATCAGCGTCGCCAGCCGCTCGCGCCGCCGCCCGTCGAGGCCGTCGGCTTGCGCATATTCATCGACCAACCGCTCGAGCTCTCGCGCGTCGCCGGACAGCCCGCCGTCGACCAAGGGCGGCGGCAGATGGCCGATGGTCAGCGCCGCGATGCGGCGCTTGGCCTGCGCCGCCTCGCCCGGATTGCTGACGATGAAGGGGTAGATCACCGGCAACGCGCCGGTGACGATTTCGGGAAAGCATTCTGCGGTGAGCGCGATCGCCTTGCCGGGCAGCCATTCCAGCGTGCCGTGCGCGCCCATGTGGACGAGCGCGTCGATCTTGGCGACATGCTGCAGCCACAGGCCGAACGCGACCAGCGCATGACGCGGCGGCAATAGCGGATCGTGATAATCGGCGCGCCGCGCCGCTGCGCGGCCGCGATCGGGCGGCAGCGCGACCAAAAGCTTGCCGAATTTTTTCACCCGGAAGCGGAACGCGCCGTCGTGCACATCGGCGTCGTCCGCCGGTTCGCCCCAGGCCTCGCGCAACCGCGCGGCGGCGGCGCTTGGCACGCGGGCAGCGAGCAGGCGCTCGTAGTCCTCGACCACAAGCGTCGCGTCGTCGGCGCCCGGCGAAAGCGCGTCCAGCAACTCGCGCGGCGTTTTCGGCGCGCCGCTCACAGCGTAGCCGGCGGCCGAAAGGTCATCGAGCAACGCGATGACGCTCGCCGGCACATCCAGGCCCACCGCGTAACCGGTGCGGCCCGGCGCGCCGGGATAGTCCGGCATGAGGATGGCAACGCGGCGTTCGCTCGCCGGCAAGGCCTGCAAAACAACATGCGCGGCGATCCGATCCGCGACCATGGCGACGCGATCCGGCTCGGGCCGGCTGACGAAAGCGCTGAAGGCAAGCCCGGCCTGGGGCGGCAGCGCATCCTTGAACGCGATGGCGCCGGCCAGCACGCGGCCGTCGAGCTCGGGTAACGCCACGTGCATGGCAAGATCGGAGGCGCCGAGGCCGCGCGCACTGTCGCGCCACGCCGCCCGTTTAGTGATGGCGCTGACGACCTGGAACACCGGGACGCCCGGCGCGTCGAGCGGCGCCGGCTCATCGGTGCCGCCACCGGCGGCAAACGCCGTCATGGTAACGATCAGCGAAGGCTTGAGCCGCTCAAACGCCTGGCGCAGAAACGCGCCCGCCTCGCGATCCTTCAAGCTGGTCACGAACAGCGCGGCCGGCGCCAAGCCGCGCGCGGCGAGCGCCGCGCATAGCGCATCGACCGGCGCGGTGTCGTCGGCGAGCAGCAGCGCGCGGTAGAAGACGATCGGCACGACCGGGTGCCCGGCTTGCAGCGACGCCGCCAATCGGTCGAAATCCACCGCGCCCTCGCCCGGGAGATAACCGGCAAGGCGCGGAACCGGCTGCGGCTCATGCAATTCGAGATCATGACCGGCGTGATGCGCCAGCCGGCGCAGCAGCGCGCGCAGATTATCGCGGCCGCCTTCGCGGAAAAAACGGAGTAACGCGTCGAGTTCCTGCGTCGGCAGCGTAGACGCGGCAGCAAGCCGAACATCATCGCGATCATCGCCGGGCAGCACGGCGAGCGCGATGCCGCGCTCGCGCGCCAGCGCCGACAATCGCTCGATGCCGTATTTCCACCAGTCGAGGCCGCCGAGAAGGCGGACCACGATCACCTTGGCGTTGGCGCCGACCCTGTCGATCCACAGATCGACCGACATCGGATGCCGCAGGTCGCGTAAGTGGGCCAGCCGCATGCTCGGCAAATTCGCGCGCTCAGCCTCCCAGGCGGCGGCAAGAGCGGCGAGATCGCTGTCGGCGAACGACAGCAAGGCGATGTCGCCCGGCGTCTGGCCGAGATCGACCGCTTCGACGATTTCGTCGAGGTTGGTCGAGCTCGTGGTCAATAGATGCATCGTTCAACCTGCAAGCGCCCGCGTCACCGCGGCGCGGTCCAGCCCTTTCAATCCGATCACGACCAGACGGCTCTCGCGCGGTTCGGATGCCGCCCATGGCCGATCATATTGCTGCGTCACCCGCGAGCCCACCGCTTGGACCAAGAGGCGCAGCGGCTTGTTGGCCACCGCCGCAAAGCCTTTGACCCGCAGCACGTCGAATTTTTCCGCGAGCGCGGCCACACGCGCGGCTAGGTTCGATGGATCGGCGATCTCGCCGAGCGGCACGACGAAACTGTCGAAATCGTCGTGGTCGTGCTCCAGCTCGTCATCGTGATGGGTGCGGCGGTTGGCGATATCGTCCTCGGTGCCGACGCCGAGACCAAGCAGCAAGGCCGTATCCACCTTGCCATCGCTGACGGTAACGACCTTGACGCGGCGCGGCAGCGCGCCGGCAATCGCCGCCATTGCCTTGTCGAGGCCGGCCGGATCGAGCAGGTCGCGCTTGTTGAGCACCACGAGATCGGCGCAGGCGATCTGGTCCTCGAACACCTCCTCGATTGGGTCGTCGTGATCGAGCGCGGTGTCGGCTACGCGCTGTTGCGACAGCGCGTCGAGATCGTGCGCGACGCGGCCGTCGGCGAGTGCCGCGCCATCGACCACGACGATCACGCTATCGACGGTGACGCGGCTTTTGATCGCTGGCCAGTGGAACGCTTGCACCAGCGGCTTTGGCAACGCCAGGCCCGAGGTCTCGATCACGATGTGCTCCACACCCTCCTTGGCCAGGATGGCATCGAGCGCCGGCACGAACTCGTCGGCAACCGTGCAGCACAGGCAGCCGTTCGCCAGCTCGACGATGTTGTCCTCCGGGCAGGCGGCGTTGCCGCAGCCTTTGAGGATTTCACCATCGATGCCGACGTCGCCGAATTCGTTGACGATCACGGCGAGGCGGCGGCCGCCGGCATTGCCGAGCACATGGCGGATCAGCGTGGTCTTGCCGGCGCCGAGAAAGCCGGTGACGATGGTGCAGGGGATGCGCGCGAGCGAGCCGCTCATTCGTCGGTTCCTTCAAAAAAGTCGATGGGGGGAACGCGGGCGATGAGGCCGCGCTTGAGGATTTCGGGCCGGCCGCGCCACGGCAAAATACCATCGGCGGCGCCGGCGAGCAGGCGCGCGCCTTCGATCAGCGCATCGGCACAGCTCGCATCGAGACCGCCGAACACATAAGTCCAGGAGCCGTTGGCGCGCATCGCGGCGCTGGGGCCGCGCGTGCAATTGGCCAAGCAGCGCAGCCGGCGCACGTCGACTTCGGTGCCGGCGGCGGCGCGTTCGGTCGCCGCGGCGAGAAGCGCTCCCGGGCGCGGTTCGCTGTCCGGCTCGCCGGCGCGCTTACAGGTGGTGCAGACATAGACGGTCGGCGGTTTGTTGTCGGAGCTTTGCATTTAGGCGCGCTCCACAATCGGTTGGTCGAGGCGCTGCCAACGGAACAGCAGATAAGAGATCGCCCAGCTGGCGATGAAAATGCCGACGACCAGATAACCGAAGCCGGCAAGCCCGCCGTTGAGAGCGCCGATGAAATGCCAGAAGCGGCCTTCGAGGCCGAGCTTGCCGGCGATCAGGCCGAGCGCTTCGATGCCGCCGATCAACAGCGCGACCACGACGGAGATCGCGGTGATGGTGAGATTGTACCAAATCTTGCGGATCGGATTGAGGAACGCCCAGCCATAGGCGCCGACCATCAGCACGCTGTCGGAGGTATCGACCAGCGTCATGCCGGCGGTGAACAGCGCCGGAAAAATCATGATGGTGCCGATGGTCATGCCGCCGGACGCCTGGCTGGCGGCGACGGCGAACAGGCTGATCTCGGTCGCGGTGTCGAAACCCAGTCCGAACAGAAAGCCGATCGGGAACATCTGCCAGCTGTGCGACACCATGCGGAACAGCGGACGGAAGATACGGGCGAGCAGGCCGCGGCCGGACAGCAGCAGGTTGAGCTCCTGCTCTTCGACCGGCTTGCCGCGGCGCGCCCGGAGAAAACTCCGCCAGACGCCGCGCAGGATGACGAGATTGATAGCGGCGATGGCGAGCAGGAAAAACGCCGAAGCCGCCGTGCCGATGACGCTGCCGATCTCCTTGAACTCGGCAAAGCGGCCCTGCAGCGCGAATGCCGTGGCCGCGATCGCAGCGACCGCAAGCGCAATGGACAGCGAATGGCCGAGCGAGAAGAACAGGCCAACCGAATACGGCCGTTTACCCTCCTGCATCAATTTGCGCACCACATTGTCGATGGTGGCGATGTGGTCGGCATCGACGGCGTGGCGCAGGCCGAGCACATAGGCGAGAAAAGCGGTGCCGAGCAGCGTCGGCCGCCCGGCCAAGGCGATCAACGCCCAGATCCAGACCAGCGCGCTCGCCGTCAACAGCACGATATAGATCGCGCTGATCTTGGTGCGCTGATTGGCCGAGGCATCATCGACCGCGGATTTCAGGAAACTGAGCACGAAAAGTCCTCGCGTGACCTGGCGCAAGGTTGGCCAAGTGATTGGCGCATCTTGCCGCCTGTCGCCGGCGCGAGCGAGGACCAAAAGACTTTGCGTCTTTTGGATCATCCACCGATACACCCCGACCGATGTTTGTCGCGTCGACACGGCCGACGGCAGGTCTCCTGGCTCGCGGATCGGCGCCTCGCCCTGCCTTCCCGGCGGCACGCGCCGCCAGTGGCTTATCTGGACAAGACTTCCCGCTCACAGTTGCGGGGGCAGCTGCGGAATAGGCCGGTACTTGCGCGCCGCCTCACCGCATTCCCTTTTCGCCCTCTCAGCGAGGGACCGTCGTGGGCATCACTTAGCGGTCAGCCAGGTCAATTTGTCAACGGCAGGTCGCGAGTTTGAGCTCGGCCATGTTTTATTTGGGCTCACGAACTTGCGCGTCATGAAAGACCGACGGAACGACCGATATTATGACGATTGCTTTTCGCTGATTGTGGATTTCGTTTCGCATGTCTTGCGCATTCTGTGCTGCCCGGCAAAAAATTGTCAGGCAAAGCGGTCAAACCTCAATCATTCGGGTTCGCGCGCGGTAGTGGTGACTACCTATTCCTCGCGTTGAGTTTGCAGCAAGGCTCGAAAAGCGCTAGCATTTACGCCGGCTCGGAGGCCACGCAGGGATTCGGGTTCCGCCGAGTTCATTGCTGATAGAGGGGCGAATGAGTTTGCACCGTATGAAGTCGTGTCTGGGTCACGCCGTCGCAATAGCGATGGGCGCGACGGCCTTGATGTTACCGGCCGCAGCTCAGCAACGCCCGCCCACCAACTCCCTTGGCGTTCAATACGTGGCGCCGGACCAGAGCGCGTTCGTTCCTGCCGCCACGATAGACGGGTGGGTCCAGAATTTCGATGACGCCGCAATCCGCAAGCATGCGTACGATATTTGGGGCGCGATCACCGCGATGTCGGGTCAGTTCCACAGCGTGCGCCTTGCCGACGGCAAGCCCGAGCGTACCCAGCTCGCGGTGTTCGACACTTGGTACGATGAATACGAAACCTTCCACACCCAGCCGATTCCGGCGCCGAGCTGCGCCAACAATGCCTGCGCCGGCGCGTTCCGCGTGCATCCGCCGCGTCAGGGCGTGGCTGGCGGTAACGAGGTCATGTCGTTCAACAAGTACAGCATCGAGTTTCTAAATTACGTCAACCAGTTCCACTATTTTGGCGAAAGCACGCTGCGCGATCTCAATAATCAGTTCAATCAGAACAACGTGCCGGTTGCCCAGCGCTTCACGCAGCCGGTCGCCGGAAACGCGGTGATGCTCAAGCCAAGCTACTACATCATCAAGCGCAACAAGCCGACCGTGATGCAATACTGGAAGGGACCGGGCCTCACCATCGACGGCACCGCCTATCCGGCGGTGCCGACCACCGCCACATGGCAGCAGATCGTCGTCGTCGACCCGACCGGTACCGCCCGGCCGGGGACGCCGCAGACCATCAAGGTGCTGAGCCAGAACGGCTTCACCGACATGACTATCACCGACTATCAGATTGTCGGCCTGGATCGGTTCTACTGGTTCGCGCTCAGTGAGAGCGACATCAACTACATCAAGGGTGGCAATGTCTTCACCGTCAACGGCGTGCTGCCGACCGAACTCGAGCCGGGCGACATCGCGCTCCTGGTCGCGATGCACGTAACGACCAGCGAGAACGAAAACTGGACTTGGCAGACTTTCTTCTGGAGGCCGCAACCGGTCGCGGACGCCGGACCGTCGGTCAAGCCGCCGTTCAACAATTACGACACCGCAACCGCGTATTATTTCACCAAAAAGAACGGCGACTCGGTGATCACCTTCAACCCCTATCTCGAGCCGCCGATCATCGGGCCGATTTATCTCGATCCCACCATGACCGGGGCCAAGAGCAACTGTATGAGCTGTCACCACGCTGCGGCGTTCCCGACGCTCAACAACGATCCGAGCCCCGCCAACATGCTGCTGGGTTCGTACTGGTCGAAAGGGCCTGTGGACGGCACCGAGGAATGGTTCCAGGGTCGGGTCAAGACGCATTTCATGTGGGGCATCGTCATTCAGAACCAGTGCCTGGCGACTGGGCTCAGTAGCCAGCCTTCGTGCCTACCGGCGAACTGACAAGAGGAATGATCATGGCGACGTCGGATCCGCCCACCTTCTATCGCGACATCAAGCCGCTATTCAGCCAGTGGGATCGCATCCAAATGATCGGCCGTTTCGATCTGTGGAGCTATGCCGACGTGAAGAGTCGCGCCAATTCGATCTGGCTGGCGCTGCAGGAAGACCCGGCCAAGCCCAACACCGGTTGGAGCCTGTTGCCGTTCGTGCACATTATGCCGGAGGTGAACGGGCCGCTGCCCCAGGCGGATATCGATCTGTTCAAAGCCTGGATCGATGCCGGCTGCATCGAAGGCGACCATCCGCCGACGCCGGCCAAAAGCCCCTTATTGCCGGTCTTTATCGCACTGTCGGAAGCGCTGACCGGCTTCGACGACCTGCACACCAATCCCGATCTCGCCCAAGCCTATCTCGATCAGTTACTCGCCGGTGACGCCAAGGCGGCGGTCAACAGCCTGCTCGCCAGCCAGGCCGGCATTGACGCCGTGCCCTACGCCGCGCGCGCCGCCAAGCTCGGTCCCGACGCCGGCAAGGACGCCGGCGCCCGGGCGATCATCCTGATCTGGTACAACGCCGGCGTTCTGTCCACTCCAGACTCTTCTTGGTACTCGATGACGCCGCAGCAATACGTCTACGGTTTGGTGTGGCGCGCAATCTCCGCCCATCCGATGGGCTATGCCACCGAGAACACGCCGAGCTACTGGCGCTTTCAACCGCAGCCGACGCAGTCGCCGCCGATGACCGGCGCCAGTGGTCCGGCGGCCGGCTGGCCGATCTGATAATCCTCCAACCGGCGAAGGGCGCGTCATGAGCAACTACGACAGCGACGTGGTGATCGTCGGCGCCGGTATTTCCGGCGCCATGATCGCCTACAAACTGGCGAGCCAGGGTTTTAAGGTTATCATCCTGGAAGCCGGTATCCCGTTCGCCGATCGGCAACCTTATATCGAAGGATACTATCGCGACGGCTGGCCATGGCCGAGCGCCGAACTGGCGCCGACGCCGGCCGATCCCGGCAGCAATTGGAAGATCCCCGCCTACAATTACTGGGTCCAGACCGGCGCCTACGCCTTCGACAGCACCTATGAGCGGCGCGGCGGCGGCACCACCATGCACTGGCTCGGCACCTGCATGCGGTTCGTGCCCAACGATTTCAAACTGCACTCGCTCTATAACGTGCAAGACGCGATGGACTGGCCGATAGGCTATGCTGACCTCGAGCCCTGGTACACCGCAGCGGAAACCGAAATCGGCGTCTCCGGCGACAGCACCAACCAGTATCCGTTCGAGGGAACACGCGGCAAACCCTATCCGATGCCGCCGATTCCGGCGAGCTATCTTGACCAGCAGTTCGGCGCCAAGCTCAACAACAACAAGGTGACGCTCGATGGCGTCACGGTGCCGCTCACCGTCGGGCTGACGCCGCAGGGCCGCAATTCGATTGTCTACGATGCGCGGCCGGCCTGCATGGGAAATTCGTCGTGCGTGCCGATCTGCCCGATCCAGGCGAAATACGACGCCACCGTCCATCTCGGTAAAGCGACCGGTGCCGCGACGCCCACCGAGATCCGCTATCGGAGCGTGGTCACGGGGCTCACTGTCGATCCGGCCACCGCCAGTATCTCCGGGGTCAGTTACGTTCCGTGGACCGGCGAAGGTTCGAGCGCCAAACCGGGTCCGGCCCAGACCGTGACGGCGCGGCGCTATGTCCTAGCCGCCCATGCCATCGAGACCGTGAAAATCCTGCTGATGTCGCCCTGGAGGACCGACGGCGGCAAGCCTGTCACCGTCGCTAATTCGAGCGACCAGGTCGGCCGCAATCTGATGGACCACATCTGCAATGTGGTTTGGGGCACCATGCCCCAGCCGGTCTATCCCTACCGCGGTCCGCTCGCGACATCCGGCATCGAGAATTTTCGCGACACGCAGCTGCGCAGCCAGTACGCGGCGTTCCGCATTGAAATCGGCAACGATGGCTGGAGCTGGCCGACCGGCGCGCCGCAAACCACGGTCGCCGATATCGTCGCCAAGCAGGGCCTTTACGGTGCCGCGCTGCGTCAGGCGGTACAGCAGCAGGGCTCGACCCAATTCCGTATGGCGCTCGAATTGGAATCCATCACCGACTCGATCAGCCGCGTCACCTTGTCGGACCAAAAAGATGCGCTCGGTCTTAACCGGCCGCAGCTCAACTACCATCTCAGCGATTATACCCTCAATGGCTGGGTCGCCTCGGTCGATGCCGCCAAGCAGATCCTCGGCTATCTCGGCGCCACCGATGCCACAAAGGTCGACAATACCGCAGCCGGCTATTTCGAATATCAAGGCAACTGCTATCAATATCGCGGCGCTGGCCACGTCATCGGTACCTATCGCATGGGCAACGATGCCAAGAACTCCGTCGTCGACGCCATGCAAAAGAGTCACGACCACGGCAATCTTTATCTGGTTGGCAGCGGCACCTTCCCGACCACCGGCACCGCCAATCCAACGCTGACGGTCACGGCGATGGCGTTGCGTACCGCCGACGCCATCCTCTCCGAACTGAAAGCCAACCTGTAATTCGTATCGCCGCGCACCGCATGCGCGAATGCCTGGACGACGAGGTACGCGGGCGGACGTGCGGTTCCCGATCTATCGGCATCAGCCGCTCGTAACGCGCGCCCTCTGTGGCATCGTCAAGTTCACGGCCTTCGGCTGCCGTTTCCGCCGCGCAGCGGCGGCAGTCGCCGTGGCGAGCAGCCGATCGAAAATTCCTTCACCTGTTCTTTTGTCGTAGTCCAATTATAACGGATCGGGTTTCGTGATCACGGCAGTGGTTTAATCGGTTTTGAAGCTGTGAGCAGCCTTCTCACCCTCGTTCTTGGCGGTGCCCGGTCGGGCAAAAGTCGCTATGGCGAAGGCTTGATCGCCGCCCTGCCGCCGCCGTGGCAGCCGCCTTGGGCCTATGTGGCGACGGCGGAAGCGCGCGACGCCGAAATGGCCGAGCGCATAACCGCCCATCGTGCGCGCCGCGGTCCACAATGGCGCACCGTCGAGGCGCCGCGCGATCTCGCGGCGGCGCTGGCGGATTGCCGGACGACGCCGGTCCTGGTCGATTGCCTGACATTGTGGCTCTCCAACCACATGCTGGCAGACGCCAATATCGAACAGGAAATGGCCCGGCTTGAAGCTGCTTTGGCGGCGGCAAAGACGCCGGTGGTGCTGATCGCCAACGAAGTCGGTTCCGGAATCGTGCCGGACCATCCGCTCGGCCGAAAATTCCGGGATTTGCAGGGCGTGCTCAATCAGCGCATGGCTGCGCGCGCCGACCGCGTGGTTCTCGTCGTTGCCGGACTGCCGCTCGCCCTGAAAGGCTCGTTGTAAGGAAACGCCATGAGCGAAACCGCCGATAATGCCGAAGCCGAGCGCCATCGCGCCAAGATGGCCAAACGCAAGGCCGTGCAGGATGCCGAGGTCGCCGGCAAGACGATCGAGAAGGGGCTTCTCATCGTCCATACTGGAACGGGAAAAGGCAAATCGACGGCGGCGTTCGGCCTCGCGCTGCGCATGCTCGGGCGCGGCCATCGCGTCGGCGTGGTGCAGTTCATCAAAGGCGCCTGGCATTCGGCGGAACGCGACGCGCTTGCCGCATTCGGCGACCAGGTGGTGTGGTACACCATGGGCGAGGGTTTTACCTGGGAGACGCAGGATCGCGCCCGCGATGTCGCCGCCGCCGAGCGCGCCTGGGCGAAGGCGCAGGAGCTCATGGCCGATCCCGGCTTCGGTTTGATCGTGCTTGACGAGCTCAATATCGCGCTGCGCTACGATTATCTCGATCTCAATGCCGTCGTGGCCGCGCTCGCCGCGCGCCGGCCGGGATTGCATGTGGTGGTGACCGGGCGCAACGCCAAGCCGGAGCTGATCGCCGCCGCCGATCTGGTCACCGAAATGACGTTGGTGAAGCATCACTTCGCTGCCGGCGTGAAGGCGCAAGCGGGCATCGAGTACTGAACGATGCCGGCGCGCGCGCTGATGTTCCAGGGTACCGGCTCCGACGTCGGCAAATCGTTGATTGTCGCCGGGCTGGCGCGCGCCCTCACGCTGCGCGGGATAAAGGTCCGCCCGTTCAAGCCGCAGAACATGTCGAATAATGCCGCGGTGACGGCCGATGGCCGCGAAATCGGCCGCGCTCAGGCGCTGCAGGCCCGCGCGGCGCGCGCGGCGGCGAGCGTGCACATGAATCCGGTGCTGTTGAAACCACAGAGCGAGATCGGCGCGCAGATCGTGGTACAGGGCCGCGTTTACGGCAACGCCAAGGCCGCGGCCTATCAAAAAATGAAGCCCGAGCTGCTGCCGTTCGTGCTCGACAGTTACGCACGCATGAAAGCCGAGGCCGATGTCGTGCTGATCGAAGGCGCCGGCAGCGCCGCCGAGGTCAATCTGCGCGGCAACGACATTGCCAATATGGGCTTTGCGCGTGCCGCCGACGTGCCGGTGGTGCTCATCGGCGATATCGATCGCGGCGGCGTTATTGCCAGCCTGGTCGGCACCAAGGCGGTGATCGCTCCCGAGGACGCGGCGCTGATCTGCGGCTTCATTGTCAACAGGTTTCGCGGCGATGCGGCATTGTTTGCCGAAGGCATGGCGCGCATCGCACAGTTGACCGGGTGGGAGGCGCTCGGCCTGGTGCCGTTCTTTCCCGAGGCGCGGCTCTTGCCGGCGGAAGATGCGCTGGCGCTCGATGCCGCGCGGCCGGCAAAGACCGACGCGCGCGTGCGCATCGCCGTGCCGATCCTGCCGCACATCGCCAATTTCGACGATCTCGATCCGCTCGAGGCCGAGCCGGAGGTCGATCTCGTCCGGGTGCGGCCGGGAACGGCGCTGCCCGGAGATGCCGATCTGATCCTTTTGCCGGGCTCGAAGGCGACCATCGGCGATCTCGAGGCATTGCGCACCGCAGGTTTCCATATCGACATCGTGGCGCATCGGCGGCGTGGCGGAATGGTGCTTGGCCTATGCGGCGGCTATCAGATGCTCGGCCGCACCATCGCCGATCCCGACGGCATCGAAGGCCCGCCGGCGACGGTCGAGGGCCTCGGCCTTCTCGACGTTACAACGACGCTGTCGAACGACAAGCGCCTCGAACCGGTGTCCGGAACGACCAGCGATGGCGTTTCGTTTTCCGGCTATGAGATGCATATGGGCGTGACCGAAGGACATGACCGCGCGCGGCCGTTCGCGCGGCTCGCGGATGGTGCGCCCGAGGGTGCGATCTCCGCCGATGGCCGGGTGGTAGGCACCTATGTGCACGGCCTGTTCGCCGACGACCGGCAGCGCGCAGCGTGGCTGCAGCGTTTCGGCGTGGGCGCGCCAAGCGTCGCCTACGAAAACCTCGTCGAGCAGACGCTCGATTCCCTGGCAACGCACCTTGCGGCACACATCGATCTCGATCGCCTACTCAAATTAGCGCGATGAGGATGCCGGCGATCGCGGCGACCAGCGCGATCAAGATCGCATCGGCGTACCGGTAAAGCGTCAGCGCGCGACGGATGTCGGCGGCGGTGGCGTCGCGGCGGCCGTCGCCCATCGTGGCGTCGTCGATCGTCACCCCGCCATAGACGCGTGGGCCGGCGAGCGAAAGGCCGAGCGCGCCGGCCATCGCCGCTTCCGGATAGCCGGCATTGGGCGAGCGATGCCGCGACGCGTCACGCCGCACGGCGCGCCAGGCTGCGGCCGCGTTCTTGTTCAACGCCGCCGCGGCGACGAGGAGAAGCGCAGAGAGCCGCGATGCCGGCAGGTTGACCAGATCGTCGAGCCGCGCCGCGGCCCAGCCAAACGCCTCATACCGCGGCGTGCGGTGGCCGATCATACTGTCGGCGGTGTTGATTGCTTTGTAGAGTGCCGCCCCAGGGAGACCGGAAATGGCCATCCAGAACACCGGCGCGACGACAGCGTCGGAAAAATTCTCGGCGAGGCTTTCGATCGCTGCGCGGGCGACACCGGCTGCGTCGAGCGTCTGCGGATCGCGGCCGACGATCTTGGCGACCGCGGCGCGGCCGGCGGCGATGCCGCCTTGTTCCAATGCGTCGGCAACATCGGCGACATGCCGGTGCAGGCTGCGCTGCGCGATCAGGGTGCTGGCGATGACGGCCACCGCGATCAGTCCGAATGGAAGTCGGAGCAGTTCGCGTTCGACAACGAAGGCGATCGCGCCGACAATGCCGAGGAGAAGTAGGACGGCACCAACGCCGGCGCCGCGGCGCCAACGCGGGTCGGCCGTATCGCGATTGAGCAAGCGGTCGAGCGCGGCGATCAGGCGCCCGATCCAGGTCGCCGGATGGCCGATCGCGCGCAGCAGCGCGTTCGGATAGCCGGCGCAGAGCTCGATGATCATGGCCAAAAAGGCGAGCGCGACGGACATCTTCCCCTACAACGATGCGGACGAGCCGCTGCCGCACGGCGGTGACCTCGGGGCGGCGCGGCGTCTGTTCCCGGATGCGCCCAAACCTTTCATCGACCTCTCGACCGGGATCAATCCCAATCCTTATCCCCTGCCGGCGCTGCCGGCCGAGCTATTTGCCCGCTTGCCGGATGCCGCCGCAACCGGCCGTCTCGCCGCGGCCGCCGCGACATCATACGGCGTGCCGTCGGCGGCGCAGGTCGTGCCGGCGCCGGGTACGCAGAGCCTGCTGCCTCTCGTCGCCGGGCTGGCGCGGCGCGGCCGGGCGGCTATTTTGACGCCGACCTATAACGAGCACGCGCGCGCGGCGCGCGTTGCCGGCCATAGCGTCATCGAGACGCGCGAGTTCGCCGCCCTCGGCGATGCCGATCTCGCCGTCGTCACCAATCCCAACAGCCCCGACGGCCGGCTCATCGATCGGGAAACGTTGCTCGCGCTTGCCGCAAAGCTGCATGCCCGCCGTGGCGTCCTGGTGGTCGACGAGGCTTTCATGGATGTCGGACCGCCCGGCTTTAGCCTCGCCGGCGATGTGGGCGGCGGCAATCTCATCGTGTTGCGTTCGTTCGGCAAGTTTTTCGGACTTGCCGGAATACGGCTCGGTTTCGCGCTGCTCGACCAACCATCCGCGGTCCGGCTTGCGGCGATGCTCGGACCATGGGCGGTGTCGGGGCCGGCCTTGGCCATCGGCGCTGCGGCCTTGGCGGACACGGCGTGGATCGAAGCGACGCGGCATCGGTTGGTGGAGGCATCCGGACGGCTCGATGGCATTTTGATCGGTGCCGGTCTCGGCATCCCGGGCGGAACGGCGTTGTTCAGGTTGGTGCGAACGCCGTCGTCGCACGCGCTGTTCCATCACCTCGGCCGCGCCGGAATCCTGGTACGCAACTTCCCAAACAACGCGACGTGGCTGCGCTTCGGCTTGCCGGCCGATGAGGAAGAGTGGCAACGCCTGCAAATTGCGATGGATGCCTTCCGCAACAACGGCTAGGCTTTCGCTCATGAGCGCGAATTCGATACCGCAGATCGAAGGCGCCGGCGCGGCAAAGCGCTCGATCAACTTCGATCCGGCGTTCCGCGCGCGCTTGCGCGAGCTTCTCACCTGGCGCCGGGATGTCCGGCGCTTCCGGCGCGACCCGTTGCCGAACGGTACGGTGGAAGCGCTGATCGAGCTCGGCTGTCTGGCGCCGTCCGTGGGCCTGAGCCAGCCGTGGCGCTTCGTCATCGTCGAGGACTCGACGGTCCGCGCCGCGATCCGGCAAAATTTCGCAACCTGCAACGCGCAAGCGCTCGCCGCCCAAAGCGGCGACCGCGCCGGCCTCTATGCGCAGCTCAAGCTCGCCGGCTTGGATGAGGCGCCTGGTCACCTGGCGGTGTTTGCCGATCGCGCAACGGCGCAGGGCCACGGCCTCGGGCGCCACACCATGCCGGAAATGACCGACTATTCAGCGGTGACGGCGGTGCACACGATCTGGCTCGCCGCGCGCGCGCAAGGCATCGGCATGGGCTGGGTCTCGATCCTCGATGCCAAGACGGTTGCGGTCCTGCTCGATGTTCCCGCCGAATGGAAATTCATCGGTTATTTCTGTCTCGGCTATCCGCAAGCCGACGACACGATCCCCGAGCTCGAGCAGAGCGGATGGGAGCGGCGGCGCTTGCCGTTCATCCTCCGGCGTTAACTTCAACTATTGACCATTCTCGTCTTTCACATACGTGTTTGATTGATCCCTGCACTGCTGTGCCAAATCAGGGCAGTTTTGCTGGCACCGGCCTTGCTCCCTCAGCGCTGACGCCTGGTGCGTGTCCCGGAACGACCGAACAGTCTTCCGCATACGTGCGCAGGCTTGGTGAAAACGACGCGCCGTCCGCTCAAACTCGATCGGTCCGCGCGTCAGGGAGAGCGTCGTGTTTCATTTTACGCGCGCCGGAGCGCTTTGGGCATCCTGGTTGGCGGCATGTGCGTTTACGCTGTCGCTGGCGACATCGGCTCATGCCGACACGATCAGCGTCACCGGCTGTGTCTGGGCGCCGAGCGGACTTTTCTGGGGATCAACGACAGGCGGCTGCGTCGAACGACACGGCGAGGCCGGCGACCCGTATGTCCGAACGGTGCCGCAGCCCACAGACGAGATCGAGAAGGCGCGCGCGACCGAGCGCGACCAGAAGTGGCTGCAACGGTGCCGGCCGATCATCGCGCAGGACCGTTACGGCGTCCCGCGCTATCACTACGCCGCGCGGGGATGTGAGTTCGGCATCATCGAGTGACGGCTTTCGCCCGCTTGCGCTCTCGGCGCGTCACGCCGGCTCAGCGCGCGATGTTGCTCGATTTCGCGGTATTTTGCATCGGTTTGTGCTTGATCGAGGCCGTCGCCATCTGCCCCGGCAGATATTTGGCGATGATGACGGGATCGAGGTCCTTGTAAGCGGTTTCCGGCAACCGGTACCAGGTCTCGTCGCGGCCGAACAAGGCGATGCCGAGATAGCCGCGAACCGTCAGCGTCTGCCCGTCCGGGCTCAGCGTCATCATGGCGTTGTAGATATTGCCGTCGCGCGGATCGAGGATATTGCCGCCTTCGTAGTACAGACCATTCGCCTTCATGTTCCTGATCAAGGGAATGCCGAGCAACGGCTGGTCCTTGCGATCATCCTTGCAGGCCGAACAGGTTTGGTTCGGCGGATCGCCCGGCCGCAGGAACAACTTGGCAATCATCCCTTGATAGATGCCTTCGTTCTCGGTGAAGAGAAACCAGCCGACCGACTTGCTGGTTGGCTCGTCGATCTTTTGCCACAACCCAGACACCGAAGGATCCGCCGCAACCGCGGACTGTGCGGTGCCAACCGCCATAAGGAGTGCCGCCATGAAGAGCTTTACTGATTGCACTGCCAATGCACTTCTCCATTCGCCATCGTCGAAAGAATCAAATTGCGCGCATTGATGGCCCAGAAACTGTGGCCCGACAATGCGGTGATTTCTGGACGGTTATCTACCCTGGGCCGGCCCGGCCCGTCGAGGCGAATCCCTGTAAGTTCCGGGCCTTAGCCGGGCAACCGAGGATTGTGGGCGGCCGGCAACCCAATGCGGGGTTTGTCGCTAGCCAACCGTATGAACTTATCGTGACGGACGAGGTCGTGCCGGCCGCTGCTTTATGCCGTATCGCCGTCAGCTTGCATTTCGCCACCAAACATTCGCGGCTGCCTGATAGGCTCTCCGCCAATGCCTACGGTCTTTATCTGGTGCATTATAACTTCGTCGTGTGGCTGCAAAATGCGTTGCTGGACACGGTGCTGGTCGCCATGATCAAGGCGGCAGTCGTTTCAGCGGTACGCTGATATTGAGTTGGATCGCAGTCCTCGCCGTGCAGCGCATTTCGTTTGGCGCCCCGCGACGAGCGGTCGCAACGTCGTGGCCGCCTTGCGAGACGTGCTCGCGCGACCAAGATATGATGGCGTTCTTATTGCGCCGCCGAGGCCGTCGAGCCCGGGAAGATTGCCATGATGCGCCTGCGCGCGATGACCGTGCTTTTGGCCATGGTGCTTGCGATGCTCGCTGTGCCGGCGCGGGCCGCCGAACGCGCTTTGGTGCTCGACGTCAACGGCGTGATCGGTCCCGCCGTTGCCGACTATGTGGTGCGGGAATTACGCGGCGCAGCGCCAAGCGACGTCGGCGTCGTCGTGCTGCGCATGAACACGCCGGGCGGCCTCGATACGTCCATGCGCCAGATCATCGGCGCGATCCTGGCGTCGCCGGTGCCGGTCGTCACCTATGTGGCGCCGAGCGGCGCGCGCGCCGCCAGCGCCGGCACCTATATCGCCTATGCGAGCGCGGTCGCCGCCATGGCGCCCGGCACCAATATCGGTGCCGCGACCCCGGTTGCGCTCGGCAGCCCGATGCTGCCCGGCGGCAGCGCGGAACAAAAACAATCGCAGCAGAACAAGACCGGCGAATCCGGCGACACGGAAACGCGCAAGATCATCAACGACGCCATCGCCTATATCCGCAGCCTCGCCGCGCTCAACGGGCGCAACGCCGATTGGGCCGCCGATGCGGTACGCTCGGCGGTGAGCCTTCCCGCCGCCGACGCGCTGTCGCTCCATGTCGTCGATGTGGTCGCCGACGATGTGCCCGATCTCTTGCGCCAGATCGATGGCCGCACCGTGAAGGTCGCCGGCAAGCCTCAGCGCCTGGCGACCGCGGGCCTGGACGTGGTGGCCGTGCCGCCCGACTGGCGCACCGAACTGCTCGGGCTCGTCACCAATCCCAACGTTGCGTTCATCCTTTTGTTGATCGGCGTCTACGGGCTGATCCTTGAATTCTTCAATCCTGGCGCCGTCGCGCCGGGCCTCATTGGCGCCATCAGTCTTTTTATCGCGCTTTATGCGCTGGCGCTGCTTCCGGTCAATTACGCCGGTGCGGCTCTGGTCCTTATCGGCATCGGCCTGATGATCGCCGAAGCCCATATCGGCGCCTTCGGTGCCATCGGCGTCGGCGGCATTGCGGCTTTCGTCATCGGCGCGCTGATGATGTTTCCCTCGCGGGTGCCGGGCTTGACGCTGTCCTATGCGGTTGTGATCGGCACCGCCATTTTCAGTGCCGCGCTCTTCCTTCTGGCGCTGGCGGTGCTGCTGCGCTCGCGCCGGCGGCCGGTGGTGACCGGCAGCGAAGCGCTGATCGGCGCCGCCGGCGAGGCAGTGTCCTGGCAGGGCGACGCGGGTAGGGTGCGGGTCAAAGGCGAAATCTGGCTGGCGCGCGCCGATGCGCCGCTCGCCGTCGGCGCCCATGTCAAAGTTCTCGGTCGCGACGGCCTCGTGCTTCGCGTCCAGCGGCTCTGAACGCGATGCGTAAACCTCGATAGGCCGGCGCATAAGCCGAACAAGGAGCAAGACCATGTTGTTTTTCCCGCCGATCATCTTCATTGCCGTTTTGGCGCTGATCTTTCTTTGGTCCTCCATTCGCATCCTGCGCGAATACGAACGCGGCGTCGTCTTTACGCTCGGCCGCTATACCGGAACCAAGGGGCCGGGCCTTTTCCTCCTGGTGCCGTTCATCCAGCAGATGGTGCGCGTCGATCTTCGCGTGATCGTCGATGAAGTGCCGCCGCAGGACGTGATTTCCCGCGACAACGTCTCGGTCAAGGTCTCTGCCGTTATCTATTTCCGCGTCGTCGATCCCGAGCGCGCCATCATCCAGGTCAGCAATTACATGGTCGCGACCAGCCAGATCGCCCAGACCACCCTGCGCTGGGTGTTGGGCAAGCACGACCTCGACGAGATGCTGGCCGAGCGCGACAAGCTCAATGCCGGCATCCAGGACGTGCTCGACAAGCAGACCGAGGCCTGGGGCATCAAGGTCGCCAATGTCGAGGTCAAGCGCATCGACCTCGACGAGAGCATGGTTCGCGCCATCGCCCGCCAGGCCGAGGCCGAGCGCGAGCGCCGCGCCAAGATCATCAATGCCGAGGGCGAGCAGCAGGCGGCGCAGAAACTGGTCGAGGCCGCCCGCACCTTGGCCGAGGTGCCGCAGGCGATGCAACTGCGTTACCTGGGCACGCTGTTCGACATCGCCAGCGAGCGCGGCTCCACGATCGTGTTCCCGTTCCCGATCGAGCTGGCGAATTTGTTCTCGGCCATGGCGGCAAAGCAATCTTAGGCGCTGCGGCCGCGGCAGACGGCAGTCGCGGCATCGACGGGATAATTCGCCGAAAGGCCGCGCAATAAGGTTTGAATGCCGCGGCGGCGATGTTATGGAATTGCCGGACCTCGCGGCTGGCGGCTCAGTCCCGGCTGCATTCGCGCGACAATTCTGTGACAGCCGGGCGTCAAGACATGCGAGTGTTCGTCCCCATTTCGGTCAGCGGCTGGGACCGATTGTTCAGCCGGTGGGATATTCTCGCGGTTCTGCTGATCCTCGGGCTGTTGGTGTTCCTCGGTGAGGCAAGCCGCCATCTGTTCGAGCCGCTCGCCGACCTGCAACGCACGCCGCCGTCGCTCGATCCGGCCAATCTGCCTGAATATGCCGCGCGCACGACGCTGCGCATGTTCATCGCCATGGCGCTGTCGCTTTTATTCACCTTCACCTATGCGACGCTGGCGGCGAAGAATAAGCAGGCCGAACGCATCCTCGTTCCGTTGCTCGACATTCTGCAGTCGGTGCCGATCCTGGGCTTCATCTCGGTCACCGTCGTGTTTTTCATGGCGCTCGCTCCGGGGCGCGTGCTGGGCGCCGAATTCGCGGCGATCTTCGCCATTTTCACCAGCCAGGCCTGGAACATGGCGTTCAGCTTCTACCAGTCGCTGCGGACGGTGCCGACCGAGCTGGTCGAGGCGTCGCGCAATTTCCGGCTCAGCCCGTGGATGTCGTTCTGGCGCGTCGACGTGCCGTTCGCCATGCCGCAGCTGATCTGGAACATGATGATGTCGATGTCTGGCAGCTGGTTCTTCGTCGTGGCCTCGGAGGCGATCAGCGTCGGCAACACCACGGTCACGCTGCCCGGCGTCGGCTCCTATATCGCGCTCGCCATCGAACAGCAGAACTTGAAGGCGGTCGGCTGGGCGATCGGCACCATGCTGGTGGTGATCCTGGTCTACGACCAGATCGTGTTCCGGCCGCTGGTCGCCTGGGCCGACCGCTTCCGCTTCGAGCAGGAGCCCGGCATGGCGGCGCCGCATTCGTGGGTGCTCGATATCCTGCGCCGCTCCCGCATCGTCGACCGGATCATGCGGCCATTCGCGGTGCTGTGGCGGCGTTTGCTGCTGCCGCGACATCCAAGCAATGTCGAAGCCGTCAGGCGCGCGCCGCGGACGCGGCCCGGTTGGATCACGTTCCAGCTGGGCTTGATCGTTTTTGCTCTGACCTCGCTCGCATTGTGGCAGGCACTGCGTTTCTTTACCGAAGGCATCGCGCTTTCCGATGTCGGCACGGCGATGCTGCTTGGGCTGGCGACGCTGATCCGCGTCATCGTGCTCATCGCGCTCGCGACCGTCGTCTGGGTCCCGATCGGCGTTTGGGTCGGCACGCGGCCCTATGCGGCGATCGTCGTTCAGCCGATTGCGCAGTTCCTCGCCGCCTTTCCGGCCAACGTGCTGTTTCCGATCGTGGTCTCGGGGATCGTCGCCTGGCAGCTCAATCCGAATATCTGGCTCAGCCCGCTGATGATCCTCGGCACGCAATGGTACATTTTGTTCAATGTCATCGCCGGCGCGTCGGCGATTCCCGCCGAGCTGCGTGCCGTCGGCGCCAGTTTCCACGTGCGCGGCTGGCTGTGGTGGCGGCGCATCGCGCTTCCTGCCGTGCTGCCCTATTACGTGACCGGCGCGATCACCGCGTCCGGCGGCTCGTGGAACGCCAGCATCGTCGCCGAGGTCGCCTCCTGGGGCAATCAGCACCTCGAAGCCAAAGGGCTCGGCGCCTATATTGCGCAGCAGACCGATGCCGGCGATTTCCACCGCATCGTGCTGGGCATTGCCGTGATGAGCCTCTACGTCGTCATCATCAATCGCCTGTTCTGGCGTCCGCTGTATCGCTACGCCGAACGCAAATTCCGACTGGACTGAGACGTTGCCATGAGTACCACTGCCATGAGCACCACTGCCATGAACGCTGCTCTCCTCGACATTCACGGCCTGTGTCACACCTTCCCCAAGGCGGACGGCGGCGAGCTTGTGGTGCTCGACGGTATCGAGCTTCAGGTTGCGCAAGGCCAGATCGTCGGCCTCCTCGGTCGCACCGGATCCGGCAAGTCGACCTTGCTGCGGCTCATTGCCGGCTTGGCGCAACCGTCCGGCGGCACCGTCACCTATTTGGGCCAGCCGGTGCTGGGGCCGGCGCCGGGCATCGCCATGGTGTTTCAGGGGTTTGCCCTGTTTCCCTGGCTGACGGTGCTGGAGAATGTGCAGCTCGGCCTCGAGGCGCTCGGCTTGCCGGAGCCCGAAATCCGCAAGCGCGCGCTGGCGGCGATCGACCTGATCGGGCTCGACGGCTATGAATCGGCTTATCCGCGCGAGCTCTCCGGCGGCATGCGCCAGCGCGTCGGCTTTGCCCGCGCGCTGGTCGTGCACCCCAACATCCTGTTGATGGACGAGCCGTTCTCCGCGCTCGACGTGCTCACCGCGGAGACGCTGCGCACCGACTTCCTCGAACTGTGGGGCGACGGCAAGCTGCCGATCAAGGGCGTTGTCCTGGTCACCCACAATATCGAGGAAGCGGTGCTGATGTGCGACCGCATCCTGTTGTTCTCCAACAATCCGGGCCGCATCATCCGGGAGATCGGCGTCGACCTGCCGCAACCGCGCAACCGCCTCGATACGCGGTTCCGCGATCTGGTCGAGAAAATCTACGTGGCGATGACCGCGCGCACGGCGGCTGCACAGGCCGGTCTCGAGCGGCAAATCACCATCAACACCGTGCTGCCGCGCGTCTCAGCCAACCTGTTTTCCGGGCTGATCGAGGCGCTCGCCGCCGAGCCCTATCACGGCAAGGCCGACTTGCCGGTGCTGGCCGACGAATTGCATATGGAAGGTGACGAATTGTTTCCCGTGGCGGAGGCGATGCAAATGTTTCATTTCGCCGAAGTCGAAGGCGGCGACATAAAGCTGACCGATACCGGCAAGCAATTCGCCGAACTCGGCACCGACGATCGCAAGAAGCTGTTCCAGAAGCAGCTCCTGGCCTACATCCCGCTCGCCACCCATGTCCGCCGCGTGCTCCAGGAGCGTGCCAATCACGTGGCGCCGAAAAGCCGCTTTTTGGACGAATTGGAAGATCACATGAGCACGGAAGACGCCGAGCATACGTTGCGCGCCGTGACCGCGTGGGGCCGCTATGCCGAGGCTTTCGCTTATGACGATGATACCGGCATGTTCAGCCTGGAAAATCCTTCCTAGGCCATGATCAAATTCAATTGAATTGTTCCATCCTCGGATCAATCCGAGGACGAGCTTTCCGAGATCATCGCGGCTTGAACTTACGAATAATGCGCGTGTAAAATTGGCTGCTGCCGGCGCGACCGCGGTTTCGTTGCCGCTGAAGGTTCCGGCGCAAGTGGGGTGACCATGTCTCTTTTGCCGAGGTTTGACGGCGTGAGCCGTGCGGGTTGGCTATTCCCGATATCGCTGGCGCTCAACGTGTTCTTTGTCGGCGCGGCCGGTGCGGTGGCGTTTCGCTATAGCGGAACCGGCACGGTGCCATTGTCCAATGTCGCACAGATCAATCGCGACGTGGCCAACCGCCTCAATGAGATCGCCGCATCGCTTCCGGCGGCCGATGCCGAAGTGGTGCGGTCCGAACTGCGCGCCAATGCCGAAAAGGTGGCGAGCGCACAGGCCGATCTGCGGCTGTCGCGCGAAGAATTGCGCAACGACCTGCGGGCCGATCCGTTCGATGCGAATGCGCTGCGCACCGCCATGGCGGCGAACCGTGCGGCGCGGGAAAACTTCGAACTGGTGCTCAACGGCGTGCTCGCCACTGCGGCCGGTAAGATGTCGGTGGTTGGCCGTAACAAGCTCGCGGACTGGTCGACAACGCGCGGCCGCGCCTCGGCGCAATAAGGCTTGGCCCAATCAGGCTTGGCGCAGGAGGCGGATCAGCGGCCGTTACGCCGCGTTGCGTCGGACATTGGCGGCGATCGCGAGCAGCGCGCGCTCGGCGATGGTGTCGGCCAGATCGGCATTGCGCCGCGACTGCAATACCGCGTCCGCCAGCTCGCTCATGGCGACGAGAAGTTTTGCCGCGCTCCATAGTCTGAGCGCCGCCGCGATCGCATCCTTGCGGCGAAAATTGACCGGGGGCTGCACGGCATCGAGCGAGAATCCCGAGCCGGCTTCGATTGCGGTGCGCCATTTATGCAGCTGTGCGACTTGGCGCTGCACGGCGAACAGGATCGATCCCGCCGAAGTGCCGGCGAGCCGCGCCTTGCCAAGCTGGGTTTCCAGCTCCGCCGGGCGGCCGGCAAATGTCGCATCGACGATATCGTCAAGCGCCAGCGCCGAGGCGTCGGACACGACTGCGGCAACATCGTCGACGCCGACCAGATCGCTGCCGCGGGCATAGAGCGCGAGCTTGGCGATTTCGTTGCGGGACGCTTGGCGGTCGCCGCCGAGAAGCGGGATCAGCATGGCGCGCGCGTCCGGCGCCAGCTTGAGCCCGGCTTCACGCATCTCGTTGTCGATCAGCCGTTCGCGGTCGCGCTCCGAGTCGGCGTAGCACGGCAATGCCGCGGCGTTCTTCGCCTTTTCGCACAATGACCGCAGCGGCGCGTTACGGCGCAGATCGCCGGCTTCGATGACGACCCGGCATTCGATTGCCGGCAGCGCCAGCAGCGCCTCGACCGCGGGCGCGATGTTGCGGCTGCCGGCTTTCACCCACACCGCGCGGCGGCCGCCGAGCAGCGGAATGGTCTGCGCCTCCTCGACCAGCCGCGACGGCTCGGCGCTCAAGTCTTCGGCCTCGAGCCGCGCCAGCGCGAACGGATCGTTGGGGTCGTCGACCGACGATTTGACCAAAGCGGCGACACGCTCGCTGACCAGGCCGGCATCGGGGCCGAACACCAGAACGACCGGCCGCGCCGGATCGGGGCGCGCCACGAAGGCGTCGGCGTCGGCTGCCTTGATCGCAACCATTATGATTATTCAGGTGCCGGCGACGAAGTACGACGCCAGTCGGTTCCTGATGGTCTCGGAGACGACCTCGGTGGCGCGGTCCTCGGCATCGCGCAGCGCGCGCTGCGCGGCGAAGCGTTGCGCCGCGCCGGGAATATCGTAATCGACATGGGCAAAGGTCGAGTCGCTCAAGACGGCCTTGCCGGTTGCGATTTCGATGAGCTGATAATTGGCGATGACGGAAGCGACCTGCGCGTCCGGCCGGCCGCTGGTGATGTCGACGACGACGGAAAGCTGCGTCGTCGCCACGCTGACCTTGAGCGTATAGGTCGGCGCATTGGCGCCGCCGGCGCCGTTCAAGCCGTATTGCAGGGAATTGCGCAACTCCACCGCGAGGCGCGCCGCCGGCTGGCCCTTCGGCGCCGGGATCACCGGCACGTCGATCTGCGCGAGCTTGTCGCGAACCGACTCGGTGGCGACCGACGGCTGCGTACCGTACAGCGGCTGGAAACAGCCGGCGGTGAGTCCCGCCGCGGCGAACACCACGGCGAGGCGGGCCAATCGGCCCCAGGCTGCGTTGCGCTTACACCACCACATTGACGATCCGTCCCGGCACCACGATCACCTTCCTCGGCAGCTTGCCGTCGAGCGCCTTTTTTACCGCATCGAGCGCCAGGACGGCAGCCTCAATTTCGGCCGGCTTGGCGTCGCGCGGCACCGTCACTTCGGCGCGCTTCTTGCCGTTGATCTGGACCGGCAGCGTGATCGTGTTTTCGACCAGCAGATCCGGCTCGAGCTGCGGCCACGGCGCCTGGGCGACCAGCGCCGGCTGGTCGAGCGAAGCCCAGCATTCCTCGGCGAGATGCGGCATCATCGGTGCGAACAATTGCACAAGAACGTTAACTGCTTCGCGCATGGCCCAGCGGAAATCGGGCGTCGCAATGGCCCCCGTTTCCGCCCCCAAATCGGCCCCATCTTCCGACCCCATATCGCCGATTACCGCATTGAGCGTATTGGCGAATTCGTAGATATGGGCGACACAAACATTGAAGTGTAGCTTTTCGATGTCAGCGGTGACCTCGGCCAGCGCCCGATGGGTGGCCTTGCGCAGCGCCAGCGCCGCCGGCGTGAACGCCGAAGGCCGCTCGGCGGGCGCCGCTTTGGCGATTTCTCCGGCCTCGCCGACGAGCCGCCACAGCCGCTGCGCGAAGCGCCAGGCGCCCTGGACGCCGCGCTCGGTCCATTCCACGTCGCGCTCCGGCGGCGAGTCCGACAGCATGAACCAGCGCGCCACGTCGGCGCCGTAAGTGGCGATGATCTCGTCGGGGTCGATGGTGTTGCGCTTCGACTTCGACATTTTCTCGATGGCGCCGATCGCGACGTCTTCGCCGGTTGCGATCAGGCTGGCGCGCCGCGCGTCGCCGTCGCTCTCGATCTTGACTTCCGCCGGCGCCGCCCATTCGCCGTCCTTGGTGCGATAGGTCTCGTGCACCACCATGCCCTGGGTGAACAGTCCGGCGAACGGCTCGTCGAGGCCGACGTGGCCGGTCTCTTTCATGGCGCGGGTGAAGAAGCGGCTATAGAGCAAATGCAAAATCGCGTGCTCGATGCCGCCGATATATTGATCGACCGGCATCCACGCATTGACGATCGGCAGGTCGGTCGGCGCGCTCTTGATCCACGGATCGGTGAAGCGCTCGAAATACCACGACGAGTCGACGAACGTGTCCATGGTATCGGTCTCTCGCCGCGCGGGCCCGCCGCACTGTGGACAGGTGACATTCTTCCAGGTCGGATGATGATCGAGCGGATTGCCCGGGCGGTCGAAGCTGACGTCGTCGGGCAAGGTCACCGGCAAATCCTTTTCCGGCACCGGCACCACGCCGCATTTGGCGCAATGGATGACCGGGATCGGGCAGCCCCAATAACGCTGCCGCGAGATGCCCCAGTCGCGCAGACGGTAATTCACCTGGCGCTGTGCTGTGGGGCGGTTGCCGCGGCTTTCTTTTTCCAGCCGCCGCGCCACGTCCTCCTTTGCCTCCGCAATCGTCATGCCATCCAAAAACCGCGAATTGATCATGCGGCCGTCGCCGTCATAGGCCTCGTCGGTGATGACGAAAGTCGTCGGATCGACGTCCGGCGGGCAGACCACTGGCGTGTTGCCAAGCCCGTATTTGTTGACGAAGTCGAGGTCGCGCTGGTCGTGCGCCGGGCAGCCGAAAATGGCGCCGGTGCCGTAATCCATCAGGATGAAGTTGGCGACATAGACCGGAATCTGCCACGACGCATCGAACGGATGCAGCGCTTTCATGCCGGTGTCGAAGCCGAGCTTTTCGGCGGTGTCGATCTCGGCCTGCGCGGTGCCGCGATGCCGGCACTCTTCGATGAATTTGGCCAGCTTCGGATTCTTCGCCGCCGCCGCCGCGGCCAGCGGATGGTCCGGCGCCAGCGCCATGAATTTGGCGCCGAACAACGTGTCCGGCCGCGTGGTAAAAACTTCGAGCTCGCTCTCGCCATTCGGCGTGGTTGTTTGAACGAGCGCGAAGCGGACCAGCAGCCCTTCCGAGCGGCCGATCCAGTTCTTCTGCATCAGCCGCACTTTTTCCGGCCAGCGGTCGAGCGTATCGAGCGCATCGAGCAAAGGCGCGGCAAATTTGGTGATGGCGAAAAACCATTGCGTCAGCTCGCGCTGCTCGACGAGCGCGCCGGAGCGCCAGCCGCGGCCGTCGATCACCTGCTCGTTGGCCAGCACCGTGTTGTCGACCGGGTCCCAGTTCACCTTCGATTGCTTGCGCTCGACCAAACCGGCGCGCAAAAAATCGAGGAACATCTTCTGCTGGTGCTTGTAATAGGCCGGATCGCAAGTCGCGATCTCGCGGCTCCAGTCCAGCGACAGCCCCATCGACTTGAGCTGCTTCTTCATCGCCGCGATGTTGTCGTAGGTCCACGTCTTGGGATGGACCTTGCGCTCGATGGCCGCGTTCTCGGCCGGCATGCCGAAGGCGTCCCAGCCCATCGGATGCAGCACGTCGAACCCCATCGCCCGCTTCACCCGCGCCACCACGTCGCCCATGGTGTAGTTGCGTACATGGCCCATATGGATGCGGCCGGACGGGTAGGGGAACATCTCCAGCACGTAGTACTTGTTGCGCACGTCCTCATTGCGCGTCGCAAAGATGCCGCGCTCGTCCCAGATTTTCTGCCACTTGGCCTCAGCCTCGGCGGCGTTGTAGCGTTCGGTAGCCATTGATTTGCAGTCGTTTCCGGCAATTATCTAAGGCCGCGCGACGTGACACGAAAGTCCGCGGCGGGTCAACGGGTTGAGACGCCAGATGTAAAATGCAAAGTGTCGGGGCCAACCCGATTTTTTCCTTCAAGCTGATCCCCATAGGAAGCCAAACATGGACTACACCACCCTCGGCCGCACCGGCCTGCGCGTCAGCGTTGCTGGGCTCGGCACCGGCGGCTTTTCCCGGATGGGGCTGAAGACGGGCAAGAGCGAGGACGAGGCCGCGCGGCTTGTGCTCGAGGCGGTCGAGCTCGGCGTCAACTTTATCGACACCGCGCCGCCTTATGGCACCGAGGGTGTGGTCGGCCGGGCGCTGAAATCGATTCCGCGCGACAAGGTGGTGGTCGCGACCAAAAGCACCGTTCACCGCAATAACGAATGGTGGTCGCCGGAACGCGTGGTCGCGAGCCTCGACAATTCGCTCCGCCTCATGGGCACCGATTATGTCGATGTGTTCAATCTGCATGCCGTTGATCCGTTCATGTACGAGTATGCGCGCGACACGCTCGCTCCCGCGCTCGTCGAACAGCAGGCGAAGGGCAAGATCCGGCATGTCGGGCTCACTGAGAATCCGATCCTCGATCACACCAACAAGACGCTCAAGCGCGCGGTGAACGATCCCGTCTGGGAGGTGTTCATGGTGGGCTTCCACATGATGCACCAGGGCGCGCGGACCAACGTGTTTCCGGCGACGCGCCAAAACGGCATCGGCACGCTGTTGATGTTCGCGGTGCGCAGCATTTTTGCCGATCCGCCGCGCGTCGCCCGCGAGATGAAGGCGCTCGCCGCCAAGGGGCTGGTCGAGCCTTGGCTCGGCACGACCGACGATCCGCTCGGCTTCCTGGTGCATGAGGCCGGCGCCGCCAACATGATCGAGGCGGCCTACCGCTTCGCGCGCCATGAGCCGGGCGTCGACGTCGTGCTGTTCGGCACCGGCGATGCCGCGCATCTGCACACTAACGTCGCGTCGCTGCTCAAGCCGCCGCTGCCGGAAGCCGATCGGGCGAAGCTTGTGGCGCTGTTCGGCCATCTCAGCGGCATCGGGCTGGATGGTCATCAGGCGCCTGTGCCTCATCCCGCTCCGTGAAGGCGTTCGCGCGATGATTTTCTTCATCTCCCCCTGAAGGGGGAGGTCGCCACGCGTAGCGTGGCGGGTGGGGGAAAGTGCAAGGGCGACGGCCCCACCCCGCGCGCCTTCGGTGCGCGACCCTCCCCCTCCAGGGGGAGGGTGGTCTACCCAGGGGTTGCGGAAGAAAAATTGTTGCCGGCCTCGCGCAATCGACACATGTCATCTTACAAATGCTACGATTGGGACATAGTTCGAACGGGCAGCGCCGCGGCATCTGCGGCTGCTTGTGCAAATGGAGGGGTCCGATGGCTGGAACCGGCAAACCGTCAATGGTGGCAGCCGCGGCCTGTGTGGTTGCGTGCGGTCTGGCAGGGCTCATCCCGACCGCGGCGGTGGCTCAGATCCCGTTTATGATCCCGAATTTCAACCTCGGCGGCCCGCAGCAGCATTACCGGTCGGGTTCGTCGCACTATTCCACCCGCAGTCACGCGCACCACGAAGAGGACAAGGCCCCCGACAAGGCCAAGGAAAAGGACGCCACGCAGCCGGACTCGACCGCAAGCGCGTCGGCGCAGCATCAGCAACAGATGTCTGGACCGCCGCCGTCTCATGATGCAGCGCCCTCGGGCGGTTCCGACGTTCCGGCCAGTTCGCCGCCGGCCGCGCCGGCGAAAAAGAGCAACGACGACCAGCCCGCATTCGCGCCCTCGCGCTGACGTCGTTCGCCTTCGATCTGCCCGGCTCGCCCGTATTTTGCCCGTCTGACGCCCGCATTCGGTCAGGTTCCACACCTAGCCTTTTCGGTTGAGGGCGAGGTTGTGCGCCCGCGACTGTCAGCGTTTGTAGCGTAGCGTTCAGTAGAGTCGCGTGCATGGTGGTGCCGGAAGGCGGCGGAGAGCTTGCGGCTGCTCTCGTCAACGCGATCTTGCTCGCGTTGTGGGTGGCGTTGCCTGGATTCATTGTCGGCTATGTCCGGCAAGCGCAGGCGGCGCGAAAAATCCGGCCGGAATTCGCGCTGCGCAAAACCGAAGCCGTCGAATTGGATCGCGCGGTGCGGTTGTACGATGAGGTGTGCCGCCGTCTCGAGACAATCGAACAGCAGGGGGAAACCCCGCGGCGCTTTTGGCACGCGCTGTGCGATGGCGCGGACGACGCCCGACAAGCCAATGCCGAAGAACGCGACGATCTGCAAGCGCACGCCCAGCATTTACGGGGTACCATCGCGCGCTTGCAGCGATGCCCGTTGCAGCGGCTGCGCGCGTGGGTTCACGTCGCAAGCGCGCGCTGGGCCTGGGCCGGCGCCATTGCAGCTTATGGGGTTGCGCTAGCGCTCGCCATCGCCGCGCCGCAAGCGCCCGGCGGGGCGGCCTGGGCGGATGAATTGAACGCCGGCGCGCGCCATGCGCTCGCCTGGTATCCGCTCGATGCGCGCTTGTTCTACGCCAACGCGGCTGCTGCCGGCTTCGCCTTCGCCGCGGCCGCGGTGTTTTATCTGCTGCGCCGCGCGCGTCTGCGCCGCGACTACGAGCTTGAATTTTGCGCGTTTGGGGATTTGGCCGCTTTCGATCCGCGCCGGCCGGCCGAGCCGGCGGATCAGGCGGCTTCGGACCCATGGCAGCCGACGGAAGCGAACGAGAATAATGCCGACGACAGCTGGTTCGCCGTGCTCGGCCTGTCACCGGCCGCCACCATCGAGGACGTCAAGGACGCCTACAAGACGATGATCAAGCAGAACCATCCGGACCGGGTGCACGGCATGGCGCCGGTGTTCCGGGCGCTCGCGGAAGCCGAGACCAAGAGGATCAATGCCGCCTATCGGCAGGCGTTGATTTGCGTCCCGCAACGCGTGCCGCAATTTCACGCGGCATAATGGCTAGAGCGAAATCGATCGAATCGATTTCGCTCTAGCATTTTGATGGAGCATGATTTTTTCGGAAAACCGGTCCCACTTTTCCGGATCATGCTCTAGCCGCCCAAGCTGTCAGGCTCAAGGATGGCGCGGGCTTTTCGCGCCGCCGCCGTGCGCGGATGCTTATCGTGCAGGAACACGGCCAGCTGCGGCCGCAACTCGCCGTCGTGGGAGGTCACGGCCTCTTCGAACAGGCGGCTTTGCAGCGCGTTGGGCAGATGGCCCCAAATCCTGACGACCGCCTCGCCTAGCGCGCGGGAAAACTGCTCGGAAGTCTCATGGCTCATCTGATGGGCGATTGCGTCCATAGCCAGCTCCTCCGTTGAGACCATTTGCGATAACGCTCAAGGCCGCCGCCGGTTCCCTTCACCGGGCGTAAGGCTCCGTCGCGGCCTGGCCGAGCGAATTGATGAACACCCGTTCGTTCGGCGCCGGCTTGCCCTCGATCCGGTCGAGACACCAGTCGGCCAGCATGGTGAACCAATTTTCGCCGAGCGCAGACGACAGGTTGTTGCCGCCAATGGCGTGGCGCTCGCCCTCGTAGATCACGAGCTTTTTCGGCGGGCTGATCAGGCCTGCGAGCTCATCGGAGAATTCAAGCGGCGACAGCTCGTCGTCTTCGCCGGCCTGGATCAGCACCGGGCATTTGATGCCGTCGGCAATCGGCAACAGGCTGAATTTCTCCATGAAGCGGTCGAAGGCGTCCTCGTCGTCGTGGCCGGACATATACATGAAGCGCATCTTGAACGATGGCGCCGAGCGATTCATCAGGCTGGTCAGGCCGGGCTCGTGACAGACGAAGCTCACGGCGGCGCCGCGGATCGCGTCGCCGAGCGCGGCGGCGGCCTGCAGGCCGAAGAACGTGCCCATGCTCACGCTCCAGATCACCGTGCGCGAGGCGTCGATGTGCGGGTGCTTGGCGAGCCAGTCATAGACCGCGCGGCCGGCGTCCATGTGATTGCGCTCGGTGACGAGAATGTCGCGATAGGTGCATTCGCCCTGGCCGGGGCCGTCATAGATGAAGTGCGCCATGCCGCGCTCGAGGAATTTGTCGCCGTACATCGAGCACATGATCTCCTTGGAGCCGTCCATGCCGTCGATGCCGATGGCGCAGGGAAATTTCTCGCCCGGTTTTGGCGCACGCGGCAAATGCAGATATCCGGGCAGCGTCTTGCCTCTGCCGAACGGCACCTCGACCCGCTCGATCGGGCGGCTCATCAGAGCGGCGAACTTGTCGTAACAGGCCACCATGCGGGCGTTGTAATCGATCGACTTGGCATTACTCTCGAAGATCGGCCAGCGCGCGGCGGAATAGAGCAGCGACGCGATGAAGTAGCTCTCGCGCGCCGAGATGTTGCGACCCTGTTTCTCGAAATTGCCCGCCTTGACTTCGCGGCGATGGGCGGCAGCGGCGAACTCGCGATGCATGTCGGCGAATTTGCGCACCCGCATGCCGACGGTGCGGAAGTCGCCGATGGCGTCGGGGCCGGCCGGATACATGGTGTAGTTCAGCCGCGGCTGATCCCATTCCATGCCGACGGCCTGGATGACGCTGTCGATCAGCCAGCGCTGATCCTTCCAGCGTTTCACCTTCTGCTCGGTCTTGGCCCGCATCATGGTCGTTACCTCAAGTCGTTTCGGAGGGTTGCACCATATCGGCAGGCGCATGGTGTGACGAGAGCGCCGGCCGCCGAGTGCCGCGGCGGGAGTGAACCTTTGCCGGCTCGCGGAGTTGACCCGCAGCATCCACCATCGGCGAAGCATTGCCATGCGCTTATTGCGGTTGCCGCGGCGCCGGATCGAAAGGCTTGGACCCTATCCGTCGCTGCTTCTGGTGGCCGTGCCGCTGGCGGTGGTCGAGCCGCTCAAAGTGGCGATCGTCTTCTTCGCCGGCAGCGGTCACTGGATCACCGGCACGATTGCGATGATGTGCGCCTATGCGGTCAGCCTCTTCGTCACCCATCGGCTGTTCCGCGTCGTGCGGCCGAAGCTGCTTCGTCTGCCATGGTTTGCGGCGTTCTGGACTTGGCTGAGCGCGGTGCGACGGCGAGTATCCGCTTGGGTGCGCAGCCTGTGGCAGCCAGGGCGCCGCGTGCCGCAGCGCTGCCGCGCGGCGCAGCGGGTGCGCCCGCTATCGTGACTCAGCGTGTTGTTCGGCAGCTTGGCCGTTCACACCTTGCCAACCAATGAAATATCCGAGCCATCCTTGTACGCCGGGTGCTTCCAGCCATCCTCGTCGTAATCGGCCATGCACGCTTCCGCGAGCGCTTCCATCTGCTTGAGCTGCCCGGTGAACTGCGCCTGCTGCAGCGGAAAGATGCGGACAAGCTCGTGGCTGCCGGAATAGTTCATCTCGTAGAGCTCGTGGCGGGCGCCGAATTCGCTACCGATGGCGTCCCACAGGAGCTTCATGATCTTGATGCGGTCTTTGTAGCCGATGTCGTTGGAGCCGCGAACGTATTTGGCCAGATATTTGTCGATGTCGGGGTTTTTGAAATCCCGCGCGTTCGACGGCAGATAGATCAGCCCGGAGGCGACCACCTTTTCGATGATGTTGCGGATTGCCGGATAGGCTTCCGTCATGAACAGCCGGTAGGTCGAGGCGGCACGTCCGTTCGGCAGCACCGCGCCGTTGACCCAGGGCTCGGGGTTGTAAGCCATGGCGTCGGTGAGCGACCAGAACAGGTTGCGCCAGCCGACGATTTCGCCGATCTGCGCCTGTACGCCGCGGAAGCCGTCGACACCGGTGGCGCGCGCGGCTTTCACCAGCACGCCGATCAAAAAATCGAGCTTCACCGCCAGCCGCACGCAGCCCTGCATGGTGAAGCCGTTGAAGAAGCCGGATTTCGGATAAAAGTTTTTCAGCCGCTCGACGTCGCGGTGGATGAACACGTTCTCCCAGGGGATGAACGCATTGTCGAACACGAAGATGGCGTCGTTCTCGTCGAACCGCGAGGTCAGCGGATAATCCCACGGCGAGCCGGTGGCGGCTGCGGCGAACTCATACGATTGCCGGCAGATCAGTTTTATGCCGGGCGTATTCATCGGCGCGATGAACATCACCACCATGCTCGGATCGTTGATCTCCTGGCCCATGTTCTGGCCGAGGAAATTGTAATGGGTCAGCGCCGAATTGGTGGCAACCACTTTGGCGCCCGAGACGTAGATGCCGGCATCGGTCTCTTTTTGGATGGTGATGTAGACGTCCTTGACCTCTTCGACCGGCTTGTTGCGGTCGATCGGCGGATTGACCAGCGCGTGATTCAGATAGAGCACGGCCTCTTGGGCGCGCTTGTGCCAGGCGCGCGCGTTGTCGGCGAACTTGCCGTAGAACTCGGCATTGGCGCCGAGCGTGTTGAGGAACGCCGCCTTGTAGTCGGGGCTACGGCCGAGCCAGCCATAGGAGATGCGCGCCCAGGCGGCGATGGCGTCGCGCTGGGCGATGACGTCCTCGCGCGAGCGCGCCACCTTGAAGAATTTGTGGGTATAGCCGCTCGAGCCGGTATCGGTCGGCGCGGTGAGCACGGCTTTTGTCTTGTCGTCGTGCAGCGCGTCGTAGAGCAGCGCGATCGAGGCCGCGGCATTACGGAACGCCGGATGGGCGGTGACGTCCTTGACCCGCTCGCCGTAGATATAGACCTCGCGGCCGTCGCGCAGCGATTCCAGGAATTCGGCGCCGGTGAACGGGCGGTTCTTGCCGGCGAGGATCGCTTCGGGGTGGTCGGACATCGGGGACTCCATCTGTAATTTTTACCGTCCCCCTGCAGGGGGAGGTGGATTAGGTTCTTCTTTCCCGATAAAGCGCCCAGAGCGCAAGCGCCGCGACGATCGCGACGGCGAGCAATGCGCCGCGCACATTGGTGGTGGCGAACGCCACCGCGCCGGCCGCCGCGCCGACCAGGAAACCGGCCGCGACCGACAGTACGGTCAGGAGCTGATCGCGGACCTCTTCGTATTCGCGCAGCGCCGCCGCCCCATGCCGGCTGCGGGTGAAGCGGCGCCAGGCCAGGATCAGCTCCGTCGTGGCGATGCCGAGCTGGGTCATGTTGCCGGTCATGACATTGGTCTGCGGAATGCCTTTCATGAGGAGGCGCACCAGCACGCTCTGCGCGCCCATCGCGCTTGCGGCGACCAGGCCGGCGATGATGCCGTGCCAGTCGCGGGCGTTTTGGATCGTCGGCCCGAACAACAGCATGGCGGCGAAGATCGCCAGCAGCGCCGCTTCCAGCGCCAGCATCAACGGCAGGGCGGTGCGGCCGGTGTTACGCGCGAGGCCGATCAGCGCCGCAGTGACGGCTGCGGCGAGAACAAACGCGACGATGGCGAGTAGCTTGCCGGCGATGCCGTAATCGTGAGTGATGAATTCGGCTCCGGCGATGACGAAGCTGCCGGTGACTTGGGCGGCGAACAGGCCGAACAGCGCCAGATAGGTGTAGCTGTCCACATAGCCGGCGACGAAGCACAGCAGGATCGGCATGATTTTCGGCAGCGGCGCTTCGCGCTGCGTGGTGATGTCGGTCATGGCTGGTCTCCGCGCTAGGTCGCCAAGGCTTAAATCGCCAAGGCTACCGTCGCGCGGAGGTCTCGTGTAGCGGGCTTGCGCATGCGAACTCCCTCTCCCCAGCGGGGAGAGGGTTGGGGTGAGGGGGCTCCGGCCGAGAGGCCCGCGCCCCTCACCCATAGCCGATCCTTCGGATCGGCGTTCTTTACTAAAGTACGACGGCCGAAGGCCGTCTGGGCCTCTCCCCAACGGGGAGAGGGAGCAGGTCAATCCAGCGGCTCGACCTTGACGATCGAGGCCCCGTGGTTGCTGCCGACCCAGAGCACCGGTCGCGCGCCGCGGTCATCGACGAAGACGCGGCGGATGTTGGTCGAGCGCGGCAGTTGATATTCGGTGATCGCGTCGGTCTTTGGATCGAGGCGCGCGACCCGGTCGGTCAGCATCGAGCCGGTCCAGATCTCGCCGTCCTTGGCTTTGACCACGTCATAGGGCTCGTCCCACGGCGTCGGCAACTGCCATTCCTTGATCTCGCTAGTCTTGGGATCGAAGCGGCCGATGCCGTTGGCGCCGTATTCAGCAAACCAGAGGATGTTGTCGGCGTCGACGCGGCCACGGCGCGGCCGCGAGAACGGCAGCGGCGTTTTCCAGATCGTGACCTCTTTGGTCTTGGCGTCGATGCGGCCGATGCTGGCGCCGCCGAAGTTGAGCTGATAGGCGCTGTTCTGCGCGTCGGTCGGCATGCCGTAGCCGTTGATGTGGGTGCCGTTCTTGTCGACGGCCTGGCCCAAGTCCTCGTATTTGCCGCTCACCGTGTCGAACCGATAGACCAGGTGGGTATCCTGATTGTTGGTCCAGATTTTTCCGTCGACGTCGGCATGCTGCGCCGACAGCATCGAGGCCTGCGTGGTCGGATTGAGCCATTCCGCCGGGAACGGATAGGCGGTGACCTGTTTGCTCGCGGTGTCGATCTTGTAGATGCCGGCCTGGTACATGCCCGCCATCCACAGATTGCCTTTAGGATCGAACTCGAGCGCCAGCGAGCCTTTCGGCTCATCCGGCCGCATGGTCGGGATTTCGTGATCGGTCACTTTGCCGGTGGCCGGATCCAGCTCGCCGACGAACTGATGGCTGAAATCCGAATACCAGACGATGCCGTTGTTAGCCATGACCACATCATGAGGCTGCGCGTCTTTGCGCGGCAGATCGTATTCGGTGATGATGACATGGGTGGAGCGGCCGGTCAGCCGCGGGAACGGCTTCAATGGAAATTCCACCGTCTCGGCGTTGCTCAGATTCACGCTGGCCAGATAGTCGGCCATCTTCTGCTGGATCGGCGCCGGCATCGGCGAGCGGTCCGAATTGTTGCCGCCGGCGAGCAGCGGCTGCGGATGGGTCGGCGTCGAGCCCGGCGAATAGGTGCCCATGCGCTTGAACACCTGCATGAACTCGGCGGCGTCGTGGGTCGACTGCACGATGCGCTGCACGGTGTGACAGCCGACGCAATTGGTCAGCGCCGCTTTGAGCCTGTCGTCGCCGGGCAGGCTGTTGAGCCATTCGCCGTTGGAGAGCTGATTGGCCAGCGCGTTGGTCTTGGCCAGTGTGATGTCGGCGGTGGTCGCGGCGCCCGCCGTCACATCGGCGGCTTTGGGGCCATCGAGCTTATAGCCGACGGCGCGAGTCGCGATGCTGTAATGGCCGGGCGCGAGCTTGTCCGCGGGGAAGCTGTAGATCCCCTGCGCGTTCGTCACCACGGTCGTCGTCACATTGCTGCCGTCAAGCTTGGCGCTGACCAGAACGCCTTCCATGACCGGCTCTTGCGCGGAGGTCACCTTGCCGGTGAGTGCGATGCCATTGTCCGCCTGCGCGGCGGTGGCGAGCAAAAGGCCGGCGAGGCTGCACGATGTCAGCAGCAGATGTCTGGACATGATTTATCTCCGAAGGCGTTTCATCCCTGCGGAGACTATAGCCTATTGTTTGGCGCGCTGGCAGGCTTCCCACAGCCGTTGCGCCGAGGCCGGCATGTCGAGGTGATTGCCGGCGCCGCCCGGAATGGCGTCGGCGACCGCGTTCATCACCGCCGAAATCGCCGCTGTGGTGCCGGCTTCGCCGACGCCTTTGACGCCGAGCGGGTTGGTGGTCGCCGGCACGTCGTGGAGCGCGTCGCGCAGCGGCGGCATGTCCTCGGCGCGCGGCATGGCGTAATCCATGAACGAGCCGGTGACCAACTGGCCGCTGCCTGAATCGTAGACCGTGTTCTCCATCAGTGCCTGGCCGAGGCCGGCGGCGACGGAACCGTGCAACTGGCCCTCGACGATCATGTGGTCGAGCGCGCGGCCGCAATCGTCGACAGCAGTGTAGGTGGCGATGGTCATGTTGCCGGTGTCGGGATCGATCTCGACCTCGGCGATATGCACGCCATTCGGAAAAGTGAGCGGCGTTTCCGTGGTGGATTTGGTGTCGAGGTCCTCGGCGATCTCGCCGCGCTTTTTCATTTCCGTGGCGCGCGCGGCGACGTCGAACAGCGCGACCCGGCGATCGGTGCCGACCACTTCGAAATTGCCGTTCTTGTAGACGATGTCGGTTTCGCCGGTTTCCAGCATGGCGGCGGCGATCGGCTTGCCCTTTTGCAGGATGGTATCCATCGCCTTGACGATGGAATGGCCGGCGGTCATCGCCGAGCGTGAGCCGACCGAGGCATAGCCGGGAAGCTCGTTCGAAGAATCGCCGTTGGTGTGCGGAATTTTGTCCGCCGGAATGCCGAGTTTCTCCGCGATCACGCGCGGGAAAACCGTGGCATGGCCCTGGCCGGTATTTTGAACATTGAGCGTGAGCAACAGCGTGCCGTCGCCCGGAAAACTCAGCTTGGCGCTCTCTACCGGCGAGCCGCCGGAATGCTCGAGCAGGCAGCAGATGCCGAAACCGCGAAACTTGCCGCGCTTTTGCGATTCACGGCGGCGTTTCTTGAAGCCGTCGTAGTCCGCCAAGGCGAGAGCTTTGTCGAGGATCGGCTCGAAATCGCCGCTGTCGTAAGTGGTGCCGACCGCGGTCTTGTACGGCATCGCCGATTTTTTGATCAGGTTGCGCCGGCGCAATTTGGCCGGATCGATGCCGATGACGCGGGCGGCCTCATCGACCACGCGCTCGAGGATGTAGCTCGCCTCCGGCCGGCCGGCGCCGCGATAGGGCGCTGTCGGGATGGTGTTGGTGAAGGCGCATTTCGCCGACACGTCCATGTATTTGATGTCGTACATGCCGGGCAGGCAGCGGGTGAAATTCAGGGTCGGGATATTGGCGCCGACCGGGCCCACATAGGCGCCGAGATTGCCGACATTGCGCACGCGCAGCGCCAGGAATTTTCCCTTCTCGTCGAGCGCCAGTTCGGCCTCGGAGTAAATGTCGCGCGCCTGGTTGTCGGACAAGAACGCTTCCGACCGCGTCGACATCCAATGAAGCGGCCGGCCGAATTTCTTGGCGCCGACCAGGAGCGCGATGTTTTCCGGATACGGCCCGGTTTTCAGCCCGAAGGCGCCGCCGACGTCTTCGGTGAGCACGCGCACGCGCTCTTTCGGCAGGCTCATGATCGCCATGATCGGCTCGCGCATGGCGCCGGCGCCTTGCGAGCAGGTGCGGGTGAGGTAGCTGTCGGTCGCCGGATCGTAGCTCGCGGTGGCGCCGCGCGGCTCCATCGAATGCACCATCATGCGCTGGTTCATCTGCGCGACCTTGGCGACGTGTTTGGCGGTGGCGAAAATCTCGTCGACCTTCTTGGTATTTCCGTCAGAATCGGGATTCGGCCCCGGCCAGTCGACCGCGAGATTGCCGGGCGCCTGCGGCCAGATTTGCGGCGCGCCGTCGCGCAGCGCCTCGCGCGCGTCGGTGACCGGCGTCATCTCCTCGTATTCGACCGCGACCAGTTCGGCTGCGTCCTGCGCCGCGGCCGCGCTCTCCGCCACCACCATCGCCACCGGCTCGCCGATATGCATCACCCGCTCGCCGGCGAGCGCCGGCCGGTGCGGCAGGATCAAGGTCTTGCCGCCGCGCCCCGGCACCGGTGGATGGCGGCCGAGATTGCCGATGCCGTCCATGTCCTTCGCGGTCAGCACGCCGACAACACCGGGCGCCTTCAGCGCCGCGGATGTATCCACGCTGACGATGCGCGCATAGGCATGGGGCGAACGGACAAAATAGGCATAGGCCTGGTTCGGCAGCGGCGCGTCGGCAATGTAGCGGCCATGCCCACGCACGAGAGGGTTGTCCTCGACGCGGACGTGCTTCGGCTCGTGGTGTTGGGTGGTGGCGTCCATAGGGAAGTCCCGAAATGCTTTTTGCGGAGGGTTTTGGCGGCCTCTTTATAGCCGAAACGGCCGGGAGCTAAAGGCCTCAATATCGCCCGTAGAATATCGTCTTGATGCAACCCGTCGCGATGTCGGTGCACAGTGTCGCGTGACTGTCGGCATCCTTGACGCTGGTCGGCTTGTCGAGATCGGGATCGATCGTCTTCAGCGAGATGATGTTCACCGTGCCCTTCTCGCGCGACACCAGGATCGTCAGGCCCGTAATCTGCCGCACCTTGAAGCCGACGAAATAGGCGACCGGATAGTCGTCATGTTGGCAATGCCATTTCTCGACGACGTTATATTTGGCTTTCGGGTCGGAAAAGCCCTGGAACAGGTGCAGATCGAAATCGCCGGAGTCCGACTGCTCCTCTTTGATGACGACCTGGGTGGAAAAGAAATCCGGCCCGCCGGCTTTCTGCTCGGCGATCAGTTCGTCGATGTCCGCTTTCTCGTAGCGGTTCACTTTTCGGATTTCGGCGATGTGCTCGTCGAACGGACCCATTGTCATGGTGCCGGTTGCGCAGAAGTCGATGGTATCGGCGGCCATTGTCGGCAGCGGGGCGATATCGAACAAACAGCCCGCAAGCACGATCGGCAGCAACCTAAGCATGGCATCGTCCTGTTCGGCGATTGAGAGCGGTTTAGCACGATCTTCCGGGCGAATCCTCAGCATGGATGCCCGGGTCAAGCCCGGCATGACGAGCGGGGAAGCATGCCCGCCATGCCTTGCGCCGCCGCGCCCGTTATGCGCAAAGAAGCCCGCCATCCGGGGAGAACCTATGACCAAAACCATCGACATGCACACGCACGTGCTGGCTGACGCCACCGTCAAGCTCATGCAGAAGGAAATCCCGAGCCTCGGGCTGAAGATGGCGCCGTATGACGCCGACAACGCGGTCTGCGAGGTCGCGGGCGTGGCGTACCGGCCGTTTCCGCGCGGCGGCCATGATATTGAGCGGCGGTTCAAGGACATGGATGCGGCCGAGGTCGACGTGCATTTGCTTTCCGCGGCGCCGCAGACTTGGCTCTATGGCCAGGAGGCGGCGGTCGGCGTCACGGCGTCGGCGATCCAGAACGACGAGATCGCGCGGCACGTCAAGGAACACCCGGAGCGCTTTTCCGGCATCGCCACTTTGCCGATGCAGGCGCCCAACAAGGCGGCCGACGAATTGCGCCGCGCCATGCGCAAGCTCGGCCTGCACGGCGCCATGATCGGCTCCAACATCGGCGGCAAGAATCTCGACGATCCGAGTTTTGAGCCGCTGTGGACGGCGGCCGAAGAGCTCGACGCCTTCATGATGATCCATCCCGGCAATGTCGCCGGCGCCGACCGGCTGCGCTCCTATTATCTCGGCAACCTGATCGGCAATCCGCTCGACACCACCATCGCCGGCGCCTGCCTGATCTTCGGCGGCGTGCTGGAGCGGCATCCCAAGCTCAATTTCATCATGTCGCACGGCGGCGGCTTCATCCCGTATCAGGGCGGGCGCTGGGTGCACGGCTGGGAAGTGCGGCCGGAGCCGAAAGTGCATGTGAAACATTCGCCGGCGCCGTATCTCGATCGCTTCCTCTACGACACCATCCTGCACGCCCAGGCGCCGCTGGAATTTCTCATTTCCTCGGTCGGCGCAAATCGGGTGTTCCTCGGCAGCGATTATCCATATGACATGGGCACGAGCGAATGCGTGCGGCAGGTGCGTGCCGCGAACATCTCCGCAGCCGACCGCGACATTATTCTCGGCGGTCACGCGGCGAAGATCTTGAGCAAGAAGCGTCTGGGATAAAGCAATGGCCGATGCCGGCATGATGCGCGTGCCCGCGGGCGCGGTCACTTCGCTGCTGACGGATTCGTTTGTCGCGGCCGGCTTGCCCGCGCCCGACGCGGCGCGTTGCGCCGAACTGATGACCGAAGCCGATCTCACCGGCGCCGAAGGCCACGGCATATTGCGGCTGCCGCAATATGTGCGGCGCCTCAAGGCGCGCGGCTTCAACGCCCATCCCAACATCACCGTGACCAAATCCGCGCCGGCGACGGCGCTGGTCGACGGCGACAACGGCATGGGCCATCTGGTGATGACGCGCGCCGCCAACGAGGCGATCGCCATGGCGCGCGATACCGGCGTCGCTTGGGTCGGCGTGCGCCGCTCCAATCACGCCGGGCCGGCCGGGCTTTATGCCGAAATGCCGACGGCGCACGGTATGATCGGGTTCTATGCCGCCGTCGCCAATGCCAACCACATGGCAACGTGGGGCGGCACCGATTTGTTGCTCGGCACCAATCCGCTGGCCATCGGCGTGCCCTCGGGCGCGGGCCCGCTGGTGCTCGACATGGCGACCTCGATCGTCGCCTACGGCACGGTGAAGAAATACGCGCTGCGCGGGCTGACCATGCCGGAAGGCTGGTTCGTCAAGCCCAAGACTGGCGAGTCGATTACCGATCCGAACCGTTCCGGCGAAGGCATTCTGCTGCCGATGGGCGAATACAAGGGCGCCGGCCTGGCGCTGATGCTGGGATTGCTCGGCGGCGTGCTCAACGGTGCTGCATTTGGCCGCGACGTGGTCGACTTCAATGCCGATGACACGAGCGAAACCAATACCGGGCATTTCATGGTGGCGATCGACATCGCGCGTTTCGTGCCGTTTGCGACCTTCACCGCCGAAGTCGATCGCCATGTGCAAGACTTCCGCCAGTCGAAGCGGCTGTCCGGCGTCGATGACATCCGTTTGCCCGGTGACCGCCGCGCGCAATGCCGCGCCGAGCGGCTGCGCGACGGCGTGCCGATCGCGCCGGCGCTGTTGGCGCAACTCGACAAGCTGGCGGCGGAGCTGAAAATAAAATCGCTGCGCGAGCGAGTATGAGAACGGAAGTCATACCCTCCCCTGCAGGGGGAGGGTCGCCGCGAAGCGGCGGGGTGGGGCCGTCAATCGTCCCGACGCGCGGCCCCCTCCCGCCGGCCTGCGGCCGGCGGCCACCCCTCTGCAGGGGGAGGTGAAGCCATGCTCCGTCCCGGCACCTTCGCGCTGACATTGTTGCTGTCGCTGCTCACCGGGCTCGGTCCGTTGACCATGGACATGTACCTGCCGTCGCTGCCGGCGATCGGGCAGGCGCTCGATGCATCGACGGTCCAGGTGCAATTGACCATTTCGAGTTATCTGATCGGCTTCGCGGCGGGACAGATCGTCTACGGGCCGGTCTCGGATCGCATCGGGCGGCGGCCGGTGATCCTGGCGGCGCTGGTGCTTTATGTCGTGGCGACCATCGTCTGCGCGGTGGCGCAATCGATCGAAATCCTGATCGCGGTGCGCTTCGTCCAGGCGCTCGGCGGCGCCGGCTGCATCGTGCTGGCGCGCGCCGCGGTGCGCGACCTTTATTCCGGCGTGCGTGCCGGCCGCGAACTGTCGCTGATGGGATCGATTACCGCATTCGCGCCGATTGTTGCTCCTGCCATCGGCGGCGTGCTGCAAACCGCGTTCGGCTGGCGCGCCACCTTCTATGTCCTGGTCGTCTTCGCGCTGTTCGCGGGTTCGGCCGCGGCACTGCTTTTGCCGGAAACGCTGCGCCAGCGCGCGTCAGGACCGTTTTCGCTGTCCGCCATGGCCGGGCTCTACCGCTCGGTGCTGGCGCATCGCGGCTTTCTGGCCAATGTCGGCATATTGGTCACCACCTTCGTCGGCTTGTTCGCCTGGATCGCCGGCGCGCCGTTCGTGATGCAGGGCCTGTACGGCCTCACCCCGGTCGTGTTCGGCATGACTTACGCGACCGGCGCCGCCGGCTACATGGTGGGTGCCTACACGGCGTCGCGTTTCGTCATGCGGCTCGGCCTCGACCGCACCATCGGCATTGGCGCGGTGGTGATGGCGGCCGGCGGTCTCGCCATGGCGGCGGCCGTCGCGCTCGGGCTCTCTCATGTCGGCTGGCTGGTCGGAACGATGACGATTTATCTCGCCGGCATGGGGCTGGTGCTGCCGCAGACTCAGGCCGGCGCGCTGACGCCGTTTCCCGATCGCGCCGGCACCGCGTCCTCGCTGTTGGGCTTCGCGCAGCAAACCGCCGCCGCCATCGCCGCCGCCGCGATCGGCCACTATCTGGGGCGTTCGGCGTGGCCGGTTGCCGGCACCATCGCGGTGATGGGATGTCTGGCGCTTGCGATCTGGGCGCTCACGCGCCGGATACGCGCGGCATCGATGCTCAACGCTTGAACGCCGGCATCACGTCCTTGGCGAACCAGCGCAGCTGCTCCTTGAACTCCTTGGGCGAGAGTCCCTCCGCCCAATGGATCATGAAATTCTCCAGCCCCGGATATTTCGCCTCGATCGACTTGATTCCGTCGATCACTTCGGCCGGCGGTCCGCAGAACCAGGCCTTCTGCGCCACGCCGTCGCTCAACAGCGGCGTGCGCGACGGCGCCCCCGGCGTGCCCCAGGTGCGGCCCTGTTCGTCGGCGTAGCGCACGAAGCCGAACGGCGCGAACCATTTGAAGCGCTCGTCGTGGGCCGGCTCGAGTTTTTTGATCGCCTCCTCGCGGCTATTCGCCAGATAAACGCCGGCGCCCCAGATCACGTCTTCGCCGAGTTTTTTGTTCTGGCCGTGTTTGGCGCAAGCCGTGTGATAGGCGCGGATGACGTCGTCGAGGATTTTCTCGCCGTTGAGCGTCACCATCGCCTTGAGCCCATATTGCGCCATCATCTCGATGGTCTTGCCGCTGGCGATCGGCATCCAAATCTCCACCGGCAGATGTTTTGGCCGGGGCACCATGGTGATGTCCTTGAGCTTGTAGCCGCGATAGTCCACCGGCGGCGGCGCCTCGTAGTATTTGCCTTTGAAGTGGAAGGACTGGTCGTTGAAGCAGGTCAGCAGCAACCGCAGCTGCTCCTCGAACAATTCGCGGTTCTTGTCGGCATCCAAGAGCGGCGCGCCGAACGATTCCACTTCGCGGGTGTGATAGCCGCGGCCCACCCCCATGATGACCCTGCCGTCGGTGACGATGTCGGCCATGGCATAGTCTTCCGCCATGCGGATCGGATGCCACATCGGCAGCACGTTGAAGGCGCAGCCGAACTTCAGCCGCTTGGTCTGGGTGGCAAGCCACAGCCCGAGCTGGATCAGGTTTGGGAAGACCTCGTAGCCCTCGCGCTGGAAATGATGCTCGGCGGTCCACAATACGTCGAAGCCGAGCTCGTCCATGAGCTGGGCGACGTCGCGCGCGGTGAAGAAAGCTTCCGCCAGCCGCGTATCGGAATAGCGCCGGTCGTTGGCCGGCGTGCCGTTCAGGCCCACATTGTCGAGCTCGATCTGGCCGACATAGAGGACATGGAACTTCTTGATCATGTGTTCTTCCCTGGGCTCTTTATGGCGCCGACAATATCCGAGGCGTTTGGCGACCGCCACGCCGCGATCAATGCACCCTGCAACTGACGCTGTTGGCGGTGTAGCAGGGGGCTTTGTCGGCAAGATCATATTCATGCCGGCCGGTAGCAGTACACCATGCGCGACGCGCGACTGCCTTGCGGGGATGCCGGCAAAGCGCCGATACTCCGGCCGATCGGGGAATCGCTTTAGGGGAATTCGGCGGCGTGGCAGTCAGGTGGTGCCGTGGTGCTTAGGCGTCGAGGCAAGTGGTTGAAGTGGCGCGCGGCTGTTCTTGCCGGCGCGCTTTGCGCCATCACCACCGTGTCGGCACCGGGTGCGGCGCAGGCGCAGGGCTTTTTTGATTTTCTGTTCGGCGGCCCGCAGCGGCCGCCGCCGCAGCCCAACTATCCGCCGCCGCCGCCGCCCGAGATCGGACGCGTGGCGCCGGCGCCGCTCGGGCAAGAGCGCGTCAATGAGAACGCCGGCACCACCGGACACGGCGTCGCATTCTGCGTGCGGCTGTGCGACGGCCAGCACTTTCCGATCGAGCGCATGGCCAATGCGACACCAGCCGAGACCTGCAAGGCGATCTGCCCGACCAGTGCCACCAAGGTCTATTTCGGCTCCGAGATCGAAGGCTCCGTTGCCGGCGACGGCGCGCGCTATTCCGATCTCAATACGGCGTTCCTTTATCGCAAGCACCTGGTCGCCAATTGCAGCTGCAACGGCAAGGATCCGTTCGGGCTCGCCACTTTGGACGTCAAAACCGATCCCACCTTGCGGCCCGGCGACATCATCTCGACCAAGGACGGGCTGATGACGTTTAGCGGCCGAAGCGGGCAAGCGGTCTTCACGCCGGTCGCGCCGTCCACGCTCGGCCCGAATTCGGTCTCGTCGCGGCAGAAGCCACAACAGCAGCCGACGCCCGTCGAGCAGCCGCCGGAAGTCGAGGACGAGCCAGGCACCATCGTGCATCCGCAGGCTGCCCAACCGGCAGGCCCGCCGCCCAATCCAAGCCCGCGGCCGCCGGCCGGAAGGTAATCCCCTGACGTCACTAGCTTCAGGTTGCATCTGGCGCATTCACAGCAGCAGATGGTATATTTCCTAAATCACTGTTTTGGCTCGGCAATTTATGCCCCATGAGCCGCAACCCATTGTGCATTGCGGCGAATCGGGGCCTTTGACGATTTACCGGTCATTCAACTGCCGGTAGTAGTATCGCCGGGTGTTTGAGGATCAAATTGTCAGCCTCGACGTGCTGAGTCGGTACCTGCCGGCTCTCCGCATCCTGCATTCGTTGGAATCAACGCCATGGCTCTGAACCCGTCGATGCCCGTGCTTGTGGTCGACGATTCCAAGCTGATGATCAGCATCATCCGCAGCCTGTTGCAGCATCTCGGCTTCAGCGATGTTGACGATGCCAATGACGGCGCCACGGCGCTCATCAAGATGCGGGCCAAACGCTACGGCCTGGTGATTTCCGATTGGAACATGGAGCCGATGACCGGCTATCAGCTGCTGCGCGAGCTGCGCGAAGATCCGCTTCTCAAACGCATCCCGTTCATCATGGTGACGGCGGAATCGAAGACCGAAAACGTCATCGCGGCGAAGAAGGCGGGCGTCGACAATTACATCGTCAAGCCGTTCAACGCCCAGACGCTGAAAGCCAAGATCGAGACGGTTTTCGCCGCCCGCGCCGCGCCGCCGCTGGAGCGTTAGTCAGGACGCGAAGAACTTTAGGATGCCAAATCCACCGCCATCGTGTCGGCGATAAAGCCACGCAGCGCGACGGTGTCGAACGGCTTGCGCAGGATCTTCAAGTCCGCGGGCGCGGCTTGCGCGGCGTCGCTATAGCCGGTCGTCAGCACCACCGGCAGGTTCGGATAGCGCGAGCGGATCTCGCGGGCGAGGCCGACGCCGTCGATGGTTCCCGGCATGACGATGTCGCTGAACACGAGATCGATCTTGGTGCCTTCCGCGAGATATTTCAGCGCCGCGTCGGCGGAATCGCGATAGTCGCTGTCGTAGCCAAGACGCTCGAACAGCGACGACGTCACCTCCGCCACCTCGGCGCTGTCGTCGACGATGAGGACCATCGGGCGTTGCGAGCGCGGCGTATCGATCACGGGAATGTCCCTGGCGCTGTCCTTCTCGAAACAGGACGGCAGGTACACGGTGATCGTCGTGCCTTGTCCGACCTTGCTTTCCGCGTTGATCGTGCCGCCGGCCTGATGGACGAAACCATAGACCTGCGACAGGCCGAGCCCGGTTCCCTTGCCGACTTCCTTGGTGGTGAAGAACGGATCGAAGATCTTGGACAGGAGATTCGGCGGGATGCCGACGCCGGTGTCGCCGAACTGCAGCGCGACGAAGTCGCCGTTTTCCCGCTCGTCGCCCGCCGCGTCGGCCACCGGCACATTGCCGACGGTCAAGGTGAACGTGCCGCCGTTCGGCATGGCGTCGCGGGCATTGACCGCGATATTGACGATCGCGAGCTCCAGTTCGGCAAGGTCGACCTTGACCGGCCACACCGCCGGATCGATCTGCTCGTTGTAGACGATGTTGCCGCGCAGCGAGCTTTCGATCATCGGCCGGATGTTCTTGATGCTGGCACCCAGATCGACGATTGTGGGGCTCAGATGCTGGCGGCGGGAGAACGTCAGCAATTGACGGGTCAGGCTTTCGCCGCGCTTGGCCGCCGTTTGGATCGCCTCGATGGCCCGCGGCAGTTTCGGATCGAGCAGCCGCTCGAAGGTCTGGGCGTTGCCGCCGATGATCATCAGCAGATTGTTAAAGTCGTGGGCGATGCCGCCGGTCAATTTGCCGATCGCCTCCATTTTTTGCGACATGGCGAGCTGCTCGCGCGCCTCGACCAGCTTCTCCTGGGCGTTGCGCCGCTCGGTGGCGTCGCGCAACACGTTGGCCAGCCCGATCAGATTGCCGTCGTCGTCGTGGATCGCCCGGATCGTTCCGGTGACGAAGAACAGCGTGCCGTTCTTTTTGATGCGCCAGCCCTCGACTGCGTACTTGCCGTTCTTGACGGCCAGCTCGAGCACGCGGTTCGGCTCGCCCGAGCGCCGCTCGTCGGGCCGGTAAAACACGCCGAAATGCTTGCCGATGATTTCGTCCGAGGTGTAGCCGATGATCTGCTGCGCGGTCGAGTTCCAGCTCGCCACCCGTCCCGAGCGGTCGAGCAGGAAAACGGCGTGGTCGACCACGCCTTCGATCAGGATCTGGAAATGGCGCTTGGATCGCTCGAACGCGAGCGTGGTCTCGACGACTTGTCGGTTCAATTGGTCGTGGGCGGACTGTAAGCGCGCCGTCGTCTGCTGGTGGGTCGCGACCGCGGCGGCCAAAACCAGCGGCGGCACCGCGACGGCCAGAGCCAGCGCAAAGAGCAGGACCGGCGAGCCATTGAGGTCGAAGCTGGTGGCAAAACCCCACGCCGCGAGCGCGCAAAAAACCAGCGCCGCCGCGGCGGCGTCGCGCGGATTGCCGCGCAGGCTTGCCCACGAGAGCGGCAGCACGACCAGGAATGCAAACAGGCTCCTGTAGTGCAGCAGCGCATCGAGGTCGCTGTCCATGAGCGCGCTGCCGGCTTGCGGGCTAAAGGCGGCGATGCCGATGGCGGCGGTGACAATGATGACGCCTGCGGTTTCCAACAGGCGCCATCGCGACCAGGCACGCGACGGCTTGGTCGCCCACAGCAAGATGACGGGAGCGATGATCAGCGTTCCGCTCGCGTCCGCCAGCCACCATGCCGTCCATGTGGCCACCGGGCTCACAAGACCGACATCGTTGGCGAGAACCAGGCCCACGGTGGCCATGGTGGCACTGATCATCGCGGTCGGTACAAAGGCCATGGAGGCGAACTTTGCGACGCCGAGCGGCGTTGCGAATGTCTCGCGGCCGTGCGACCAGCGATTGATCAGCCACGCCCCGGCCAGCGCCGCAATCGGGGTGCCGAGCGCGATACAGACCGCCTCCGACAGCGCGCCGCCGTCCACGGCGGTCGAGAAAAATCCGCCCACTAAAATCGCCGGCCAGATCCGATAGCCGCGTATGAGGACGAGCGCGAGCGCCAAGCCGGTCGGCGGCCAGAGCGGCGTCGCGGTCGGATTGATCCAGGGAACCAGCAACCCGGACACGGCAAGGCCGAAATAGGCCGTGGCGATCACGATCAGTTCGAGCGTGTAGGTCGCAGCCCTGAGGGCCCCGCGCAGACCGATCGGGAGAGCTTTGCCGGTTGCTGCGCTTGTCATGCGGAGAGCCTCGCCCTGGTCGCCACGAAAAGGACTCGATCTCGCTCGCGGCAGTATAGCATTATTCCGTTTCGGCCGAATAATTGGCCGATGCCCCCGCAGAACAAAATCCTCAGCTGCAGCGATATTCCGCGCAAACGATGGCGACATTCGGTCAAGCGCAGGCCGTTCGCGGAGCGGTCCCCATGATTCGCACGTGATTCGCCGGGGGCGAACCGCCCTCAAGTCCCCTTCCAGAGCGATGGCCCGGGCAATACGATGCCGCGCCAACGAAAGCCGCGATGATGCAGACGCGGCGCACCGTGAGCCGCAGCCACGGCAAGATGTGAGGCCGACATGACCGTTCGCGCGGGTCGTGAATTCCTGGCGGTCCCGGGGCCGACGAATATTCCCGATGAAGTGCTGCAAGCGATGCATCGCCCGGCGGTCGAGATCTATTCCGAGCCGCTGATCGCGCTGACCGACGGCCTGTTGCGCGATCTCGGCAAAGTGTTCGCGACCGCGACCCGGCCCTACATCTATATCGCCAACGGCCATGGCGCGTGGGAAGCGGCGCTGACCAATGTGTTGTCGCGCGGCGACAAGATTTTGGTCCTGGAAAGCGGTCAATTCGCCATGGCGTGGGGCGATGCCGCGGCGCGGCTCGGCGTCGAGGTCGAGGTCCTTGAAGGCGATTGGCGGTACGCCGTGCGGCCGTCCGATGTCGAAGCCCGCCTGCACGCCGACAAGGGCGGCGCGATCAAGGCGATTCTCGCCGTGCAGATCGAGACCTCCACCGGCGTGGCCAACGATATCGCGGCGATCGGCAAGGCCATCAAAGCCGCCCGGCACGACGCGCTCTATGTGGTCGACGCTGTCGCTTCGCTCGGCTGCGTGCCGTTTGCCATGGACGCCTGGGGTGTCGACGTCGCGGTTTCGGGATCGCAGAAGGGCTTGATGTCGCCGCCAGGCTTGAGCTTTGTCGCCGCCGGCGAGCGTGCCCGCGAGGCGCACCGTAACGCCGGCTTGCGCACGCCCTACTGGGATTGGACGACGCGCGACAGCGAGTCGCACTATCAGAAATATTCCGGCACGCCGCCGGAGCAATTGTTGTTTGCGCTGCGCAAAGCCCTCGACATGCTGTTCGCGGAAGGGTTCGACAATGTCTTCCTGCGCCACCGTCTGCTTGCCGAAGCGGTGCGCCGCGCCGTCGCGGTGTGGAAGACAGGCAATGTGATCGATTTCAATGTCGTCGAACCGGGCGATCGCTCCGATGCGGTCACCACCGTGCTGACGAACGATTACGATGCCAAACTGTTGCGCGCTTATTGCGACACCAAATGCGGCGTCGTCCTCGGCCACGGCATCGGCAAATTGAGCGGCAAGGCGTTTCGCATCGCGCATATGGGCCATATCAATGCGCCCATGGTGCTGGGCACGCTCGGCGTCATCGAGACGGCACTCGGCGCGCTCGGCGTCGCCCACGGCAAGGGTGGCGTTCAGGCGGCGGTCGAATGGCTGAGCGAGAGCGTGAAGCCTTAAACCCCGTCATCGCTCACTCCATCTTGATATCCGCGGCCTTCACCACCTTGCCCCACTTCTCGGTGTCGGCGCGGATGAGCTTGGCGAAGGCTTCCGGCGGCAGCGCCATGACGGTGAACTGCTGATCGGCGAATTGCTTGACCACGGCCGGATCGTTCATGACCTTGAGCATCGCCTCGGTCAGGCGATCGACGACCGGTTTCGGCGTGCCGGTGGGCGCGATGAGGCCGACCCACGGCGCCATCTCGAAGCCGGGCACGGTTTCGGCCACCGCCGGCCAATCGGGAAATTCCGGAATGCGCTTGGGCTCGGCGACCCCGAGGACTTTCAATTTTTTGTCGTTCACATAGGGCAGCAAGGTCGAGACATTGTTGAACTCGACCTGCACCTCGCCGCCAATGATGCCCATCGCCATGGGGCCGGTGCCCTTGTACGGCACGTGGAGCATTTTCACGCCGGTCGCCTGCGTGAACAGCACCATCGCCAGATGGCTGAAATTGCCGACGCCGGCGGAGCCGTAGGCGATGCCGTCGGGCTTTTGCTTGGCCAGCGCGATCAGCTCGGCGATGGTGTTGGCCGGCAGCGCAGGGTTTGCCGCAAGCATTCCCGGCAGCCGCACCGCTGACGCCACCGGCACGAAATCCTTCAGCGGATCGTAGGACAGATCCTTATAGAGCCAGGGATTGACCGTCATCGGCGTATCGGAGGTGAAGCCGAGCGTGTAGCCGTCGGGATCGGATTGCTTGAGCGCCGCCAAGCCCACGGCGCCGTTAGCGCCGCCGCGGTTCTCGACGAAAATCGGCTGGCCCAAAAGCTTCGACAGATGATCCGCCACCATCCGCGCGACGACATCGGTGCCGCCGCCGGCCGGGAACGGCACGATCACCCTGATCGGTTTTTGCGGCCAGGTTTGCGCGAACGCCGGCGCCAAGGTGAAACACAATAGCGCAAGCGTCGTCGCAACAGCGGCTATCAGCTTTCTCATGGACGTTCTCTTCCTTGTGCCGTGCGATGCGGATTTCATGTCTTAAGGCGCACGCGATTGTAAGCGAGTTGACCCGCTCGACAAGCCATCGCGCGGAGCCAATAATGCCGCAAAACCGCATATGGAGGAGCCGCCGTGACGACGAAATCGCTCAGTCCTGAAACGATGGAAAAACGCGTCGCCCGCTTCAACAAGCTGCAAACCTATCAGCAGCAGAATTTCGCCACCCACGGCATTCCGCAAGGCGCGGTGGAGAAGATCACCGCGCGCAAAGTCTATCCGGTGATGGCGCCGGCCGATTACCAGGGCCGCAGCGCCGGCGCGCCGGTCAAGGGGCCGCGCGGCCTGATCGTCACCATCGCCGAGTGCGAGCCGGGCAACGGGCCCGGCCTGCACCGCCACCTCAACACGGTGGAGAATTTCATGTGCCTCGCCGGCCGCTTCGAGATTGCCTGGGGCGATCAGGGCGAGCACAAGCTGGTGCTCGATCCGCTCGACATGATCTCGGTGCCGCGCGGCGAGAACCGCAGCTTCCGCAACGTCTCCGACGTCACCGGCCGTCTGTTGGTCATGATCGTGCCCGAGACCGCCGAGCAGGTCGATCCGATTTCGTATGCGCCGAGCCTCGCCAAGGAAATCGAGGACGAGTATGGCAAGTCGGCGCTGGAGGGCTTGCAGAAGGTCGGCTTCAAGTTCGAGGAGCCGACGACGGCGTAACGGCGCCGGCATATTTCGCCACGACCGTTCCGGCTTCGCCACGGAACCGACAAACAATCATTCTCTAAGGCGGGGATGCGGAAACTTGCCATGCTGCTCGCCGGCGCGGCATTTGTTGGGGCGATCGGCTTTGCCGTCGCCGCCATGCCGCGATCGACTTCGCTCATCCGGCAGTTTCCGGAACTGGCCGACCTGTCCGACACTAAGATCGTGGTGGTTGGCATTCAGTGGTTCGGCCTTTCGACGCTGTCGCCGATGAACGCGGACTATCTGCTGGAGCTGCACGACGATCAATTTACCGGCCAAGGGCGCTTTAAGGTCGCCGATGCGCCGGCGGTGAGCAGGCCTATCACCGTGCCGCGCGACGTGATGCGGGCGTTCCTGGCGGTGGCGAGCAAAGTGCGGATGGTCGAAGGCGAATACCACCCCCGCATCGACCACACCGACGATTATCCGTCGCTCGAATTCGACGTTGCGACCAAGCAGGGCCTGCTGCGCATCGGGACCAGCTCGCAGCTCAAAGACGCTGAATCCGGCACCTATCTGGACCGGGCGCCGTGGAGCATCAGCTATTCGAATCGCAGCTTCGTCGTCACCGCGAGCGATCTCGACCGCGCCAATGAGCCGTTCGGCCCATACTTGCGCGAGGACGAGATTTTCAAGGAGCTGGGGAAGAACGTGATGAAGTCGGGTGGCGGGCGTTGAGGTGTTGGGGCGGATCGGCGAATTGATCCGCCCGTGACACTCACACCTTGACCTTCTCGTCCTCGACCACGCGGCCAACCGCCGGCCGTTTGAGCATGCGGTCCTTGTGCGCGGTGTAGTTCTTGAGCTCGCCCATCGGCAGCTCGCGGCGCACGCCCCAGGTGTAGAAGACGAAAGCGTAGGGATCGAGCACCGAGTATTTGTCGGACAGCCATTCGCGCCCGGCCAACATGCCGTCGATCTGCTTCAGATAGCCGTGGAAGGTCTTTAGGCCGGCGTCCTTGATGCCCGGATAGGCCGAGGTGTCGGCGGTGTAGCGCTCCGGCCGGCCGACATGGGCGTGGGCCGGATGGACGCTCGCGGCAAAGAAGCCGATCGTCGAAAGCGCTTTCGCTTCGGCCACCGCATCCTTAGGCCACAGATCGAAGCGCTTGCCGAGATAGGGCAGGATCGCGGTGTTCTCCGCCAGCGGATCGCCGTTGTCGAGGCGCAGCACCGGCACGCGGCCCTGCGGATTGATTTTCAGATAGGCTTCGGTGCGCTGCTCGCCGCCGGCGAGGTCGACCTTCTTCGGTTCGTACTTTTCGCCGCTGTCCTCGAGCACGATGTGCGACGCCATCGAGCAGGCGCCCGGCGCGTAATAAAGCATCAGCATTGCGGAACTCTCCTGAAAAATATGGCTCAGACGTTGCGATCGAGCAGCTCGATCGACACGCCTTCCGGCGCGCGGATGAAGCAGACGCGCACGCCGGGCCGCACCGTGGTCGGCTCGCGGGTGAACTCGACGCCCTTGGCTTTGAGATCGGCGGCGATGGCATCGATACCGCTCACCGAAAGCCCGAAATGATCGAGTCCGCGATACGGCGTCGTCGGCGCGGCATTGACGCCGTCGCCGGCCGCCACCGGGGCGATGAAGATATTGGCGCCGCCGAGCTTGAGATCGATGCGCGGCTTGCCCTCCTGCATGGTGCGGACCACCTCGGCGCCGAGCTTCTGCTCGAACCATTGCGCCATCGCCTCGGGATTGGTGGTGCGCAGGTGGATGTGATCCCAGGTATATTTCGCCATGGCGCGTATTCTCCCTGTTTACTCGCTTATGTACTGACAGCCCCGAACGTTACGACAAGTCCTGATGTCGTGTCATCGGGCTTTTTGCCCTGTCACCAAACGGCCCAACACTCGCAAATGCGCCTCGATCGGCCGGGACATGAATAATTATATGCGACGGCCTAGAAAGCGACCTTGATCGCTTGGTTAGCACTGTGTTCGTGTTGATGATCTTGTCAAGGACGGCGCGAAGCGCCGCCGCTTTCGGCGGTCTTCGATCCTTGACAAGATCATCAACACGAACAATCCAGCATCCAAGCGATCAAGGCCGTCCTCCGATCAATGTAAACTGGAGAAGCGAACATGCCGGCCACCGATAACATCGTGAATGGCGCTTATGCCGAGCTTCCCGGCGTGAAATTATGGTTCACCGATACCGGCGGCTCGGGCGTGCCGACCGTTCTCTTGCATCCGAACACCGGCACAGTCGAAATCTGGCAGCCGCAAATCGCCGCCTTTGCTGCGGCCGGCTACCGCGTCATCGCCTTCGATCGTAAGGGCTGGGGCAAGAGCTTGCCCGATCCGGCGTCCGGAGCGCAGCCCGGCAGCATTGCCGGCGATCTTGATGCGCTGTCCGATCATCTCAAGCTCGACAAGTTCCACTTGCTCGGCATTGCCGGCGGCGGCTTCATCGCGCTCGATTACGCGGCGTGGCGCCCGGAGAAAATCCGCAGCCTAATCGTCGGCGGCTCTACCGGAAGCTTCGCGGACAAGGAGATCGCCGACTTCATCGCCCGCATCGCCATCCCCGAGATCAGGAAACAGTCGGCGCATTACCGGGAAATCGGCGCGTCCTATCGCGGCGCCAACCCGGAAGGCACCCGGCGCTGGATCGAGATCGACGAGCATGCGCGCCAGCCGGGCGCGGGCTTTCAGCCGCAGTTGCGCACCCCGAACACGTTCGCCAAGATCGCGGCCATTACCGCCCCGACGCTGGTGATCGCCGCCGATGCCGATCTCTTGGCGCCGCCGGCCTTGATGCGCATCTGGGCGGCGCAGCTGAAACATCACGAATGGGCCGACATCCACGATGCCGGCCACGCCATGGCCTGGGAGCAGCCCGGCGCGTTCAACGACAAGGTTTTGGACTTCCTGCGGCGGCACTGAAATACGGGACGCCGCATGCGCCGAGCGCACGTGATTGAATACTTGTTGTTTGCAACTTTTGCTCTATGCGCCATTTTCACGACAATAGAATCTTTCATTCAGCTATCTGCTTTTCCGCGCTGAACTGTTAGCGTCGTTCGGAAATCAGCGGAAAGGTATCGATCATGCGGATGCAGTTTTTCGGCGTGCTGGTGGGCATTGCCGTGGCGTTGACCGGCGCGGCGCAGGCGCAGCAGCAACCGCCGACATTTCACTGCGGCGAGCTCGGTGACAACCAACTGCCGCAGATCCAAGCGAAGTTTCGCTCCAACAGCGATCTCTCTGACAATAATCTGGACTGCCTGGCCTGGCAGGATTTCATTTATTTCATGTGGCCGGCTACGTACGGCCAGCGTGGGGTCCCCAATAAAAACGCCAAATTCGGCGGCGGCGGTCCGACGGTGTGGGAGACCTTCAAAACCGCCGACGCCGTGTTCCTGCCGAACGGCCAAAACCCCGGGCCGTGGAATCAACAGACGCTGATGGCGACGTTGCGAGGCTCGCTTGCGCAACAGGTCGCCGCCGGTGCGGTCCGCCATCTAACCATGTCGTCCAAGGTGTCACGCGGCGTGCTGGCCAATATTCTGCAAAGCAGCGGTGCGATGCCGCCCGACATTCTCGACGAGATCGCGCAGGCCGGCGGCGGCACGCTCTACGATCTCAACGGCTACCCGGTCTATTACGAAGTGTCGATGAACGAGGCGCAATACAATTACATCGTGCAAAACAAGCTCTATGACGCCAACAAGCAGCTCGCCTTCGCACAGAGCAATGTGATCATCCTGCCGGGAAGCACGCAAACCGCGCAGGCCGCGGTCGAGATCAAAGCCGCCTGGAAGGTGCTATCGCCGGCGGAGTTGAAGTCCGGACGTTTCCATATGGTCCAGGCCTTGCTCGACGGCTCGCAACAGCCGCTCACGGTCGGGCTCGTCGGATTCCATTTCTTCCTGTCCAACGGCGGCCAGGGCTCTTGGGCGACATTTGCCCAAGTGGACAATGCCCCGGTGCAGCAGCCGGCGACCAGCGGCACGTTCAATTTCTTCAATCCCAAGTGCACCGTGCCGGGTACGACACAGCCGTGTCCGTTCAATATGAAGGACGTCAATCCGGGGCAGGTCGTGCAGGTCGACCCGGACGATCCGACGGCGGCCCAGCTCAACGCCTACATGAGATATCTGCTGCAGGGTTATTCGCCCTGGCAATATTACAAGCTGGTCAACGTGCAATGGGCGAAGGTGCCGCAGCCGCTGGCGAAACAGACGGTGCCGGCACCGACGCCGCTGCCGGACGGCTCGCCCAATACGCCGACCTTGGTCAATGCCGTGCTCGAATCCTTCCTGCAAAAGCCCAATGTCAGCTGCGTCGGCTGCCATCAATATGCGACGGTCGCGGCGGTCGGCAATCAAAAGTCGAACATTGCGGCGAGCTATAGTTTCATGTTCAAGCGCGCCTTCCCCGGCCCGCAGTGAGCGCGATGGCTTGCAGCTACATCAAGAACACGCCCTTGCCGCTGGTCTGTTGGTCGAACAGCTTGTAGGCCGCCTCGGCCTGGTCGAGCTGCCAGCGATCGGTGAACAGATGCTCGACGTCGATCGTGTTGTCGGCGACGAAGCGCGCGCAGTCGGCCTGGATGGTCGTGGAAAAAGTCCACGAGCCGATGATGGTGAGCTGCTTGCGCAGCATCTGCGGGCTGACGTCGATGGTCACGTCGCCGCCTTCGCCGACGAAACAGACGACGCCCCAAGGCCGCGCGCCGCGCACCGCGATCAAACGTCCATCCGCTGTGCCCGACGTGTCGAGCGTGCGGTCGGCGCCAGCGCCGTGGGTCAGCGTGCGGATGGCGGCGACCGCGTCGTCCGATTTCGGATCGATCAGCGCATCGGCGCCGAAGTCCTTGGCGCGCTTGAGCCGCTCGGCGCTGACATCGAGCGCGATGACCCTGGCGCCCATGGCGGCGGCGAGTTGCGTCGCCGACAGACCGACCGGTCCCTGGCCGACGATGGCGATGGTATCGCCGCCGGCGAGACTCATCCGTCGCAGCGCCTGATAAGCGGTGCCGGTGCCGCAGGAGATCGCCGCGCCGGTGGCAAAGCCGAGCGCGTCGGGCAGCGGCACCAGCGTATAGGCTGGCACTTTCATATAGGGCGCGTGCGCGCCGTGGCCGGTGGCGCCATAGACGGTTGAGCCGCTCGCGCACATCTGCGACCAACCGGTCCGGCAATGCGGGCAGGTGCCGCAGCCCGCATAGTGGTGCACCATGACGCGGTCGCCGACGCGCGCGATCCGTTCGCCTACGGCGCTGCCGAGCGCGGCGACGACGCCGCAGGGCTCGTGGCCGGCGATCACCGGACCGCTCACTTTGCCTAAGCCCAGCGAGGCGGCGCCGCCCGAGGCGCGATAGAATTTCAGGTCGCTGCCGCACATGCCCGACGCCTTGATCTCGACCACGACATCGTGCGGGCCGGGCGTCGGATCGGGGAATTCCATCAGTTGCAATTTGCGTTCGCCAAGGAAGGTCACGCCGCGCATGGTTGGTCTCCCGGTGTCACGATCGGCAGGTTTCTCTCTATGATACAGTACCGGAAAAGCAGTGGGGGAGGGCGTCGTGAAGGTCGTTTCCTATCGTCAAGCGGGCCGGCACGGCGTCGGCGTCGTCACCGGCGCCAAAGGCCTGATCGCGCTGGCGAAGGCCGCGCCGGACCTACCGGACGATCTGCGCAAGATTCTGGAGATCGATCCGACGCTGGCGAAAGTGCGTGCGGCGACGGCGGGGAAATCCGCCGATCTCTCCCTCGACGACATCGCATTCGATCCGGTGATCCGCGAGCCGCACGCCACCTGGGCGCTGGCACTCAACTACAAGCTCCATATCGAAGAGACTGGGCTCACCACCTCGCAGACTTATCCGCAGATTTTCCTGCGCATGCCGGTCTGCCAGGTCGGCCACAAAGAGCCGCTGTGGGCGCCGCGCAAAAACATCGCCGAGGCTTACGACTATGAAGGCGAGCTTGCGGTGATCATCGGCAAGCCCGGCCGCTACATCAAGCGCGAGGAAGCCTTCACGCATGTCGCCGGCTATTCCTGTTACAACGAAGGCTCGGTGCGCGAATATCAGGGTCACAACCGGCAATTCGGCTTGGGGAAAAATTTCGAGCGTTCCGGCAGCTTCGGGCCGTGGCTGATGACGCCCGACGAGTTCGGCGACCCGGCCGATCACACATTGATCACCCGGCTCAATGGCATCGAGCGGCAGCACGCCAAAATCTCAGGGCTGCTGCACGACGTGCCGAGGCTGATCGAATATCTGTCGGAAGGCTACACGCTGCAGTCCGGCGACGTGATCGTCACCGGCTCGCCCGGCGCCTTGCCGCTGCGGCCGGGCGAAGCGCCGGAAAAGCCGATCGGCAAGGTGATCGTCGCCGGGCAATTGCACATGCGCCCGGGCGACGTCTGCGACGTGGAAGTCGACGGGCTTGGCGTGCTGTCGAACCCGGTGATCGAGGACCCGACGCCGCCGCGCTAAGTCAGTTGCAAAGCTGCGTAGATCAGGAAGGAAATTGTGACGCCTCAATTGCCGGCCGCACGCGCAGCAGCCCGAGCCAGCCGGGCCCGGTGTTCACTGACCGGATGCTGACGTGGCGCGGCAATCGCCTGCTCACCGCCCTTATCGAAAATGACGACAGTGAGTTTCGCATCCTCCTGTTCGATCGCGAAATTATAGCCCTGCAAGACGCGGGATACGACACGCCGCAGTGATCCCGTATATGTGCCGTCGAGCACCCTATCGAGCGGGATCGACGCGCTGTACGACATGTCATAAGCGGCATTCAGTGCGGAAAGCACTTGCGCGATCGTTGTCTGGTGCGCCTCGAGATGAACCGCGGCGGGACTGCCTTGCACGTGCAGCAAGCTGGCGTCGCTGGTGGGTCGCAATGCCGCGGCGTGGCGGAGGAAATCGGCCAAGCCGACGGAGAGTTGATCAGCTGTGGGTTCCGGCACGGCGAGGGCCGTTGTGCTGTCCTGCGCGACGGCTCGTCCGCTCGCGAACGCGATAATGGCAGCGCAAAGCGCGGGTAAGGCTAGTTTGAGCCGTCGGTTCGTTTTCGCTTCCATGCTGCCGTTATTAGATCGCAACCCTGCGATCTCCCTGACGCTACGGCTCGACCCAGATATCGGTGTGCTTAAGGCGCTCTAGAAACAATTGTTGATTGAATTTCTTGAAGTTGCCGGGAATTTCGAACGTCTCCGGCGGCTGCGGGCCTTCCTCAATATTGCGCAGTGCCAGCATGGTCCCGTCATCGAGCTCGAATTTGACGGGAAAATCGAGCTGGCTGTCGATCCACGCGGTGGCGCGGTCGCTGGGTGACATTATGCGGAACTTCATGCTGGCACGGCCATCGAGGGCTTCGGCCGCCTTCGCCTCGCAGCGCCACTGACTGTCGTCACCGGTGAGTCCGGCGACTTGTCCCATCGTCCGCCATTGCGCGCACGGATCGAGACCGCCTGGCGAAACGAACAGCCGGGTCAGCCGGCTCGACTGCTTGGCATCCATGAAGACGCGCAGCCTCTGGCGCACCAGATAGGCAGCCGGAACATTGCCGTCGACGATGAGAAAGCTGTTGGGAAAGTCCGACGTCTCGATGCGCACCTTGCGGTCCGCCACGAATATCCTTCCCGGGCTGCCAACGGTTCCGCCGGCGGCGTTGCCGGCGATCAACTCCGCCGAAAATTGCTGCGCCTGCACCGGCAGGCCACCGAGGAGGACAGCGGCGGCAAAAGCGAAAGCGAACATCATGCGAGCCGCCAGTTTTCCGGAGCTTGCAACCGATCCGCTCCTCGAACCGTTCGGTGCGCCGACAAAATGCCGGTGCCGCCTCGCGCGTCGGTCGGCACCGGAACGCGACGGGTGGAGACGCGAAAGCGTCTCCACCCGGCTCTTGGCTTTCATCTCACTCGGTGAACGGTTGATTGACCGCCTTGGAGAAGTCGAAGGCGTCGAACAAGTCGTCGAGCGCCGGCATGTTGGCCGGAACGTAGGGGTCGGCCTCCTTGCTCTTCGGATTTGGCAGGTTGTCGCGGCTGCGATCGGTCACTGGCGCAAGCTGCCAATTCCGCTCGATGAATTTCAACAGCGAGACGTGGTCGGCATAGCTATGATTGACCTTGCCGCCGGTCGAGTACGGCGACAGGATCAACAGCGGGATCCGCGGGCCATCGCCGAAGAAGTCGATCGGCTGAATGAAGCCCGAGTCATAGTATCCACCCGCCTCATCCCAGGTGATGAACACGGCCGTGTCGGCCTTGAGCGCCGGATTGGCGTCGAGGGCATCGAGGATGTTCTGCACGTAGGCCTCGAACAAGTCGACTTTCGAGCTCGACGGATGACCGTCAAGCACACCGTCCGGCTTGCCGAAGGCAACCGAAGGAAGCGTGCCGTTCTGGATTTCGGCGATCATGTCGACGGTATCCTTGAGGTGGAGCGAAGGATTGTTGGTCATGATCGACGTCGCGTACTGAAACGGATTGCAGATCTGGCAGTACAGCGCACCCATGGCGTGGGCCGGATCGGCCAACGCTGCCGCGGTCAGCGGACCCACCGAGGTGTTGTTGAGCACCGCCGGGTTTGCGGCGGCGAAATTCGACAGCGCCACCGCGTTATTGTACTCGCCGCCATAATAGACCCAGCTGAGCTGCTTGGCGTTCAAGGCATCGCCGATGGTTCTGACCGGCGACGGCGGGATCGAGCCTTGCGTCGCCGGCGAGGGCACCGCCGTGCCGTTCGGCAGGAAGCCCGGGTTCGTATTGTTGAGCATATAGTAGTGCCGTTCCGAGCAATTCGGCTCGGCGGGATATTTCAGGGCTTCCAGATACCGCACGATCGGCAGGACGCCGGGCTGCGTCACGTCGGAGCAATTGCTGAAATTGCCGTCGACCGTGTACTTGTTGATGGTCCCGGAGACCGGATTCGGATTGGCGATGCTGCTGGTCGGCGGAATGGCGGCGTTGCCCATGCCGTCGCTCCAGAAGATCGCGTCGCCGGTGCCGAGCATGACGTGGTTGACCGCGGTGCCGCCGAGGACTGACTGGTGGAAGTTGTCGCTCAAGGTGAAGCGATCGGCCAATTCCTTGAGGATCGACGCTTCCTCCTGCTCGGCGTTGTAGAAACCCATCTCGTTGCCTTCGCTGAAGTTGCCCTGGGTCGTGGCATTGGTGCGGGCGTAGGTATCCATGACGAAGGCGAACAGGTCGTTGAGGCAACCGGTGGGATTGTCGTGGGTTGCATTGGCCATGCTGCAATCCTGCTGCTGCGCGGCCTGATAGAACCGGTGGGTCATGTCGCCGGTGTAATCGTCGTCGCCGATATTGGGGCCAAGCAGCACGAACGGCCCCGGCGGCAGGCCGCCGGCGCCGGGGACACGCGTATCGAGGGCCTTGGTCGGCAGGCCGGTGGCGCCTGTCGTCGTCAGGTCCTGGTCGGCGGCCTCGATGTCGGTCTCGCCGCCGATTGCGGCCAATTCCGCGAAGCTGGTCAGCGGCGCATCGGGGAATTGACTGTTTTGCGCCGTCGGTGCGCCGTTGGTGTTGGGCTGCGGCATCACATTGCCGCTCGTCTCGTAAGGCGTCTTCAGGCCCGCGCTGTCGGCAATGCCGAAATACCAGCTCGACTGTGGTGTCACCGCGAATTGCCTGGACAGATTGAAATTGGGTCCGGGCGAGCCGTCCCGTTTGACGATACCTTTGGACAAAAGGTTGGAGATCGTCTCGCCCTTGCCCTTCGGCCGATAAACGCCGAACGTGTGATCGAGCCCGCGATTTTCGCCGATCAGAATAATGACGTGCTTGATCGGCGATTTAGTGTCCACCTGCGCGGCCGCGCTGGTGTCCTTCGGCGTTTTTTCGCTATGGGCGCTGACGGCGTAGCCGACAACGCTCAGCGCAATGATCGAAACGCTGCACGCGGTCTTGAGACGCCATCGTTTCAGGATCGGGCTGGTTGTTCTCATGGTCGATCTCTCCGTTAAAAAAATTAAGGCAATTTCGGATGCTAGTGAGAGTTCATGACAACGCCGCTGCGTTTTTGTTGCGACCGACAAAAGATGTTCGAGCAAAGCCGCGAACGGCAAGCCTGAGCATTGCCTATAAAAGCCGGAAATGACTCCGTGCCCGAACGCGGTATCGCGGCGACAAAATAATTTTGCCTGCCTGGCGGGAAATTGGATTCGATCTCTCCGTTCTGCCACCGACGGAGAGAATTACTTGTTCGCGGTCTGCAGCATCTGCGCCAAGGCGGCATAATGCGCGTCGCGGACCGTAGGATTGAACAACGACCACCGCTGCGCCGCTCTGAGTAGATTGGGCACGGCGGCGAGCGACAGGTTGCGGAAATTGCGATACTCGACGATCGCAACATCGAATTGTCCCGCGGACGCCGCGAGACCGATTCGGCTCAGCCGGAGCACAAGGTCCTTGAGGGCGCCGCGTGCACGGCGGCGTTCCTCCTGGCCGCCGGTGACGGAAGGATCCTTATGATCCGGGAACTGTTCGGTCAGCTCGCGCAACTCACGGTCGACGGTATCGACCGCCAGCACGATGATGTCGGTATCGTGCGCCGGAATGGCGGTATCGAGAACGCTGGCGAGGTCGCTGATTTCCTTCAGCGCTGCGCCGACGCCATCCCGCTCGTAGGGCCGTTCGCCGTCGCCGACCGCGGTCAAGTAGGCGACCAAGTCCCGTTGTTCCTCGGGCGATAGCCCAAGGTCGAAGACGCGATCGAAATGGCCCACGATTTGATCGTAACTGTCAAACCGTCCGTCGTGAAAATAAGGCGCATTGAAATCGGCGTTCAGCAAGGTCGGCGTCTTGAACATGCCGCCGGAGCCGACATCGTGCTGGCGATGATCGACGAAGGCTGACGACGGCACGTGGCAGGTCGCGCAGCTCATGGTCGGATTGTGCGGAAACGGCTTGACGAAGAGCGCCTCGCCGCGGCGTTCGGCATCGCTCGCCCGCGCCGTCAAACGGCCGGCGGGGCCGAGGCCTAAATTACGAAGAAAATCGATGTCTTGGATGTAAGCTACGAGGGCGTCGAGCAGCGCCGCCGATGGCTCCGGCCCGGCGAACTCTTCGACGATGACTGTGCGGGCGAAGTCCCGCAGCGAAGCGTTGCGTCCGTCGATCCCATACGGTCCGAGAAGGTGCGCGCCGCGCAGGCTGGGGATGCGCACCGGATCGAGAATGCCGTTATCGGCCTTGGGATTGAACAATGAGCCCGTGGTGTCGAAATTGCCGGGACGCGTCGACATGTGCGGGATGTAGAATTTTGGATTTGAAGCGCCATTGACGTGGCAGGTCCCGCAGCTCATGCCGGCTTGGCGCGCGACGCCGCCGAGCAGCGATGGCGAATTGAAGGCCAGATCGCCGAGGTTGATCAGATAGGACTTGCGACCGCCGGCGGATTCGGAGCGGAATATCTCCCGCGGCACATCGAGTGCCTGCTCATTGAGTTCGCTGCCCGCTGGCAGCACCGTTTGGTGCCCATAGATCGGGAACGAAGCCGCGAGCCGCAGCGACAAAACCATCGTCGCTGCCACGATCAGCCCCGCTTTGTGGAACCGCTGGATCATCTTGAGGCTGCTTCGAGTGTCGGGGTGCCGAGCCCAAGTTTCGGAGCCGCGGCCTGCAACGCCACGACGAGCACCTCGCTCGTCTTGCGCAAATTGTCCGCGTCGACGCTTTTCAGGTCCGCGACCATGAGCAGAGCTTTGAGCTGCCCGATCTCGCTCTGCACCCGCTCCGCCAATGCTCGGTCGACGACTTCAAGCTTGGGTGCAAACAAGGTCCGGTAGGCCAATTCGATGCCGTCGGCATTGTTGCGCATATCGTTGAGTGATGTTCCGCTCAATCGCGATTCGCCACCATCGACCTTGCTGTCGCCAATCTCGTAAGCGAGCCGAACGACGCCTTCGAGAAGACCCTGAGGCGTCAGCTTCATGGTGCGCACGCGCGCGTCCAGGTCCGCCAATTGTGCGATCAATGCATCGGCCTTGTCGCCGCCATCGGCTGGATCGGCGCCAAACAGCTGAGCTTCGATGCCGTGGAATCCCGCAGCAGCATCGGGCCACGCGTCGATGGCTTCATCGAGTTCGGGGACAAACCCGCTGGTGAACACTTCCGAGCGCTCCCAGCCGACCCGGGCGTCGATCCAGGCGTTTCGCGCGCCCGCAATATCCTGCTTGCTCAACCTGTCACGCAGATCGCGCGCCCCGGAGAGCGCCTGACCAACGTCTTCGATCATCGCGAGCCGATAACGTTCCACTGCTTCGTCGAATGGCTCGGCATGAACGGCGGGAACCGCTACAGCCGCCAGCATGATGCACAGCGTGGTCAACCGCATTGCGGACCCGACACGTGAGGAAAAATGCGAAACGCATTTCTATCGTGTCGTGTGTAAATTCCTTTCGGCAGCGCGATGAAGATTTGATTACAGTTTTGTGAGCGCGCGCTAGCCGGATTTCACCGCGGCGTAGATGCCGTGTTCGAATTGACGATAAAGACGCAACGCCCGGCTATCGGCAAAGGGCAATATTTGCGTCATGAAGACGGCCGTGACCTTCCTGCCGGGATCGATCCAATAATATGTATTGAGGAGGCCGCCCCAGGTCAGGCTGCCGGCGCTGCGGCCGCCGGCTAAGGCCTGCATGGTGATCATGTGGCCAAAACCCCATTTGCGCGTGACGCCGGGACATAGATCGACATCGTTGGAGAGCGCCGGCACGGTCGTTTTCAGGACGCCGACGTCGATCTCGCCGATCTGGTTCTGGCCCATCAGCGCGACGGTCTCGGGCCGAAGGATGCGGACCCCGTCCAGCGCCCCGCCGGCCAACAGCATGCGGATGAGGGTGAGATAATCGGGCGCGGTCGAATAAATCCCGCCGCCGCCGGAGAAGGATTGCCGCGGCGAGTTCTGCTCCAACGGTTCCGCCGTCAGCGATCCGCCCGGCCCGCGCCGGTGCGCGCCGGCCTCGCGTTCACGCTGCTGCGGGCTGAGCACGAAGGCGGTGTCGCTCATGCCGAGAGGATCGAGAATGTGCTTGCGAAAATAGACGTCGAGCGTTTCGCCGCTGATCGCTTCGACGATGCGGCCGACCCAATCGATGCTGGTGCCGTATTGCCAATGCGTGCCGGGATCGAACATGAGCGGGGTGGCCGGCGCCAGTTTTCTTTGCGCCTTCGGCAATAGCTCAAGCGACTTGTCATATTGCACGGCCTTGGCATCCCAGAGCCGGTAAGCGAAGCCGGACGTATGGGTCAGCAAGTGGCGCAGCGTGATCGGTCGCTCGGCTGGACGCAGCTGCGGCAATCCCTTGGCGTCGAAACCATCGAGCACTTGCGGCGCGTTGATCGCAGGCTCGATATCGGGCACCGGCGCATCGAGCGAAATCTTGTCCTGCTCGACGAGCTGCAGCGCCGCCACCGACGTAATCACCTTCACCATCGAGGCGACGCGAAACACCGTATCGCGGGTCATGGCGGGGCCGTCGCCGAGCCGACGCTTTCCGAAAATCCCCTCATAGAGGAGGCCATGATCGCTCGCCGCCAAGGCCACGACTCCCGGCACTTCTTCCGCGCTCGTCGCGGCGCGGAGCGTCGAATCGATCTGGGAAAACGTTTTGAGCTCAGGCGTGGGCGGCGCCTGCGCCCGCGCGCGAGTCGCATGGCGCAGCTGCAATGAGCCGGCTGCTGTCAGCCCCGCAGCCGTCTTCACGATATCGCGGCGACTGGGGCGAAGGATCATGGCCGGATCGCTCCGAGCAGGCACGTTCTGCGGAGACGTAAAATATCCGCAAAACGGCTTACTCAGCTAGAAGCGAAATCCGAAAAAGCCAGATTGGTTATTCCAATGCTCCGACCGACGATGTTGTGAAGCATTAGCGGCGCGCGTGTAGGCATTGGTGGCGGGGTAGGCTCTGGTGTCCGGTGCGGCGGCTGGAAACACGGACTGCATGACCTGGTCTCGCGTGTCCGTCGGGTTCGGCGCCGCCGCCGGTGCCGCATTCGTTGCTACGGTCGTCTGAGCAACGGTCGTCTCAGCGATTGTCGGTGTGGCGGCGACGGTCTTCGCGCTTCCCCCGCTGGGCGCGGGCGCTGCCGCTGCGGTCGTGGCCGGCGGCGCGATCTCTCGAGGCGCGTTCGGCGCCGGGTTGTCGACGCGCCGCAGACAGCGCGAGTCGATATAGGGCCAAGTCTGGTCCTTGCAGAATTCCGGCGCAACGATCGTCACCGGCGCTGTCCCGCTATTTTGTTCCGCCGCGGCCACGCGCGATGGCGTTTGCGCCACGAGCAGGTGTCCTTTCGCCATGACCGCGCAAAGCGCCACGGCCAAAAGGGTTGCCGTTGTGGCTATGCGCCGTTGCTTCGCGGCGGATGATTCATGCATCTCGGCGGGATTGCCGGTCGCGACCGCGTCATGAGAGATAGCGAAATGCATCTGGCTCCTCCAACGGCCTTGCCAACGGCGATGGCGCGCCTTCGCCGAACGGCCGCGCGACGAAATAACGCTGTCGCACCGGCTTTCGTTCCAGTCGGAATCTCTGCAAGTGGGTCGCGAATGCTTCCTCCAAGGCGTGGTGCGATATGGAAAATGTTGCTAGCGTGAGGGCCGTCATGCTCACCCGAATTCAAGCGTTTGCCGTCGCGCTACTCAGCGTCGGCTTGGCCGCCGCCGCGCTGGCAGCGGACGATTTTCCGACCCGGCCGGTCACCATCATCGTGGCCTCGACCGCCGGCGGCGGCACCGACATTGTTTCGCGCATTGTCGGCGAGCAATTGTCCAAGCAGCTCGGCCAGCCCTTCGTGGTCGATAACCGGCCCGGCGCCGGCTCGGTGACGGGTACCGAGTTTGCCGCCAGGGCGGCGCCCGACGGCTACACCTTGCAGACCGGGCTCAACGCCAGCATGGCGGTCAATCCGAGCCTGTTCGCGCATCTGCCCTACGATCCGATCGCCGACTTCGCGCCGGTCGGCATGCTGGCGGAATTTCCGTTCGTCATCGTGGTGAGTAAGAATTTCCCGGCACAGTCGGTCAAAGAGCTGATCGCGATGGCCAAAGCGCATCCGGGCGAAATCAACTACGCATCGGCCGGCAACGGCACCGGGCAGCATCTCTCGACGGAATTGTTCAAGCTGATGACCGGCATCAACCTCACCCACGTGCCCTATCGCGGCGCGGCGCCGGCCTATACCGATGTCATATCGGGGCAGGTGCCGGTGTTCTTCGACAATCTGGCGAGCGGCTTGGGCCAGATCAAAGGCGGCAATGTGCGCGCGCTCGCCGTCACCAGCAAACAACGCTCGCCGCTGTTGCCCGACGTGCCGACGGTCGAGGAAGCCGGCGTGCCGGGCTACGTCTATTACACGTGGTTCGGCTTGTGGGCGCCGAAGAAGACGCCGCAGCCGATCATCGTTAAGCTCAACGCCGAGATAAAAAAAGCCATCGCCGATCCGGCGGTGAAAGACCGCATCGTCGCCGCGGCGGGCGAGACGCTCGACATGCCGCTTGCCGACATCGAGCCGTTCCTCAAAGCCGAGATCGACAAATGGGCCGACGTCGTCAAACGCGCCGGCATCCAGGTCGAGTAGCAGGCCCCGTCATTCGACCTGCGCGCCCGACGCCTTGATGATCGGCGCCCATTTCGCCAGTTCCGTTTTGACGAAGTCTGCCGTCGTCGCGGGCGTGGAGCCCGGAGTCGGATCGACGCCGGCTTTTTTCAGCGCATCGGTCACGGCCGGATCGGCCAGCGCCTTGTTGGCGGCGGCATTGAGCTTGTCGACGATCGGCTTCGGCGTGCCCGCCGGCGCCAGGATCGAATTCCAGGTGTAGCACTCGTAACCCTTCAGGCCCTGTTCGTCCAAGGTTGGCAAATCGGGCATGGCGGGAAGGCGTTTCAACATCCCGGCGCCGAGCGCGTGGACCTTGCCCGACATCGACAGCGGCAGCGCGGTCGGCGTCGCGTCGAACGCCATCGAGATCTGGCCGCCCATCAGATCGGTGTCCATCGGCGCCGAGCCTTTGTAGGGCACGTGCACGATGTCGACGCCGACCATCGCTTTGAATTCCTCGCCGCACAGATGCAGGATCGAACCAACGCCGGACGAGCCGTAGTCGTACTTTCCGGGACTGGCCTTGAGCAGCGCCACCAGGCTTTTGACGTCGGTCGCGGGTATCGAAGGGTTGACCATCAGCAGCGTCGGCGTCACGCCGACCCGCGCCACCGCCGTGAAATCCTTCACCGCGTCGTAAGGCATGTGCTTGTACAGGCCGGGATTGATGGCGTTTGTCGACACGGTGGCGAACAGCAACGTGTAACCGTCGGGCGTGGCCTTGGCGACGAAATCGGCGCCGATATTGCCGCCGGCTCCGGCGCGGTCCTCGACGATGAAGGTCTGGCCGAGGATTTCGCCCATCTTCGCGCCCATGATGCGGCCGACGATGTCGGTCGGACCGCCGGCGGCGAACGGAATGACCAGCTGTATCGGTCGCGATGGATAATTGTCGGCGGCGTGTACGGTCGTGACGGCAAGCGCGGTCGCGGCTACGGCGGCGGCCAGCAGCCGATGATGGTGGCTCATGAAAATCCTCCCAGATTTCACAACCACGATACCACAACCGGAGCAGCCGCGGTCCGTGGCTAAAACCGCGTCAGATCAGCGCTGCTCGGCTTCCAACATCTTGCCGAGGATGCGCTTGTAGCGCACGCAGCCGACATCGACGGCGAGGATCACCGGATCGAGCGGCTCCTTGGCCGCTTCGATCACGCGCTGCTGCGCCTCGATGACCGGCGCGTCCTGCTCCTCGAAAGCAAAGCGCCGCATCTCGGCGACTTTCTTCTGCAGATCGCGGTTGAGCTTGTCTTCGGGGGTGCGCACGCCCCAGCGCACCGCGGTGAAGAAATAATGCGTCGAGCGGTCGTTCTCCGGCGTCAACAGATGCACGGCGTGATAGCCGGTGCCGGTGTCGGGCGCGGCGCCCATCTTGCAGATGCCGGTGAGCAGACGCAGCGTCGACGGCGCCATCCAGCGCATCTTGGTGAACTTGTCGACCTTCGCCGGATGGTCCGGCCAGAACTGCGCGAACATGCCGGGCGGCGCCGAATTGGTGGCGTGGCGTCCGACCACCACATCGTCGCCGTCCATCTCGGCGGTGATGTCCGATTCCACGGTGTCGGCGTTGCCCAAAATGCCTTCGTGCAGATAGGAGGTGTGGCTCAGATCGAGCAGGTTGTCGATGATGAGCTGATAGTTGGCTTTGATGACGATCGAGTCGCGCTTGGTCGTGTGCAGCTCCGGCACGTTGTCGAGCACGCCGAAGTCCGGAATTTTACTTTCGTCGGCCGGCTGATCGCCCATCCACACCCACACCGCCTTGTGCTTCTCGATGACCGGATAGCTTTTCACCCGCGCCCGCGGCGGGATGTTCTTGGTGCCGTGCGGATTGCGCACGCAGGCGCCGCTGCCGTCGTATTCCAGGCCGTGATACGGGCACTGGATGCGGTCGCCGCCGACGATCTTGCCCATGCTCAACGGCGCGAAACGGTGCGCGCAGCGATCCTCGATGGCGGCGACGCTGCCATCGGCCTTGCGATAGAGCACGATCGGCTCGTCCATGATGGTGCGCGGCACCAGCTGCCCGTCGCCGACACCGTCGGACCATGCCGCCACGTACCAGGCATTGCGCAAATAGGCGCCGCTGATCATCTCCTGGCGCGGTTTTGCGCCGTTGGCTTTTGCATGTTCCGTCATGGGTCCTCTCCTCGCGGCGCCGGGCAGCCGCCGCAGTGGTCTTTGTCGCCGCCGCCGCGTAGGCTCAACGCTACAAGAGAACGTTTGAGGAGGAAACCATGGCCGAAGCCGCTTCGCTCGCCGCGCTGGCGTCCCGTTTCATCCAGACCGAACAGGTGCCGTGGATCGAGACCGCGCCCGGCAACAAGATGAAGGTGATCTATCACGATCCGGCGAGCGGCATGCTGACCATTCTGTCAAAGCTCGAGCCCGGCTCGGGCATCCCGGCGCATGTGCACGAGGATCTGGAGCAGACTTTCGTGCTCGAAGGCTCGCTGGTCGATGACGAAGGCGAATGCACCGCCGGCAATTTCGTCATCCGCGCCAAAGGCAGCCGCCACGCCCCGAAGGCGCCCAACGGCTGCACCATGCTGGTGTTCTTTATGAAGCCGACCGAGGGGCTCAAGAAGGCGCTGCTCAAGCACGCTTGAACATCGTTGCGGTGTTACGTCGTTTACAGTTCTTCGCTGATTCTTTGAAAGCAGGAATTCAGGCCGAAACAGGCCTGCAATGATTCCCGCAAGCCATCCGAATCGCGGCCATCCAAGGGCGTTTGCGGGAAACCGTTGTGGCGGAGAAAAATCTGCGCCCGCAGCACTGCGGGCCTGCCGCCGGCGTCGAGCGCATTGGCCATTTCGGCCGCCGCATCGGCAAAGCGTTTCAGGTGCACGAAGATGAACGCCCGCTGGGTGCGATATTTGGCCAGTTGATCGCCGCCGATGGCATAGCGCGAGGCGCCGCCGACCGGCCCCAAGATCGTATCGAAATCGGCCAATGCCGCATTGTCGTCGCCGGCAAGCATGGCGGCGGTGGCGCGCCCCGTCACCAGCTCGAGCTGCTCGGGATGCTCCGCCAACGCCTTGGTGTAATCCGCAATGGCGCGCTCCGGCTCGTTGATCTGCAAATAAGCGGTGGCGCGGAGCGGCAGCAGCGCGCTGTCTGTGTCGTCGTCGGCGAGCAGCACGTCGAAGTCGGTGATGGCATTTTGCGGCTGCGCCATCGACAGCCACAGCTTGGCGCGCGCCAAACGTGAAAATGCATGATCGGGATGCCGCGCCAAAATCTCACTGAACGCATCCAGAGCCGCGTCGGGATTTTGCTGTAATTCCATGAGCGCCGCGTTGCTCGCCGCGATATTCGCATCATCCGGCGATTGTTGCAGCGCCAGGGCGATGTTGCGCGCGGCGCGGATGAAATCGCCGGTCGACATGGCGAGGCGGGCCGCGAGATGGCGCGTGGCGGTGTTGTTCGGATCAAGCTCGAGCGCCGCGTCTGTTTCGCGCAACGCTTCCGGCAGTTCGGCCGTGTCGATGAAGAATTGCGCGCGGGCCAGGTGCGCCGTGACGAGCTGCGACCTATCCATGGTCTCCGGCAACAGCGGGACCTGGCACGGCTGGCCGTGGCCGTATTTTGCCAAGAGGCACGGATTGCTGCGCACCGCGATGACGCCGGACTGCGCGGCCGGCTCGGCTGCGCCCGCCGCAGATGCGATGGCCAGCGGCGCGATGATCGCAGCAATCGCCAATAGCCGTTGCGCCAGGCGTTTCATCTCAAGAGCAGTGTTCGTCAAGCATGCAGGCCCGCGCGGCGTCGTAGATTTCGGGCATCTGGTCGCTGTCGGAGGACAGCGTCGGCAGAAAGCCGAGCTTTTGCAGCGTCGGGACCTTACCGAGCATGAAGCCGGGATCGACGCGAAACGCCGTGACGGCTTCTTCCGCCGCGTCGTCGCCACGGCCCAGGAGCCGCAGCGTCATGGCGTGCCACCAGCGCATCTCGCCATTGATCGGATAGATCGTCAGCGCGCGCGCGAATTCCGGCTCGGCCGCTGCGTAATTCTTGCGGTAGAATTGGACCCGCGCGGCCAGCCCATGCGAGAACCAGATATTCGCGTCCGCGGCCAGCGACTTGTCGAGATCGGCCTGAACCGCGTCGAGCGGCGCTTGCATCTGTTCGAGCAAGAAGGCGGCGCGTCCGGCGTAAGTCAGCGCACCCGGATCGTCGCGCACGGCCTGATCGTAAGCTAGCTTCGCTTCGTCGTTGCGGCCGAGGATCGCCAGCATCCTGGCGCGCTCCAGCGACGCTACGGTGCGAAACGAGGTGCGCTTGAAATAAAATTCGGTCGCATTGGGCTTGGTGATCGAGGCGACCGGCAAATGCAGCACCGCGTCGGCTTCCCGCAAGGCCTCTTCCGGCATGCCGCAACACTCGGAGACGTCCATCAGATGAATGTGGAACAGCGGGACGTTGGGATCGAGCCGAATGGCTTCCGCGAAAACCGCCATTGCCTCGTGCTGCCGGCCGACCTCGCGACGCGCCAGCATGGCGCCGACCAGATCGTAAGCGTCGGCATAATCGGGCTTGAGTTTGATGGCCTCGTTGGCCTGATCGAGTACGGTCTGGAAGTCGACCTTGTCGTAGGCGGTCCAGCCGCGGCGCAAGTGCAGTTCCGGATCGTTGGGCGCCAGCAACAATGCCGCATCGTAATCCTTGATCGCATCGTCGAGCCGGCCGGTCACGTGCAGGGACCGGGCGCGGATCTTCAATGTTTCGGCACGCTCGGAGTCGGACAGGCCGGATTTGTCGAGCACCGCCGTACAGGCCTCGACGGTTGCCTCGGGTTGGATTTCAAAGGCGGCAACGGAGCATGCCGGCTGAGCCAGTGCTTGGTCGTGACCGGCCGCCCAGCCGACCATGAGCCACAGCACGATCGCACCAGAGCGCAAATGCATAGGATGTCCTACTGCGAGGTCTCAACCCATATTCCCGAAAAAACGATGGCGTCCGGTAAAATCGAAATTTCAAATTTTATGAATTCCCCTTAAGGTGCCGCCGATGCCCTTTGCCCCAAAACTCGCGGCGCATGGCGCCGAAATTCCCGCTATCGGCTTCGGCACCTCCGGCATGGGCGACGTCCGTGCCGAGCACATCGCAACCGCGCTCAAGGCCGGCTATCGCCATATCGACACGGCGCGGAAATACGGCACCGAGCAAATGGTCGGCGAAGGCATGCGCGCCTCCGGCGTGCCGCGGGCGGACATTTTCCTGTGCACCAAGGTATCGCACGAAAATCTGCACGGCGGCGATTTTGCCCACTCGGTCGATGCCAGCCTGACCGCGCTCGGCCTCGACTATGTCGATCTGCTCCTGGTGCATTGGCCGGAGAAGAACACGCCGCTTGCCGAAACCATGGGCGCGCTGGCCAAGGCCAAGCAGGCCGGGCTCGCGCGCCATATCGGCGTCGCCAATTTCAATATCGCCATGCTCGACGAGGCGATCCGGCTGTGCCCGGAGCCGCTGGTGACTTTGCAGGCGGAATGTCACCCTTATCTCGACCAGACCAAGGTGATCGAAGCTTGCCGCCGGCGCGGCTTGGTGCTGACCGCCTATTGCCCGCTCGGCCGTGGCCGCCTGCGAGGCGATGCGGTGCTCGCCGACATCGCGCGGCGCACCGGTAAGACCTTCGCGCAAGTGGCGCTGCGCTGGCTGATGCAGCAGGGCGTCATCGCCGCCATTCCGCGCTCGTCGAACGCCGCGCGCATCGCGCAGAATATCGACGTGTTCGATTTCGAGCTTAGCGACGACGACATGCGCCGGATCGGCGCGCTCAAACGGGCCGACGGTCGCATCGCCAATCCGATCGGCCGCGCGCCACAGTGGGATGTGTGATGGCAAGTACACCGAAATACTTCATGTATTTCCCGGGAAATTACCGCTGGTCGGCGGCGTTTGTGAACATGCTGGGCACGGCGCCGTTCGGCGGTGTCGACATGAGCGAATTGCACCAGATCGGCCGTATGCTCGAAGGCAAAAGCGGGGACGATGACGAGGCCTGGTTCGCGGCTTGCGTCAGGGTTGCTGATATTGTACGCGGCCGCGCCGACAAATTCCGTGCCGAGAACTATCCGGTGGCGGCGGCGCCATTCTATCTGCGCGCCTGTCACTACTATCAGATGGGCGAGCGCTTCAGGACGCCAAAGGATCAGCGCGCGCTGGATGCTTATCGCACCGCGGTCGATTGCTTTCATCAGTTCGTCGCGCTGTCGGACATGAAGATCGAAATCGTCGATGTGCCGTTCGAGGGCAACAAGCTGCCGGGCTATTTCGTGCCGGCGCAGAATGCGAAAACTCCTCGAGCCCCGTGCGTGGTGTTCTTCGACGGTCTCGACATCACCAAGGAGATCCAATTTCTGCGCGGTGTGCCCGATCTGGTGAAGCGTGGCATTTCGGTGCTGGTGATGGACGGTCCCGGCACCGGCGAGGCGATCCGCTTCCGCGGCATGCCGCTGCGCCACGATTACGAAAAGGCCGGCAGCGCCTGCATCGACTATCTGGAGACGCGCGGCGACGTCGACATAAAGCGCATCGGCATTGTCGCGATCAGTCTCGGCGGTTATTACGCGCCGCGTTGTGCCGCGCTCGAGCCCCGCTTTGCCGCCTGCATCGCTTGGGGCGCCATCTGGGATTATTACGGCACCTGGAAGAAGCGCATCGATGCCGGTTTCAAGGCCTCGATGTCGGTGCCCGGCCATCACATCATGTGGATTCTCGGCGTCGACAGCCTCGACGCGGCGCTGAAAAAGCTCGAGCCCTTCCGGCTGGACGGTGTCGTGCAGCAGATGCGCTGCCCGTTTCTGGTGGTGCACGGCGAGGACGACGAGCAAATTCCGCTTAAAGATGCGCAAGCGCTCTTCAATGCGTCCGGCTCCGCCGACAAGACGCTGCGCGTGTTCACGGCGGAGGAGGGCGGCGCGCAGCACTGCCAGCGCGATTATCTGTCGCTCGGCACCGCCACCATGTGGAATTGGTTCGAGGACAAGCTGCTGCGGGCCTAGGCGCGGTGCTGATACGCCTCCAGCGCCCCACGCAAAAGTTCCCGCGACGGCTCCGAGCCGTCGACCGGACGGATAGTGCGCCGCTTGATCTTCCAGCCGGTGGCGGTGCGGGCGAGTTCCCAGCGGTTCGTCACCACCCGGTGGATATGATAGCCGCGCGAACTGCCATGATTGGGAACTTCGATCGGTTCGCCCGATTTATGGGGGCTGAGGATTTGCAGATACGAGGTGACGATGGCCCGGTCGCCGTCGAGCGCGATGTGCGGTAGCCCGGTAAAGTGGGCGAGGCCGCCGGCGATGGCCGCCTGGTGGCCGGGGCTTTTCAGGCTCGCGGCGATCGCCTTGTTGCCGGTCGCGCCCGACAGGTCCGGGCCGCGATCGAACACGCCATCCTCGGTATAAACGGCTTCGGCATAATAGTCGGCGCCGGTATCGGCGCTCGGCGGATGGCCGGCAATAAGATTATAGATTTCCTGCCGATCCTCGATGGCGCGAATGCGTTGTTCGAGGGTGCGGTTCTCTGCCACCATGGCGTTTCCCTTGAATTGTGACGCGGCCGGCTATGGCTCAGCCATGACGGTGCAGTATCATAGCCGTGAGTAATTTTCGCGCTGTACGTCCCGGCAAAATCTGGCATCGTTACCGCGGTGAGGAGGGGCTGTTCATGCGTTCTGGCGGCGAAGTTGATCGCCGTTCGTTTCTCGTCGGCGCCAGCGCCGCGGGCGGCGGCCTCGCGCTTGGGTTGGCGATCCCGCTCAGCCGTGCCGGCATGCGCGCCGCCGAAGACGCTAGCGAGATCAATTGCTGGGTGTCGGTCGCGCCCGACGACACGGTGACCATCCGTACCGCGCACGCCGAAATGGGCCAAGGCGCCATGACGGCGCTCGCCATGCTGGTCGCCGAGGAGCTCGAATGCGATTGGGCCAGGGTCGGCACCGCATTCGTCTCGCCCGGCGAAAATATTCGCCGCAACCGCGCCTGGGGCGACATGTCCACCGGCGCCAGCCGTTCGGTCGCGTCATCGCAGCTCTATTTGCGGCGCGCCGGCGCCACCGCGCGCGAAATGCTGATCGCCGCCGCGGCGCTGCGCTGGAACGTGCCGGCCTCGGAATGCAGCGCGCACGACAGCGTCATTACCCACACGGCGAGCGGCCGCAGCGTGACTTTCGGCGCCGTCGCCGACGGCGCAGCCAAGATCGAGCCGCCCGCCAATGTCGCGCTCAAGGATCCGCGCGATTGGAAGCTCGCCGGCACGCCGCGCCGGCGTCTCGACCTGCATGACAAGGTCACCGGGCAGCCGGTCTTTGCCATCGACGTGCGGCTGCCCGACATGCTGTACGCCGCGGTCATCCATTGTCCGGTGTTTGGCGGCGCGCTGCAGTCGGTCGACGAGACTTCGATCGCGGGGATGAAGGGCGTGCGCCGCATCGTGCGAATGCCCGATGCGGTGGCGGTAGTGGCCGAATCCTGGTGGCAGGCCAAGCGGGCGTCGGAAACGCTGCGCATCGCGTGGGACGACCACGGCAATCGCAACATGTCGAGCGCCACGATCGAGAAGGTGGTGCGCGCGGGACTTGATGCGCCGTCGGCCCAGGTCGCCCGCAGCAACGGCGACGCTGCCGCGGCCTTGGCCCGCGCGACACGTCGCATTGAAGCGGACTATGCCGTGCCGTTCCTGGCGCACGCGACCATGGAGCCGCAGACCTGCACCGCCCATGTCAGGCCGGACGGGGTCGAGGTCTGGGCGCCGTCCCAGGATGCGATGACGACGTTGATCACGGCCGCCGTCGCCGCCGGCGTCTCGAACGACAAGGTCACCGTTCACCCAATGATGCTCGGCGGCGGCTTCGGCCGCCGCAACGCCGTGCAGGAATTCGTCCGCGAGGCGGTGCTGATCGCCAAGGAAGTCGCGCAGCCGGTCAAGATGGTGTGGAGCCGCGAAGAGGACATCGCCCACGATCTGTACCGGCCGTGCGGCATGGCGCGTGTGGTCGGCGGTCTCGATGCCGACGGCATGCCGGTCGCGCTGACCATCCGTCTCACCGGACCGTCATTCGTGGCCTCCCTGGTGCCGGCGTTCGGTCCCGGGATCATCGACCGGAGCTTCGTCAGCGGGCTTAACGACGAAATGCCCTATAACCTGCCGAATTATCTGCTCGACGTGGTGCTGTGCTCGACCGCGGTGCCGCTCGGCGCCTGGCGCGGCATCAACTACACCCAGAACGCTTTCTACCGCGAAAGCTTCATCGACGAGATGGCCCACGCCGCGGGCGCCGATCCGTACCAGTTCCGCCGCCGCCTGTTGCGCGACAGCCCGAAAAACCTCGCCGTGCTCGACGCCGCGGCGCAGAAAGCGGATTGGGGTTCGCCGCCGCCGCCCGGCGTGTTCCGCGGCATCGCGGTCAATGCCGCCTGCGGCAGCTATTGCGCGCAGGTGGTCGAGCTGTCGCTCGACGGCGGCCGCATCCGCGTTCGTCGCGTCATTGCGGCGATCGACTGCGGTTATGTGGTCAATCCGCTGTCGATCGAAATGCAGATCCAAGGCGCCATCGTCTACGCGTTGACGGCGGCGCTCTACGGCGAGATCACCGTCAAGAACGGCGCCGCCGAGCAATCGAACTTCAACACTTACGAGATGCTGCGTCTCGCCGAGGCGCCGGAAGTGGTCAGCGTGATCGTGCCGAGCGGCGATTTCTGGGGCGGCGTCGGCGAGCCGCCGGTGCCGCCGCTGGCGCCGGCTTTGTGCAACGCGATCTTCGCCGCCACCGGCCAGCGCATCCGCTCGCTGCCGGTGAAGAACCACGATCTGCGCTCGATCTGAAGCGAGCGGCGGCAGCGTCTTGTTGCTAGGCTGCAGCTATCCGCAGTTGATACACGCAGGCCCAGAAAGCGGCCTTGATCGCTTGGACGGCATTCCGTTTGTGTTGATGGTGTTGTCAAGGATCGCAGGCCGCCGGAGGCGGCGACGCTTCGCGCCGTCCTTGACAACATCATCAACACAAACAACGAGCATCCAAGCGATCAAGGCCGCCATCTCGCTCGGTAGCAGCCTTTCCCAAAGGAGTGCGGCCGGCTACCTATGCAATAAAAGGGAGCCTCGGGAGAAAACCATGACCATCACAACAATGCCGATCGGATCCGGCGACGCGCCGCTCGATCTGGCGGACATGCAGCGGCGGATCAAGGCTATTTTCATCGGCTCGATCGGCAATCTGGTCGAGTGGTACGATTTTTACGCCTACGCCGCCTTCGCGCTTTATTTCGCCGCCGCGTTCTTTCCGAATTCCGATCCCGTCGTGCAGCAGCTCAACGCCGCGCTGTTATTCGCGGCGGGTTTTTTGGTGCGTCCGCTGGGCGGATGGCTGTTCGGTTATCTGGCCGATCATCGCGGCCGGCGCGGCGCCTTGATGCTTTCGGTCTCGCTGATGTGCTTCGGCTCACTGATGATCGCGGCGACGCCGACTTATGCGTCGATCGGCATTTATGCGCCGATCCTGCTCGCGGCCGCGCGCATCATCCAGGGCTTGAGTCTCGGCGGCGAATACGGCACCAGTGCAACGTATCTCACCGAAATGGCCGACCAGCGCCATCGCGGCTTCTATTCCAGTTTTCAATACGTCACCTTGATCGGCGGCCAGATCTGCGCGCTGCTTGTTCTTTTGGTCCTGCAGAAAGTCTTTCTGACCGGCGATGAAATCCGCGCCTGGGGCTGGCGCATCCCGTTCTTCATCGGCGCACTCTTGGCGCTGATCGCGCTTGTCATGCGGCGGACCCTGCAGGAGACCGACGCCTTCGAAGCGGCGAAACAGATTGTGAAGCGGACATCGTCGCTGCGCGCGCTGATGAAATATCCGCGCGAGGTTCTGCTCGTGGTCGGGCTGACCGCCGGCGGCACCGCGGCGTTCTATACCTACACCACCTATATGCAGAAGTTCCTCAAACTCTCGGTCGGCCTCACCGACGATCAGACCACGATGGTGACGTTGAGCGCGCTCGTCTTCGGCATGATCCTGCAGCCGATCTATGGCGCGATTTCGGACCGCATCGGCCGCAAATGGCTGCTCATCGGCTTCGGCGTCAGCGGCGTTCTGTTCACCATTCCGTTGCTGACGACGCTACATTCCGTCAAAGGCCCGTTCGCCGCGTTCCTCTTGATCGCGGCGGCGTGGATGATCGTGTCAGGCTACACCTCGATCAACGCGGTGGTGAAAGCCGAGCTGTTTCCCACCAATATCCGCGCCATCGGCGTCGGCCTGCCTTATGCGCTGACGGTTTCAATTTTCGGCGGCACCACCGACTCCGTGGCGCTGGGATTCAAGTCGATCGGCCACGAGACGTGGTTCTATTATTATCTCACCGGCATGATCGGCATTTCGCTCGTGGTCTATCTGTTCATGCGCGACACCAAGGCCGATTCGGCCATGCATCGTCACGAATGAACGGAGCTGGAGCGAAATCGCTTCAGGCAGCCGCGCTCTTGCACTTGATCGTCAGCGGCAGCCCGCCGTCCGGCCGCAATGTCACGCGCAACAGCGGCCAGACGTTTTTGTCCGGAGCGAGCTTGAAGTCGAAGTTCTTGACGATGGTGGCGAGGATCAATGTCGCCTCCTGCAGCGCAAAGGCCGAGCCGATGCAGGTGCGGATGCCGGCGCCGAATGGTAGATAGGTGTAGCGGTCGATCTCGTTCTTGGCCTTGCCGAGGAAGCGGCTCGGATCGAACATATCCGGCTCGCGCCAGTACATTTCGTGCCGGTGCAGCACATAGGGCGCGATCACCACCAACGTGCCACGCTTGACCTTCTGCCCGGCGAGTTCGTCGGGCGCCATGGCGACGCGGCTGATGGCAGCGATTGGCGGATAGAGCCGGATCGCTTCGTCGATCACCGCGCGCGTCTCGACCAGCCGCTCGGCCAGTCCCGCGACCGGCCCGGCCATTTCGCGCTGCGCTTCGGCTTCGACTCTCGTGCGCCATTCGTCGGACTGCGACAACAGGAACAGCGACCAGGTGATGGTGTTCGCCGTGGTTTCGTGGCCCGCGGCGATGAAGGTGAGGATGTTGGAGCGCACCTCGGCTTCGGTCATGCCCTCGCCGGTCTCCGGATCGAGCGCGCCGAGCAGGAGCGTCAGGATATCCTTGACGCTGTCGTCGAGCTTGCCGTCGAGACGGCGTCGGCGCGTGGCGATGATCTCGTCGATTGCGCTTTCAAAAAACCGCAACGTCGAGCGCACCCGCAAATGCGACAGCCGCGGTACCGACGGCGGCAGGCCGATCAGGTCGAGCGGATCGATCTTGCCAATGGTGTTGAAATAGACGCCCATCGCCTCGCGCAGCTCTTCCGCATCGCGGCCAAAACCGTCGGAAAAGATCGTTCGCTCGAGGACGTCCAGGGTGAGCCGCGATGCTTCGGCGGCGACGTCGATGGTGGTGCCGTCCTTGGCGCGCCAGCGCGCGGTGAGCGCGTCCGCGGCGTCCATCATCGCCGGCGCGAAGTCCAAGATGGTCTTGCGGGCGAAGACCGGCGCCAGAATGCGGCGCTGGGTGCGCCATTGCTCGTTCTCGGCGCTGAGCAGGCCGTCGCCAAGCCCGGCCGAGAGCACGCGGCGCTGGATCGAGTCTTTTTGATAATTACCGGCGTTGTCGAGCAGCACGCGCCGGATGGCGGCCGGCTCATGGACCAGAAGAACATGCTTGAACGGCAGGCCGCCGACCACGACCGGCTTTTCGAAATGTTCCCGCGTCCAGCATTCCAGCGGATTGCGCTTGAGGGTCGAAATCAACCGCAGCGCGCCCAGCGGTTTGGGCTGCGGGATCGGCGCGGGCGGACGATAGCGAGGCCCGGAGGCAGTCGGAGAATCTGCCGGCTGAACGCTATGCAGAGTGCCATGCATATCTTGCGCCCGCCCCTAGAGCGCTCAATGCCCGCGCACATCCCAGCCCCGGCGCGCAAGCACGAGAAGTCGTTGTCTATCAAACGAGAGTGCGAGCGGGGTCATATCTTGTCAAGACTAAGGCAGGCCCGCGGCGCGGCTCGCACAGCCGATTGCGGGCGTAAGTTGCCGCGCGGCTACACCGCGTAAAATTTCGTTTATGCCGAAGCGCTTGGCGGTGATGGCCTCAGCGCCGGCCGAACAATTTGTCGAGCAGCCAGAAGTCGAGGCCGCCGTTATTGCGTTGATTGCCGCGGTCGGCGCCGGCGCCGGCGCCGGTTTCGTCGCTGCCGCGCGGTGCTTGCGCCTGAACTGGCGCCGGCGGCGTGAACCAGCCGCCCTCGTTCAGTCCCGACAGCGCCGACGGCGCCAAGCCTTGATGAGCGGTCCTCATGAACCGGCTCCAGATTTCCACCGGCAAGCCGCCGCCGACCGCCTTCTTGGTCGGCGAATTGTCGTCGTTGCCGAGCCAGACGCCGGTGACGAGGCGCGAGGTGTAGCCGATGAACCAGGCGTCGCGGAAATCCTGGCTGGTGCCGGTCTTGCCGGCGGCGAGCCAGCCGGGCAGGTCGGCACGGCGCGCGGTGCCGTTGACCAAGGTCTCGCGCATCATCGTGTTCATCATGCCGACAGTGCGCGCGTCGACGATGCGGCCGAGCGCCTGGGTCGAGCGCGTATAAAGCGTCTTGCCGTCGTTTGAGCGGATTCGCTCGACGACATGCGGCGTGACGGCGAGGCCGCCGTTGGCAAAGGTCGCGTACGCCGATACCAGCTCGATCACGGAGACTTCCGAGGTACCGAGCGCGATCGAGGCGTTGGGCTCGAGCTTGGAATCGATGCCGAGCCGGTAGGCGGTGCGCACCACCGCGGCAGGGCCGACTTCCATGGTGAGCCGCACCGACACCGTATTGAGCGAATTGGCCAGCGCCTGGGTCAGCGTCACCGGCCCGAGATATTCGTGCTCGAAATTTTCCGGCCGCCAGCCCTGGACCGAGATCGGCTTGTCCTCGCGCACCGTGTCGGGGGTGAGCCCGCGCTCGAGCGCGGTGAGATAGACGAACGGCTTGAACGCGGAGCCGGGCTGGCGCCGCGCTGCGATGGCGCGGTTGAACTGGCTCTCGGCATAATTCCTGCCGCCGACCAGCGCGCGCACGACGCCTTCCGGCGTCATCGCCACCAGCGCGCCTTCGCCGATATTGAGCTTGTCGCCCTTCTGAGCGAGAACGTCATCGAGCGATTGCTCGGCTGCGCTTTGCAGCGTCGGATCGATCGAGGTCTCGACCACGATGTCTGCTTCGACATGGCCGATCAGGTCGTCGACCGCATCCATCACCCAGTCGGCGACGTAGTTGACCGAGCCGCCGCCCGACGGTTTTATCGCGCGCGCCGGCGTGATCAGCGCGCGCTTGGCGGCTTCGTCGCTGATCATTTTCAGGTCCGCCATCGCGGCGATCACCATGCCGGCGCGGCGCTCGGCGCCATCGGGATTGCGGCTCGGCGCCAGCCGCGACGGCGATTGCACCAGGCCCGCCAGCATCGCCGCTTCCGGAAGCGTCAATTTGCGCGCCGATTTGCCGAAATAGCGCTGCGCCGCTGCCTCGATGCCGTAGGCGCCGGAGCCGAAATAAACGCGGTTCAAATAAAGCTCGAGGATCTGCGCCTTGGAGAATTTGTGCTCGAGCCACAGCGCCAGCACCGCCTCCTGCAGCTTGCGCGTCACCGTGCGTTCCTGGGTCAGGAACAAATTCTTGGCGAGCTGCTGGGTGATGGTAGAGCCGCCCTGCGTGGCGCCGCGATGCAGCACGTCGCGCATGCCGGCGCGCAAAATGCCCCACGGATCGATGCCATGGTGCGAGTAGAAGCGGCGGTCCTCGATGGCGACGAACGCCTTCGGCACGTAATCCGGCAGTTCGCGCAACGGCACTTCGGCGCCGCCCATGTCGCCGCGGGTGGCGAGCGTAGCGCCGTTCAGGCCGAGGATGAGGACGGAGGGCGGGCGCTTGGGGATTTCCAGCGACTGGATCGGCGGCAGGTGGGCGCCGATCCACACCAGAAGGCCGATGGCGGCGATGACCGCCCACAAGGCCAGAACCGCGCCCCAATAGATCAGCCTGCCGAACCCGGAGCGCTGCTTGCCGGCGCGGATTTTCTTGCGCGGCTGCCGGGGCGGGGAATCGTCGCGCTGGCGGCGCGGCGCGGGTACTCCACCGCCGCGATCCTGCGGGCGCGGCCGGGCATCGGCGTCGACATCACGCTTCTTGCCGGCTTGTCGCGACGCCATGTCCCGTCCCCAGCGCGATGAACGCGCTGAAGCGACGGTAGTTTGCACGGTTTAAGGTGGGGTTACTCCGCGCAAACCCTCCCCCCTGTGGGGGAGGTAGGGTGGGGGTCGGGAGGTAAGTACGGGGCGTTGACGTCTGCGCAAACCCTCCCGACCCCCCACCCCTCCCCACAAGGGGGAGGGGAAAGCGTCACCCTGCCGCGGCTTCTTTCGCCGGCTTCGCCTCGGCGCTCGGCCCGGCGAACACCGCGATCAGCGGACGCTTGATGGCGAGCTGGCGGGTCGGCTCGGAGATTTGCGCGCCGAGGAGATCGGTGACGTAGAACACGTCGACCACGCGCTCGCCGAAGGTCGCGACATGCGCCGAGGCGATGTTCAAATTCAGCTTCGACAGCGACGCTGTCAGTTCGTAGAGCAGGCCGGGGCGGTCGAGGCCGGTGACTTCGACCACGGTGTAGCGGGCGGACCATTGGTTGTTGATGGTCACTTCGGGCTCGATGGCAAAGGCCTTGAGCCGGCCCTTCGGCGCCGCGCGCTTGGCCACCACATCGGGCAGCTTGAACTCGCCGCGCACCGCCTGCTCGATGGCGTTGCCGATGCGCGCGGCGCGGCGCGCCTCGTCCTCGTCACGGTCGAACTCGCGCGACACCGAGATGGTGTCGAGCGCGAGCCCATCGGTGGTCGTATAAATCTGGGCGTCGACGATATTGGCGCCGGCCAGCGCACAGGCGCCGGCGATGATCGACAGCAACCACGGATGATCGGGCGCGAACACCGTGAGCTCGGTGACGCCGCGCGAGGCGTCGAAGCCGACGCTGGTGGCGAGCTTCTTGCCGGCCTCCTCGGCGGCGCGCACGAAGTGGGCATGCGCCAGCTTGTGCGGCATGTCGACCTTGAGCCAATAGGCCGGATAGTGGCGCGCGATATAGGCGTCGCGTTTTTCCGCCGGCCAATCCTTGACCTCGGCGCGGAATTCCGACTGTGCGGCGGCGACGCGTTGCGCGCGGTTGACCTCCGAAAAGCCACCCGTCAGCACCGGCTCGGTCTCGTAATAGAGCGTGCGCAAAAGCTGCGCCTTCCAACCGTTCCAGACGCCCGGGCCGACGGCGCGGATGTCGGCGGTGGTCAGGATGGTGAGGAGTTTCAGTCGCTCCAGCGACTGCGCCACGGCGGCGAAATTCTCTATTGTTTTGCGGTCGGACAAATCGCGCGACTGCGCCACCGTCGACATCACCAGATGCACCTCGACCAGCCAGGCGACCAGCTCGGTATCGGCCGCCGTCATGCCCAATCGCGGGCACAGCCGGCGCGCGACGCGGGCGCCGCCGATCGAGTGATCCTCGACCCGCCCCTTGGCGATGTCGTGTAGGAACAGCGCGACATAGAGCACGGTGCGGTGCTCCGGCTGGATCGTGCGCATCAAATCGTTGGCCAGCGTGAATTCGCGGTTCTCGCCGCGCTCGATCTCGTTGAGCACGCCGATGCAGCGCAACAGATGCTCGTCCACCGTATAGTGGTGATACATGTTGAACTGCATCATCGCCACGATGCGGCCGAAGGCGCGGACGAATTCGCCGAGCACGCCGGCCTCGTTCATGCGCCGCAGCACGGTCTCGGCGTCGTTTTTCGAGGTGAGGATTTCGAGGAACAGGCGGTTGGCTTCCCTGTCCTCGCGTAATTCCTTGTCGATCAGCTTCAACGAATGGGTGGCCAGCCGCATGGCCTCGGGATGGATGGCGAGATTGTGCTTTTGCGCCAGGTAGAACAGGCGGATCAGGTTGACCGGGTCGCGGGCGAAGACCTTTGGCCCGGCAATATTGATGCGGTTGTTGTCGATGACGAAATCGTCGGTCTCGGTCAGCCGCTGCGGACTGCGCGCCGGGCGCAGCCGCGCGATGATGCGGCTCAAAACCGGCGCCGGCATCGCTTGGCGTTCCTCGAGACCCGCGCACAGGATGGCGGTGAGGTCGCCGACATGCTTGGCGGTGAGGAAGTAGTGCTTCATGAAGCGCTCGACGTCCTTTTGGCCGGGATGCTCAGTGTAGCCGAGCCGCACCGCGATATCGCGCTGGATGTCGAATGACAGCCGCTCCTCGGCGCGGCCGGCGAGGAAATGCATGTTGCAGCGGACCGACCACAGGAAATCTTCGCAGCGGCGGAACATCGTGTATTCGTCGCGGTCGAACACGCCGTGCTTGATCAGCTCTTCGGGTTCGCGCACGCGATAGACGTATTTGGCGATCCAGAACAGCGTGTGCAGGTCGCGCAGGCCGCCCTTGCCGTCCTTGACGTTGGGCTCGACCAGATAACGCGACTGGCCAGCGCGACGGTGGCGCTCTTCGCGCTCGGCGAGTTTTGCGGCGACGAATTCCGGCGCCGTGCCCTGCACGACTTCCTTGTCGAAGCGTGTTGTCAGTTCCTCGTAGAGCTTGGCATCGCCGAGCAGATGGCGCGATTCGAGCAGCGTCGTACGGATGGTCATGTCGGCCTTCGCCTGGCGGATGCATTCGCTGACCGAACGCGTCGCATGGCCGACTTTGAGCCCCATGTCCCACAGGCAATAGAGCAGCGCCTCGGCGACGGACTCGCTCCAGGCGGTCTGTTTGTACGGCAGCAGGAAAAGCAGATCGATATCGGAGCCCGGCGCCAACAAGCCGCGGCCATAGCCGCCGGTTGCGACCACCGCCATGTGCTCGGCTTCCGACGGCGCTTGCGTCGGATAGATCTCGCTGCCGATGAATTCGAACAGGATGCGGATGATCTCGTCCTGCAACTGGCACAGCCGCTCGGCGCAGCGGCGGCCGTGGCGATCCTTGAGCAACAATTGCTCGGCGCGCGAGCGCGCTTGCGTCAGCGCCGCTTTCAGCCGCAGCGCCACCGCGGTGCGCAATTCGCGCTCGCGGCCGCCATGGGTTTTGGCCAACGCTTTGAGATCGGCGACGACGCCAGCGCTGTCGATAAGCTCGACCTCGGTGCGCGGCGATCGTTGCGTGTCCAGCATCATCGTATCGGCATAGCGGAGGCGCGGTTCGCTGTCATCGCCCGCTCCGTGCCGTCCGCCATGGCAGCGGCGCAACGGAGAAGTGCATTAGATTTTTGTTCTAAAATATATGATGTTCTTGGTTTTTAATTCCAATTGACGCCTATCGTATGGTTTCCTAAAGAAGGAAATCCTACGGAGGACGTCATGCTTTCACGCCGTCAATTGCTTGCATCTGCCGCAGCCACGACTCTGATGCCGGCCGGCTTCGCACGCGCCGCCGGCAAGCCCGCGGAAATCCGCATCGATTGGGCGACCTATAACCCGGTCTCCATGGTGCTCAAGGACAAGGGCTTGCTGGAAAAGGAATTCGAGAAAGACGGCATCGGCATCCGCTGGGTGCAGTCGCTCGGTTCCAACAAGGCGCTGGAATTCCTCAATGCTGGCTCGATCGATTTCGGCTCGACCGCCGGCTCCGCGGCGCTGCTCGGGCGGATCAACGGCAATCCGGTCAAGTCGATCTATGTCTTCTCGCGCCCGGAATGGACCGCGCTGGTGACGCGCAAGGACACGCCGATCAACAAGATCGAGGATCTCAAAGGCAAGCGCGTCGCGGTGACCCGCGGCACCGATCCGCACATCTTCCTGGTGCGGGCGCTGCTCTCGGTCGGCATGAGCGAAAAAGACATCCAACCGGTGCTGCTGCAGCATCCCGACGGCAAGATCGCGCTCATTCGCGGCGACGTCGACGCCTGGGCCGGCCTCGATCCGATGATGGCGGCGGCGCAGGTCGAGGACGGCGCGCGGCTGTTCTATCGCAACAAGGCGGCCAACACCTGGGGCATCCTCAATTCGAGCGAGGAGTTTTTAAAAAACTATCCCGACCTGACCAAGCGCGTGCTGGCGATTTACGAACAGGCGCGCAAATATAGCCTGGCCAACTACGATGACGAAAAACGCGTCTTCATGGACGTGACCAAATTGCCCGGCGCGGTCGTCGACATCCAGCTCAAGGAGCGCACCGAGCTGACATTCAATCGCGTCGGTCCGAAACAACGCGACTCCATCCTGCAAGCCGGCCTCGCCCTGCAGCAGGCCGGCGTGATCCCGGCCAATGTCGACGTGAAGCAGATGCTCAACGATCTGGTGGACGACCGCTACGTCGGTGCTTAGTCGAGGGGGGCGGCCGGCCACCACATTGATTTTGCGGCGGGCAGCATGTCTCCTGTGACTATGACCATTGCCGCCCAAAGCACTGGGAGCGAAGGCACACCCAGCGAAGCCGCCCCGGCGGAGCGGACGAACGCGCGACGCTGGTCGCGTTTCACTCGTCCGGCGCTGGGTCTGGTGCTGCCGGTCGCACTCGCGGTGGCGTGGGAATTCATCGTGCGGATGGGTTGGGCCTCGGGCCGGCTGGCGCCGCCGCCATCGGTGATCTTTGCGACTTTCACCGATCTGGCGCGCACCGGTGAATTGCAGCGCCATACGCTGGTGACGCTGTGGCGGGTCGCCGCCGGTTTCGGTATCGGCGTGGCCGCCGCCACGGTGATCGGCGCCGCGGCCGGCTATTCGCCGCTGGTGCGCCGCCTGATCGATCCGAGCATCCAGGGTCTGCGCGCCATCCCGTCGATCGCCTGGGTGCCGCTGTTCATTCTCTGGCTCGGGATTTTCGAAGCGTCGAAAGTGACGCTGATCGCGGTCGGCGTGTTCTTTCCAGTCTATCTCGGCCTGATGGGCGCGATCCAATCGGTCGATCGCAAGCTGGTCGAAGTCGGCCGCGCGTTCCGGCTGACCGACGTGGAGATGGTGCGCCGTATCCTGCTGCCGGCGGTGCTGCCGGCCTATGTGCTCTCGCTGCGCTCAGGCCTCGGTCTCGGTTGGATGTTCGTCATCGCCGCCGAGCTGATGGGCGCTTCCGAAGGCCTCGGCTATTTGCTGATCGACGGCCAGCAGCTCGGCAAGCCGGCGGAGATCGTCGCCGCCATCGTCGCGTTTGCCATCGTCGGCAAGGCGACCGATTGGCTGATCGTTCTCGCCGCCGCGCCGTTCCTGCGCTGGGAAGACGTGGTGCGGTCGGATTAAATCCCATGCTCGCACTCGAACGCGTCGGCAAAACTTATCCCAACGGCGTGCATGCGCTCGGCGGCGTCACGCTCGATGTTGAGCTTGGCGAAATCGTCGCCGTGATCGGCGGCTCGGGCTCCGGCAAATCGACATTGTTGCGCGCCGTCGGCGGGCTCGATCCGCCGAGCGAAGGCGCCGTGGTGCTCGACGGCGAACGCATCACGGCGCCGCACGAAAAGATCGGCATCATTTTCCAGGAGCCGCGGCTTTTGCCCTGGCTGAAGGTCGCCGACAATGTCGGCTTCGGGCTCGGCGACCGGCCACGGGCGGAACGTGCCGCGCGCGTCGCCACCGCGCTCAAGCGAGTCGGGCTCACCGACAAAGCGACGATGTGGCCGCGCGAACTCTCCGGCGGCCAGGCGCAGCGTGTTGCGATTGCGAGGGCGCTGGTGCCGCGGCCGGAAGTGCTGCTGCTCGACGAGCCGTTCTCGGCGCTCGATGCATTTACCCGCACCGATTTGCAGGATCACCTGCTGGATCTTTGGGCCGACGCCAAGCCGACCTTGATCCTGGTGACCCACGACGTCGACGAATCCATCGTGCTCGCCGACAGGGTCGTGGTGCTGTGCCCGCGCCCCGGCCGCATCTTCGACGAGATCGATGTCGATCTGCCGCGGCCGCGCGACCGCCAATCCGCCGCCTTCGATTTCGTCAAGCGCCGCGTGCTCGTCGCGCTTGATCGCTCGTTGAACCGCGCCGCTGGCGCCGCGGAGGCCGAGCCGAAAGCGACCGCCGGCGCGGCGTTGTGGTGGTGATGCCTGTCATCGTCCGCGAAGGCGGACGATCCAGTAATCGCCAAGGCTGGGTGGACATAATGACCGTCAGTGGCTACTGGATTGCCCGCTTTCGCGGGCAATGACAGGAGTGACCCATGGACGCCGCCGGGCTGCGCGCGATGCAGGCGCCGATCAAGGACCGCTACAAGGCCGATCCCAAGGCCGGCTTGATCACGCTCAAGGCCAAAGGCGCCATCGACGACGCCAACATCGCCTGCAAGGTCGAGACCGGCCGGGCCCTTGCGGTCGCCGGCCTGCATCCGGCCACCGGCGGCTCGGGAATGGAATTGTGCTCGGGCGACATGCTGCTCGAAGCCCTGGTGGCCTGCGCCGGCGTGACGCTCAAAGCGGTCGCCACCGCGATCGATATTCCTCTCAAGTCCGGCACGGTGTCGGCCGAAGGCGATCTCGATTTCCGCGGCACGCTCGGCGTCGCCAAGGACGCCCCGGTCGGCTTCGCGCAGATTCGCCTCTCGTTTGACGTCGACACCGACGTTGAGCAGGACAAGCTCGATCAGCTTCTGAAACTCACCGAACGTTATTGCGTCGTCTATCAGACGCTGAAAAATGGACCTCCGGTCGAGGTAAGCCTGAAACGGAAAAGCTAGTCGCTTCTGCTCCGTTTGCCGGCCCCGGCCGCTCCTTGTTCAGGCAGCGGCGTATCTCACCTTGGTGCATCCATGTCTCCCGAACTGATATTTTTGTCCGAGTTGGCGCTCAAGATGGCACTGACGGCGTTCATCGTCGTCATCGTCTCGGTCACCGTCGAGCGCTCCGGCCCGTTCATCGGCGCGCTGATCGCGGCGCTGCCGACCGCCGCCGGCGCCGCCTACATCATCCTCGCCTTCGAGCATTCGCCGGATTTCATCGCGGCGAGCGCGGTCGGCAGCGCCGCGGCGGTCGCCACCGTCTCGATCTTCGCGCTCAGCTATACGGTGCTGGCGCAGCGCCATGGTCTCATTCTCAGCCTCGGCATTGCCATGGTGATCTGGTTCGTCGGCGCGGCAGCCTTGCGCTTTTTTGACTGGACGCCGCTGACCGCATGCCTGCTCAATGTCCTGGTGTTCGGCGCCACCGTGCCGCTGAGCTGGCGTTACCGGACCTCGGGCCCGCCGGCGAAATTCCTGCGCACCGCCTACGATATTCCGCTCCGCGCGATCACCGCTGCCATCGTGGTCGCCATCGTGACCACGGCGAGCCACAGCATCGGTTCATTCGTCTCCGGCGTGTTCGCGGTATTCCCGATCGTGATGGCGAGCTCGGTCGTCATCCTGCATCCCCGCATCGGCGGCAAGGCGACGGCCAGCATGTTCGCGCATTCGCAAATCGCGCTGGTCGGGCTGTGGCTCGGATTTTTGGCGCTGCATTATCTGGTGACGCCGGCCGGCGTGTGGCCGGCTTTGCTGCTGGCGCTCGGCGTCTGCGTCGGCTGGAGCTTCGCGCTATGGCTGATGCGGGCGCGCAAACGTCCCGCCTGAGCGTCAATCTTTTTTCACCTTGGCGAGCTGCGTCTTGAGCGCGTAAAGCGCTTCCAGCGCCTCGCGCGGCGACATTTCGTCGGGATGCAGCGCCGCGAGCGCCTTGACGAGTGCGTTAAGCGCCTCGTCGCGTTGCGGCGTCGCGGGCGCCGGCCGCGCCGCGGCGAACAGCGGCAGGTCATCGATCAGTTTGCGCGCCGGCGAGGTGCGATCCTCGGCTTCGATCTGGGCCAGTACCAGCTTGGCGCGCTCGATGACGCTCGCGGGAAGCCCGGCGAGCTTCGCCACCTGGATGCCGTAGGAGCGGTCGGCGGCGCCGGGCACGACTTCGTGCAGGAACACCACGTCGCCGTGCCATTCCTTCACCCGCATGGTGGCGTTGTGCAGCCGCTTGAGTTTCGCGGCCAGCGCCGTCATCTCGTGGAAATGCGTGGCGAACAGCGTGCGGCAGCGGTTGCTTTCGTGCAGGTGCTCGATGGTCGCCCAGGCGATCGACAATCCGTCGAACGTCGCCGTGCCGCGGCCGATTTCGTCGAGGATCACCAGCGCGCGCTCGCCGGCCTGGTTGAGGATCGCCGCGGTCTCGACCATCTCGACCATGAAGGTCGAGTGGCCGCGCGCCAGATCGTCGGCGGCGCCGACGCGGGAGAACAGTCGGTCGACGAC
>Ga0210385_10000084_pt1 | contig 106289 bp, 83 predicted proteins | sample IncBWH26OmetaG_FD_160107 | JGI IMG/M metagenome (GOLD analysis project Ga0210385, IMG submission 160107) | Forest soil microbial communities from Barre Woods Harvard Forest LTER site, Petersham, Massachusetts, United States - Inc-BW-H-26-O ...
TGCCGGTTGTCCTCCTGATCCTCGACGACGAGAATCCGCTTGCTCATGATCGCCCCGCTTGGTGTTCAACGCGCAATGGCACCGTGAACGAGAAGGTCGAACCGGCGCCGAGGCTGGATTCGACCCACAATGTGCCGCCGTGCATTTCGATGATGCGTTTTGCGATCGACAGGCCGAGCCCGGTGCCGCCCTTGGCCTTGGTCTGCGTGCTGTCGGCCTGCTGGAATTCGTCAAATATCTTCACCTGATCCGCCTCGGCAATGCCGGGGCCGGTGTCGCGCACCGAGATGGTGTAGGCGCCGTTCGACGCCGCCGCCTTGACGGCGACCTCGCCCGCGTCGGTGAATTTGATCGCATTGCCGACCAGATTAAGCAGCACCTGGGTCAGGCGGCGATCGTCACCGCGGGCCGGCGGCAGGTTCGCCGGCACATCGATCTTGAAGGCAAGCTTCTTGCCGCTCGCCAGCGGCTCGACCGCGCTGTAGACGCCGTGCACCACGTCCTTGATGGAATAATCCTGGATCGACAGCACCAGTTGCCCGGCCTCGATTTTCGACAAATCGAGCACGTCGTTGATCAGGCCGAGCAGATGCTTGCCGTTCGACTGCACGCGCTCCATGACCACGCGCATCTTTTCCGGCGCCTCGCCGTAAATGCCGTCGATAATGAGCTCGGTATAGCCGAGGATTGCATTGAGCGGCGTGCGCAGCTCATGACTCATATTGGCGAGGAACTGCGATTTGTGCTTGCTCGCTTCCTCGACCTGCCGGCTCTTGTCCTGGATTTCCTCGAACAGCCGCACGTTCTCGATGGCGATACCTGCCTGATCGGCGAAAGTGGTCGCGAGCTCGATCTGCTTTTCGGTGAACAGCCGCACGGTAAGCCGCATCAGCACGATGACGCCGATGGGATTGCCTTCGCGCAGCAGCGGGACACCGAGGATGGTTCGAAACCCTATCCTTTTCTGCATTTCCTGCAGCGTATAGTCCGGATCGGCAAGAACGTCCGCAACTTGGACCGGCCTACGCTCGAGCACCGTGCGCCCGAGCACAGTCCCTCGTCCCGCCGCGAATGGAACGTTGTCTAAAACGAGTTCGTGTTGATCGGTCGGGCCGCCGAAAGTTGCGATGGCCTGATAATTGGCGCCGTGCTGGCGATGGATCGAAGAGAGGTCGGCTTCGCATAGACGCACGGCCGATTCCGCAAGCGTATCGAGTACGGTCTGCAGGTCGAACGTCGAGCGGCTGATGATCTTGAGCACGTCCGACGTCGCGGTCTGCTGCTGCAGCGATTCGCTCAATTCATGGGTGCGCTGCTGCTCGGCTTCGAACAACCGCACGTTTTCGATGGCGATCGCCGCCTGATCGGCGAAGGTTTCGACCAGCGCGATTTGCTTGTCAGTAAACGGCCTGACTACGATGTGGTAAACTAGGATGACGCCCAGCAATTCATCGCCTTTGAGGATCGGCACCGCGAGAACCGTGCGGAAGGGATCGACACTCTTTGCCGCATATGTGTGCTCCGGGTCGGCCAAGACGTCAGCTACTTGGACCGATCGGCGCTCAAGCGCGGCCCGAGCGGCGACGCTGTGCCGGCCGGGCGGAATTGGATTTTGCTCAAGCCATTCGATGAGTTTCTGCGGCGCATTGTATCCCGTCACCACCCGCAGCACCTCGCCGTCGAAACGGAATATGTTCGCCCGGTCGGCGCCGCACAAGCGGGCCGAGCTCTCTGCAACCGTTTCAAATACCGCCCTAAGATCGAACGCCGAGCGGCTGATGACATCGAGCACGTTGGCGGTGGCGGTCTGCTGCTCCAACGACGCGCTTAATTCCTCGGTGCGTTTCTGCTCGGCTTCGAACAAACGCACGTTCTCGATGGCGATGACAGCCTGGTCGGCGAAAGTCGTGACCAAATCGATCTGCTGCTGGCTGAATGGGCTCACCTTGTCACGGGTGAGCGCAAAGACACCGATCGTCGTCCCCTCACGCAGCAGCGGCACACCGAGGATGGTACGGAACCCAAATGCCCGCTGATAGCCAGCCGCGCTGTATTCGGGATCGGCCAGCACGTCGGGGATATGAACTGCCCTGCCCTCCAACGCCACGCGCCCAACGGCGCTGCCGCGGCCCGCTCGCTGCGGGTTGTCGAGCGCGTACTGCTCGGCCTCGCGGGAAAATCCAAAGTTCGCACCCAGCCGATACAAATCCCCGTCGCGCTGAAAGATGACGCCCTTTTCGGCCGCGCAAACCCTGGCAGCCGACTCGGTCAGCGTGTCGAGCACCGTCTGCAGATCGAATGTCGAGCGGCTGATGACCTTGAGCACGTCCGCGGTCGCCGTCTGCTGCTCCAGCGACTGCCGCAATTCGTTGAGCAGCCGCGTGTTCTCGATGGCGATAACGGCTTGGCTGGCAAAATTCTTGACCAGGTCGATCTGCTTGTCGGCGAACGGATGGACCACCTTGCGGTATATGCTGATGGCGCCGATGAAATCGCCCTCCTTGAGCATCGGCACCAGGAGCACCGTGCGCGCGGCCGCAGCTTCGACAAGACTGAGGAGTGCGGGATCGCGATTACCTCGCGCCACCTCCTCGGCCACGTCGACAATGTGCAGCACCTGCTTCGCCATGGCGACGCGTGCGAGCGGCGATTGCGCGTGGGGTCGCAGGACCGGTTGGCGGCGGCGCTCCTCGATGAAATCCGGCGGTGCGCCGTGCATCGCGCCAGCCCGGAATCCGCCGTCTTCGGCAAGCCAGAGAAATCCGAACTCAGCTTCGCAGATGCGCGTTGCGTTGGCCAGCATGGCCGCAAAGACCGGCTCAAGCTCGCCCGGCGAAGAGCTGATAACGCCTAGTACATCCGCCGTGGCGGTCTGCTGCTCCAGTGCATCGCTCAATTCCTGGGTACGCTTCTGCTCGGCCTCGAACAGCCGCACGTTCTCGATGGCGATGACCGCCTGGTCGGCAAACGTCGTGACCAACACGATTTGATTTTCGGTGAACGGCTCCACTGTATCGCGAGTCAGCACCAGAACGCCCACCGGCACGCCTTGCCGCAGCATCGGAACGCCAAGAATCGTGCGCGTGTCGCTAAGCTGTGACGCAAGGATCGAGGTGAAGTCGGGATCGGATCGAACATCCACCACCTGGACGGTCGTACCCTCAAGCACCACACGACCCACAATATTGCCCCGATCGATGGCCAACGGGTGCTGATCCAGATAGGCCTTGAACTCGTCCGCAAATCCATAGCTTGCAGCGCGGTGATAGACCCCTTCCTTGGGCAGGGTGATCGAGGCGCGGTGCGCGCGGCAGAGCCGCGCCGCAGATTCGACCAGCGTGCCGAGCACGGTTTGTAGATCGAAGGTCGAGCGGCTGATGACCTTGAGCACGTCGGCGGTGGCGGTCTGCTGCTGCAGGGATTGGCGGAGCTCGCTGAGCAGCCGCGTGTTCTCGATGGCAATCACCGCTTGAGCGGCAAAGTTCTGCACCAGCTCGATCTGCTTGTCGGTGAACGGTCGCACCTCTTGGCGATAAACGCTGAATTCGCCGATCAGCTCTTTCTCTTTGAGCATCGGAACCACGAGGAGAGTCCGTACGCCTGCCATTTCGACAAACCGAACGGCCGAAGGATCGCCCGCCTTGTAAACCTGCTCCTCGGCCATGTCGGCAACGTGGAGCAAGCGCTTGGTCGCAGCCACGCGCGCCGGCGGCGCCAGCGGACTCGGATGCATCACCGGCTCGCGCCGCCGGGCCTCCGCATAGGCGGGCGGCGCATTGTGCATTGCCACCATGCGGAAGCCGCCATCTTCGCAAAGTTGCAGCACGCCGAATTTGGCTTCGCAGATGCGGGTGGCATTTTCCAGCATGGCATTGAAGACCGGCTCCAGCTCGCCGGGCGACGAGCTGATGACGCGCAGCACGTCGGCTGTGGCCGTCTGCTGCTCCAGCGATTGCCGCAATTCGTTGAGCAGCCGCGTGTTCTCGACGGCGATAACGGCCTGACTCGCGAAGTTCTTGACCAGCGCGATCTGCTTGTCGGTAAACGGCCGAACTTCCTGCCGGTAGATGACGATAGCGCCGATCAACAGATCATCCTTGAGCATTGGAACGTAAACTGTGGATCGCGCCCCGCCGAGTGTTGCTGCCATGCCAGGTAGAGGATCGGCGGCCTCGTCGGCAGTGTGTCTCACTTGCTTTGTCCGCGTAATCTGATCCAGGTTGCCGGCCGGCGGCGCTTGAAACGGCCCACGCTGCCTTTGAAATTCGGCAAGTTGCGGCGGCGTACCGAATTGCGCTGCCAAGTGGTACGCATGGCCGTCGAAGCGGAACAGCGTGCCGAACTTGGCCTCGCAAATGCGGGTTGCATTCGTCAGCACGGCTTGGAAGACCGGCCCCAGTTCGCCCGGCGAGCTTGAGATGACACCTAAGACCTCGGAGGTTGCCGTTTGCTGCTGCAGAGCCTCGCGCAATTCGTTGAGCAGTCGCGTGTTCTCGATGGCAATGACGGCCTGGGCGGCGAAGTTTTGCAGCAATTCGATCTGCTTGTCGGTGAACGGCCGCACCTCCTGACGGTAGATGCCGAACACGCCGACAAGCTCGCCATCCTTGAGCATCGGAATATCGATCAGCGTGCGGGCGCCGCCACGCTCCGCGATGATGACCGTCGCCGGCTCGCCGGAGAGATAGGATTCGTCCAGCCGCAGATCGGGAATTTGCAGGGTCTCTTTGCTGGCCGCGACGCGCGCCAGCGGATTGCTCGGCGCCGGGGAAAACAGCGCCTCACGGCGGCGCGCTTCGGCGAATTCCGGCGGCGCATTGTGCAGCGCCACCGCGCGAAACGGTCCGCCTTCGTACAGCGTCATGATGCCGAATTTCGCGTCGCAGATGCGCGTGGCGTTTTCCAGCATGGCCGCGAAGACCGGTTCCAGTTCGCCGGGGGACGAACTGATGACGCGCAGCACATCCGCGGTCGCCGTCTGCTGCTCCAGCGATTGCCGCAATTCGTTGAGCAGCCGCGTGTTCTCGATGGCGATCACGGCCTGGGCGGCAAAATTACGCACCAGTGCGATCTGCTTGTCGGTAAACGGCTGCACCTCCTGGCGGTAGATGTGGATAGCGCCGATCAACACATCGTCCTTGAGCATTGGCACGGCGAGCAGTGTGCGGATGCCGGCCAGTTCCACGCCGGTGACAGAGAACGGATCACGCCGCAGATATGTTGGCTCCGCCCTCAGGTCGGCGACATGGACCACGTCCTTTGACGACACGAGGCGGCCTGGGGCGCTGTCCGCCGGCGGACGGAATGGCCGAGCCGTCCTGGCATTGGAATAAGCCGCCGGCGCGTTGTGCATCGCGACCGTGTGGAACGTGCCGTCCTCGATAAGGAACATATTGCCGAAGTTGGCCTCGCAAATGCGGGTCGCGTTCTCCAACATGGCCGCGAACACCGGCTCCAGCTCGCCAGGCGACGAACTGATGACGCGCAGCACGTCCGCGGTCGCCGTCTGCTGCTCCAGCGATTGCCGCAATTCGTTGAGCAGCCGCGTGTTCTCAATGGCGATGACGGCTTGAGCGGCGAAACTTTTCACCAGTTCGATCTGCTTGTCGCTGAACGGCCGGACTTCCTGGCGATACACGGTGAACGAGCCGATCAGTTCATTCTCCCTCAGCATTGGAACTGCAAGGACCGTCCGCGCGCCGCCGAGTTCGACCGCAGAAACAGCCGCTTCATCGCTGCGATTGAGATAGCCAGGCATTGCCGCGGAATCGATCGTATGAATCGGGGTCTTACCCGTCACCATGCGATCGATAAGTTGAACATCATGACCGGGGCGAATCGGAGAACGTCGGCGTGCCTCGGTAAAGGCGGGCGGCGTATTATGCCCGGCAACGAGGTGCAGCGCGCCGTCTTGCCAGCGGTAGATATTGCCGAACGTGGCATCGCAAATCCGCACCGCATTCTCCAGCATGGTCGCAAACACCGGCTCGAGATCTCCGGGCGAGCTGGAAATAACGCTCAACACCTCCGACGTCGCCGTCTGCTGTTCCAGCGATTCGGTGAGGTCGGTCGTACGCTGGCGCAATTCGTTGAGCAGCCGCGTGTTCTCGACGGCGATGACGGCCTGGGCGGCGAAGTTCTTCACCAACTCGATTTGTTTGTCGGTGAACGGGCGAACCTCCTGTCGATAGATGGTGATTGCACCGATCAATTGGTTGTCCTTCAGCATCGGGACGGCGACTATGGTCCGAATACCTCCAAGTTCTGCCGCGGCGACGAAAATTGGACTGCGCTCTGCAAAAAGTCGATGCGCCGTAATGTCGGCAATTTGCGCGACCTGCCCAGTTCTAGCGACACGACCAAGCGCTGAGTCAGCGTCTGGCCGTAACGGTCCGCGCCTCATCTGCGCGGAATATGCCGGTATCGAGCAAAGCGAGGCGACGGTATGGTAGGCATCGCCATCGTATCGGAGCATAAAGCCGAACTTGGCTTGGCAAATTCTGACGGCATTCTCCAGCATGGCCTGAAATACGGGTTCCAGCGCGCCGGGCGACGAACTGATGACGCTCAACACCTCCGAGGTCGCAGTCTGCTGCTCTAATGACTCGGTGAGATCGGTCGTGCGCTGACGCAAATCGTTGAGCAGCCGCGCATTCTCGATGGCGATGACGGCCTGGGCGGCGAAAATCGTCAGCAGGTCGACCTGTGCTTTGCTGAAAGGACGAACCTGTTGCCGATAGACCGTGATCAGTCCAATCAACTCCTTGCCCTTGAGCATCGGCACCGTGACCAGGCTGCGCACGCGGGTGAGTTTTACGAAGCGGCGTTCCTGCGGATTTTTGTAAGCGGCGGATTCCGCCGCCATGTCGGCAACTTGGATGGTACGCTTTGTCCTTGCCACGCGCGCCAGCACCGTCGTGCCGCTGATGGGCGCCAGCGGTTGGCGGCTTCTGAACTCGACGAATGCGGGCGGTGCGTTGTGCATCGCCACCGCGCGGCAAAAATCGCCTTCGGCAAGATATAGCGTACCGAAATTGGCCTGACAGAGGTGGGTGGCGCTTTCCAGGATGACCGCGAAAACCCGCTGCAGATCGCCCGGCGCCGCGCTGATCAGGCGCAGCACCTCCGACGTCGCGGCCTGCTGCTGCAACGCCTCGTTCAGTTCCTGCCGATTGCGATCGAGCCGCTCTTGCAGGCCGGTAGCGGCAGTGCGTGGCTGAGATTTGGGCTTAGCGACGGCACGCCGTTTGCGGCCGCCCGCCTTCGGGCGCCGCAAATCCGCTGCCTTGCCACCAGCCTTGCCGCGCCGCTTCATTAGACCCACCACGGCTTCAACCCGCGCCGATCATACGCAACGGGGCGTCGCGCCGCCACGTCGATACCGACGCTGCAGCATCGATCTTATGGCGATTTATCGCGCGTTTTGCCGCGTTCGCAGTGACAGCCGTCACAACGGCTGGTGGTGACGGCGCTCCGCAGCATCTGTCGGCAAGCCGGAAACCGGCTGTCGGAGGCAATCGATTTGCGCGATAATGCCATTTCGCCTGTCGGCGATGAGAAAAGCAATAAAGGCCGTTCGCGCACCGCGAGTGCCCGAACGTCAAGCCCAGGGAGAAGCCCTATGGTCGCCTTGACCGTCAACGGACAGCGGCACGAGGTCGATGCCGCGCCCGACACGCCGCTGCTGTGGGTGTTGCGCGAGCATCTCAAACTCACCGGCACCAAATTCGGCTGCGGCATCGCCGCCTGCGGCGCCTGTACGGTGCATATCGACGGCGAGGCGGTGCGCTCGTGCTCGATGCCGCTGTCGCTGGTGGCGGGGAAATCCGTGACCACCATCGAAGGCTTATCGGCCGACGGCAGCCACCCGCTGCAAAAGGCCTGGATCGCCGAGCAGGTGCCGCAATGCGGCTACTGCCAATCGGGCCAGATCATGCAGGCGGCGACGCTGCTCGCGGCCAACAATAACCCGTCGCGCGACGACATCGTCGAGCACATGGACGGCAACATCTGCCGCTGCGGCACGTATCTGAAAATCATCAGCGCCATCGAGCGCGCGGCGCGGGAGGGCTGAGCCATGAATCAGCACAGCAAGATCGTGAACCGCCGCAATTTCCTCAAAACCACGGCCGGGCTGAGCTTGGCGCTGACGATCGCGCCCGATGCGTTCTCTCTCATCGACGACGCCTTCGCCGACGCGCCGGCTGAGTACGCGCCGAATGTCTGGTTGACGATCGCAACCGACGGCACGATCACGATGGTCGCGCCGGCGGCCGAGATGGGCCAAGGCTCCTTCACCAGCCTGCCGGTCATCATCGCCGAAGAGCTCGATGCCGACTGGAGCAAGGTCAGGCCGGTTTTCCCGACGGAATGGGACGACAAAAAATTCGGCAATCCGGGATACAATTACACCTTTCAGACGTCGGCCAGCGCCTCCGTGACCGGTTACTTCACGTCGTTGCGCCTGGCCGGCGCACAAGCGCGCCGCGTCTTGCTCGATGCGGTCGCGGCGAAATGGGCGGTGCCGGCCGGCGAGCTTGCGACCGAACCGAGCATCGTCGTGCACAAGGCGTCGGGGCGGCGCATCGGCTATGGCGAGATCGCCGCGTTTGCGACGGCACCCGCCGAATTGCCGAAGATCGCCGAAAGCGATCTCAAGCCGACGGCGAGCTTCCGCCTGATCGGCAAGGACATCGCGCGCGTCGACGTGCCGCTGAAAGTCAAGGGCGCAGCCACATACGGCATGGATGTGCAGGTGCCGGGCATGGTCTATGCCGCGGTGCTGCAATCGCCTTATGCCGGCGGCGCGCCGCTCGATGTCGACGACAGCCGCGCGCGCAAAGTGCCGGGCGTCACCGACATCGTAAAACTGCCCGAAGGCGTCGGCGTCATCGGCGCCACGGTCGAAGGAACCCAAGCTGCCAAGAACCTGCTCAAGGTGACCTGGGGCGACGCGCCGGGCGCGCAGCTCGACAGCGAGCAAGCACTCGAGGATTTTGCGGCCATCGGCCGCGACAAGACTCGCGACGGCGTGCCTTACGAGAACACTGGCGACGCCAAGGCGGCACTCGCGAACGCCAAGCGCATATTCCGCGGCGAATATCGCACGCGCTACGTCTACCACGCGCAGATGGAGCCGATGAACGCGGCCGCTGCCGTGGCTGCCGACGGCAAATCGGCCGAGCTTTGGGTCGGCACCCAGGCGGCGACCAGCCTGCTCAACGGCGTCGCCCGCATCCTGCAGACCGAGCGCTCCAAGATCGTGCTGCATCAGCAATTCCTCGGCGGCGGCTTCGGCCGGCGCGGCAATCACGAGGCCATGTTCGACGCGGTCCGCCTGTCGAAAGCGGTCGGCAAGCCGGTCAAGCTGATCTGGACACGGGAAGACGACATCACCTTCGGCAAATTCCGCCCAGCGACCGCGCATCACATCGAGGCCGGCTTCGACGACAACGGCAAGCTCGTCGCCTGGCATCATCGTGTCGTTGCCGAATCCGTCCTGGCCTACGTCTCCGGCGATCCGAAACCGCGCCAGGACCGCATCGTGATGAAAGGCTCGCCGGTCCCGCAATATCCGGTCGCCAACAAGCTCGCCGAGCACGTCATCGAAAACCGCGGCGCGCGGCTGTCGCCGTGGCGCGGCGTCGGCAACGGCCACAACGCCTTCGCCATCGAAAGCTTCATTGACGATATCGCCAAGGATTTCGGCAAGGATCCGGTGGCATTCCGCCTGGAGCTCACCGAGGGCGTGCCGCGCATGCAGCATCTGCTTCGCACCGTCGCGGAAATGTCGGACTGGTCGCGCAAGCGCGACGGCACCGCGCTCGGCGTCGGCACCATGGTCAAGGACGACACGCTGGCTGCCGGCGTCGCCGAGGTCTCGCTCGATCGCAAGACCGGCAAGATCAAGGTGCTCAACTTCTGGGCCGCGCTCGATGCCGGCATCGCCGTGCAGCCGCGCAATCTCGCTGCGCAGACCGAGGGCAGCGTCGTCTATGCGCTGGGCTCGGTGTTGCGGGAGAAAATCACCATCAAGGACGGCCGGGTGCTGCAATCGAACTACAGCGACTACGAGGTCGCGCGCATGTCCGACGTGCCGCACATCGAGATCAAGGTGGTCTCGACCGACAACCATCCGACCGGCGGAGGCGAGGAGGGCGTACCGCTGGTGGCCTGTGCGGTCGGCAACGCCATCGCCACGCTCACCGGCGCGCGGCTGCGCGAGCTGCCGTTCTCGCCCGATCGGGTGCGCGGCGCGTTGGGGGCGTAGGGCAGGTTACCGTTACGCCGGAAGATCGCGGTGAGAAATCTCGACGACGCGGGCGCGCGCGGCGAGCTCGTCGACCAGGGCGTCGGCCTTGGCCTTGTTCGCTGCATCGAGATTGGCGTCCCATTCGTCGAGCAGATAGACCTGCGCGTCGGTCGCATTGACGATCTCTTCAAGCGATTTGAGCTGCAGCTCACCGGACGAGTATCCGAGCTTCTTATGCATCGAATCGGCGACGACGACCACATCGTCGTCGTCCTCTTCATCGCCCTCGACGTCGACCGGGACCACGCCGCCGGTGAACTGAAACGCCAGCCGGTCGGTGGTCGGCCAGTAATAGGCGCGCTTCTTCATCTCGGTCTTGAGACTCGCCAGCAGCGAAGATTTGCCGGAGCCGTTGCCGCCGCGCACATTGACGCGGCCGGTCGGGTGCGCGAGCGCGATCTGCAATGCGTCGCCGAGCGACGACACCACATGGGCCTCGTCGCCTTCCCGCAACACCAGCCGGTCGAACTTGATTCGCTTATCGAAATCCGGGTCCGGCTCGGGCAGCATGTTGGCGGCGACGCCGCCGAACCGCGTCCAGATGGCGATGAAATCGTTCCAACCCGAGGCGAGCAGATGCAGCTCGTAAGTCATCTCGATCTGCCGCGGCAGCGTCGTGGCGAGCCCGACCAGGAGCACGGTGTGGCCGACATTCTGCACGGCAACGATGGTGACGGTTGTGAACACGATGGCGAGGCTGACGATGCCGCTCATCGCGCTCATGCCTTCGCGCGCCACGATGGCGCGGACCTGCGCCGTCAACCCTTCGCGCAGTCTGGTCTTGAATCCTGCGAGCCAAAGGCGAAGATTGTAGCTGTTGCCGCTGAACACGTTGTCCCACGCGGTATAGCCCTGCGCGGTGATGCGGTTATTTTTGCGCTGGTTTTCCAGATAGGTGTGCGCGATCGGCTTCTGCAGCACCCATTGCATCAGCAACAGCACGCCGAAGGCGCCGACATAGGCGAATGGCAGGCTGATGTCGATTTCCGCGCCCAGCACGATGGAATTGAAAACCAGGCCGAGAAACAGCTTCAGCGCGAATTCGAGCTCGTACATGACGTTGAAGAAACACTGGAACGTCTCACCGGTGAGAAACGGCTCGACCTGCTCGCGCGCCGGCTTGTCGCCGAACAGCTTGACCTTGCCGCGGTTTTCGCGCGCGAAGCGCAGCATGAATTTGCCGAAGCCGCGATAGCCGGCCCGTTCGGCAAACACCCAGCTGATGACGCCGACGACGTAAGACGAGGATTGCGCGGTGAGGATCCAGATCAGATCGCTGACCAGGAAATGGCCGGTAGCGACCTTCTGTCCGGCATTGATGACGAACCACGTCGTCGCCGCAGCCAGCATGGCCTCGACCACCATGAGGACGATCATCACGAACAGAGACGGGCTGAGCAAAAAGCTCGCCAGCTCGAGGCGTGAAATCTTTTTTCCTGCCATGGCGTTCCCGGAAAGAGGATGGAGAGCGTAGCGGCTTTGAGTCGGTCGGTCAGTCTAACGGCATCGGGATGGGAAATTAAGCGCGGGTACAGCGCGCGTTAGCGCAAATTCACGCGCCTCATCAAGGGCTTTCTGGCATCGACCGGGGGTTGCCGGCAATCCTATACCCGTTCGTTTGTGCCGGCGCGGACCGCCGCCTCACGCTTTCACCGCATGGAGCCGCGCCAGCTCGGCTTCCATCTTGCTGATATTCTCGAACAGCCGTGCCGTCGCCAGGTGCAGGAAATAGAAGCCGAAGGTCGGGTTCTGGTAGTAGAGTTGCTCGACCTGCTTATAAGTGATCGACAGCGCTTCGCCCTCCTCTATGCATTCGAGCGTCGCGGTACGCCGGTTGTCGGGCGCCAGCATCCCCAACTCGCCGACGACCTGGCCGGGCTTGAGCTCGATGCCGAGCTCAAGCAGACGGTAGCGCCCCGTCACCGTCAAAAACATCTCGTTCGCCAGTTCGCTCTTGGCGAATAGGATGTCGCCCTTCTTGAAGTGACGCCCGGTCATGAAGGGCTTGAGCCAATCCATCGAGGTGTTGCCGCGAACCGACTCGCGTACGTTCCTTATGAGGGCGATCATCTGGTAAAGACGGTAGCCGTTGACCGGCAACGTTATGGCTTGCAGGGCCAGCAGGACATAGGTGTGTGTCACCGCGTAGGAAAAGATCAGAAAGCAATTGGCGACGATGGAAAGGATGCGCAGCGGCACCATCGTCTTCGACGAGGCCGTCGCTACGATGAAGAGCGCAGCACAGGCGTTGAAAAGCTCATTCCAATGCATGAATTGCATAGTCACCCTCCAACACCCGCCTGCGCCGCAATGGCGACGCCGCGGCGGGAAAACCTCGATCGCGAGCAACCCGCCGTTAATCCAGAACCAATTGCCTCACTGGCAAGGACCCTGCGCCCCGGCCATGCGACAAATTCGACTGGCCGTTCGGATGGCCACGGCGTAATTTATCGGCCTGTGTGGGTTAAGAACCACACCCCTCCTGGCCACTGAAGGGGCCCGCGTGAAGCTGCCGATCGCGCTTACGAATCTCGCGCATTATACCGCGCCGCTTCGCCGTTTCGGGGCATCGTCGCTTGGCCGCCTGTTCGTGCTGGCCATCGGGATGGCCGCCATGACGGCGTTCACGATATCGGATTTGCAGAAATCGGCCAGCATATGGCTGAGCGCCTGCCTGTGGTGCTGTCTCGCCTACTTTGCGGTCGAGGGCTACGTCCGCGCCCAGCCTGCATTTCAAGCCGGCAAAACCAGGAGCTATCTGCTCTCGGCGTCGGGAATTGTGGACCTGATCGCGATTTTTCCGGTCCCGATTGCGCTCGCCTGCGGCGTCGCGCAGCCGACGGCATGGCTGTTGGCGTCATTATGGGTGCTCAAGCTGGCGCAGAATTCGCCAGGCTTCGCCCAGCTTGCGCGCGTGTTCGTGCTCGAGGCGAGACCGCTCGCCAGCGTCTTGGCGCTGTTCCTGATCGTGCTGTTCCTCTCTTCCGCCGCCATGCATGTGCTGGAGCGCGACGAGCAGCCCGCGGCGTTCGGCACGTTGCCGCAGGCGTTGTGGTGGGCGGTGGTGACGCTGACTACCACCGGATACGGCGACGAGGTGCCACGTACCCACTTGGGCCATCTGCTCGGCGCCTTTGTCATGATCTGCGGCATCGCCACTTTCGGATTGTGGACCGGTATTCTGGCCACCGGTTTCGCCGCCGAAAGCCGCCGACGCAATTTCATCCAGACCTGGGATCTCGTCAGTAAGGTGCCGTTCTTCCAGACGCTCGACCCGTCGGCGATCGCGGAAATCACCCATATGCTGCGACGGCTCGAAGTGCCGGCCAGAACCGCGGTGATCCGCCGCGGCCGGGTCGGCGATTGCATGTATTTCATCGCCGACGGCGAAGTCCAAGTCGACGTCAAGCCGACACCGGTTCGGCTGGCGACAGGTTCGTTCTTCGGCGAGCTTGCATTGCTCGGCGATTCGACCCGCAGCGCCAATGTGGTGACGACGCTGCCGTCGACGCTCTTGATCCTCGATCTGGCCGATTTCCGCACCTTGACGGCGCATCATCCCGAATTGGCGCGCGCCATCGATGCCGAGGGCAAGCGGCGCATGAGCGAGAACCAGCGGCTGCGCGAGTTGCAGGTGCAAAGCGGCGCGTCGCCGTCCAGCTGAATAGCTTCAGTCGTAGAGCGGATCGGCGATCAGACTTGACGCTTCGCCGGGATGACCGATCAAGGCGGGAGCACCGAGCAGCACCGTTTGACCGTCAACGGCAAGCGCCGCCTGCACCGAAACCAGCGCGCCCGGCAGCGGCAGGGGCCCTTCACCGAGGCGCGATCCGATCAGCGGGTCGAGCGGCTGCGCCATCCGGCAGCCTTCGACCAGCCAGGAGCGAAAGCCGGCAAATCCGCGATCGCTGGGCAATGAGGCAACGGCCTGCGCGAACTGTGCGGCCGCCTCCTGCGCGATCGCGCCTTCGCACATCGAGCGGACGAGACGGACCCACGTTCCCTTGTAGGCGACCGTCGCGCGCAGCGCGAAGCTCTTGCCGAGCGCCGCTTCGCCCTCGATGCGCTTAAATCGCGCGTCGCGATCGAGATCGGGAGCTGCGGCAACGTAGATTTCTTCCGCTCCAAGCTGCCGCGCTTCGCTCTCGACGGCCGCGAGCATCGCATTGAGATTTTCGCCTGCGGCGGCGCTAAGCGCGCGACGACCGATCGAGGCGGCTTTTGTTGCCAGAGCGATTTCCGCTGGATCGGCAACACCACGTAGCGCCGTAAACAGCGCACTGGCATCACGCCAGGCGATAGCGGGTCCGCCGCCGCGCAAATCCTCGGCAATGCCGGCGGGAAGACCGTCGAAATCGACGACGCCAATGGCGCCATTGGCTCGCGTCGCGGCGATCTGCTGCGCGGCTTTCAGTCCGATGCGCGGCGTATGCAAAACTTCTGCGACACGGCTGACACGCTCGATCCAGGGTTTGACGCGAAAGCTCAACGCCACGACCAGATAGGGCGCCGCCGCGCGCGGCACCACCAACAGCGCTTCCGACCAATACGGCACGAAGCCCGTGAGCCACGACACGCCGGCCGGCCGCGTATTGTTGGTATAGATCACGAGCCCGTCGAGCTGCGCCGCCTGCATCGCCGCACGCACGCGAGCGAGCCGCGCGTCGAATATCGCGTCGGGCAATTCAATAAGAGAGCGAGCGATCAGGCCGCGGCGCATTGTCTTTTCTTCTTCTCGCTCACGCGGCGACTTCGAACAATTGGCGCGGCGTCCTGCACAACACCTCGGCGCCGTTGTCGGTGACGACGATGGCATCGCCGAGCACGATGTAGCCGGCGTCGGGATGGTAGGTGTTGGGATGCACGATCAGCGTCATGCCGGGCTCGAGCACGGTGTCGACGTCTTCCAGGATGTGCGGCTTGGAATCGGCGAATAGGCCCATGCCGTGGCCGCGCACGCGCGTCCATTGGCTGGTGGTGTATTCACCGAGACCGTGTTTGCGGAACACGTCGTTCTCGGCTTTCGCCACGTCGGTGGCGCGCGCGCCGGGCCGGACCGCGGCGATGCCGGCTTCCAGTGCTTCGACGAAGACGCCAAAGGCGCGGCATTGCGCTTCGCTTGCTTTGCCGACCACCAGCGTGCGGCAAATCTGGGCGAAATAACCTTCCACAGCGGGCGTCAACTCGGTCGTGACCAGATCGCCCGCGGCGATGCGGCGCTCCGACGGCGGCGTCATGCCGAACACATCCTTGCCGCCGGAACCGATGATCATGAAATTGTCCGGACAGCCTTTGCGGCGCAGGTGCGCTTCGATATCGGCGACGATTTCATATTGCCGCCGGCCCGGCCGCACCGCGCGCAAAAATTCGACATAGGCCTCGTCGGCAACCTGCGCGGCGCGGCGCACCGCCGCGATCTCGCTTGCACTCTTGTGCATGAGCAGCCGGTCGAGCACCGCGGTGGCGTCGTTGAGCCTAAAACTTCGCGTCGCGTCGGTGAGCCAGCGCGGCAAAAACCGCCGCGGCGCCGCGGCGATGTGCGCATTGGCTACGCGATCGAGGCGCGCGCCGACCGCGCGCGCGATGTCCGGCGCGAGATGCACCTTCACCTGCGGCACTTCGAGCTCGGCGCGCTCGGCGTCGGTGGCGCTGTCGAGGAACAACTCGACGTCGCCGTCGGCGGCGACCAGCGCGATGCCGTGGCCTTCGAGAATGCCAAAATCGGCGCCGTAGCGCAGGTAATCGCCCTGCCAGGCATTGCCATAAAGCACCATATGGCCGATGCCCGCCTCGCGCATGGCGGCCACGAGGCGCCCTCGCCGTTCGTCCGCAAGCATGGTGTTATATCCCCCGAAACCGTGCCGCATGATTATACCAGCCGTTCGCCGGCCCGCAGCAGGGTCCAACTGTCGCCGGAATCCACACCCATGCTGCTGGACAAGCCGTTTTCCCACGCTGCAAGATCGTCGCTACCCAAGAATTGCGCCAAATCCATAGAGCTTCCCGAATGGCCTGCCCCAAGATCGCGCTGACGGTGCTCATTTTGGGCAGCGTCTTGGTTTTGGGCTCAGACGCGCGGGCGCAAGCCGGTTCATCGGGGCCAGCCCGTCTAGCGCAAGCGCCAACGTCGCCGGCGCCGCCTGCCACCCCACCGTCACCGCCGGCCGCGAGCCAGCCCGCCGCGCCAACTGCGCAGCAGACCCCCGATCCGGTCGGCAGCGTCGCGACGCTGCAAGGGGGCGCCTCGGTCACGCGCAACAATGCCACCAGCGCGCTTGCGCTCCGCGACCCGGTCTACAAAACCGACGTGCTGCAAACCAACGTTGACGGTACGCTGGGCATCACCTTCGACGATGAAACTACGTTCACGCTCAAGCCGAACACGCGCCTCGCCGTAGACGAATTCGTCTATGAGGCAGGCGGCACCAACAATGCCGCCATATTCAACGTCGTGCGCGGCACAGCGGCTTTCGTCGCCGCCGAGGTCGCCCATACCGGCAATATGCGCATCGATACGCCGTCGTCGACGCTGGGCATTCGCGGCACCACCGGTCTGGTCGAGGTGCCAGAGGGCGGTGCGGCTGGCGGTCAAGTCTCCATCAAGCTCTATCCCGATGCCGACGGCCGGGTCGGCCGGATCGAAGTTTTCGGCCGCGACGGCGCGCAGCTCGGCATCCTGTCGCGCGGCGCCACCGGCTTTGCGATTCGGCCCGGAGCGGGCGGCCGCTTCAGCGCGGCGCCGTTGCAGATTTCCCGGGAGGAAGCCGAGCGCGACCGCACCTTCGTGCGCCAGACGTTCGCGGCGCGCGCCGTCGGCCGCCAGATCAATCAGCAGCGCCCGACGTTCCAGCAGCAGCGCAATCCGCTGCGGCCTAATCAACCCAACCAGCAGCGGCCGGGCCAGTTGCCGGGACGCGAGCAGCGGCCGGGATTGCCGCAGCAACGGCCAGAGCTGCGGACCGTGCCGGGCGGACAGCCGCTGCCGTCGCCCGGACAACGGCAGCCATTACAACAACAACCCGGCGCGCGGCCGACGCAACAGCAACCCGGCACGCCCGCGACGCCACAACAACAGCAGCCGGGCGCAAGGCCCACTCAACAGCAGCCAGGCGTAGCGCCGCCCGGCGGTCGACCGAATGCGCCGAAGTTGCAGCCGCAGCCAGGCGCGCGGCCGACCTTGCAGCGGCAGCCCGGAGCGCCGCCGGGTCCACAACGCGCACCCGCTGGACCGCGCAAGCCGGCAAAGAAAAACGAAGGACGTTAACGCGCGGAGGAATCGGTGCGCTTGCTATCGAAGCGGACCGCAGCACCGGACGCCGCGAGGCCTATGCCGATGATCACGAAGATGCTGCCGGTTCCGGTTGCCGCCGCGACCAGGCTGGCGACGATCGGAATGATGGACTGGCCTATGCGGCTTGCCATGGTGCGCAGCGAATTCGCCGTGCCGATGGCGCCGCCGCTGGCGATGGCGAGCACGCCGGCGATGCTGGCGGTGATCGAGATGCTCAGCGCGAATCCGGCGACCGCAATGGCGGCGTACAACAGCGGCAGCGGCAATGGAAAAGCCAAAAGCGTATAGGCAATGGCGCTGACGAACGTGCTGGTCAGCGTGAGCGGGATGCGGCCAAAGGCAACATGAAGACGCGCGTATATCAGCCGTGACAGCATCGAGGCGGCCGCCCGGACGGCAAGCAGCGTGCCGACGGCATCGACCGTCAGGCCGCGGTCGGAGCCGAGCAGCGGCAAATAAACGACGATGAGATCCTGCGCCACCACGGTGATGACGCTGACCACGATGATCGTAGTCAGGCCGGGCGCGAACAGCAGATCGCGCAGCGGCACTTTGGCGCGATCGATCGGCAATTTGTGTGCGCCGGTGGATTGGGTCAGGAGCGCGAAGGCCATGGTCAAGACGGCGCCGCCGAGACCAATGGCAAACAGAAGCCGCGTCGGCGGCACGCTGGCCGAACCGCCGGCCAGCGCGACGATATAGGGGCCGACGCCCTGCCCCGCCGCATTGGCGACCATGTAATTGCCGATGGCGCGTTCCATCGCGCCCGGGCCGGTGCCGCACCGCGTGCACTGGATCTGCTGGCTGACCACGAACAACAGATGCGCGGTGCCGATGATCGCGGTGGCAACCAGAATCCCTGCGAGATTCGGCAACAGCACGAACCCCGCACAGCCGACGATCAGCAGGCCGGCGCCCATCCAGGTCGTGACGGCATCATAGCCGCGGTCGATGAAGCGCCCGATCGGCACGCCGATCGCGATCGGCAGCAGGGCATAGACCGCGGTGATGACGCCGAGCCAGACCACCGACAGATCGAGCTCGACGGCGCGATAGGTGGTGGCGACGCGAACGATGGTGATGACCGCCTGTTCGACGAAGGCGGTGGAAACGATGGCGAAGAGCAGGCGGCGGTTCATTCCGGGCGAAGCGCCGTCACGCCAAGCGCTTGTTTTTTGTGAAATCGTAATCGACGGCGTGTTCGGATTCGTAGATTTGCACGCGACGCGACGCGTCGTAGCCGGGATCGAACACACGCCTGAGAAACGCCAGCTGAAACGCCCACGCCGCCTCGGCCGCGTCGCGGCGATAGCGGCCCGGCATGGTGTCGTTGAGCCAGCCGTGCGGCGCGCCGGGATAGACCTTGATCGTATAGGTCTTGTCGTGGCGGTCAAAACTATCGCGCAGCCGCCGCACGTCGGCGAGCGAGATCACGTGGTCGGCCTCGCCGAAAATGCCGAGCACCGGACAATCGACGCGCGCGATCACATCGTCGAACGGTTCCGGAAATTGCTCGTTGACCCTCCACTCCTTGTCGCCGGCCGCGCCGTACCAGATCAGCGCCGCGGCGATCGGATGCGCGGCGGCGTAGACCAGCGGATGGCGGCCGGTCTGGCATACGCCTTTGACGGCAATCTTGCCGCGATCGACTTGCGGCAGCTTCTCAAGCTCGGCAATCGCAGTTGCGATGTGCGCGTTCGATTCGGCATCTTTGATCGGATACCCGACATCGCCGCGATGCAGGGCGTCCTGATCCGGATGCCGGTAAAAAAAATCCGGTGCGATGCAAACAAAACCGTCACGGGCAAAGCGCTCGGCGAGATCGCAAGTATGCTTCACCAGGCCGTAGCGCTCGTGCATCAACACGATGGCCGGGATTTTTTTTCCCCCGCCGCCGGCGCCGCCGGCCGGCATGGCGAGAAACGCCGGCAGGCCGCCGGTGCAGTGAATGGTTTTTGTGACGATTTCGGGCACGCGTCTCTCCCTAAAGACCGGCGGCGAATGCCGCCGCGAGCTTGCGGCACGCGGCGGCGTCATCGAGCGCCGCACCGCCCATTTCCAGCCATCGGGCCACGCCGTCGTTGCCGACCAGCGGATCGAGCACGCGGTGCGCCTTGGCGAAGACACCGGCCTGGTCAAGCGGATGCTCGGGATCGCCGATGGCTTCGACGATACGCTGTTGGTGAATTTCGCCGTTGGCCTCGACGTCCACCTCCGCCGGCCAATGTTGCGGATAGTAGGCGTCGAGTCGGACATCCGCGATGATCTCGACCTTGCCGGCAAATGCAGACACGTCCGCGTCCGCCTTCGCCGTACTGCGATCGACATCGTAGAGACGCTCCGCGTCCAACGCGGCAAGTGCGATCTGATGCGCGACGCTCACCATGGTCGATTGCCGCGCGCCGGGCTCGGCGCGGGTCGCGATCATGCCGGCATAGGCCGGCGGCACGCGGACGCGCACCTTGTTGATGGCATCGTGAAGCCCGCCGCGATTAAGGATGGCACGGAATGCTTCGATGGCGGCGATACCCTGCTTGGCCGAGCAAAACGGTTTCATGCTGAGCGCGGCATAGACGGTACTCACGCCGAGTTTTTCCGTCAGCCGCTCGTGATCGAGCGCGATGCCGTGGCTATCGGTCAGCCAGGTCTTATCCAAAATATCCGGATCGCCGCGATAATCCGCGCGCGCCGCCTCGGCCGCGGCGACGCCGGCGGCGACCGCATTGGCATAGAGAAACCAGCGCCCGGACGGCGCGCCGTGGATGCGGCCAACACCGCCGGCCATCAGCATCACGGCGAGCGACAGGGCGTGGCCGGTGCGCTCCTCGGACAATCCCATCAGGCGCGCCGAGGTTGCCGCCGCCGCCACCGGCGCGGCGAGATAAGTCGGCCAGATGCCGCGGTAGAGGATTTGCGGCCCGCGCACCGCGAAGCCGATCCGGGTCATGATCTCGGTACCGACCCAGATCGCGCTTGCGATTTCGTCCGCATCGAATTTTTGTTGCTGCGCCGCAAGCATCAGCGCCACCGGAACGACGCCGGCGCTCGGCGTGGTGCATGACGACAGATGGATGTCGTCGATTTCGGTGAGTCGGATCGCCGCCGCCTGCCGGCCGATGCGGGCGGCCAGCGCGCCGTCGTCGCCCAAGCTTTGCAGCGCTTTGCCCTCGGAGATGCGGGCGCCGACCTGGGCGGCAACCACGGTATCGATGAAATGCAGCCGCAGCCGTTCCCGGTCCGCCGCCGGCAAGCCGGACGCCTTGGCTCGGGCGACGAAGGCCGCAAGCTCCCCGATGACGCTCACGGCAGGATTTCCCAAGAGCTTGCGGATTGTATATCCATATCGGCTTCATAGCAGAAACCCGCTAGCATCAGCACGCCACACTCCTGCATAGAGTCCCTCCACAAATGGCATTACCCCTCAACGAAACCCATGATCCGGCCCGGCGCAGCTGGGTCGAAAGCGCCAACGCGCCTGAGAGCGAATTCCCGATCCAGAATTTGCCGTTCGGCGTTTTCAGCCCGGCCGCGGGAATGCCGCCGCGGGTCGGCGTCGCGATCGGCGACCAGATTCTCGATGTCGCCGCGGCCGGCCCTTCGCTCGAAGGCCTTGCCGCCGAGGCGGCGCGCGCCGGTGGGGCGCCGTTCCTCAACCTCATCATGTCGCTCGGGCCGCAGGCCTGGTCGGCGCTGCGGCTCGGCCTGTCGCGCGCCTTGAGCGCCGAGCACGGCAATAAGACCATCAGCCAGCATCTCACCCCGATGGCGAAGGCGGAAATCAGGCTGCCGGTGGCGTTCCGCAATTTTACCGATTTTTTCGCCTCGATTTTTCATGCCAGCAACGCCGGCCGTATGTTCCGTCCGGACAATCCGCTGATGCCGAACTACAAATACGTGCCGGTCGCCTATCACAGCCGCGCCTCGTCGGTGCGCGTCAGCGGCACGCCAGTGAAGCGGCCGCAAGGCCAGCGCAAGGGTCAGAATGAGGACGTGCCAAGCTACGGACCGTCGCGCAATCTCGATTTCGAGCTCGAGCTCGGCGCCTTCATCGGCATGGGCACCGAGCTCGGCACCATGGTTCCAGTCGGCAAAGCGGCCGAGCACGTGTTCGGCTATTGCCTGCTCAACGACTGGTCGGCGCGCGACATCCAGGGCTGGGAGTATCAGCCGCTCGGGCCGTTCCTCGGCAAGAATTTCGGCACCACCGTCTCGCCGTGGGTCGTGACGGCGGAAGCGCTGGCACCGTTCCGAACCGCGGCCTATGCGCGACCCGAAGGCGATCCCGCTCCGCTGCCGTATCTGGCCGATGCGGACGATCAGGCGAACGGCGGGCTCGACATCACGCTGGAGGCCTATTTTTTGACCGAGGCCATGCGGAAGAACGGCACCGCGCCGGCGCGCATCACCCAGACCTCGTTCGCGCTGATGTATTGGACCATCGCGCAGATGGTCGCGCACCAAACCAGCAACGGCTGCAATCTTGAGATCGGCGATCTGATCGGATCGGGCACCGTGTCGGGCCCCGACAAATCGAGTTGGGGTAGTCTCCTCGAACTCAGCGCGCGCGGCCGCGAACCGCTCGAACTGCCGGGCGGCGAGAAGCGCGGTTTTATCGAAGACGGCGACGAAATCATCTTCCGTGGCTTTTGCGCAAAAACCGGCTATCCGCGCATCGGCTTCGGCGAATGCCGCGCGGTTATTTTGTCGGCAGCGTGATCGTCCGCTACTCCACCGGCACCCATTTCTGCAGGCGCTTACCGGTATCGACCTCGCCGGTGTAAAAATTGCCGCGCGAGTCGAACTTGCCGACGTGCACCCAGTGGAATTCGCCGGTCTCGCGGCCCGGCCGGCCGAAGGTGCGGACCACGGCGCCATCGCTGCGGCGCACGGTTTCAAGCACGTTGTTGGTGCCGTCGAGCAGGACGAAAAAGTTCTGTTTCTTGTCGAGCGGCGAGAATGCCAGCCCCCAGCTAGAGCCAGAGCCTTTGGTGGCCGGATCGAACACGTATTGCCGCACGAAGCTGCCGTCCTTCTGGAACACCTGCACGCGGTTGTTGGTGCGGTCGCAGACGAAGACCAGACCGTCCTTGGCCAGCGCGATGCAATGCACCGTGGCGAATTGCGGTGAATCCGGATTGTAGGCCGGCAGATCGTCATCGGTCGGCGGCTTGCCGTAGGCGCCCCAAATGCGCTTGATCTCGCCGGTGTCGGCGTCGAGCACCGCGACCCGGTGATTGCCGTAGCCGTCGGCGGCGTAGATTTCGTTCGCCCTGGCGTCGAGCTCGAGCGCCGCGACCAGGCCGAACTGGCTCAAATCCGTACTCGAGGTCAACGGGCCGCGCTTGCCGAGTTGTTTGACGAATTTGCCGTCGGTGGTGAATTTCAGCACCATGCTGTCGCCCTTGCCGTTGCCGCTCAGCCAGACGAAACCCTTGTTGTCGACCAGGATGGCGTGCTCCTGCAGCGGCCAGTCGTAGCCTAGATTGTCGCCCGGCCCGCCCCACGATTTGACGACGTCGCCCGCTTGATTGAACACCAGCACCGACGGCGCCGGGACGCAGCATTTCGAGCGCGGCGGCGTTAGCGCGGCGCCCTTTTCGTCGTCGGTCAGCGAGCGCGGCCGCTGGAATACCCAGATATTGTCCTGCGCATCGATCGCCATGCCGCCGACCTGACCGAGGATCCAGTTGTTGGGCAATGGCTTCGGCCAGTACGGATCGACGCGAAACGTCGGGCTTTGGGCGCTTGCCGGCATGATCGCAGCAAACAGCAATGCGAGCGCGGCTGCTAACCAACGAATATGGGTCACCAGTGTCCTCCCCGTAGGATGCGGCGCGTGACGCTTCGCGCCGCGCAGGTCGTCAATGAATCTCCGGCTCGGCGGTACGCTGCGTACCGGTCAGAAAATCGAAATCGCAGCCCTCGTCGGCTTGGCCGATATGCTCGGAATACATCGCGCCGTAGCCGCGCAGAAAGTGCGGCGGCGGCGGTTTCCAGGCGGCGCGGCGGCGCGTGAGCTCTTCGTCGCTGACGTGGAGGTGGATTTTCCGCGCCGCGACGTCGATCTCGATCTCGTCACCGGTCTGCACCAGCGCGAGCGGGCCGCCGATAAAACTTTCGGGCGCGACGTGCAGGATGCAGGCGCCGTAGCTGGTGCCGCTCATGCGCGCGTCGGAGATGCGCAGCATGTCACGCACCCCGGCTTTGAGAAGCTTTTTCGGGATCGGCAGCTGACCCCATTCGGGCATGCCGGGGCCGCCCTTCGGGCCGCCGTTCTTGAGCACCAGAATATGATCGGGCGTGACGTCAAGATCGTCGCGATCGACCTCTCGTGCCATGTGATCGTAATTCTCGAACGCAATGGCCTTGCCGCGGTGCGCCAGGAAACGTTTTTCAGCTGCCGCCGGCTTCATCACGCAGCCGCGCGGGGCGAGGTTGCCGGTGAGAACGGCGGTGGCGCCCTCGGGATAAAGCGGCCGGTCGAGCCCATGGATGACGTCGGGCAGATGCACCTTGCTGTCGATGATGCTTTCGCCGAGCGTGCGACCGCTGACGGTGATGCAGGATAAATCGAGCATATCCCTCATCTCGCCCATCAGCGCGCGCAAGCCGCCGGCAAAGAAAAAATCCTCCATCAAAAATTCGCCAGACGGCGTGATGTTGGCGATCACCGGCACTTGGCGCGAAATATCGTCGAAACGCTGCATGTCGAGGGGGATGCCGGCGCGGCGCGCCATGGCGATGACGTGGATGATGGCATTGGTCGAGCCGCCGAGCGCCATGTGGACGCGGATGGCATTGTCGAAGGCGGCCGGCGTGAGAATCTTTTCCGGCGTCAAATCCTCCCACACCATCTCGACGGCGCGGCGACCGCTCGCCGCGCACATGCGCGGATGGCTGGCGTCGGGCGCCGGGATCGACGAGGCGCCGGGCAAGGACAGGCCGAGCGCCTCGGTGATCGCCATCATGGTCGCCGCGGTGCCCATCACCATGCAGGTACCGAACGAGCGCGCGATGCCGCCCTCGATCTCGTTCCACTCCTCGTCGCCGATGCGGCCGGCGCGTTTCTCGTCCCAGAATTTCCAGGCGTCGGAGCCGGAGCCAAGCGCATGGCCGCGCCAGTTGCCGCGCAGCATCGGCCCTGCCGGCACATAGATCGCCGGCAGCCCCATGCTGATCGCGCCCATGATCAGGCCGGGCGTAGTCTTGTCGCAGCCGCCCATCAGCACCGCGCCGTCGATCGGATGGCTGCGCAAGAACTCCTCGCACTCCATGGCGAGGAAGTTGCGGTACATCATTGTCGACGGCTTTACGATCGGCTCGGCGAGCGACATCGCCGGCAGTTCGATGGGAAAGCCGCCGGCTTGATAGACGCCGCGCTTCACGTCTTCCGCCCGGGCGCGTAAGTGGCCGTGGCAGGCGTTGATGTCGCTCCAGGTGTTGATGATGCCGATGACCGGCTTGCCGACCCAGTCGGCGCGGTCATAACCGAGCTGCTGCAGCCGCGAGCGGTGGCCGAATGAGCGTAGATCGTTCTTGCCGAGCCAGCGGTAGCTGCGGAGTTCCTCGGGCGACTTCTTCTTGTTTTCGGACATGTGCGAACTCGTTCGGAAAATGCGCTCTTACCCTACACACGCGCCACGTCGAGCTTCAACAGCTTCGCCGCGTTGCGCCAGAAAATCTTTTCGCGGTCTTCGTCGCTGACCCGCAAGCCTTCGACGAGCTTGATGGCGCGGGGCTTGAGCGAGGTGAGCGGCGGTGCATCGCTGCCGTAGAGCACGTGGTCGGGCCCGACCGTGTCGACGACGAGTTGCGCCGCCGGCGGGTGGTAGCTCACGGTGTCGAAATACATGCGCTTGAGATAATGGCCGGGCTCGTGCTTGATCTTCATCGGCGCGTACGAGCCGAGAAAATAGCACTCGTCCTGCAATTCGTAGGCATAATTCATCCGGCCGATGACCTCGCAGATGCCGCCGCCGCCATGAGACGCAACGATGGTGGCGCGCGGAAAATCCTCCAAAACGCCGCGCACGATCAACCGCGACAGCGCCAGGCAAAGATCGGCCGGCCGGCCGATGCTGGACGCGAGCCGATACTCCTTCATCCGCTCTTCGCCGAAGCCGACGTGGGGCGGGTGAATGAAGACCGGGACGCCGAGATCTTGCATCAGCTCCCAGAACGGCCGCGCTTCGTCATCGTCCGGATAATGACCCTTGTGGCTTGAATGAATGAGCACGCCCTTTAACCCGAGCTGGCGAACGGCGCGCTCGGTTTCCTTGATGAAGGCCGGGCCGCCGCACGGCAGCATGGTCGCGAGGCCGTAGAATTTACCTTTGTGCTGCTGCTGAATTTCCGCCGCGTAATCGCTCCAGCGCTGCACCGCCTTGAGCTCTTCGGACGGCGCCTTGCCGCGCATGTAATGCGCCGCGTTGCTGAAAACTGTCACATCGATGTTGCAGCGCTGGTGGGCGGCGAGCACGTTCTCCAGGGTCATCGGGCAACGCCCCTCCCAGGTCGGGCCGGATTTGCCGTCCCAGGTGAGCGTATCGGCCGCGGCCTCTTCGGGCGGATAGATGTGGGTGTGCCATTCGATGATCATGGTTTTTGCCCGTTCAGTTGAGTTTGAGCAGCCGCGCGGCGTTGCCACCCATGACCTTCGCGCGTTGCGCCGGCGTCATGCCGATGTGATCCATCATCTTCAGCCCTTTCATCTTCAGCGGCACCATCGGCGGCGAATCGGTTCCGAACAGGAAATGATCTTCGCCGACCGTCTTCAGGCAACATTCGGCGGCGGGCGCGGCGTAGCAAGCGGAATCGAAATAGAACATTTTCAGGTAGTGGCTCGGTGCGTGCTTGATCAGCATCGGCTCATAGGGGCCGAGGAACGCCGAAAAATCGAGCAGCTCGTAGGCATAATCCATGCGGCCGATGACTTCGCAGATGCCGCCGCCAAGATGGCTGCCGACGATCTTCACGGTCGGGAACTGCTCGAAAATGCCGCGCACGATCAGCCGTGCCAAAGAAAGGCAATTGTCCGCTGGCCGACCGATGCTCGACGCCAGCCGGTAATCCTTCATCGCCGGCGTCGTCGCATCGCCCGGATGGATGAAGACCGGAATATCGAGATCGGTCACCAGCTTGAAGAACGAGCGCGCCGCGTCCTCGTCCGGATAGTGGCCGTGATGGCTGGAATTGATGATGACGGCGCGCGCGTCATCTTGCTTTACGGCGCGCTCCAGTTCTTTGAGGAATTCGTCGCCGCCGTTGGGCACGCAGGTCGCCATCGCGACGAATTTATCCGGATGCAGGTCACGGCATTTGGCAAGATGCCGGTTAGAGCTCTCGATGGCGGCGACGACGTCTTTCGTCGACTCCATGTGCCGGATGTAATGCACCGCATTGCTGATCACGGTGCGGTCGAGGCCAGCGAGCGCGTGAGCCTTAAGGGCGTCTTCCATGGTCATCGGCACCGGAACCGGCCACCACGGCTTGCCGATGAATTTTGGGTCGTTGATGTGAACGTGCCAGTCGATCAACAAGTATCTCTCCTCTAGTTCTGTCCGCCGATGATCGCCGCGATACGGGCGACGAGTTCGGGCGGGGTGGCGAGCGTATGTTCGACCACCTCTCGCACTTCGTCGCCGCGTCCGGGCACGATTTCAAGCCCTTGTTTCTGCGCGTCCGCCAAAAACTCCGGATCGCGCAGCGTCGAGTCGAAGGCGCTGCGTAGCGCCGCGATACGGTCTGCCGGCACCTCGGGCGGCGCTATCGCGTTCCAGCCGACGCTGGAATCGGAATTCATGAATTGCAGGATACGGCGGCCGTCGTCGCTCGACGCAAGATCGCTGATCAGTGGCAGGTCCGGCAGATCGGCGTGGCGCTTGAGGCCGGTTTGAAACGGCACGGCGATCCTGCCGTCCTTGAGCCATTCGCCGCGCGTGGTTTTCAGCGCTGTCCAGGATGCGACCCGGGCGTCGGCTTCGCCGCGCTCGATTGCCAAATCGACGTCGGAGGCGCCGCGATAGCCGGTCACGATCTTGAACCGCGTGCCCGCCAAGGCGTTCAGCAGCGTCGGTGTTACGAAACTGTCGGTGGTGTTGCCCCACGAACCGGCCACCACGTCTTTACGGCGCAGATCGTCGGCGGTCTTCACGCCAGTGCGGCTCATGACCAGCATCACGCCGGTATAGCTCGCGATGCGGCCGATCCAGCTGAAGCGCTTGGCGTCGTAGCGCGCGGCTTCCGGATGCAGCATCTGGTTGACGGCGATGTCGCGCGGCAGCATGCCGAGCTGGGTGCCGTCGCGCGCTGCCTTCTCATACAAATTCACCGTACCGACCATGCCGCCGGCCCCCGGCATGTACTGGATCACGATCGCCGGATTGCCCGGGATGTGCTTCGGCAGATGTGTGATCAAGAGGCGGCTGTACAGGTCGTAAGTGCCGCCGGGCTCATAGACCACGGTGAAGCGCAGCGTTTTGCCTTTAAAAAAATCCTCCGCCGATTGCGCATGAGCGGACGCGATCGGGGCGAAGCCAACACAGGCGGCGAGCAATGCTCCGGCGCAATGACCCAAGAACCCTTCCCTCACCGGCCGCACCTCACTGCGGCTCCATGCCGGATTCGCCGACGATGCGGGCCGACGCGGCGCGGTCCGTTTTCAGGAATTTGGCGAACTGTTCCGGCGTGTCGAACACCGGCTCGAGCGCCATGTCGATCATGCGTTTTTGCCGGAAGTCCGGATTGTTGCCGATCGCGGCGAAAGAGTCGCGCAGTTTGTGCACGATCGCATCCGGCGCACCGGTGGGTGCGACAATGCCGAAATAAAGCCGGGTGAGATTTTGGCCGTAGCCGAGTTCGGTGAGCGTCGGCACATCGGGCAACAGCGGCGAGCGCTTGGTGCTGTCGACCGCGAGCGCGTTCACGGTGCCGTTGCGGATGAAGGAGAGCCAATTGGCGAGACCGAAAAAGGCAATCGGCGTCGAGCCGCCCATCACGTTGTTGACCGCTTCGGCGCCGCCGCGAAACGGCACTTTGACGATGTCGGCGCCGGTTTCCTTGGTCCACTTGTCCATGAACGCGATCAGCGGGATCGATGCCGCGGTGTAGCTCTGCGTGCCGGGCTTGGCCTTGGACAGCGCGGCAAGCTCCGCGAGCGTGTGCACGTTGAGCGACGCGTTCACCACCATGACCTGGGTAGCGAAGAACGGGTTGGTGACCGGCGCGAAATCCTTCGCCGGATCGTAGGGGATTTGCTTGAACAGAAACTGGTTATAGGCAAGCGTCTCGGACGGCAGGATGCAGATCGTATAGCCGTCGTTCGGCGCATCGGCGCAGGCCCGGCCACCGACATTCATGGCGCCGCCGGGACGGTTCTCGACCACGATCGGTTGGCCCCAGCGCTTGCGCACTTCCTCGCCGAGCACGCGCATGAACACGTCGCTTGTGCCGCCGGCGCTGGTCGCGGTCAGCGCCCGGATCGGCCGCATCGGGTAATCCTGCGCGACGGCGGGCGTGCACGCGGCGATCAGACACCACGCGAGAACAAAACACCTCACGCCCTACTCCGCCGTCGCGCCGGTGGCGGTGACCACCTTGGCCCATTTCGCCGTTTCGTCGGCGATGATCTTGCCGAAATCCTCCGGCGTGCCGGCGATGGGGGCGCCGCCGAGCTCGGCGAGCTTGGCCTGCATCGCCGGATCGGCGAGCGCGGCGTTGATCGCCTTGTTCAGCTTGTCGATGATCGGCCGCGGCGTGCCCTTCGGCACCGCCAGGCCATAGAACACGCTGGCCTCGAAGCCCGGCACGGTCTCGGCGACGGTCGGCACGTCCGGCAGCGCGGCCGAGCGGTTCGCCGTGGTGACCGCGAGCGCGCGCAGCCGGCCGCCTTTGATGTGACCGATCGAGGACGGCAGATTGTCGAACAGCACCTGCACCTGGCCGCCGAGCAGATCGGCCAACGCCGGCGCCGCGCCGCGATACGGCACGTGCACCAGCTCGGTGCCGGTCATCATCATGAACAGAGCGCCCGACAGATGCGTCGAGGTGCCGACGCCGGCGGAGGCCATGTTGACCTTGCCCGCATTGGCCTTGGCGTAGCTGATGAACTCGGCGACGGTTTTCGCCGGCACGTTCGGATTGACCTCCATCACATTCGGCACGCGGATGAAGCCGGCGACCGGCGCCATGTCGCGAATGAAATTGAACGTCAAATTTTTGTAAAGCGTGGCGTTGATGGCGTTGGCGGGATTGACCAGGAACACCGTATAGCCGTCGGGATCGGCCTTGGTGGCCATTTCGGTCGCGAGATTATTGCCCGCGCCCGGCTTGTTCTCGATGACGAACTGCTGTCCCATATGCTCCGACAGATATTGTCCCATTAGCCGAGAAACGATGTCGGTTGAGCCCCCCGGCGGATAGCCGACCAGCCAGCGCACCGGGCGGTTCGGATAATCGTCGGCCGCTCGCGCGGCGCCGGCAACGCATGTCAGCGCCACACATGCGATCGCGCAGGCTGCAAGCCGCTGCATCGAAAGCTTCATCCGCGTCTCCTCGCCGAAATCTTATTGTTGGAGCGAACGGGGCGAGCCTACGCGGCATCAGCGATGCCGCACAAGGGCGCGAAAGGCCGGCTTTGCGCGGCCTTTCGGCACCTTGCCGGACGCCGCCGAGGCCGGTAGTTTCACGGCCTCCCCCCGCAAAGCTCGAGGACATTGCCATGATCGACTTGTATGCGTTGACCAGCCCGAACGTGCAAAAAGTCTACATCATGCTCGAAGAGACGAAGCTGCCCTACAAGGAGCATTTCGTCGACGTCTGGAAAGGCGACCAGTACCATCCGGAATTCATCAAGATCAACCCGAACTCGAAAATCCCGGCGATCATCGATCACGATGGCCCGGGCGGCAAGCCGTACACATTGTTCGAGTCGGGCGCCATCCTGATGTATCTGGCCGAGAAGGCCGGCAAATTCCTGCCGACCGACACGGCGAAGAAATATCACGTGCTGCAATGGCTGTTCGTCCAGACATCGAGCGTCGGCCCGATGTTCGGCCAGTTCACTCATTTCAAGATGTTCGCGCCAAAAGGCGGCGATCATACCTATTCGCTGGCGCGCTATCAGACCGAGGTGAAGCGGCTCTACGAAGTTCTGGAAAAGCGGCTCGCCCATTCGCCGTATCTCGCCGGCGACGAATACACGATCGCCGACATCGCCACCTATCCGTGGACACGCAATCACGACATCCAGGGCGTGAAGTGGGAGGACAATCCGAACTTGGCGCGCTGGTTCAAATCGATCGACGAGCGGCCGGCGGTGAAAGCCGCGCTGGCCAAGGTCGGCGCCATCAAGTCAAACCGCGACACCGCCAACGACGACCAGAAGGACCGCTTCTTCAATCGCGGCAAATACGCGCGGGCGTAGTCACCCGCCCGCTTTCTCGATCATCGTCCGCATGAAGCGCACGGCGGCGGGACCTTTGAGCGCGCTTGCCCAAAGCTCCCGCGCCATCTTTTCATGCAAGGCGAGGGCCTCGGGCGCCGACGTGATCATAGCCATGCCGACGCGGATATTCGGCTCCTCGCCCAAGCGAAATGGGCTTAACGCCAGGATCTGCCGATCCGGCTGACGGAAGATCTGAAAGCTGGTGTGCGGCAAGGTGTCGAGCACAATGCCGATCTGCACGCCGATCGGCTCGTTCTCCATCAGCGCGGTGAAATGCTCGGCTTCGGCGCGGGCCAGTGCACGCCGCTCGCCGCGCAGTTTTTCGGGCAAATCATGGCGGCCGACCAGACCGTTGCGCAAAAAACGCTCCATCTCGGCCGCGGCGATCAGGTTGACGACCGCGGGCCGGCGCCGCCGATAGGTGTCCTTGCGCTGGCGCAGCACCGCCATCAACTCGTCGATCTGGGCGAGCGCCCGCTCGCGAGTCTCGATCGCGTCGGGCACCGACTCGCGCAAGATGTCGCCGAGCGCGCGATCGAAGGCGTCGGAGGCGAGCACGTAGGAGATCGGCCCGGCCAGCACGATGACGTGCTCGGCGGCTTCCTCGATCTGCCGCATGCGCTCGAAATAACTCACCGCCGACGCGATGTATTCGACGCCGACGCCGAGCAAAGTCGGCACCGAGACCTGGAGCAGATCGGCGAGCTTCTCCAAGGTCTCGATCTTCGCCACCTCGCCCTTCTCGAAGCGGTAGAGCGCGGTGCGCGAAATGCCGAGCTTTTGCGCGATCTCCTCCGCGGACAGTCCGGAGCCGAGGCGGAACGCTTTGAGCCGGTGGCCGATATCGTCGAAGCGGATGGCCATCACGGCCCGCGCATTCGCTTTGCGGCGTCGAGCGCGGCGATGACGATGTTCTGGTAGCCGGTGCAGCGGCACAGATTGCCGGAAATACCGATACGGATGTCTTCCTCCGTCGGGTCGGGATTGTCGCGCAAGAGCTCGATCAGCGTGGTCAAGATGCCCGGCGTGCAGAAGCCGCATTGCAGGCCGTGATGCTCGTGGAATGCCTCTTGCAGCGGATGCAAGGTCTTCGCGTCGGTCGCGATGCCTTCGACCGTCATGATCTCGTGGCCGTCGGCTTGCACCGCAAGCATGAGGCACGATCGCGCCGAATAACCGTCGAAGAGGATGGTGCAGGCGCCGCACACGCCGTGCTCACAGCCGAGATGGGTGCCGGTGAGGCCGAGCTGATGGCGCAAGAAATCCGCAAGCGTCACGCGCACCGGCACGATCGACTCGTGGCGCTTGCCGTTGACGGTGACTGCGATGGTTCGCGTTTCGCTCACGGCCTTCTCCCCGCGCCGATGCGCTCGTGCGCTTTGAAAAGCGCGCGGCGCGACAGCACCGTCGCCAATTGCTGCCGGTACGATGCCGGTGCATGGATGTCATCGATAGCGTCGAGCTTGCGCAGCGGTTCGCAAATTTCGCGCAGCCGCTTGTCCTCGATGACCTCGCCGATCAGCGCCCGCTCGACCTCGCCAGCCCGCACCGGCGCCGGCCCCATGCCGCCGAGCGTCAGCGACGCGCGCGTCACCTTGCCGTTCTTATCTTCCTCGATCAGCGCCGCCGCCGAGACGATGGCGAAATCGCCGTGGCGACGGGCGAACTCGACGAAGGCGTAGCCGTGCCCGTCCGGCCAGCATGGAAACGTGGCGCCGGTCACAAGCTCATCGAGCGCGATGGACGACGACATATATCCGACGGGAAACGCGGCAAAATCGATGCTGCGCGCGCCGTTCTTCCCGATCACCGAGATTGTCGCGTCAAGCGCGGCGGCGACGGATACCAATTCGGCCGATGGATCGAGATGGCACAGCGAGCCGCCGAGCGTGCCGCGGTTGCGCGTCTGGCGATGGCCGACCTGCCGCACCGCTTCGTACATCAGCGGACAGCGCTCGCGCACCAACTCGGAGAATTCGATATCACGCTGCCGCGTCATGGCGCCGATGTCGAGCGCGCCGTCGCGTTCGCGGATATGGCTCAAGCCGTCGACCCGGTTGAGATCGATCACATGATCCGGCAACACAAAGCGCATGTTGAGCATCGGCATCAGCGACTGCCCGCCGGCGAGCAACTTGGCGTTGTCGAGGCTGGTCAGCAGGCCGACGACGTCGGCGGCGGTGCGCGGGTCGTGATAGGAGAAGAGTGGCGGCTTCATTCGGGGCGGGTACTTTTTTCTCTGGGTTTTCGCACTTTGACTCTGTGCCAAAAACCGTGCAACTGTTCAAAAAAGATACGCCAATCCCAAAGTTGAAACCAGCCGATGAAGCCTGCGGCGTTCCGGTACCACGCACCGAAAACGATTGACGAGGCGGTCGCGCTGCTCGCCGAGGTCGCGCCGGAAGACGGCCGCGTCCTCGCCGGCGGCCAGAGCCTGGTGCCGACCATGGCGTTCCGGCTCGCCAAGCCAGGCCATCTCGTCGATATCAACGGCGTCGCGGCGCTCGATCGCATCGCAGTGACCAACGGCAAGCTTGCGATCGGCGCCTGCGTGCGTCACGCCGCGTTTCATCGTCCGGTCTGCGAGGGGCCGCTGGGAAAGCTTCTCACCGATGTGGTGCACCACATTGCGCATTATCCGATCCGCAACCGCGGCACGTTCTGCGGCAGCCTGGCCCACGCCGATCCCTCGTCCGAATGGTGCTTGGTGCTCGCGGCGCTCGGCGGCGAAGTGGTGGCGAAGAGCGCCCGCGGCGAAAGGATCATCGCCGCGCGCGATTTCTTCCAGGGTATCATGACCACGGCACTCCGTGACGACGAATTGCTCGTCGAGGCGCGCCTGCCGATGCTCGCCGCGGACACGCGCTGGGGCTTCTATGAGTTCAGCCGCCGTGCCGGCGATTTTGCCATGGCGGCGGCGCTCGGTGTCTATCGCGTCGAAGGCGGCAAAATGGTCGAGCCGCGCGTTGCGGTCGGCGGCGCCGAGCCCAATCCGCGGCGCATTGCCGAAGCCGAGCGTGCGCTAACAGGCGCCGCGCCGGGAGACAAAGCGTTCCGCGCCGCGGCGGCAGCCGCGACCGCCGCCGTCGATGCCATGGAAGATGCGACCACGAGCGCCGAGTTTCGGCGTGATCTCGTACTCGCAGTGACACGCCGGGCGCTCGAACGCGCGGCGGCATGAACAGCGTGGCGGCGAAAATGCCGTGGATCGGTCAATCGGTCACGCGGCTGGAAGACCCACCGCTGGTCATGGGCCGTGGTGAATTCGCCGGCGACATCAACTTCCCGCACCAGCTGCACATGCGCATGGTGCGGTCGGCGCACGCCCATGGCCGCATCGGCGCGCTCGATCTGTCGGCGGCACGGGCGCTCCCCGGCGTGTTTGCGGTGTGGAGTGCCGCCGACGTCACCGACGTGCCGCCGGTCGATTTTCGCGAGGGCTCCATCCCGGCGCTCGATCCGTATCGCCAGCCGGTCCTGGCCAACGGGTTTGTGCGCTATGTCGGCGAGCCGGTCGCCGCGGTGTTCGCCGAAGATCCTTACATCGCCGAAGACGCCGCCGACCTCGTCGCAATGCAGATCGAGGAATTGCCGCCGCAGCTCGATGCCCAGGCGGCGCCGGTGGAATTTTCGCCGGGCCATAGCAGCGAGGCGGCGATCATCCGCCAGGGCTACGGCGACGTCGATGCCGTGTTCCGCACCGCCAAGCACATCGTCGCAGTCGAGCTTGCCGTCGGCCGGCATTCCGGCGTGCCGCTGGAGACCCGCGGCGCCATCGGCCGCTATGACGCCGCGCACGGCATTCTCGAATTGCACGGCGCCGCCAAGGTGCCGCATCGCAATCAGGAACTGCTGTCGCGCATGTTGAAGATTCCGCCGAGCGGGATTCATGTCCACGAATCCCATGTCGGTGGCGGCTTCGGTATCCGCGGCGAGCTTTATCCCGAGGATGTTCTGGTCTGTGTCGCCGCCAAAAAATTCAATCGCCCGGTGAAATGGATCGAAGACCGGCGCGAGCATTTGATCGCGGCCAACCATTCGCGCCAACAGTTGCACAAGATCCGCGCCGCAGTCGACGACGACGGCGTGATCCTCGCCATCGATGACCTCTATTTCCACGACCAGGGCGCCTATGTGCGCACGCATGCGGCGCGCGTCGTGCACATGACGGCGGGCATATTGCCTGGCCCCTATCGGGTGCCGGCCTATCGCGCGATCGGCCACTTCCGCCTCACCAACAAAACGCCGGCGGCGACCTATCGCGCGCCCGGCCGTTACGAGACCACCTTCGTGCGCGAACGGCTGGTCGACGCCATCGCAGCCCAACTCGGCATGGACCGCATCGAAATTCGCCGGCGCAATACGATCAGCGCGGCGGAAATGCCCTACCCGCGCCCGCTCGAGGCGCTCGGCGAAGAAATCCACTACGACACCGGCGACTATGTCGGGCTGTTGGACAAGCTGTTCGCCAAGATCGGCTGGGACAAGCTCAATGCCGACGTGAAGAAACGCAAGGCCGCCGGCGAATTGGTCGGCATTGGCATCGCCATGTTCGTGGAGAAGAGCGGGCTCGGCCCGACCGACGGCGTGAAAATCTCCATCGACACCTCGGGCGCTGTCGAGGTTCTCACCGGTGGCGCTTCGATCGGCCAGGGTTTTGAGACCGTCATGGCGCAAGTCGCCGCCGACGTGCTCGGTGTCGATTACCGGCGCTGCCGCGTGATCCACGGCCAGACCGACCGCATCCCGTTCGGCATCGGCGCGCACGCCTCGCGCGCCACGGTGATGACGGCATCGGCGACGCATATCGCGGCGCTGAACGTGCGCGGGAAGGCGCTCGAAGTGGCCGCCGAATTGCTGCAAACCACGCCCGACGCCCTCGACATCGCCGATGGCGAAGTTTTTCGCCGCGACCGCAGCACCGGTCCCTCGATCAGCCTCGGCAAGATCGCGCAAAATCTCGCGCCCGGCACCAAGACCCTGGGCGAACGCACGCCGGGGCTATCGGCCGAAGGCTGGTTCAAGACCGAGCACCAAGTCTATCCCTATGGCAGTCACGTCGCTGTGGTGCGGGTCGATCGCGACACCGGCGGCGTCGCCATCGAGCATTACGCCATCGCCTACGACATTGGACGAGCGATCAATCCGGCGCTGGTCAAGGGCCAGATCGTCGGTGGCTTCGCGCAGGGGCTGGGCGGCGCGCTGTTCGAGGAATTCACCTACAGCGAACGCGGCGATCCGCTCGCGGTGACCTTCGCCGATTATCTGCTCCCGGCGATGCACGAGACGCCGGAGCCCGACGTGCTGCTGCGCGAGGACTACACCACCCCGCTCAATCCGCTCGGCATCAAGGGCGCCGGCGAAAGCGGCATCACCGGCGTCGGCGCCGCGATTGCCTCGGCCATCGACGATGCCATCGGCATTCCCGGCGCTGTGCGCGAGTTGCCGGTCACGCCGCAGCGGCTCAAGGCGCTGCTCAGTCAGCGGCGATAGCGCATACTTCTCGACACGTCATTGCGAGCGAAGCGAAGCAATCCAGACGGCGCTGCCGGGCTGGATTGCTTCGTCGCTTCGCTTCTCGCAATGACGTTATTCCGGCTTGATGTTGGCCGCCCGGATCACCTTGGCCCACCGCTCGGTCTCAGCGGCCATCAGGCCGCCGAATTCCGCGACCGGCATCGGCGTCGGCACGAAGCCGAAATCGACCAGCCGCGCCTTGATGGCGGGATCGGCAAGCGCGGCATTGATCTTGTCATTAAGGACGGCAATCACCTCGGCCGGCGTGCCTTGCGGCGCGCCGATACCTAGCGCGCCGTTCACGTCGAAACCGGGCACGGTTTCGACAACGGGCGGCACGTCCGGCAGCGTCGCAAGCCGGGCCGCGCTGGTGACGCCGAGCGCCCGCAACTGGCCGGCCTTGATATAGCCAAGGCAAGACACGATCGGATCGAACATGACCTGCGCGCGGTCGGCAAGCAGATCGCTCTGCGCCTGCATTTCGCCGCGGCCCGGGACATGAAGCATGTCGACGCCGGCCAGCATCTTGAACAGCTCGCCGACCACGTGAGTCAGATTGCCGGTGCCGGTCGACGTCATGTTGATCTTGCCGGGATTGGCCTTGGCATAGGCGATGAACTCGGCCACGGTTTTGGCCGGAAACGACGGGTTCACCACCATCACGAAGGGATTGCGGCCGATGCTGGCGACCGGCGCGATGTCGCGCAGGAAATCGAATTTCAAGTCCTTATAGAGCGAGGCGTTGATGAAATTCGGCGAGCCGACCTGCAGAAGCGTATAGCCGTCGGCCGGCGACCGCACGACCGCCTCGACAGCGATATTGCCGCCGGCACCGGGCCGGTTCTCGACCAGGAAATTCTGTCCGACCCGCTCCGACAGCCATTGGCACAATAGCCGCGCCACCACGTCGGGAGCGCCGCCGGCGTTGAAGCCGATGAGCAACCGCACCGGCCGCGTCGGATAGGCCTGGGCGCGCGCGATGCACGCGGCGGCCGGCAGCGCGGCCGCGCCTACAGCCAAACGCAAAAATTGGCGGCGCGGAGTTTTCATGGCAGCGAAGCGTTCAATCGAGCTTGACGCCGATCGCTTTCACCAGCGGCGACCAGCGCGCGACGTCGTCCTTCATGAACTGATTGAATCTGTCCACTGTCCAATCGGGCACCGGGATGACCGCGGCATCGACCAGCGATTGTGTATAGACCTTGTCCGCCATCGCCGCGGCATTGGCCGCGGCAATCTGCGCGATGATCGGCTGCGGCACGCCGGCCGGAACAAACAAGCCGAGCACCTGCTGGGTGACGAGGCCCGGAACAGTCTCGACCGCCGTCGGAATTTCCGGCGCGATCGGCAGACGGGTCGGATTGGTGATCGCCAGCAAGCGCAGCCGGCCGGCGCGATGAAATTCGAGCACCTGGCTGGTCATGGCGGGAATCACGATCGGGATTTGTCCGGCGATCACGTCGGCCAGCGCTGGCCCCGCGCCGCGGTACGGCACGTGCGGCAGGTCGGTGATGCCAGCCAGCGATTTGAGCAATTCGCCGCTGAGATGATTCAGCGTTCCGGCGCCCGAGGAGCCATAGGACAGCTTGCCGGGATTCGCTTTCACGTAATCGACGAGCTCTTTCAGATTCTGTGCCGGCACGGAAGGATGCACGGCAATGCCGAAGCACGTGATTGCCACCATCGAGACCGTCACCAGTTCCTTCATTGGATCGAGCAACGGGTGCTCGCGTAGCACCATCTCGGCGAGATGGATCGACGAGGTGCCGAGAAAAATCGTGTAGCCGTCCGGCGCGGAGTGGGCGACCGAAGCCGCCGCCACCGAGCCGCCGGCACCGGGCTGGTTCTCGACAAAGACCGTGCCGAGCATCCCACTCTTGCTGACCTTGTCGGCCCACGGCCGGCCGACGATGTCGAACACGCCGCCCGGCGGGAACGGCAGCACCAGCCGGACCGGCCGCGACGGATAGGTGTCCGCCCGCAGTACGCCGGGCGTTGCGGCAAGACTGGCGGCACCGGCGGCCAAGGCCAAAAATCCACGACGGTCAGATTTCATCCGATTTCCCCCACTGCGCCGCTTATTTTGCGGCGAAGCTACACGACTTCCCTAAGCCCGTGGAGGGGTGCGACTGACGCAGGCGCGCCCGAGCCCTCATCAAACTGTAAAGGTTCGCGGCGTATTACTCGTAGGAACGCGAGCCAGGGGCTAGACTCGCCGATGTGATTCCTGCCTATCCGGGGGTGGTTTCATGAACGCCTTGTTATTGCCGCTGACGGCACGGTTCCTCGTCCTCACGTCCGTCGTCGCCATTGCCTTGATCCTGCTCTTTGTCGATCTCGACGGCTATTCGTCGATCTATGTCGTGATCCCACTCTTTCTGTTTACGGGACTCGCGCTCCTCGGCATCCACGACATATTACAGACCCGGCACGCGGTGCTGCGCAACTATCCCCTGATGGCGCATATCCGCTTCATCCTGGAAGAGATCCGCCCCGAGATCCGCCAGTATTTTCTCGAAAGCGAAAAGGACGGCACGCCGTTCTCCCGCGACAAGCGCGCCATCGTCTACCAGCGCGCCAAGAAAGCCTTGGACAAGCGGCCGTTCGGCACGCAGAACGACGTCTATTCTGCCGGCTACGAGTGGCTCGACCATTCGATGGCGCCGAAGCCCGTAGTCAAGGAGCCGTTCCGCGTCGCCATCGGCGGGCCGGATTGCACAAAACCCTATTCGGCTTCGATCTTCAATATTTCGGCCATGAGTTTTGGCGCGCTCAGCTCGAACGCCATCCTCGCGCTCAACGGTGGGGCCAAGAAGGGCAATTTCGCTCACGACACCGGTGAAGGCGGCTACAGCCCCTATCACCAGAAGCACGACGGCGACATTATCTGGGAAATCGGCTCGGGCTATTTCAGCTGCCGCAATGCCGACGGCACGTTCTGCCCTGAAAAATTCGCGGCCAATGCAAAGAACGACCAGATAAAAATGGTCGAGCTGAAACTCAGCCAGGGCGCCAAGCCCGGCCACGGCGGCGTGCTGCCCGGCGCCAAGGTCAGCCCGGAAATCGCCGCCACCCGCGGCGTGCCGGAAGGTGTCGACTGCATCTCGCCGTCGCGCCATTCGGCGTTCTCGACGCCTATCGAGATGATGCAGTTCATCGCCAAGATGCGCGAGCTGTCCGGCGGCAAACCGGCGGGTTTCAAGCTCTGCATCGGCCATCCCTGGGAATTCCTCGCCGTGTGCAAGGCGATGCTGGAGACGGAAATCTATCCCGACTTCATCGTCGTCGACGGCAAGGAAGGCGGCACCGGCGCGGCGCCGCTGGAATTCACCGACCATCTCGGCATGCCGCTGCGCGAAGGATTGAATTTCGTGCACAACGCGCTGATCGGCATCAATGCGCGCGGCCGCATCAAGCTCGGCGCCGCCGGCAAGATCATCAGCGCCTTCGACATCGCCCGCGTCATGGCGCTGGGCGCCGACTGGTGCAATTCGGCGCGCGGCTTCATGTTCGCGCTCGGCTGCATCCAGTCGCAGTCATGCCACACCGACAAATGCCCGACCGGCGTCTCGACCCAGGATCGGGTGCGTCAGCGCGCGCTGGTGGTGCCCGACAAGGCCGAGCGCGTGTTCAATTTCCAACGCGCCACCATCGAGGCGCTGGCCGAGCTGGTCGCCGCAGCCGGCCTCGACCATCCGACTCAATTCTCGCCGGCGCATTTCTCACGCCGCGTCTCGCCCAACGAGGTGAAGAGCTTCACCGAGCTTTTTCCGACTTTGACGCCGGGCGAATTGATCGCCGGCACCAGCGACAAGCGGTTCGAAACGGCATGGGCCATGGCGAGCGCCAAGGAATTCCGCGCCGTGCCACGCGGGGTGTGAGCGGTGCAGCCGACAGCCGACGGATCGAGCTTTATTCCGGCTTGAGGTTCGCGAACTTGACGACCTTGCCCCACTTCTCGATTTCAGCGGCGATGAATTTTTGGAAATCGGCAGGCGAGCCTGTCATCACGATGGCGCCGAATTCGGCGAGCTTGCCCACGAGCACGGGATCGGCGAGCGCCGCATTGGTCTCCTTGTTCAGCTTATCGATGATCTCGGGCGGAGTGCCGGCAGGCGCGCCGATACCGGCCCAGGACACCGCATCGTAATCGGACAAGGTTTCGGCAATCGCCGGCACGTCCGGCAAAACCTCCATCCGTTTGCTGCTGGTCACGCCGAGCGCTCGCAACGTGCCGGCCTTGACGAAATTCATCACCGAGCCGGGCGTGCTGAACATCACCTGGATCTGACCGCCGAGCAGGTCGGTGACCGACGGCGCCTCGCCGCGATACGGCACGTGGGCGATTTTGAGGCCCGCCATCAGGTTGAACAGCTCGCCGGCCACATGGCCGGTCGAGCCGACGCCGCCCGACCCCATATTGATCTTGCCAGGATTGCTCTTGGCGTAAGCGATGAATTCCGCGACCGTCTTGGCCGGGAACGCCGGATTGACCGCCATGATGAGCGGCGCGCGCTCGATGCTGGCGACCGGCACGATGTCGCGCGCGAAGCTGAAATCGAGATTGGTATAGAGCGTGGCGTTGATCGCGCCCGGCGAGCCGGCGAGCAGCAGCGTGTAGCCGTCGGGGGTCGCGTGCGCCACCACGGCCGTGCCGATATTGGTGCCGGCACCGCCGCGGTTCTCGATGACGATCTGCTGGCCGATGCGCTCCGACAGCGACTGCGCGACCAGACGCGCCACGATGTCGAAGGTACCGCCGGCCGGAACGGGAACGATCAGATGGACCGGCCGCGTCGGATAATTCTCTGCGCTGGCGACACGAGGCATTGCCGGAAGCGCGACGACGCCGGCCGCGAGATACAGAAATCGACGGCGGGGAAGTTTCATGTGTTCTTTCATCAGTTCGCTCTCGCACCGGAAAATTTTACGACCTTAGCCCACTTCACGGTCTCGTCGGCGACGAACTTGCCGAACTCGCCCGCGGAGCCGGGCAGCACCATGCCGCCCAGCGCCGTCACCTTGGCCTTCATCGCCGGATCGGCGAGCGCGGCATTGACCTCGACGTTGAGCTTAGTGACGATCGCAGCCGGCGTGTTTTTCGGCGCGCCGATGCCGATCCATTGGCTCGCCTCGTAGTCCGGCAGGAATTCGGCCATCGCCGGCACGTCCGGAAGCAATTCGGAGCGTTTCGTAGACGTGACTGCCAGCGGACGCAGCGTCCCTGCTTTGGCTTGCGCCATGACCAACAGCACGGTGCCGATCACGCCCTGGATCTGCCCGCTGATCGCGTCGGTTACCGCCGCCGGGCCGCCGCGATAGGGAATGACGGCGAGTTTCGTATCCGTCATCATCTCGAGCAGCGCGCCGCTGACGTATTGCGGACTGCCGACCGGCGGCGTGCCGATATTGATCTTGCCCGGATTGGCTTTGGCGTAGGCGATGAACTCGGGCAGCGTTTTGGCCGGGAACGACGGGTTGACCAGGAGCAGCATCGGCAGATCGATCAGGCCCGCGACCGGCGCGATGTCGCGCGCAAGACTGAAGTTCAGCGTATCGAGCAGCGTCGTGTCGATCGCGTTGGACGCCGAGAACACCAGCAACATGTAGCCATCCGGCGGCGCGCGCACGACCGGCTCGGCGGCGAGATTGCCGCCGCCGGCGGGGCGGTTCTCGACCACGAAGGGCTGGCCAAGCCGCTCCGCAAGCCATTGGCCGAACAGCCGCGCGACGACATCGGGTGCGGCGCCGGGAGTGGAGCCGACGAGCATGCGCACCGGCCGGCTCGGATAGGCATCGGCGTGCGCGATACGAGGCAGCGCGGGCAGCGCCGCAGCACCGGCGGCCAGATGCAGAAACTGTCGGCGCGGAAGTTTCATGCCAACTCCCTGCAAAAGCATCCGGGATCAGTTCGCCTTGCCGGCGGAGAATTTGACGACCTTATCCCACTTGGCGGCATCGTCGGCGATGAACTTGGCGAACTCCGCAGGCGTCATCGGCATCGGTTCGCCGCCCAGATCTTTGATGCGCGCCTGCAACGCCGGGTCGGCAAGGCCGGCGTTGATGGTGGTATTGAGCTTATCGACGATGTCCTTCGGCGTTTTGATCGGCGCCCCGATGCCGTCCCAGGCCGACGCTTCGTAGCCGGGCACGGATTCGGCGATCGTCGGCGTGTCCGGCCAGACGTCGAGCCGTGCCGTGCTGAGCACCGCAAGCGCTCGCAATTTGTCGGCCTTCACGTAACCGAATGACGCCGGCACGGTGATGATGAACGCCTGCACCTGCCCGGCGAGCAGATCGACGAAGGCCGGCGCGGGGCCGCGATAGGGCACTTCGACGATGTCGATGCCGCTCATCATCTTCAGCAGGTCGACGCCGACATGCATCGGCGTACCCTTGCCGGGGGTGGCGATATTGATCGTCCCCGGATGCGCCTTGGCGTAGGCGAGAAACTCCGGAAACGTCGTGGCGGGAAACGACGGATTGACCAGGAGCACCAGCGGCACCCGCAACAATCCGGCGACCGGGGCGATGTCGCGGACGAAATTGAAATTGAGGTCGTGATAGAGCGCCGGATTGATGGTGTTCGCCGACGCGACGGTGAGCAGCGTATAGCCGTCCGGCGCGGCGTTGACGACCGCTTCGGTCGCGATATTGCCGCTGGCGCCGTCGCGGTTCTCGACGACGAACGGCTGGCCCAATTGCTGCGAAAGCCAGTTGCCGATCAGCCGCGACACCAGGTCGGGCGTACCGCCGGCGCCATAGCCTTCGATCAGGCGCACCGGCCGCGTCGGATAATCGAGCGCGGACGCCCGGCGCGGACACGTAAAAGCAGCAACGGCGCCGGCTGTTGCCGCCAGAAATTTGCGACGCGGAAGGGCCGTGACGAGCTCAAAACGGCGGATGGTCTCCTCCCGACGGTTTTTTTGAGGATTTTAATAGGCCCTTTGCGCGATTTTTGCGCTTCGGCGGCGGCGCGACAAGTAGGCGCAGGTTGTCAGGCCCGCGCGCCGCGCGCGTCGCGGATTGCGTCCGCTTGCCGATCGAGCACGAAGCCGGCCGCCCTATAGCGTTCGCGCAAATCCTGGAAGCGCTTTTGGGCAATGGCGTCGTTGAGGACGTCGGTGATCGCCACCGTATAGATGAGAATCTTGGCGTCGTCGGCACGCCGACCGACGCGTCTCATGCCGAAACCTTCGGCGAGCTTGATGCCCTCGGGCGTCCAGACGTCGGCCGCCACTTCCGTGACGAAGACCGGCGGCTCGGCCACGGCGAGCTTTTCCAGCACGTCGAAAAACGAGAAGAACAGCTGGCGGTACAGCGCCGCGTTGCGGTGCGCATTGTTGACGACGGTGATGACAAAAAACAGGTTGTAATGACCGCCCTTGTTCTCGAACAAGGTCAGCCGGTCATAGGTCACCATGCCGGCCTTGAAGCGGCCGGCGATGAGCTTGTCATAGTCCTCGGTCTTGAGCGGCGCGACATGCCAATAGGCAACGATGTCATCGTTCTTGTCGAGCACCATCCGCCATGTCTGCGGATGATGCTCGAAGATGACGGCCCATTGCTCGGGCGTTCCCTCGTCGCCCGGGTCCGTGCTGCGTAGCCCGAGCCGCTCAAGACAACGATGGACGCCCTGCCGCAGCCGGTGCAACGGATGGCGCGGCACAGCACCGATGGTCGGCACCTCATCGACGTCGAGCTTGATGAGATGCTTCAGGAAATCCACCCAATCCCAGCGCCAGCGCACGATGTCGTCGTGGCTGCCCACCCAATAGGGCGGCAGCAGGCGGCGCGCGCCTTCGACGATTTTGCCGACGTCGCCGTCGTGGGTGATTTCGAGATATTCCAGCTCGCCGATGGCGACGAGATCGCTCGGCAACTGGTCCGCCGGAATTTTCGCGCCATCCACCAGGACAGGGAGAACCTTGAGTCCGTCCTGCTGGCGTAAATCCAGCGCGGATTTGAGCTCGCGACGGACGAAATCATGTGTGTTGTCGAGGCGGTTCTTGGCGTTCCATTGCGGGCCAATGAGCGCGATCACCACCTGGCTCGATTGCAGCTCGCGCACGATCTTGGCGATGATCTCGGTGCCCGGCTCGGGAATATCGACATCGAAGAAAATCTTTTTCTTCGGAAACGCCTTTTTCAGGGCCTCGTAGAGCCGACCGGCAATCGCCCGGGTATCGTCGCGCCGATAGCTGATGAAGATACCCTGCGACATGGATCTGGCGCCTTCAGCGGTCCTCGGTCTTCCAGGGAATGACCTTGCGCTCGAGCTCCGCCAGCAATGCCGAGGTGACGAGGCCGAGGAGGCCGATCACCACGATGCCGACGAACATGGAATCGACCTGCAGCAGCTCCCAGGAATTCCAGATCATGTAGCCGATGCCGACCTTGGTGGAGACAAATTCTGCGGCGACCAGCACGATGAAGGCCACCGCGACGGCGATGCGCAGTCCGGCAAAGATCATCGGCAGCGCGCCGAAGAACACGATGCGCGTGAACATCACCCAGAGGCTTGCGCCATAATTGCGGGAGACGTCCCAGTATATTTTTTCGATGTTGGCCGCGCCCGCATAGGTGTTGACGATCACCGGAAAGAACACGCCGATGGCGACCAGCGCGATTTTCGAGGCGTCGCCGAAGCCGAAGGCGAGCAGCAGGAGCGGCATCAAGGCCACCTTCGGGATCGGAAACAATGCGGCGATCAGCGGATCGAAGAAAATGCGCACCGGCCGGAACATCGCCATGACCAGGCCGACCGCAATCGCCGGCACGACGCCGATGACGAAGCCGGCGACGACGCGCCACAAGGTCGCCAGCGTATTCACCGCAAGCTCGCCGCTCACCGTGAGCTGCCAGAAGCGCGCCGCGATGTCGCTCGGCGTCGGGATGAAGCGGCGGTCGCCGAAGCCTAAGCCCACCAGGATCTGCCAGAGCAGCAACAATCCGATCGGCGAGATCAGGTAAAGCAGCCGCTCGCGCCATTTTTCCGAGGGCCCGCTCATCGTTCGATCTCCGCCCGCGCGCGATTGACCTCATCCTCCAAGAGCCGCCAGATGTCGAGCTTGAGCCGGCCGAACTCGGCGCTCGCCGACAGCGCCATCAGGTCGCGCGGATGCGGGAACGGCACGTCGATGATCTCCTTGATGCGGCCCGGCTGCGCGGTCATCACCACGGTACGGTCGCCCAGCAGCAGCGCTTCCTCGATGGAATGAGTAATGTAGACAACGGTCTTTCCCGTCTCCTCCCAGATGCGCACGAGTTCGGCCTGCAGGATAGCGCGGTTCTGCGCATCGAGGGCTGCGAACGGCTCGTCCATCAGCAGCATGGCCGGATCGGTGACGAAGGCGCGCGCAATGGCGCCGCGCTGGCGCATGCCGCCGGAGAGCTGGTGCGGAAAGTGGTTGCGGAATTTGGTCAGGCCGACAAGCTTGAGCGCAGCCTCGACCCGCACCGCCTGCTCGGCGGCCGGCACGCCGCGGGTGAACAGGCCGAAGCCGACATTGCTGGCGACGCGCATCCACGGAAACAGGCCTGAGTCCTGGAACACCATGGCGTTCTGCACCTCCCAGCCCACGGCTTGGACGTCGATGCGGCCGCTTGTCCGCTGATCGAGGCCGGCGAGAATGCGCAACAACGTCGACTTGCCGCAGCCGCTCGGCCCGACGATGCACAGGAACTCCCCCGGCGCGACGCGCAGATTGATGTCGTCGAGCGCGAGCAAGGCGGTTGAGCCATTGCCGTAAACCTTATTGAGATGCGCGATCTCGATCGCCGCGCCGCGCCGCTCGACACTCATACGGTCTCGTCCTCCCGCGGCCCGCCTCCGTTCCTTTCGGAACTACGGCGCGGCCACGCGCACCAGTGAAACTGTGAACGGCCAGCCGAGCCGTAGCTCGCATAGCGAGCGAAGGCTGGCCGATCTTAGCCGCGCAGCCCTTCCGCGCACACTCGCGGGTCGTGTAGCATGGCGCAGGCGCTCCCGCGCGCGATTTCGGTAGGCCATGAGAATTCCGCGCCGTCGCTTCCTGCGACTTGCCGCAGCCGCCACGCTCTTGCCGGCGCCGCGGACGGCGCGGGCGGACGACTATCCGTCGCGGCCGATCACCGCCATCGTGCCGTTCTCAGCCGGGGGCCCGCTCGACATCACCGGGCGGATGATCGCGGCCAAGATGCAGCAAACCCTGGGCCAGCCCATCATCATCGAGAACGTCGGCGGCGCCGGCGGCAGCATCGGCGTCGGCCGCGGTGCCCGCGCTGCGCCCGATGGCTACACGCTCACCATGGGCATCTGGAGCACGCATGTGGTGAACCCGGTGCTCTACGATTTGTCCTATGACGTCGAAAAGGATTTCGAGCCGATCGCGCCGATCACCGACGGCCCGCTGGTGATCTGCGCGCGGAAAGATTTTCCGGCAAACGACCTGAAGGAATTGATCGCGTGGCTGAAGGCCAATCCGGACAAGGCGACCTCCAGTGACGCAGGCGTCGGCAGCCCACAGCATGTCTTTAGTGTTCTCTTTCAGCAGGTCACCGGCACGCGCTTCCAGTTCGTGCATTATCGCGGCGGCGGCCAAGCCATGCAGGACCTGGTGACCGGACACGTCGATCTGTCGTTTTCCGATGCGATCTCGGCGTTGACGCAGGTTCAGGGCGGCACCATCAAGACCTATGCGGTGATGGCGAAGAACCGGCTGCCCGGCGCACCGCTAATTCCGGACGTCGACGAAGCGGGGCTGCCCGGCTTCTACGACTCGGTGTGGAGCGGCATTTGGGCGCCCAAGGGCACACCCAAAGCCATCATCGACAAGCTCAATGCCGCGGTCGTCGCTGCCGTGGACGATCCGACCATCCGCGACCGGCTTACCGCGCTCGGACGCGTGCTGTTTCCGCGCGATCAGATGACGCCGCAAGTGCTCGCCGCGCTGCAACGCACCGAAATCGAGAAATGGTGGCCCATCATCAAAGCCGCAGGCATCAGGGGCGAATAGGGCAGCCGGAATCGCCGGCAAGCTGGCAATGTGGACTGGGGCAGACCCGGACCGCTGCCGTCATCTGACCGTCATGGAGCATAACGACACTCTGGGTCCCTTTGTGAGGAGAGGACTTTATGAGCGATATCGCGTTACCGGGCTCGATTGAGCCGGCGAAGCAAGGCGGCCCGAAGCTCGACCACGCCACCAACCCGCTGGCGATCATCATTTTCATGGGCGTGGTGGGCGCCGCCGTACTGTTCGCAGCCTACAGCATCTACAGCGATATCGATGCGGCCGGGGTAAAAATCTCCAGTTTGCTGCCGTTCCTCCTGCTGTTCGTGGCACTGCTGATCGCGCTCGGATTCGAGTTCGTCAACGGCTTCCACGACACCGCGAACGCTGTTGCCACCGTGATCTACACCCGCGCGATGCCCGCGAATGTAGCCGTCGTGTGGTCGGGCATGTTCAATTTGCTTGGCGTCATGTGGTCCTCGGGTGCGGTAGCGTTCGGGATCATTTCGCTGCTTCCGGTCGAATTGATCCTCCAAGTCGGCGGCAGCGCCGGCTTTGCCATGGTGTTCGCGCTGTTGATCGCGGCGATCATCTGGAACCTCGGTACCTGGTCTTTCGGCCTCCCCGCCTCGAGCTCGCACACGCTGATCGGATCGGTCATCGGCGTCGGCATCACCAACGCGCTGCTGCATGGCCGCAGCGGCACATCGGGCGTCGACTGGACCCAGGCGACCTCGATCGGCAAGGCGCTGTTGTTCTCGCCGCTCTTCGGCTTTGGCCTCGCGGCGATCCTATTGCTGGTGGTGAAGTTCGTGATCCCCAGCAAGGAGCTGTTTGCCGAGCCGAAAGGCGATCAGCCGCCGCCGACCTGGATCCGCGGCATCCTGGTCCTGACCTGCACGCTGGTGAGCTTTTTTCACGGCTCCAATGACGGGCAGAAGGGCATGGGCCTGATCATGCTGATCCTGATCGGCACGGTGCCGACCACTTACGCGCTCAACCGCGCCATGCCGGCCAGCCAGATCGAGAAGTTCGTGGCGAATTCGCAGGCTGCGAGCGCGATCATCGGCGCCAAGGCCGCCGGCTATAACGTGCTGGGCGATCCGCGGCCCGCCGTCACGGCCTACGTCGCCCAACATCAGATCAACGAGGGCACCTTTCCATCACTGGCAGCCCTGGTGAACGATATCGCCAAGCAAGTCACGCAATACGGCTCGATCGCCAAAATGCCAGTCGATCAGGTCGGAAACACCCGCAACGACATGTATCTGGTGTCGGAAGCGATCCGCTTCCTGGTCAAGGACAAGGAGAGCGATCTCAACGCTCAGGACATCGCCACACTGAACGCCTACAAGGGCTCGCTCGACAGCGCGACCAAGTTTATTCCGCTGTGGGTGAAGATCGTCGTCGCCATCGCGCTGGGCTTAGGCACCATGGTTGGCTGGAAGCGCATCGTCGTCACGGTCGGCGAAAAGATCGGCAAGACGCACCTGACCTACGCCCAGGGCGCCTGTGCAGAGATCACGGCGGCCGCGACCATCGCCGCCGCCGACGGCTATGGCTTGCCGGTCTCGACCACTCACGTGCTGTCGTCGGGCATCGCCGGCACCATGGCGGCGAGCGGCTCCGGCCTGCAGTGGTCGACCATTCGCAACATCATCCTCGCTTGGGTGCTGACCTTGCCGGCGGCAATGGCGCTGTCGGGTACGCTCTATTTCATCTTCTCGCACCTGTTCTGAGCACCCCGGCGAGAGCAAACAATTTAGCCAACTGCGGAGTCGTAGGATGGAAAGCGACACATTGGACCTCGACCAAATGCAGACCGCCTACCAGGCGGCGGTCGAAGAATGGATAGCAGCGATCAAGCAGGAAGAGACGCTTGCGTCGGTCAACCATTCGGTGGCGGAAGTCGACAAATGGGAAGCGGCTCACTTTGCCGAGGACGAAATTCGCGGCAAGGTGAAGGCCGCGAAGAAAAAATACGAAGACGCGCTGCGCGAAAAATTCTTCGGTTTCTAACGGGAGTTCGAAGCGAAGAGACGCTGCCCGACAAACACAAACCCCGGCGTTGTGGCGCCGGGGCTTTGCATTCCCAAAACTGAAATTAGCGGTCGGCTGACCGGCCGTTTACAGCTGTCCGTATTTGTGGAGCACCGCGCGGCAATCGCTCGAAACGCGCCAGCTATGGGCGGCGAGCGTCGCGCCACAGCGCATCAGGCTGCTCCACGTCATGCCACCGGAACGATCGCACATTCTAGCGGCGGCAGGCTTGCACGGCGCAAGTTCGGCGAGATCGATCGCGTTGGCGGCCGTAGCGGTAAGGCCAATCAAAAAGCATGCGGCTACCATCGTCTTCATGCTGGGGTCCATCCCTGCTGTTTACTGGAAGCGGCCTGTGTACCCGCTGACCGCCAGAAAATCCAGCATTTTTGTGCGACGCACAAAGCGGTCACAAGCATTTGATAATCCTTGGCTTAATTGGAATTTCCAGGGATTGGGCCGACGACCATGTCACCGCACTGCCACATTTCGCGGCAGGGCAATGGTTAAAGTCCCGGCGCCGCTGCCTGGTTCCAGTGATTCTTTTTGTGACAGCGACCTTTAGTGATGCGGAGCCGCGCGACAGCCGGCTTAGCTCAGGCACGCCACGAGGAACGCGACCAGCTGCGGCAAGGCGATGACGGTCGCTGCCGGATTCGCCGCCGGCTCCTTGCGGTGCATGAAGCCATGCTCGGCCTCGGGATAGTACTGGATGACGGTCGCGGCACTGCGGCCCAGCAACGCGTCCCTGAGCGTTCGATAGGTCTCCGGGCTCGCCACATGATCGATGCCCGGCTGGCAGACATGCACCGGGCAGGCGATGCCCGCCGCAAGCTTAAGCGCGTCCAGGCTTTGGTTGGGCTGCATCGGATTGTCGATCGACGGGTAAGCGGCGGAGCAAGCCTTGATCCGCTGGTCCTGCGCGGCGCGGATGAGCACGAAGCGGCCGCCGAGGCAGAAGCCGACGACGCCGAGGGACGCGCCGCCGCGCTGCAAATGATCGAGCCAGCGGCCTTCGATGTCGTCGACCATGGCATCGTTGAGCTTGCGTGCCCGTGCCAGCGCTTCTTCGTAGTTAGCCGGCAGCGGCTGGCCGGAATAAAGATCGCACACCGCCGCGGTCAATCCGGCCCGCGCCAAGGTTTCGGCAAAGCCGCGCACGAAGGCATTGACGCCGAAAATCGTCGGCACGATCAGTACGGCACCTTTGCCTGCCGTGTCTGGTTGCGCCAGATAGCCGTAGAGGCCGTCGCCGGCCACGTCCTGCGTCTTGATCGACATTGTTCTCTGCTCTTGTGATGGGTTATTCGGCCGCGACCCGATTGCCGATCGCAGCATTGACGGCGGGCATGACTTTTTCGGCCATCAACTCCATGGACCGGCGCGACAGCGCCGGATCGGCCCAGTCCTTGCCGCAATAGAGCAAGGTGCCGAAGTCGCCGATCTTTTCGTTCAGCGCCAGGATGCCGTCGACGACGCGATTGACGCTGCCACGGATGACGACGTTGTCGAAAATATAATCGAGCGTCAGATCCTCGTCGGGCATGTCGAGGCGCTCCTTGAAGCCGCCCAGCTTCTTGCCCTTGCGCAGCTTGGCGGTGAGCTGGTTCATGTAGAATCGGTACGGGCTTTGCGCATCGTCGCCGCCATAGGCGCGCGCGGTTAAGTCGTCATCGGCGACGAAGATCGAGCGCGCCACGCGCCAATTGGCGCGGTCGGCGCGGTGGCCGCCTTCGGCGCAGCCTTTGGCGTAATTGTTCCACTGGCTCGTGAGGTGATTGCGGTGCAGGAAATGCGACGAGATCGGCCACCAGCCGCGGCGGCCGAGCGCGATCAAACCCTTGGAGTCCGGATCGGTCGCGGTGCCGAGGATCGGCGGATGCGGTTTTTGGAACGGCTTGACGACGTTACCCAGCCCGATTTCCGGCCACATGGTTTTGCCGGTTGAAATGTTCCAGTACTTGCCCTTGAGATCGTAGGGCGCGTCGCCGCTCCACAGCGCGAGGATATGATCGATCGCCTCGGCGAACATGGCGCCGCGATCGGCGTCGAGCAATTCCAGCGCCTCGCAATCGGTGCGCAGGATACCGGCGCCGATGCCCAGCAGGAAACGCCCCTCAAGCAGGTTGTCGACCAGCGCCGCGTGCGCGGCGACCAGCAGCGGATGACAGAACGGCAAGTTCGCCACCGCGGTGCCGAGCTTGATCTGACGCGTGTAGCCTGCGAGCGAAGCGCAAAACATCAGGCTCGACGGGATATTCTCGGCAAGGTCGGTGAGATGCTCGCCGCAATAACCTTCGCTGTAGCCGAGCTTGTCGGCGAGGATGAAGGCCTCACGGTCCTCGCGCAGCGTCTCGGCGTAGGGGCGCGTCAGCGGGTGGACGGGCATGATGAAAAAGCCGAGCTTCATTACGTTCCTCCGGACCGGTGGCCTGCGTTAACGGGTGTGTAAATTCACACTTAATTTCGATGTCGATTTATTTACCATGCCTCTTGTGCTACTGCATCACGCCTCAAGCAGGTCCTAGGAGGCAACCAGACATGCTTATTCAATTGCAGCGTTTCCTGAAAAATGAATCCGGCGCGGCGGCGATCGAGTACGGTCTGTTGGCTTCCGGCATTTCCGTGGCCATCATTCCCGCGGTCAAGGACGTCGGCGTCAAGCTGGTCAACGTCTTCACCATCCTGCAGAACGCCATCTAAGCGTTAACGAACTGAGCGTTGCGCGCCTGTGGCTGGGCGGCGCAGGCAAAACCGGCAGCAGCGGCTCCTGCGGCCGGTTTTTTATTGCGGCGGCGAGTAAAGCGCCCCCTCCGCCGCGCTTCGCGCGGCTTCCCTCCGCCGCTTCGCGGGGCTGAAAAACCAATGCCCGGCACGAGGCCGGGCATCAGCATTCTAAAGCCTGTTCCGGCCGACAAGGGCCAGCGGCAAAATCACGCCGCGGCAGCGGCGTGGAGATTGCCGAACTTCTGCAGGTTCGCCTTCTGCTTCTCGTTGCGCGGCGGCAGCTTGAACAGACGTGCCGCGGTGCCGCCGAGGATGTTGTGCTTGCCCTTCTCCGACAGGAACGGCAGGTCGTAGATGGTCGACGGCAGGTCGAAATCCCAGTGCGGATAGTCGGAGGAATAGAGCAGCTGCGTCTCCGCATTCATCATGCGGAACGTGCACTCCATCGCGCCGTAATCCTGAATCTCCATCGGCTGCGACGAATAGAACATGTCGCGCATATAGTCCGACGGCTTCTTCTTGAGCAGCGGCGCTTCCGACGGCCGCAGCATGTATTCGTGGTCGAGGCGCTGCATCAGGAACGGCACCCAGGCGAGGCCGGATTCGATCCAGATCACCGGCAGTTTTGGGAAGCGCTCGCCCATGCCGTTGACCACCCAGTTCGTGCAATGCAGCACGTTGTACCAGGAGAAGCCGAGCGCGTGCGCCGCCATGAAGCGGTTGCAGCTCTTGAAGATCGGCTCGCCCCAGTTCGGCCCGGAATGGAACGACAGCACCAGGCCGCGTTCTTCCATCGCCCGGTAGAGCTTCATGTAGGCGTTATCATAGACCGCCATGTGCGAGCGCACCGTGGTCACCATGAAGCCGCCGACATGCTTCCTATCGCCGAACGTCTCGACATGGCGCAGCGCGGCTTCCGGATCGTTGAACGGCAGGCACAACATCGAGAAGAAGCGGTTGTCCGATTCCGGCATGATCTTTTCGGTGAGCCAGCGGTTGTAGGCCCAGCACAGTTCGGTCTCCATCTCCTTCTGCGGATGCAGGCCGATATTGAGCATGCCGGTCGGGAACAGGCAGGAGTAATCGACGCTCATGGCGTCCATCCAGCGGTGGCCGAGCTGGATGTCGCGCTCGGCGCCGGTCTGGTTCTCGGTCTTCTCGGAGCTGCGCAACGGATAACGGGTGACGCGGCCGCCCATGTCCTGGTAACCGACCTGGGTCGGGGTGATGCCGGCGCGGTTGCGCTTCCTTCCCGACATGGTGAGCTGCCGCAGTACGTCGTTTTCCATAAACGGCAGAAACTCGTCGTAGTTCTCGTTCTCGTAATGGTGGGCGTCGACATCGACGATGATCATGTCATCGAAGTTGCGCTGATGCGCCTGCTTGCGGGCGTGAGCAAGCAGCCTCGTGGTGTTCAGTTCCTCGATCGTTACGCGGCGACCGCGATCGGCGATGAGATCCATAGCGTTTCTCCTGACGTTCCAATTCCTCTAACGAACGGGATCAGCGCCCCGTCCAACTCTGCCACATGCCGAGCTCGAAAACCGCGAGATCGGCAGCTTTCAACAATCCGCTCGCCGTGACCATGACGTCGGTGGCGGAAATCGAATTTTTGGGGATCGGCATGAACTGCTCGCCGGCTTCGAGGCGCGCGGTATAGACCCGGCACGCCGCCGCGATCAGCTTCTGCAGCGCTTCCGCGGTCACCATGTTGAGCTTGCCGTCGACGATGCCGCGCTCGAGCGTAGCGGCGAGCTTATTCGCGTCCGCGGAAGCGCCGTTGCCGGCGACCTCGGTCCGCTTCAGCGGCGGCCGCGCCACGGCCGGGCGCGGCTTCGATCCTGCCGCGTTTTTTTCAACAATGGCCTTCGCCACGATCTTTGCCGCGCGCTTAGGCGACGACATAAAGATCCTCGCCTTTTTGCACGGTCTTGTATTTCTTCAGCTTCATCTTGCGGTCGCTGACGCACTCGCCGGTCTTCATATCGTATTCCATGCCGTGCCACGGGCAGACGAAGTGCATCTCGTCTTCGGAGAAGAACAGGCCCATCGAGGTCTTGTCGGGGCGCAGCCGCTCCTCGACTTTGGCGATGGTCAGGCCCTCGCAGGCCGGGCCGCCCTGGTGCAGGCAGAAATTGCTGTAGGCGTAGAATTCGCCCTCGTGCCGGAACACGCCGATCTCGTTGTCACCGACAAAGACGATCCGCCGATCGCCGTCCTGGAATTCCGCAAGCTTTGCGACGAATTTTTCCGCCATCTGCCTTACACCTCGGGTTTCACCCTACTGGCCGCCGTTTCCGTGGGCGGCTTTCTTACCATATGGGCCGGACTCAGTCGCCGGTCCGCGACCCATGCTTTTAACACAGACCAGAACCGCAGGCGACGGGCATAAGTTGGGCCCTGCCATGCCGTTACGACGGCGCCACCCCGCCCTAGGCCATCCGGTTTTCGATTTCGCCGATCTTCTCGATCCAGAGCTTGACGACATCGCCGGCTTTGAGGAACTCGCCGCGGCCGGCGCCGACGCCGGCCGGCGTGCCGGTCAGGATCACATCGCCCGCATAGAGCGTCATGCCGGCTGACAATTGCTCGATCTGCTCGGCCAGGTTGAAGATCATGTCGCTGGTGTTGGAATCCTGCTTGAGCACGCCGTTGACCCATAGCTTCAGGCCGAGTTTTTGCGGGTCGCCGATGTCGCTCGCCGGCACGATCCAGGGCCCGAGCGGGCAGGAGCCCTCGAAGGTCTTGTGCTTGGTCCAGTCCCACTTGAACGGCGAGGCGTCCGGAACACCGGCCCGGCGGCCGCGATCGCGCGCCGACAGGTCGTTGGCGATGGTATAGCCGGCGACGTAGGACAGCGCCTTGGCCTGCGGGATGTTCTTGCCGGTCTTGCCAATGACGGCGGCCAACTCGATTTCCCAGTCCATGTTTTTGGCATAGTTGGAAATCTGCACCGTCGCGCCCGGATCGGTGATGGCGCCTGACGCCTTGAGAAAGTGCCAGGCCTTGTGGCCGAGGGTGTGAGGATCGACCGGCGGCGGATTGCCCTCCTTGGCTGCCATTTCCGCGGCATGATCGCCGTAATTGGCACCGGCGCAGTAGATCGCCGAGGGAAAGCGCAGCGGCGCGAGCAGCTTGGTCTTGGCGAGCGGTTGGCGCTTGGCCCGGCTCTTCGCGGCACCGGCGGCGGCCTTCTTCAGCGCCGGCTCGGCGGCCTTCCAATCGGCGAGAATGCCCATCATCGTGGCATGGCCGGCCTTGCCGGTGAGCTTGGCGGCGTCGAACACCTCGTTGCCGACGATGACCCCTGCCCGCGGCCCGTCGCTCGATTTATACGTCGCGAGCTTGTAGCCAGCCGATTTGGCGCCTGCCATGTGCGTTCACTCCCTGATGCGCAAAAACGTTGCCGGCGACAAAACAGCGATCCCGGACAATTGGCAAGACCGCCTTGCATATGCGCCTGCACCACGGTCTTGAGTTCGCGCCGCCGTGGTGATTGATTCCCGCCACGAGAGTTCAGGGAAACGCCCGGCAGGTTGGAGAAGAACATGATCAAGCCCAGACGCATCGGACACGCCACATTCGAGACGCCCGACCTGCAGAAGATGATCGACTATTACACGGAGGTGATGGGTCTGGTGCTCGCCGAGCGCGAAAAGGACCGCGCCTTCCTCACCACCCAGATCGGGCTCTTGGCCATCGAACTCAAAAAGGGCGACGTCGAACGCTGTTCCACGCTGTCGTTCGAAGTCGCGCCCGACTCCGATTTCAACGTGCTCGCCCGCGAGCTCGAAAAGGACGGCATCAAGAGCGAACTGCGCAATGATTCGACGCCCGGCATCGGCCCGGTGCTGACGTTCCAAGACAACAAGGGCACCACCATCGCGCTGTTCAAGGAATGGAACTATCTCGGCAAACACCTGCAACACTACGGCGTCGGCCCGCTCAAGCTCGGCCATATCGCCTGGGTGGTGGACGATCCGCAGAAGACCGCCGAGTTTTACGAGAAGGTGCTGGGCTTCAAGGTGTCCGACTGGATCGACGATTTCTTCGTCTTCATGCGCTGCAACACCGATCACCACACGGTGAATTTCATCCGCGGCAACAATATCAAAATGCATCACATGGCCTTCGAGCTGAAGGACTTCATCCACCTGCAGAATTCCTGCGACCTGTTCGGCCAGCGCAAGATCCCGATCATCTGGGGACCGCTGCGCCACGGCCCGGGCCACAACATCGCCACCTACCACCGCAATCCGGACGACCAGGTGATCGAATTCTTCTGCGAGCTCGATAAGATGGTGGACGAGAACCTCGGCTATTTCGAACCGCGGCCGTGGCACCAGGACACGCCGCAACGGCCGAAAACCTGGCAGGGCGGCAAGACCAATGTCTGGGGCCCGCCGCCGACGCCGGATTTCCATCGGGCGAGGGATTGAGGGTCGCAAAAGCATTTGGTCCGTCATCCTGAGGTGCGAGCGGAGCGAGCCAACCAAGTCGGCTATTGCCGACTTGAACACTTGAAATACGAAATCGGGTAAACCCGATTTCGCTGGGACGACGGCCCCGGCGCCTCGGCCGCATCCTTCGAGGGCCGCTTCGCGGCCACCTCAGGATGACGGATCACTGACAAGCTTCATCATTCTCGCGACGCAACCGCGCCCGAGTTTTACCGACCAAAGCCACAAAGGTCTTGCCTCCAAAAGATAAGGGAGGCGGAGCGCCGAAAAGGCGCAACTGTCCCGTGGGGCCTCGCCACGCAATCAGATGTTGCCACCCGCTCGCGCTTCGGGCGCGGCCGCGCGTCCAGCGGGACGCGCTCGCCTTTCGGCGCTCCACCGCGGCGCTCGCCACACGTCGTGGCTCAGCCCCAGGCCGCGTTTCCCGAGACCCGGTTTCGGCGGGCGTTACCCGCCTCCGCCTGTCTCAGTCCAGCGAGCTCCTCGCAGACCGGTCATAGTGCCGGACGAGCGGGACCCCAGGGCCGCCCGGGAGCGGTTTGCGAGACCGCGCGCGGGCACCGCACCCGCCCCGCATCTCAGATCGCATCCGGAATGCGTCCCTTCGATGGGCGGGTTGTTTGTCCAGCTACCGCATCCGTCACCGCTGTCAAGGAAGAATGAATTTGCCTTCGGCGCTTTCGTAAGCAACTGAAAACAAGCCGCTTTTGCACGAGGCGTCGTTGATTTTGCGAGGCCGGCTGGCAGACGGCTGCGCAAATGCGTGCGCCACAGCCGAAAAGATTCGTTGACGCAGTCCTGCAGAGGAGGGTTTTGAAATTTAGGGCTTCGCCTGCATCGCCTCGGTCGCGAGCTTGATCGCCTCGGGCGGCGATGCGTAGATCTCTTTGATCAACGCCTCGACGGCACCGCCGGCCACCGGCCGCACGTCGAGATCGGCAGTGCGGGCTTCGGCGAGAAAACCCGGATCTTTCATCGTGGCGTCGAAGGCTGTGCGCAGCGCCGCAAGCCGCTCTGCCGGCACGCCAGGCGGCGTCGCGAACGGCCGCGCGATGCTTTGCCGCGACACGATGAGCTTGAGCGCCGCGCGCTGCGCCGGGTCGGTGGTCAAATCCATGATCAGCGGCACGCGAAGCAGATACGGATCGTCGTCCTTGTTCAGCGCGATCTGCAGCGCGACGTTGACCTCTTTGCCCGTCAGCATCGCCTTGTTGCGGCTGAGCAGGCTGGTCCACGACCAGCCGCAGCGGCCGTCGACTTCATGGCGCTGCATCGCCAGCGTGATCTCGGTGCCGCCCGGATAGCCGGTGACGATACGGATCGGCATGTGGAACATGTTACGCAAGACGGTGGCGAACACGTCGCTTTCCGCGCCGCCGCCCGACGCGCCGATCACGGTCGGCTTGTTCTGCATGTCCGCAAGCGTCGCGATGCCGGTCGAGGCCATGAAGGCGCAGACGCTGACCTCTTGGGATACGCTGCCGAGCCAGCCGAATTGGGTGGCGTCGAATTGCGCGCCGTCGCCATGGCCGAGCAGCGGCTCGACGACGATGCCCGGCGCAAAAATCCCGATCGCGGTGCCGTCCTTCGGCGCGACGTTGTAGAGATAATTGACCAGCTTGAGCGAGCCCGCGCCCGGCATGTTCTGCGGCACGATCTGCGGACTGCCGGGAATATGGCGGCCGAGATAGCGGGCGAGCGTGCGGCCATAGAGGTCGTAGCCGCCGCCGGAGGAAAAGCCGATCAAAAGCTCGACGGTCTTGCCGGCGTAGAATTCGTCGGCGCGCGCCGGCGCCGCAGCGTACATGGCGAGCGCGGCAAAGACGGCGACGGTGGCAACGCGACGTCGCCTACGACGCCATCGCCGCGGCCGCGCCAGCCATGAGCTCAGGTTGCCTGCCATAAAGCCACTCCATACCGGCCATGGCATCTTCGGGCGTGCGCGCGCCGAGCATCATGTTGCGCAGTTCTTTGGCGACGCCCGCGGCATGATAGAACTCGCCGTAGACGCGCGCCATGATTTGCACACGACCTGTGCGCAAATATCTCGCCTGCTGGTAGGCAAGAAACGCGGCAGGGTAGTCGCCGTTCATCGCGACAACCTTTTCGGCCAGGCACACCGCGTCCTCGATCGACATGCCGGCGCCTTGCGCCAGATATTGCAGCATCGGGTGGGCGGCATCCCCCAGAAGCGTGATGCGGCCGCGGCTCCAGTCCTTGATCGGCGGCCGGTCGCACAACACCCACATGCGCCAACTTTCGATCTTGTTGAGCAGCGTGCGAACCGGCTCGCATGTTTTCGCAAAACGCTCGTGCAGCTCGGCCGGGTCGCCGTAACTGTCCCAGCCCTCCTCGTAGCGGTTGGAATGGAACACGGCGACCAGATTGAACAATTCGCCGGTGCGCAGCGGATAATGCACCAAGTGCACCTTCTCGCCGGCCCACAGCACCATGTCGCGCCAGCGATATTGTTCCGGCATTTCCGACGTCGGCAGCACCGCGCGGTAGGTGATGTGGCCGGCGACATTGGGCTTGCCGTCGCCGACCACCATCTGCCGGATGGTCGACCATAAGCCGTCGGCGCCGATCAAAGCCGCGCCGCGATATTCCTTGCCGCTCTCGGTTCGCACCGTGATGCCGTCAACCGCCTCGTCGACCTTGACGACTTTCTGCGAGGCGTCGAGCCGGATCAGATCGGACTTTTGGCAGGCTTCGAGCAGCACCTTGTGCAGATCGGCGCGATGGATGAGCGCGTAGGGGTGATGGAATTTCCTGCGGAACGTATCGCCCAGCGGGATGCGTGTGACCTCCTGCCCGGTCACCGAATCCATCATGATGAGGTTGTTGGGAAAGACAGCGAGCGCGCTGATCGGCTCGATCAGGCCGAGCACTTCGAACATCCAGAACACGTTGGGGCCAAGCTGGATGCCGGCACCGATTTCCTTGAACTCCGGCGCCTGCTCGATGAGCTGCGCGGAGATGCCCTTGCGCGCCAGCGCCAGCGCCGTCGCGAGCCCACCAATGCCGCCGCCAACGATGAGGACTTGCCGGTCTTTCCAATCATTCATGCATGAGACTCCTCAACGCACATTGTAAAAGGCAACGCGTTCACGACAAGACTTGCACAGTCGGCGAAGTCTGGCGATGAGATGCGGCTAACTGCTCCCTCCCCCTTGTGGGGAGGGAGGGGTGGGGGTCGGGAGGCGACGCGCATGCGTCGACCAAGGTGATTTCCCTCACGACCCCCACCCCTGCCCCTCCCCACAAGGGGGAGGGGAAAAAAGGAGCGCGCACTATGGCAGCGGGCATGATCGACGTGCACTTCCACCTCATCCCCCAATTCTATCGCGAGGCGGTGTATGAGGCCGGCACCGGGCCGGCGATCGGCCGCTACCCGGATTGGACGCCTGAGCTGGCGCTCGAGCTCATGGACAAGCACAGGATTGGGCTGGCGATGCTGTCGCTGGGGCAACCGGGCGTCGGATTCTTGCCGGCGGACAAGGCCGCGGCCTTCGGCCGCCGCTGCAACGATTACGCAGCTGAGCTGATCGCGCGGCATCCGCAACGATTCGGTTGCTTCGGTCTCGTGCCGATGCACGACATCGAAGCAGCCATCGCCGAAGCGCGTTACTGCCTCGAAACGCTGCGCTTCGAGGGCATTTCGCTGTTCGCAAGCTACGGCGAGAAATTCCTCGGCGACGCCGCGTTCGATCCGCTGCTGCGCTATCTCGACAGCCGCCACACCGTGGTCCACCTCCATCCGAGCCTGCATCCGTCGAGCAAGTCGCTCGATTTGCCGTGGCCGGGTTTCATGATCGAATACCCGTTCGATACGACACGCGCGGCAGTCAATCTGTTGTTCTCCGGCGCGCTCGAAAACTTTCCGAACATCTGCTTCATTCTATCTCATGCCGGTGGCACCCTGCCCTACCTCGCCTGGCGGCTGTCGGTCGCGCCGATGATCGACAAGCGGCTCAAGCAAAGAACGCGCAAAGAGATTTTCGCAGGGCTAAAAACGTTCTGGTACGACAACGCGCTGGCGTCCGGCGCGGCGCCGATGGGCGCGCTGGCGCGCATCGCGGCAACGGAGCGCATCGTGTTCGGCAGCGACTGGCCGTTCTGCAACGATCGCGTGGTGGCGGAAGAGGTCGCGGATTTCACCACGCCGGATTTTCTCGATCCGCGGACCATCGCGATGATCGCGCGCGATAACGCGCTGAAGCTTTTCCCGCAACGGGCGGGGCAGTTCGCCTAGACGGCAACATTCGGCTTATGCCCGCTGACTTCGGCGGCGGCATCGTGGCGCAAGACCCAGCCGAAGGGAAAGTTGAGCAGCGCCAGGATCGCAGCGCCGGCAAAGGCCACCGTGAAATCGGGCAGGCCCAGGTGTTCGGCGCCGCGCCAGGCGAGCGACAGGTTCAGCAGCGCGGCGACGAACGCGATGCCGAAGCCGCGGCTCAATTGCTGCGACATGCTGGCGATGCTGGTGGCCGAGCTCATCTGCGGCTGCTCCACGTCGGCATAAGTCATGGCCTGGGTCGCAGTGAATTGCAGCGACTGGAAGAAGCCGGCGATCAGCAGCAGCGCGAAAATCACCGGTATCGGCGTCGCCGATGTGAACAATATACACATGGCGATGGTCGCTGAGCTGATCACGCTGTTGACGATGAGGACGACGCGGAAGCCGAAGCGCCGCAGGATCGGCCGCGCCGTCAGCTTCATCGAGATCGAACCGAGCGCGGTGGCGAAGGTGATTGTGCCGGAGGCGAACGCCGACAGGCCGAACACCACTTGCAGCAACAGCGGCAACAGAAAAACCAGCGAGCCCGCCCCGGCGCGGAACAGCGAGCCGCCGGTGATGCTGGTTTGAAAGGTGACGATGCGAAAAACGGAAAGATCGAGCAAAGGATGCGGCGAGCGCCACAGATGGCGCAGCGCCAGCGTGCCGATCACGACGCCGAGCACCAGCAAGACCACAAGCTCGACAATGTTGCCGCGGCCGCGGCCAAACGCCTCGATCGAGTACATCAGGCAGAACAACGCGGCGCCGGTGAGCACGAAGCCGAGCCAGTCGAACGGCCGGCGCGTTTCCTCCTTCGGATTGTCGAAGAAGATCGTCACGAGAATTATGCCGAGGATGCCGAGCGGCACGTTGACCAAAAAAATCCAGCGCCAGGAGAAATACGTGGTGATGAAGCCGCCGATCGGCGGCCCGAGCACCGGGCCGAGCTGCGCCGGCACCTGCAGATAGGCCATGGTGCCGATAAGGGCCGCCTTTTCGACGCTGCGGAACAGCACCAGCCGGCCGACCGGCACCATCATGGCGCCGCCGAGGCCTTGGAGCACCCGTGCCGCGGTCAGCTCGACGATGTTGCCAGAAAGCCCGCACAGGATCGAGCCGAGCGTGAACAGCGCGATGGCGGCGCGAAAGATGGTGCGGCCGCCAAACCGGTCCGCCGCCCAGCCGCTGACCGGAACGAACACCGCGAGACTGAGCAGATAGGCGGTGACGGCGACGCTCAAGCGTATCGGATCGGAATGCAGCGAAATCGCCATCTGCGGCAGCGCCGTGGTGATCACGGTGGAATCGATCTGCTGCATGATGATCGCCGAGCCGACGATCATGGCGACGATTTTGGGTTTGGACGGCATGCCGGGAGGATTTACCCCCGCAGCGCGCGCAACACCAGTTCCGGCGTGATCGGCATCTGCGTGATCACCGTGGCACCGAGTGGGCGCAGCGCGTCGTTGATCGCGTTCATGATGCAGGCCGGGGCGCCGGCGGTCCCGGCTTCCCCGGCGCCCTTGGCGCCAAGCTCGGAATCCGCGGTCGGCGTCACCACGTGGCCGATCTCCATGTCCGGCATCTCACCGGCCATTGGCACCAGGTAGTCCATCATGGTGGCGTTGAGGAACTGGCCACTGTCGTCATAGAGGCAGTGCTCGAACAGCACGGCGCCAATACCCTGCACGATGCCGCCGCGAATCTGCTCGTCGACCAGCTGCGGATTGATCACGGTGCCGCAATCCTCGACGCACCAGTGCCTGAGCAATTTCACTTCGCCGGTCCGGGTGTCGACTTCGAGATAGGACGCCTGCACGCCATTGGTGAAGGCGAACGGCCAGGCGCGCGGCACGTAATGGCGTGTCACCAGGAACTCGGCCTGAAAGCCCGGCGGCAAGGTGTCGGGGCGGAAATAGACCACCCGCGCCACCTCATCGAGGCCCATGCGCTCGCGGCCGCTGTCGGCATCGACCACCACGCCGCCACGGATATCGAGCGCTTTTGGGTCGGCTTGCAGGATCGAAGCTGCCGCGGCGAGTACATTGCCGCGCAACGCCTTGCCGGCCTGCCACGCCGCCTCGCCGCCGATGCCGGCGGCGCGCGAGGCCCAGGTGCCGCCGCCATAGGGCGTGTTGTCGGTATCGCCGGTGATCACGCGGACGCGCTCGATCGGCACGCCGAAGGACGTGGCGACGCACTGCGCCAGCACAGACTCGGCGCCCTGGCCCTGCTCGGTGACCCCGGAGTGGATGAAAATGGCGCCGGTGGCATCGAGCTTCACGGTGGCGCCGTCCTGCGACGTGATGCGCGCGCCGCCGACGCCGTAGAACGCCGCGGAGGGGTTCGTCACCTCGATGAAGGAGGCAAAGCCGATGCCACGCTGGATACCGCGCTCGCGCAACCGCGCCTGCTCGGCGCGCAGGCCTGAGTAGTCCATCATCTCGAGAATCTTATCCAGCGAAGCGTGGTGCGACAGGCCCTCGAATTTCAAGCCGGCAGCACTGGTCGCCGGATATTTGTTGTCGGCAAACAGATTGCGCCGCCGCAGCTCGGCCGGGTCCATGCCGATCTTCACCGCGGCAAGCTCGACGAGGCCTTCCGTGACAGCGGTCGCGATCGGATGGCCGACGGCGCGGTATTGGCACATGACATTCTTGTTCTGGAACACGACGCGGGCGCGGGCGCGATAGTTCGGGCAGGTGTACGGCCCGCCCACCAGGTTGACGACCTGATTGGCCTCGATGCCGCTGGTGCGTGGGTAAACCGAATACGGCCCGATGCCGGTCAGATCGTCGATCTCGAAAGCGGTGATCGCGCCGTCTTTCTTGACACCGATGCGCGCCTTGACCCTATGGTCGCGGGCGTGGATGTCGGTGACAAAGCTTTCGAAACGGTCGGCGATGAATTTGACCGGGCGCTTCAAGAGTTTCGCCAGCGCGACCACCGCCATCTCGTCCGCATAAGTGTGCACCTTGATGCCGAACGAGCCGCCGACGTCTTTGGTGAGCACGCGCACCTGGTGCTCTTCGAGCCCAAGGTGCTTGGCGAACAGGTTCTGCATCATGTGGGGCGCCTGGGTGCCCTGATATACGGTCAGACGCTGCTCGCCCGGATTCCAATCGGCAACGATGGCGCGCGCCTCGTTGGTGACGCCGGTGTGGCGGCCGAACACAAATGTCTGTTCGACGACGGCGTCGGCTTCGGCAAAACCCTTGTCGGGGTCGCCGGCGTTCAAAATCCGCTCGAAGGTGAGATTGTCGCCAAGCTCGGGATGGATCACCGGCGTCGTGGCGTCGAGCGCGGTTTCCGCGTCCGTCACGGCGGCGAGCACCTCGTAATCGACATTGACCAGCGCGCAAGCGTCCTCGGCTTCAGCGCGGCTCTTGGCGACGACGGCGCACACTGCCTCGCCCTGCCAGCAGGCGCGATCCACGGCGATGGCGTGTTGCGGCGCCGACTTGATGCCTTTTAGATGGGTGAGCACGCCAACCCACGGCGTGATTACTTTTGCCAGCTCGGCGCCGGTGACGACCGCGATCACGCCCGGCGCCTTCTTCGCCGCCGCCGTCGCGATGTTTTTGATCCGCGCATGCGCATGCGGCGAACGCACGAAGGCGACATGGGCCATACGCGGCAGCGTGACGTCGCTGACATATTGGCCGCGGCCTTGGGTGAGCCGCGCCAGATTGGGCCGCGGCACCGAGCGGCCGATATAAGAATTCGGACGGTCGAGCGCCGTGAGGCCGGACGGCTGATCGTCGGCGATTTTCATTGGTCTACTCCCTCCCCCCTTGTGGGGGAGGGTGGGGAGGGGGGTCGGGAGGTGACGCGCAAGCGTCGATGTCTGTTAACCACCTCTCGACCCCCACCCCTACCCCTCCCCACAAGGGGGAGGGGAAATTTACGCTCTCACAAAAACCGCGTCGGCCACATCAAGGTGCGCCACATATGCGCGGACGGCGAATTGTCGAAACCCAAGCCTTCCTCGGGCTGCTTGAAGTTGCGGCCGATGATGTCGACGAAGTCGTTGAGATCGACCTTGGCGTTGGGATCGAACGAATAGATGTCGTTCACGCAGATCATGCGCGAGGTCATGTAATATTTGTGCTTCTTGGCGCGCTCGTATTCGGCGACGATGTAAGGCTCGGGCGTATAGTCGGCGCCGAAATATTTGATGTACATTTCCGGATATTCGTAGCCGACCGAAGCATCGGGGAAGAAGCGCAGCGCCTGGTGGGTGCGCACCGCCCAGCTCACTTCCTCGTCGACATAGGGCTCGATCATCTGCGCGCCCCAATAGCCGTGGTCGCAGCGGATGAAGCCCGCGACGCCGATATCGTGCAGCAGGCAAGCCAGCACGACCTTTTCGCTGTGGCCGCCCTTGAGCGCGTGCGTCGCGCTTTGCAGAAGGTGATTGAGCGACGCGAAGCGATTGTTGAAGAAATCGATCAAGGTCGGCTTCTTCGGCATTTTCGGCAGCCGCGCATCGGCGCCCATCAGGAAATATTTGTCCGGGTTGGCGGCCTTCAACGCCGCGCCGTTCTCCATCTCGACCTTGCCGTCGGCCATGCGGAACAGCACCGATTTGGTGGCGATGCGCTCGCCGAGCTCGTGCATCATCCGCTCCTCGAGCTCGTCGGCCTGCGCCGACAGCGTCGCCGGGTTTGCGTGTTCGTTCATGGTCAACCTGCCTTTCCCGCCCGCGTCTGGGCGACGGATTCGATTGCGTCGACGATAGCCTGATACCCGGTGCAGCGACAGTAGTTGCCGGAGAGATGTTCACGGATGGCGGCGCGGCTCGGCACCCCGCCGCGGCCCAGCAGGTCGCTTGCGCCGATCAGCATGCCAGGGGTGCAGAAGCCGCATTGCAACGCATTGCGCCGCTGGAATGCGTCCTGCAGGTCGGCGATGGCGCCGGAATCGGATATGCCCTCGATGGTCTCGACCTCGGCGCCGTCGCATTGCACCGCAAGCACGAGGCAGCCGCGCACCACCGCGCCGTCGAGCAGCACCGTGCAGGCGCCGCACACGCCCTGCTCGCAGCCGATATGGCTACCGGTCAGGCCCAAATCGTCGCGCAAGAAATCGACCAGCGTCTTGCGCGCCTCGACGCGCTCGTTCACGTCCTCGCCATTCACGCGCAGACCGATGTCGAGATAACGTTCCATGAGGGTCCGGCAACGCCGCGTCACACACGTATTGATAGCATCGGCGGGCCGCTTATGCCACCGCTGGCATTCCCAGGATGCCGCGCACGATGTCGATGGCCCGCCGCAGCAAAGTCTGCGAGGCCTCCAGCGTGCGGAAGCCGGCATGGGCCGACAACGTGACATTATCCATGCCGGCGAGCGGATGGTCGGGTTTGAGCGGCTCGGCGTGGAACACGTCGAGGCCGGCGTGGCGGATGCGGCCGCCGCGCAGGCCCTCGATCAGCGCGGCCTCATCGACCAAGGCACCGCGCGCGGTGTTGATCAGGACGACACCCGGCTTCATCCGCGCCACCTGCGCGGCGCTTAAAAACCCGCGCGTCTCGTCGTTGAGCGCAAGGTGCAGCGTGATGACGTCGGAGCGCGCCAAAAGCTCATCGAGCGCGACGAGCGGCGCGCCAGGCAGCGGCGTGCGGTTCCAGGCAATGACGTCCATGCCAAACCCGCGGCCGATGCGCATCACCTCGCGGCCGATGCCGCCGAGCCCGATGATGCCGAGCGTCTTGCCGTTGAGCTGGACGCCTTCGCGCGTCAGCCAGGTGCCGCCGCGGATCTGCCGGTCCATGCGCGCGATGTCGCGGCCGGCGGAAAACATCAGCGCGATAGTGTGCTCGGCGACCGCGGTGTCGCCATAGCCCTTGATGGTGTGGACGCGAACGCCGCCCGCCTCGAGCTCGGCGACATTCATGTAGCTCGACGCGCCGGTGCCGAGAAAGACGATGTGCTTGAGGCAAACGCATTGCGCGACCAGTTCGGTCGGCATGTAAGAGTGATCATCGATGCAGATATCGTAGCCCTTCAGCAGTTGAGGCAGCGCGGCCCGCTCGAACGGCTTACGGTTGACCTCGATCGGGGGATCGTCGGCACGCTCGACGCTTTCCCAAACGGGAGCCAGTTGATCGTTGCAATCGATGAAAAGAGATTTCATCAGTGCGCCACGATCGGTTGCGCGGCGAGCGTGGGCTCGCGCGGCGCGACGCCGGCGAACAGCGAGCCTTGCTCGAACCAGGAGGCCGGCGCTGGGCGGCCCCACAGAGTCTGGCGCTGCGGGTCGGTCAGCGACCAGCGGATCGGAACGTGATCGGGGTCGACGGTGAGGTAGTCGGAGGTGAACAGCTCGACCCGGTGGCCGTCCGGATCGCGGATATAGAGAAAGAACGCGTTGGAAATGCCGTGGCGGCCGGGGCCGCGTTCCATATTGGCGAGATAGCCACTCGTCGCCATGACGTCGCAGATGTGGATGATGTCGAGCACGCTCGCGGTCCACACCCCGACATGATGCAGCCGCGGGCCGACGCCGTTGGTGAAGGCAAGGTCATGGACATTGCCCTTGCGCTGCAGCCACACCGCCCAAAGTTTTGGATCGGCGCCGTCGGTCTCGGAATATTCGGTGAGACGAAAGCCCAGCGCCGCATAGAAGTCGTAGCTCGCCTGCACGTCAGGCGTGAAGCAGTTGAGATGATCGATGCGCTGGATGCGCGCGCCCTGGTAGGTCGCGTATTTTTGCAGCATGGATGGGCGCAAATCCATCTGCGCATAGAGGTCGAGGGGCGTGCCGAAAATGTCGGCGGTGCGCAAGGTGCGGCCCTGATGCGGCACGTCGGGAAACGCCGTCGGCAGATTGCGGCGTGCGAACCAGGCCGCGGCGCGGTCGAGATCGTCTTCGCTGGCGAGCTTGAAACCAAGCGCGCGCACGTCGGCGTCGCGGCCGCGCCGCAGCACGATCGAATGATGGTTACGCTCCTCGACGCCGCGCAGATAAAGCGCATCGTCGGTCTCGTCACTGATCAGAAGCCCAAGGCAATCGACATAAAAGGCGCGCGAGCGCTTGATGTCGCGCACGCCGAGCTCGACATGGCTCGAGCGCACGACATTGAACGGCGGGTCGAAAACCGGCTTGTGGACGGGCATCGTGCCGCTTTATGGCCGTTGACGGTTTGGGCGATGACTTCTAACACATCGGCCGGAAGGCGGAAGGCCGCGGGCCGGCCGCTGTATCGCGACTTAAGGAGAACAGCGACATGCGCCTTGCAAGCTACAATATGCGCGGCCGGCCGAGCTTTGGCGCGGTCGTCGGCGAGGGCATCGTCGATCTGCGCTCGCGATTGAGCCGCTTTGCCACCCTGGTCGACGTGTTCCGCGCCCAGGCGCTGGACGAGGCGAAATCCGCCGCCGCGGGCGTGCGCCCCGACGTGCCGTTCGGCGAGGTCGAGTTGCTGCCGCCGCTATTGGCGCCGGAAAAAATCCTTTGCATCGGCATCAATTATGCCAACCGCGGCGCGGACTATAATGTCACCAACAATCCAAAATATCCGAGCATGTTCTATCGCGCGCCGAACTCGATGGTCGGCTCGGGCCAGAAGCTGGTACGGCCGAAGATTTCCGAGCAACTCGACTACGAAGGCGAGATCGCCATCGTGATCGGCCGCGAATGCAAGCATGTGCCAAAGGAGCAGGCGCTGTCGCTTATCGCCGGCATCACGCTCGCCAACGAAGGCACCATCCGCGATTGGACGCGGCACGGCCAGTTCAACGTCACCCAGGGCAAGAACTTCGACGCTACCGGCGGTATCGGACCGTGGATCGAGACCGAGTTCGACCCGAGCAAGCCGCTGCATCTCACCGTGCGCAAGAACGGCGAGGTGACCCAGGACGACACCACGGAAAGCATGATCTTCTCGTTTGCCGATATCATCGCCTACACCACGTCGTTCATGACGCTGAAGGCCGGCGACGTGATTTGCACCGGCACGCCGGTGAAGATGGGCCCGAAGGTCGATCCGCCGGTTTGGCTGAAGCCCGGCGACACCATCGAGGTCGAGTGCCCGCAGATCGGCATTTTGCGCAACACTGTGGTGGATGAGGCGTGACCGTCCGCGCCGCGTGCATCATCGGTTGGCCGGTCGAACATTCACGCTCGCCGCTCATTCATAATTATTGGCTGAAAACCTACGGCATCGCCGGCGAATATCGCCGCGAGGCGGTGCCGCCGGACGAATTCGAAGCCTTCGTGCAGTCGCTCGCGGCGCGCGACTATGTCGGCGCCAATGTCACGGTGCCGCACAAGGAGAAGGCGCTGGCCTTTTCGCTGCCGGACGAGCGCGCGCGTGCGGTCGGCGCCGCCAATACGCTGTGGATCGCCGGCGGTTTTTTGCATGCGACCAATACCGACGTCGAAGGTTTCTTGAACAATCTCGATGCCTGCGCGCCGCAATGGGATCGCGACTTGTCAAATGTCGTCGTGCTCGGCGCCGGCGGCGCGGCGCACGCGGTCGTTTACGCGCTGCTGACGCGCCGCGTCGAGCGCATCACGGTCGTCAATCGCACCCCGCACCGCGCTGAAATTCTACGCGAGCGCTTCCTGGAACATTTGCAGGTCGCCCCGTGGGAACAGTTGAATGACCTGCTCGGCGACGCGGGGCTGTTCGTCAACACCACCACGCTCGGCATGGCCGGGCAGCCGGAACTCGAGGCCGATATTGGGCGATTGCCCAGTCACGCCATTGTCGCCGATCTGGTCTATGTGCCGCTGGTCACGCCGCTGATCAGAACGGCAAAAGCCAAAGGCCTGCGCACTGCCGACGGGCTCGGCATGCTGCTGCATCAGGCGGTGCGCGGTTTTGAGCTGTGGTTTGGCAGAAAGCCCGACGTGACCGCGGAACTGCGGGCCCTGGCCGAAGCCGATCTTAAGGCTTCCGCCGGCTAGCGCTCAGGAATAACGTAGCCTATCTCGGTGTTTCAAAACCCAGCCGCCGCGGCGTCCGCCGCCGGCGCGAATTGGGAACATGTTGGGAGGATGATGATTATGACGATGATGACACGCAGGACGCTGGGCGCGAGCGCCGCAGCCCTGCTTTTCACGGCTTCCTTTGCCGCGGCCCAGGCGCCGCAAATGGTGCGGGTGCGCGCCACCCTGGAAAACGTCAGCGTGCCGATGCTGACGGCGAAGTCGCGCGACGGCGCCGAGATGAAAATCAAGCTCGCCGACAACGCGCCGGTGAACGAGGTGGTGCCGGTGTCGCTCGCCGACATCAAGGATAATTCCTACATCGCCGTCACCGCCATGCCGCAGCCCGACGGGACACAGAAAGCAGTAGCGATCCTGATCTTCCCCGAAGCGATGCGCGGTGTCGGCGAAGGCTTCCGCCCCTGGGACCTCGATCCCAATTCGACCATGACCAATGCCACTGTCGCCGAGCAGGTGAAGAGCACCGACGGTCAGACGATCACGGTGAAATACAAGGACGGCGACAAGAAGGTCCTGGTAACGCCGGCGACCATCATCGTCACTTATAAGAAGGCCGCCGCCAGCGACCTCAAGGCCGGCCAGAAAATCTTCGTCGCCGCGGCGAAAAAGCTCGACGACGGAACGCTGGAAGCCCCGAACGTCGCCTATGGCGATGTCGGCGTGTGGCGCTGAAGGTATCTGCAGGGAGCGTGAGATGAAAAAGATGATCTTGAGCGCCGCTTTCGCCTTCGCGGCGACTGCGGCGCTGGCGCAGGCGCCCGACATGGTGCGCGTGCGCGGCACCATCCAAAGCGTGGACGGCTCCATGCTCGACGTGAAGGCGCGCGATGGCGCCGACATGAAGATCAAGCTCGCCGACAACGCGCAGGTCCGCACCGTCGTCGGCAAGACGATCGCCGACGTCAAACAGGGCCTGTTCGTCGGCATCACCGCCATGCCGCTGCCAGACGGCACCCAGAAAGCGGTCGAGATCCACATCTTCCCGGAAGCCGCGCGCGGCACCGGCGAAGGTCATCGGCCGTGGGATCTAATGCCCGGCAGCACCATGACCAATGCCAATGTCGACAGCGAGGTCGCCGTCACCGACGGCAAGAAGCTGGTGTTGAAATACAAGGACGGCGACAAGACCTTCATCGTGCCGGACAACGTCAAGGTCGTCATGTTCGCGCCGGGAGCCGCGGCCGACATCAAGCCGGGCGCGAAAATCTTCATCGTTGGCGCGAAAAAACTGCCGGACGGCACGCTCGAAGCGCCGGCCATCACGGTGGGCACCAACGGCGTCGACCCGCCGATGTAGGCTGCGGAGACAAGCATGAGAACGACCGCAATCCACGCGACGCTCGTCCTCGTCGCCGCGCTCGCGGCGACGGCGGCGCTGTCGCAGGCGCCGCAAACCGTGCGCCTCCGCGGCGTCATCGAGAAGGTCGACGGCAATAAGGTGACCGCGAAATCGGACAAGGGCGACGCGCTCACGCTCAACCTCGCCGACAAGATGCTTGTCGTCGCCGTGGTGAAAGCGTCAATGGCCGACATCAAGGACGGCGACTTCATCGGCAGCGGAGCGATGCCGCAGCCGGACGGCTCGCAGAAAGCGATCGAGGTGCACATTTTTGCCGAACAGATGCGCGGCACCGGCGAAGGCTTTCGGCCCTGGGACGGCGCACCGAACAGCACCATGACCAACGGTACGGTCGGCAATACCGTCACCAGCGTCGACGGCCCGGTCATCACCGTCAAATACAAGGACGGCGACAAGAAGATCATCGTGACACCGGACGTGCCGATCGTGCGCTACGAAGTCGCGGATCTGAGCGCTCTCAAGCCCGAGGTCGCCTTCTCGGTCTTGGCGGCGGTGAAGCAGCCGGACGGCAGCTTCAATATCAATCGCATCAATGTCGGCCGTGACGGCGTGGTGCCGCGCTAGTTAAGCCTCGTCCTGACCCCCTGTTGGCACGGCGTTTGCTCTATTTCCGGGCAGGTAATGCCACGCCGAACCAGAGGGGGTCGTCCATGACACGAGCCGAACTCACCGAAAAGCTGCTCGACATCAAGCGCGAGAAGGGCTGGACCTGGAAATATATCTGCGACGAGATCGGCGGCATGTCGCCGGTGCTGATCACCGGCGCGGTGCTCGGTCAGATGAAAATGACCAAGCCGCAAGCCGCGAAGGCTGCGGAAATGTTCGGCCTGAGCAGGAGCGAGCAGGTGTTGCTCAATGAGGTGCCGAACCGCGGCTCGCCGATGCCGCCGACCGATCCGCTGATCTACCGCTTCTATGAGCTGGTAATGGTCAACGGCCCGGCACTGAAGGTGTTGATTGAGGAGGAATTCGGCGACGGCATCATGTCGGCCATCGACTTCGATTTGCAGATGGAACGGCAGCCCGATCCCAAGGGGGACCGGGTGCGGCTCTCCATGTCCGGCAAATTCCTGCCGTACAAATATTACGGCTCAACCGGAAATGCGCAGGCTTACGGATATAGGGAAGAATGAAACGCGAATGGCGAGTGGCAAATAGCGAACGGATGCAACCATTCGCTATTCGCTGCCTGCGCGTGGTTCCGCTTCGCGGGAGTGGATTGAAGATTATCGAGCGGACCAGTGACTGCAGTGGCGATGGAAGCTGTTGTCGGTCCAGCAGTGGCCGCGGCTGATCGACGGACCCCAGAACGGCTTGCCGTAGACCGCGCCGACGACGCCGCCGGCAACCGCGCCGACCGGACCGGCGACCACGAGACCGACCCCCGCGCCCGCTGCGGCACCGACCATATCGGCGTGCGCGCTCGGGGTTGCCGCGGCAATGGCGGCGAAAGCGGCGGTTGCCAGAATAAGGTTACGCATAGCGCTACTCCTATGTGTCAAAGCGAGCGCGCTACCTATCACGGTATACCTTTTCATAAGGTTGACGCCCCGTTGCAGCCACAACGCGCCGACACGCCGCCGGTTCCGGATGCCCCAATGGGCCGGCAAAAGCGCCACTAAACCGCCGTGATCACGCGCCGGTCGATTTCGGCGATGCTGGTGACGCCGGTGAGCGCCATGCTGATATCGAGCTCGTTGCGGATGATCTCGATGGCGCGGGCGACGCCGGCCTCTCCGCCGGCGCCGAGGCCGTAGATATAGGCGCGGCCGCTCATGCAGGAGCGCGCGCCGAGCGCGATGGCGCGCATCACGTCCTGCCCCGTGCGGATGCCGCCGTCGAACATGATCTCGATGTCCGAGCCGAGCGCGTCGGCGATCGGCGGCAGCATGGCGATCGAGGACGACGCGCCGTCAAGCTGGCGGCCGCCGTGATTGGACACCACGATCGCCGCCGCGCCGGTCTTTGCGGCAATGCGCGCATCCTCGACGTCGAGGATGCCCTTGAGGATGAGCTTGCCGGGCCACAGACTCTTGATCCACTCGACGTCCTTCCAGCTCAACGTCGGATCGAACTGCTCTGCGGTCCACTTCGCCAACACCGTGACGTTTTCCATGCCACGGACGTGGCCGGCGATGTTGCCGAAAGTCTTACGCTTGCCGCGCAGCACGCTCCATGCCCAGGCCGGCTTGGTAGCGATGTCGATCAGGTTGCCTAGCCTGATCTCCGGCGGCACCGTCATGCCGTTCTTGATGTCACGGTGGCGCTGGCCGAGCACTTGCAGGTCAACGGTGAGCACCAGAGCGCTGCACTTGGCCGCCGCCGCGCGCGCCACCAGCTCGCGGATAAAACCGCGGTCGCGCATGACATAGAGTTGGAACCAGAACGGCTTGTCGACCGCAGCGGCAACGTCTTCGATCGAACAAATGGACATGGTCGACAGCGTGAACGGGATGCCGGCAGCCTGCGCCGCGCGGCAGGCGAGAATCTCGCCGTCGCCGTGCTGCATGCCGCACAGCCCGACCGGGGCCAGCACGAGCGGCAGCGACGCCGGCTCGCCGAGGATGGTGGTCGCGGTCGAGCGCGCGGAGACGTCGACCAGGATGCGCTGGCGCAGCTTGATGGCTTCCAGATCGGCGCGGTTGGCGCGCAACGTCTGCTCGGAATAGGCGCCCCCGTCGGCATATTCGAAAAACGCCCGCGGCACCTTGCGGCGGGCGGCCTGCCGCAGGTCCTCGATGCAGGTCATGGTTTTCACGGCTTGCGGGTCCCAGCTCTCACCGCGCCTTTGATAGCACAAAGCCCAGCTGTATCCGGCGGGCGTTGCGGCTAGGAACCGGCAGCGCTTGCCAGTGGTTATCTAGGGACAACGAGCCGCGACCGCGTCTGAGTTCCGGCTGTCGGCATAGGGAAGACGAAGATGGACCAATACAGGCATCGAGCCACGCCGCCCGGCTATGACGACTTCGAGGACGAGGCGGACAGCAAGCACCGCCGCGAGCAGGATGCGAGCCACAAGAAGAAGCTCGATGAGGCTTTGGAGCGTGGGCTCGAGGATACCTTTCCTGGTTCCGACCCGGTCTCGGTCACCCAGCCGCCCCCGAGCCCGTATGACAAGTGCAGCGGCTAAGAGCGCTACCGCTGGGCCCAAGTGGTCGAAATGCCGCCATTTCCGCCGATCTATGGTAAACGTGGCATGAGTTCCGCTGGTAAGATTGTCGAATATTTTTTGAAGCGGACGACAGGCAGAACGGGTTAATATCGCCTCTCTGGGACAATGCGCCCGGTGGGGGACTTCTCGTATGGTCCGTAAGTATTTCGGCACCGACGGCATTCGCGGCCGCGCCAACGGCGAGATCACGCCAGAATTGGCGCTCAAAGTGGGACAGGCGGCGGGGGTGACTTTCCGCCGTGGCGACCATCGCCATCGCGTCGTGGTCGGCAAGGACACCCGGCTGTCCGGCTACATGATCGAGACGGCGCTGGTTGCCGGCTTCACCTCGGTCGGCATGGACGTGTTGCTGCTCGGTCCGATACCGACGCCGGCGGTCGCCATGCTGACGCGCTCGATGCGCGCCGATCTCGGCGTCATGATCTCGGCGTCGCACAATCCGTACGACGACAACGGCATCAAATTGTTCGGGCCGGACGGCTACAAGCTGTCCGACGAAGTCGAGCTCGGCATCGAACGGTTGATCGATTCCGACATTACCAAGCGGCTCGCCAAAAGCATGGACCTCGGCCGCGCCAAGCGCATCGACGGCGTGCACGACCGCTACATCGAATTCGCCAAGCGCACGCTGCCGCGCAATCTGTCGCTCGACGGGCTGCGCATCGTCATCGATTGCGCCAACGGCGCCGCCTATCGGGTGGCCCCCGACGCGCTATGGGAGCTTGGCGCCGACGTCGTGCCGATCGGCGTCGAACCGGACGGCTTCAACATCAATCACGAGTGCGGCTCGACCTCGACCGAGGCGTTGAGCCGCAAGGTCCGCGAAATGCGCGCCGACATCGGCATCGCGCTCGACGGCGATGCCGACCGCGTCGTCATCGTGGACGAGCGCGGCCGTCTGATCGACGGCGACCAGCTGCTCGCGGTGATCGCCGAGAGCTGGCGCGACGACGGCCGGCTGGCGCAGCCGGGCGTCGTTTCCACCGTGATGTCGAATCTCGGCCTGGAGCGGCATCTGCAAACGTTGCAGCTTTCATTGGTACGCACGCCGGTCGGCGACCGCTATGTGCTCGAGCACATGCGCCAGCACGGCTTCAACGTCGGCGGCGAGCCGTCCGGCCACATCATCCTGTCGGACTACACGACCACCGGCGACGGCTTCGTCGCCGCGCTGCAGGTGCTCGCCGTGGTCAAGAAGCTCGACAAGCCGGTGTCGTTAGCCTGCCACCGCTTCGAAGCGCTGCCCCAGGTGCTCAAGAGCGTGCGCTACCGCAGCGGCAAGCCCCTGGAAAACTCAAAGGTGCGGTCCGTCATTGCCGACGCCGAACACCGCCTCAACGGCCACGGCCGGCTGGTGGTGCGGCCGTCCGGCACCGAGCCCGTGATCCGCGTCATGGGCGAAGGCGACGACAAGGCGATGGTCGAGGAAATCGTCGACGGCATCGTCGACGCGCTGACCGATCACGCCGCTTAGGTTTTTTTTATTTCAAGCCGAGAGGTCGGCAAAAATCTTTTCGTAATCACCCGCGCGCCTTCAAAAACTGTGCGAACGCCTTGAGCGTGATTTCCGAGACGTGATGCTCGATGCCCTCGGCGTCGGCCTCTGCCGCTTCGGTCGGGACGCCGAGCGCGCGCAGGAGATCGACCACCAGCCGGTGGCGCACGCGCACCCTGTCGGCGAGCGCATGACCCTTCTCGGTCAAGAACACGCCGCGGTACGGCCGCGCCGTCGCCAGGCCGGCCCGCTTCAGGCGCGATATGGTCTTGATCGCGGTGGCGTGGGAGACGCCGAAACGCCGGGCGATGTCGGTCGGGCGCGCCTCGCCCTCCCCGGTCAAGAGGTCCGCGATCAGCTCGGCGTAGTCCTCCAGCAAAGCGGTCGACTGCGCCGACCGCGTCTTGCCGAAGCGGCGCGCCTGCGTGCCTTCCGCCGGGAGCTTGGCCATTGTGGTTTGATACCCGGGGATCCGATACCGGTCCGGCCGCCAATCGGCGCCACGTGTTCCCGCACGGAACCGCACACCACACTTTAGTGACAGTGTCAAATTGTAGCCTAGGCTACATAGTTTAGCCGTTGACGCCAACCACGTCGCTGACTATACTGTAACCGATGCTACATTTTCAGGTAAATGCTGCGGAATCCAGGGACCCGGCCGCGTCGATCGGGCGATGACCGGCTGGAATGACGGACCCGACATGACCGACTCCACCGTTCCGCCGGCATCGCTCTCCGCACAGACCCTGGCCACGGCGCGGGAAGTTTTGGCCGGAAAGCGCCGCGGCTTGCGCGCCTCGCTGGCCTTTGCCGGCCCGGCGGTCGTCGCTTCGATCGCCTATATGGACCCGGGCAACTTCGCCACCAACATTCAGGCCGGGGCGAAATACGGCTATGGCCTGCTCTGGGTGGTGCTGCTCGCCAACGTCATCGCCATGCTGTTCCAGGGCCTCTCCGCCAAGCTCGGCATCGTCACCGGCAAGAATCTCGCGGAAATGTGCCGCGATCATTTTCCGCGGCCGGTGGTGTTGGCGATGTGGGCGGTCAGCGAGATTGCCGCCATGGCGACCGATCTTGCCGAGTTTCTCGGCGGCGCCATCGGCCTGTCGTTGCTGTTCCACATGCCGCTCATCGCCGGCATGGGCGTGACCGCGGTCGTGACCTACGGCCTGTTAATGTTCGAAGGCTATGGCTTCCGGCCGCTCGAACTGATCATCGGTGCCATCGTCGGCGTGATTTGCCTTTGCTATCTGCTTGAAATGTTCATCGCGCCGGTCGATTGGGCGTCGGCGGCGTACCATCTGGTCACGCCGGAAATCGCCGATGCCGAAGCGCTGCTCTTGGCCGTCGGCATCATCGGCGCCACCGTCATGCCGCACGCGATCTATCTGCATTCCGGCCTGACCCAGGCGCGGGTGCCGGTACGTACCGATGCCGACCGGCGGAAAGTTCTGCGCTTCTCCAACCGGGAAGTGGTCATCGCGCTTGCCGTCGCTGGCCTCGTCAACATCGCCATGGTGATGATGGCCTCGAGCGCGTTCCACGCCGGCCATCCCGAAGTCGCCGAGATCGAAACCGCCTACCACACGCTGACGCCGCTGCTCGGCGCGGCGGCGTCCGGAATCTTCCTGCTGTCGCTGATCGCGTCTGGCATATCGGCCTCGACGGTCGGCACCATGGCCGGGCAGATGATCATGCAGGGCTTCGTCGGCTTCCGCATCCCGATCTGGTTGCGCCGGCTGGTCACCATCGTGCCGGCCTTCGTCGTGGTCGCGCTCGGCGTCAACGCCACGAGCGCTCTCGTCATCAGTCAGGTGATCTTGAGCATCGCGCTGCCGCTGCCGATGATCGCGCTCGTCATTTTCACCAACAGACGCGACATCATGGGTGCGTTCACCAACAGCTATCTCACCCGCATCGCGGCGCTGATCGGCACGGCGGTGGTGCTGTCGCTCAATGTGGTGCTGATCGCGCAGACGCTCCTGTAGCCCGGACCGAGAATGTGAAATCCGGGAATGGCGCCTATAGAAATCCCGGATTGCTGGTCGGCAATCCGGGTTACATGTTCGAGCGGCCGGCGAAGCGGCCGCCGCTTGACTTACAGCGTCTTCAGATTTTCTGCGGCCGACTTGCCGGTCTTGCGGTCCACCACGACTTCGAAGGAAACGCGTTGACCTTCCCTCAGCTCGCGGAGGCCGGCGCGTTCGACGGCGCTGATATGGACAAACACGTCCTTACCACCACCCTCGGGTTGGATGAATCCATAACCCTTCTGCGCGTTGAACCACTTCACGGTACCGTTGTCCACGGGTCTCTCCTTGTAGACATGCCAATGTGAGCCGCGCGATTGTGCTCGGCTCGGTTCGCTCGAGATTTTGGTGAAAGATCGTCAGTCAGGCGCGCTTATCAATCGCTGCAAGGCCAAGTCATTCGGCCGAAAACTCGATGGGCCTTTTTACCGGCAAGTTGCGGCATTCGCAAGACGGTGTCGGGCCGATTGTGACAGTTGGCCACGCAGCCTTAATAGAATCGGAATCTCAATCAGATACTTGAAACGACAACAATGGCGCCGGTTTTCGCCGAATAGACCAGCGCATCGAATACCGCCATACCGTGCAGCACGTCTTCGAGCGGCACCGGATAGGGTTCGCCGCCGCCGATCGCCCGGGCAAACGCCGTCAGCTCGGCGCGCAACGTGTCGAAACCGGAATGCTCGACAATTTCGTCCGGCGGCGCCGGCACCCGGCCGGTCGGGGCCGTCGTCGCCATGGGCGCAAAGCGCAGGCGCGACATGTCGGGGCGCGAGATCTCGGCAAGCCCGTTGCTGCCGTACAACGTGAATTCAAAATTCGTCGCTGTCGCCACCGAACAGAAGATCAGGCCGGTGGCGCCGCTTAAAAATCGCAGCATGATCGTGGTGGTATCGTCGGAGCGGCCCGGAAAATTGCGCCCAGTGACGCAGTGCACGTCGCGCACCCTGCCGGCGAATTCGATCATATGGTCGAGCGCATGCACTCCGACGGCGGTCAACGCGCCGCCCGGCGCCTCCTCGGGCGCCGCGCGCCAGTTGTCGAGCGCGACGAATTGTGCGGTCGAGGTGGCGTGCTGGGCGACCATGGCGACGACTTTTCCGAGCCGGCCGTCTTGCACTCTGGCGCGCAATGCGGCGAGGCTCGGATGGAAGCGCCGGGCCAGCCCGACGGCGAGCACGACGCCGGCCTTGCGGGCAGCGTCAACGACGACGTGCGCGCTGGCAAGATCGAGCGTGATCGGCTTTTCGACAAAGATATGCTTACGCGCCGCGGCGGCGGCGACCGCCTGCGCCTGGTGCTGGCTGTGCGGCGTCGCCAGCACCACCGCGTCGATGTCCGGATCGCGCAAGATCTGTTCGTAGCTGTCGGCGAGCGGGATGTGCCTGTCGCGACAGAAATCCTCCGCGCTCGCGCGCGTGCGTGTGTAAGCGCGCACGAATTCGATATCGTCGCTGCTGCCGGCAACCGACGAGGCCAGCGAGCGGCCCCAACGGCCCAGTCCGACGATGGCGGCGCGGATCATGGCGCTTACTCGCGACCGCAATTGCTAAAAGTGCCAGCCATTGCACTATGATACATGGCACTATGATAATCGAAAGGGAGCGCCCCGAGAATCACGCTCCTGATGCAGCCTCAAGCTCGTCCATGAATGACGTGCCGGAAATTCACGCCAGGCCGAAAATCATCGGCGCGCGCATCAAGCGCACCGAGGATCCGCGGCTCCTCACCGGACGCGGCGCCTATACCGACGACCGGCAGGTGCCGGGGGCGGCGCATGTCGCGTTCCGCCGGAGCGAGCAATCCCATGCGCGCATCCACGCCATCGATTGCGCGGCGGCGCGCGCGGCGCCGGGCGTCGTTGCGGTGTTCACCGCGGCGGATTGGCGCGACGCGGTCAAGCCGCTGGTCGCGACCTCGCGCATGGCGAATTATTACGCCACACCGATCTTTCCGCTGGCGCGTGACAAGGTGCGTCATGTCGGCGAGCCGGTCGTCGGCGTCGTTGCCGACACCCGCTACCGAGCCGAAGACGCAGCGGCGCTGATCGCCATCGAATACGAGCCGCTGCCGATTGTAATCGATCCGGAACAGGCGGTGCGGGACGGCGCGCCGCTGTTGCACGAGGAGGCCGGCAGCAATGTCATCGTCAGCCGCGAATTCAAGCGCGGCGACGTCGAGGCCGCGTTGGCAACGGCGGCGGTGCGCGTATCGGGCCGTTTCCGCATGCATCGCAAGAGCCCGGTGGCGATCGAGCCACGCGCCTGCCTTGCCGAATACGAGCCGGGCCGTGACGTGCTGACCTTGCATTCGGCGACCCAAGTGCCCGGCATCATCCGCGACGCATTGTCGGCGGCACTGGATATTCCCGGCGAGCGTATCCGCGTCGTCGCGCCAGACGTCGGCGGCGGCTTCGGCGGCAAGGGTTCGCTCTACCCGGAGGAAATTTTCGTTTGCGCCGCGGCCCGGCACCTGCAACGCCCGGTCAAATGGACCGGGGATCGCCTGGAAGAATTCACCGCCGGCAGCCAAGGGTTCGATGAAATCGTCGACGCCGAACTGGCACTCGACAGCGACGGTCGCATTGTTGGCTTGCGCGCCGACGTGATCGGCGACGTTGGCGCCTATTCGATCTATCCGTGGACCGCAGCGCTCGAGCCGGTGCAGGTCGTGAGCTTTTTGCCCGGCCCCTATCGCGTGCAAAACTATCGCGGCCGGGTGCAGGCGGTGGCGACATCGAAGGCGCCGACCGGACCTTATCGCGGCGTCGGCCGGCCGATTTCGACCTTCGTCATGGAACGACTGATGGACATGGCGGCGGCAGAGCTCGGCATCGATGCCAAAGACATCCGGCTGCGCAATCTCATTGCCGACGACGAGCTTCCCTACAAGGTCGCCTCCGGCATCGTCTGGGACAAATCCGGTTTCCACGAATGCCTGCACAAAGCTTGCGCCGCCATCGGCTATGAGACGCTGCGCGCGCAGCAAAAGGAAGCGCGCGCCGCCGGCCGCTGGGTCGGCATCGGCATCGCCTGCTACGCTGAGCTCACCGGCATCGGCTCGCGCATTTCCGTGGCCCCCGGCATGCCGATCAATACCGGGACCGAGACGGCGATCGTGCGCATCGATTCGACGGGCGCCATCACCGCCACATTCGGCATTGCTTCGCACGGCCAAGGCCTAGAGACGACGCTTGCCCAGGTGGTTGCCGAACATCTCGGCGCCCGATTCGAAGACATCCGCGTCCTGCATGGCGACAGCTCAGGCGTCCCCGGCGGTACCGGGACCTATGCCAGCCGCAGCATGGTGCTGGCCGGCGGCGCGGCGACGCTGGCGGCGGGCAAAGTGCGCGGCAAAGTCCTCAATGCCGCTTCGCATCTGCTCGAAGCGTCCGCTGCCGATCTGGTGGCGGAAGACGGCAAAATTTTCGTCGCCGGCACCGACCGCTCGATCACCTTCCGCGAGGTGGCGCGCGTCGTCTATGCCGAAATGGACCGGCTGCCGCCCGACGCGCGCGGCGAGCTTGCCGCCACCGAAACCTACGATCCGGTGTTCGGCACCACGACGTCGGCGACGCATATCGCTATGGCCGAGATCGATCCGGAGACCTACGAAGTCCGCATCGAGCGTTTCACCGTGGCGGAGGATTGTGGCCGGCTGGTCAACCCGATGATCGTCGATGGCCAGGTCCACGGCGGCGTCGCCCAAGGGATTGGCGCCGCGCTCTACGAAGAAGTCGTCTACGACGAGCAAGGCCAGATCACCACCGCGAACCTGGTCGATTATGTCGTGCCCTCGGCCTGCGAGATCCCGCCGATGCAAGTCATGCATCTCGAAAGCATGTCGCCGACCACGCTCGGCGGCTTTCGCGGCATGGGCGAAGGCGGCACCATCGGCGCGCCGGCCGCGGTCGCCAATGCTCTCGCCGATGCGCTTTCGCCGCTCGGCATCGAGATCAATGAATTACCGGCAACGCCGGAGCGCCTGTTCCGCCTGATCGAGGCGGCGCGGGCACGAACCAAATCTTGAAAGAGCAAACCATGAAAGAGCCAACGTGGATCTCAATCTGACAGGAAAAATCGCCTTGGTGACCGGCGCGACCAGCGGCGTCGGCAGTGAGATCGCGCTCAGCCTCGCCGCCGAGGGCGCGAGCGTGGCGATCAACTACCGTTCTTCGGGCGACGAAGCGGACGCCTTGGTCAAAGACATTGTTGCCAAGGGCGGCAAGGCCGGAGCCTACAAAGCCGACGTCGCCGACTTTGCCGCCGTGCAGGCGATGGTCGAAAACATCGTCAAGGACTTCGGCGGCCTGAATATCTTGATCAACAATGCCGGCCTCGCCATCCGCCAGCGCTTCATGGAGACAAAACCCGACGATTGGCACCGCCAGATCGACGCCTGTCTCTACGGCGCAATCCATTGCTGCTACGCCGCCGCGCCGCATCTCGATGCCGGCAAGAACGGCCGCATCGTCAGCGTGATCGGCGATTCGTCGCGTGTCGGCGAATCCGGGCTCGCCATCGTCGCCGCCGCCCGCGCCGGCGTCATTGCGCTGATGAAATCGCTGGCGCGCGAATTCGGCCGCTCCGGCACCACCGCCAACACCGTGTCGCTCGGCCTGGTCGAGACGCCGCACGACAAGGAGTGGGTCGACGCCAACCGCGAAAAACTTGTGAAGCTTTATCCGCTGCGCCGGCTCGGCCTGCCGGAGGACGTGGCGCCAATGGTAGCGCTGCTCGCCTCGCCGCACAGCGGCTGGATCACCGGCCAGGTGCTCAGCATCAGCGGCGGCTACAGCATGGTTTGACGAGACACTGCGATGCTGCACACCGATCTGATCGCTCCGATACCGGAATTGTTGCGCCGGCACGCCGCCGCGCGCGGCAAAAAAATCGCTTATCGCGACGCACAAACATCCGTGACTTACGCCGGCCTCTTGGAGCGCACCGGCAAGCTCGCTGGCCATCTCGCCGACAACGACATCGGACCGGGCGATACGGTCGCAATCATGCTGCCGAACTCGGTGCAATGGGTGGAAAGCTGCTTCGCCATCGCCCGCGCCGGCGCCGTTGGCGTGCCGATCAGCTACGACTCGACCGAAGCGGAAATCAGCTATCGACTCAGCGACGCCAACTGCACAGCGGTGATCACGACCGCCGAGCGCGGCGATCTGTTCGCAAGGCTGCGAGCGTCCGCGCCCCATCTGAAGACATTGATCGTGACCGATCGCGGCCAATGCGGCGCGCAGACGCTGCACTATGAAACGCTCACGACGACCCAGCCGAAGTCGGCGCCGCGCGATTCCGCGTCGCTCCACGAGACGGCGTTCATTCTCTACACTTCAGGCACCACCGGTCGCGCCAAGGGCGTGCAGCTTACGGTGCACGGCATGTTGTGGATCGTCGCCGCCTGCTGGGCGCCGATCACCGGTCTCTGCGAGCGCGACACGGTGCTCTCCCCGCTACCGCTGTTTCATTCCTACGCGCTGAATTTGTCCGTGCTCGGCATCCTCGCCACCGGCGCCAGCAGTTTCATCATGGAGCGGTTCTCGACCAACGAAGCGGTGCGGCTGCTCAGGAGCGGCGAATTCACCTACTTCCCCGGCGTGCCGACCATGTTTCACTATCTGTTGCAGGCGACCCGCGGCGAGACGGGCTTGCGCTTTCCCGAGCTGCGGCTCTGCGTCTCGGCCGGCGCCATCATGCCGGCGACGCTCAACCGCGCGTTCGAAGGTCATCTGGGTGTGCCGCTGCTCGACGGCTACGGCATCACCGAAACCTCGACCATGGTGACGATGAACTGGCCCAGCGGCCAGCGCGTGCTTGGCTCATGCGGCTTTCCGGTGCCGGGGCTTGCAGTGCGCATCGTCGATGCCAACGGCCGCGACGCCGCGCCGAACCAAGAAGGCGAACTGATCGTGCGCGGCCCCAACGTCATGCCCGGCTATCACAACAAGCCCGAGGAGACCCGCAACGCGCTGCGCGCCGGCTGGTACCACACCGGCGATCTGGCGAAGTGCGACGAGAACGGATTCTTGACCATCACCGGCCGACTCAAGGAGTTGATCATCCGCGGCGGCCAGAATATCGCGCCGGCCGAGATCGAAGAAGTGGTGAACACGTTCGCTCCGGTGCTCGACTGTGCCGTGGTCGGCGTGCCGCACGAGCATCTTGGCGAAGTGCCGGCGCTGTTCGTGGTCCCGCGCCCGGGCAATAGGATCGAAATCGAAGCGCTGCTTGACCATTGCCGGGAAAAGCTGTCGGCCTACAAGGTGCCGCACAGCGTGCAATTCATCGCCGAGATTCCGCGCACCGGATCGGGCAAGATCATTCGCTACAGGCTGCGCGAAACAATGAAAGCGTAAGGGAGAGTCAAAAAAATGCGGATCGTCGATCTTTCAGTTGCGCTCAAAGCCGGTATCGCCTCCGATCCTCCAAGCATGTTGCCGCGCATCAAATATCTCGACCATCACGACGGAGCCAAAGAGTTCATGGCCTGGTTCCCGGGACTCAAGGCCGAGCAGCTGCCGGACGGCGAAGGCGCGGCGATGGAGCAGATCATGTTCACCACTCACAACGGCACCCATCTCGACGCGCCATGGCATTTCGCCAGCACCCAGGACGGCGGCAAGCCGGCGCTGAAGATCGACGAAGTGCCGTTGGAATGGTTCTTCTCGTCAGGCGTAAAACTCGATTTCCGGGACAAGCCCGACGGTTACGTCTGCCAAGCCGACGACGTCAAACGCGAACTCGACCGCATCGGCTATGCGCTAAAACCGCTCGACATCGTGCTGGTGAACACCGGCGCCGCGACCTACTACGGCGCGCCGAATTATCTCGACAAAGGCTGCGGCATGGGTCGCGAGGCGACGCTTTATCTGCTCCGCCAAGGCGTGCGCGTCACCGGCATCGACGGCTGGAGCTGGGACGCGCCGTTTTCATTCACGCATAAACGCTTCCTCGAGACCGGCGACGCCAGCATCATCTGGGAAGGTCACAAAGCCGGCCGCGAGATCGGCTATTGCCACATGGAAAAGCTCACCAACCTCGACCAGCTGCCGCCGTTCGGCTTCAAGGTCGCCTGCTTTCCGGTCAAGATCGAAGCCGCGTCGGCGGGCTGGACGCGCTGCGTGGCGATGATGGAGGAATGAGCGTCGCGCCATATGCCGCGAAGCAACAGGGCTGGCGCACTACCGGCGTGCAGCAGCCTTTTTCGAATCGAGCAGGCTCTTTGCCCTTGCTGCAAGAAATCCATCTGCGGAAAAAACATTGTGCCACTTGTAGCGCAACCACCCACTCAAGCCGTGCAATGTCGGAACTGAACGTCGCACAAAGCGAAATTCGCAGGCGATGCGAACCGCCTTCTCCGAGCCGATCCTCTGCGTGCGATGCAGGGTGAACTGGTCGAAAATCAATGCATCGCCCAACTGCAGTTGCGGGATCGACGACTTGCCGAGGGATTGGACGAACGCCTCGTCTCGGTGCCGATCGTTGCCGGTAAGCATGGGAACGCCGCGCATGATCTTGTGCGACCGCGGAATGATTTCGAGCGACGGCAGCACGCTGCCGACCGCATCGAGCGGCAGCCATACATTGATAGCCGAGGCCGCGACGCGGAAGATCGTGGCAGCATCGGCATCGACATGCCATGCCACTTTCTTGGCCATGCCGAGGTGCCGGCGGAAATAAGACCGTTTGGGAAAAAATTGCCATTCGCGGCCGAGAAGCCGTTCGACTCGCGCTTCGACCAAATGCGCCAATTGCTCGTAGCGCTCCGCGAGATCCGGACGCGCTTTGCGCAAGAATGCCGGCAATGGCTTGAGCCACACGCCGTCCCAGACCCGGAAATTGACCCCCAACAGCTTGTTGGGGAAACGCTCGCACGAGCCCATGACGCCGTAAATCTCGTCGACGGTGCGGCGCAAATGCGCCGCGTCGTCGGGCCCGAGAAATCCCCGAACGATGGCGGCGCCCTCAGTCGCCAGATCTTCCGCCGGCTGTGTCATTTCGGTTCGTCCCCGGCCATTCACCCCCAGTTATAACAGGGCAGCTTTATGAATTGAATGGCGCCGGCGCTCCCTAGGGTTCCGCCGAAGATTTTATGACAGTCACATCTTCTGCGCTTTTTTCATTGACCCGGTTAAGTTTTTTTGTCCTAATCGTATCGCTAAGGTTGTATGCATAAGAACGCTACTGTGGCGGCGGAGAGCGTTCTGGGCATGTAGCCGCGCAATTTCCGTCATCGAGTCGCGACAGGACCCGCAATGGCCACCGCGTCCTTCGTCCCCGTGCAACCGGCGTTGCGAGCGTTCCTCGAAGCCAATCCGGATCTGCGTCTGCGCGATGCCGACCTCTACGACCCGCGCGTCGTCGAGACGCTGCATTTCGCCGACGGGGATGATGGCGAGACCACCCTGGCCGCAGCGCGCGCGCACCAGAGCCTCGCCCGCGTCACGGACGATCCGGGTCTCGCCGATAGGCTGTACAGAGCGGGCTTCCATAGCGCTGCCGCGATCGCCACCAGGCCGCTCCACGTCCTGCGCCAAACGCTTGCCGCACCGATCAGCGAAGACGGTTCACCGGGCCCGGCCGATACCGGGGCCGTCAGCGCCGAAGCTGTCGCGGCCGTGCACGCGAAGGCGGTGGATTTGCACAGCCGGGCGGTGCATCTCGCCGGCGAAATGCTTGGCGCGCTGTCGGCGCACGGGCGGGCGTTGCCCTCCAACCATCTGACGGCGCAGCTCGTTGCGACATTCGGCCATCTACCGTCGTTTGCCGAGCTGTTCGGGTCGCAAGACTACATTCCGTCGCCGCATTGCCAATCGGTGGTCGGACCGGCGGCCTATTTCCTCGACCTGATGCGGGTGATCGATGAGGAAATCACATCCAATCCGGCGAACAAGATTTTGCCGGAAAACGCGTTGGCGACGCGCCGCAAGAGCCTCTTCACCCAGGAGTTGACCTGCGCCGAAACGCTGACGCCGGTGCCGAAGATCGCCATCATCAATCGGGTGATCCACGATATCCTCGCCAAAAAAGTCGACGCCGATACCGACTACGCGATCGCCAGCTTCGTCTTCCCCTACAATCTTCCGATCAATGTTCCGCTGGGCCGCATCAGAGCCGCGATGACGGCGCTGGGCGTTGCGCTTGTCGACCTCTACGAGACATTCGTCGCCAGAGCGGCGGATCTCGACACCATGCCGGACGCCGCCGCGATTGCGGCCGAACACCTCGGCCTGTCGGCGGAGCAGCGCGCCTTGGTGGCTCACGCACGCACCGGCGATGCGCTGGCGGCGTGTTTCGGCGGCGAGGCTGCGCTGCTCAAGGAACCCATCAAGACGACGGTAACGATCGCCAAGGACAGCCTCGAGGTGAAGGGCAGCGGTTTTTCGGCCGCGGCCGTGCCGGCTAGCATCCTGCGGGTCGGCGACAGCCTGCGCGCGGTCGTCACCGTCGTGGACGATCACACGCTGAAGGTGGATCAATCGTGGCCGCAAGCGCTGACCGACGCTGAAGGATGGTTCTATCCGCCGGAAACATTGGCGCAGGCCAGCGTGCTCAGCACGCGCACCCGGCTCGACGATGCGGCGATCGCGGCGTTGTTCGTCGAGGCGCTGGACCGGAAAGAGCTCGATGGCGGACTGGCCGACAAGCTCTACATCAACGCGGCCTCGGTACTGCCGCGCACGCGGCTGATCACCGATCGAACCGACGTGAGCTACACGCTCCAGGTCGTGGATCAACTCGACGCCGCGCGCACCGACCGGCTCAACCGCATCGTCCGTCTGTCGCAGGCGTCCGGGATCGCCGTTGCGGACCTCGGCTGGGCGCTGCACGCCTCCGGGAATAAGGACTTCGCGCCTGCGGGCCTCACCGCGGTCGGTGAGGCGGTCGCGTTGGCGCGACGCTTGTCGCTGCCGCTGGTCGAAGCCGTCGCGCTCTGGTCGGTACTCAAGACTTGGGGACGCGGCGACGGTCCGGTCCCGGTCGATTTGTTCGATCAGGTGTTCAACGCCACCGCCGAGCGAGACGGCTACTACCGGCCGCGCTATCCGGACAATCCACTGTTCACCGGCAAAGTGGATTCGTGGACCCTCGCCGACGGCGGCAAGGACACCCAGGAAACCAGGACCTGGCTTTCGGCAGCGCTCGGCGTCTCGGACAAGGACCTGATGCTGGTTGCGGCCATGGTGGCGGGCAGCGCCAAAACGCTGTCGCTCGATGTACCGACGTTGTCATCGCTTTGGGCGGTGGCCCGGCTCGCGCGGGCGCTCGCGATCAACGTCTCCGATCTCGTCGCGATGATGCGGCTTGCCAAGTTGAGCAAATTCGCGAGCCCCGCCGACGTGAGGAAGGTGATCGATCTCAAGGCTCTGCTCGCGGAGCGCAGCCTGTCACTTGCCGACTTGGCGTACGTGGTTTGGGGTGAGCCGGGCGACAAGACCGACGTGGTGCGCAAGGCGGACGTGCGGCCGTTCCTCGCCGCGCTCCGCGCATTCGCGGCGGACTGGCTGGTGACGCCAGCGAACTTCGCCGGCGATGCCGACGCCGACTCCGGAGTGAGCATCTTCGAAACGCTGGTATACAACAAAGTTATTAGCCAAACTGGCGTGGTCCTGTTTGCGGACTGGCAACTCGTCTTCGCGGTGCTGACGCGGATGTTTCCGGTAGCGGCGCGGCAACTCGTCGTGCCGGACCTCATCTCACGGCAAGAGGCGCTCGAAGCCTACGATGCACTGGTCGAGCACGAGATCGTGCTCGGCAACGGCTTGGCAAATCCGGTCGATGCCTCGACCGATCTGTCGTTCCTGTTTCCGAACGTTTCCGATCAGACCAGGCGCGAGGCCATGATCGCCGCGGTGCGCGGCGTGCTCAACAAAATCACCCAGGAGATCGAGCTGTCCCGGGCGGTTCTGGTGCCGGCGTTGCGCCTGCAGGACGAAGGGACCTTCAGCCAACTGGGTACGTTCCTCGGCTGCGACGCCGATGCCGCCGCAGTGGCCGTGACCGAGGTGCTCGCCACGAGCTTTCCGCACAGCGACCCGCGCGCGCTCCTGCTGGCCGCGGGCGACCACGACGCCGAGCTCGTAGAGCCTCTGTTCCGAGCGAGCCGGATCATCTTCCTGGCACGCCTCTTGACGTTAAGCGCAGCCGACCTCTCCGACATTGCGGCGAGCCCGTCGGCGTTTGGCGTCGTCTCGCTGCAAACGCTCGACATGGCAAGCGTTACGGCGCTCAGCAACTACGCGACCCTCGTCGCTCTCTACGAATCAAAGCCGGAAGACGGGCGCAACATCGCCATCTACTTGACGACAGGACAAATTGAGCCCCTCGCCAAGGCCACCGGCTGGGATGTTTCGGGCTTCGCCGCGCTTGTGACGGCGCTATGGGGCCACGTCATCAAGCTGACACCGGACCAACTGTGGCAAGCCCGCGCCTGCTTCGTCATGGCCGCCACCATGGGAACCTACGTCGGTAGCTGTATCGAAGTCGCGCAAATTGCGCGCCTGCCCGCCATGACCGAGAAGACGCCGCCGCCCGCATGGGGCGATTATCGGGCGCGCGCCGAGGATCTCGTGCGCATGCTCAAGGCGAAATCCGCGGGCAGCGATTGGGCGGCGACGTTCAAACCGGTGGTCGATCGCGAAGAGGCCGCGCGACGCGACGGCGGCGTTCCGTTGACCGTATGGCTCTTGTCGGGCGCGCCGCTGCACATCGCCGGCACGCGCGCCCTGTCGGAATATCTGCTGATCGACCTGGAGACCAGCGCGTGTGACGTCACCTCGCCGATCGTCGAGGCGACGGCGGCAGCGCAGACCTATCTGCAGCGCTGCCGGATGTCGCTGGAGCCCGGGGTCGTCAGCCTGGGCGACATCGTGCCGGCCTGGTGGCCGTGGCTGACCAACTACCGGATCTGGGAGGCCAATCGTAAAATCTTTCTCTATCCCGAAAGCTACATCGACCCCACGCTGCGCCACGATCGCACCGATCTGTTTCGCAAGCTGCAGGAAGAATTGCAGCAGAGCAGCATCACTGCGGCGTCGGTCGAGCGGGCCTTCACCAACTACCTCACGGCATTCGCCGATCTGGCCAAGCTGCGGACCATAGAATCGACGCGGGCGCTCGCGCCGCATCCGATCTCGGGAACGCCGGTCGAGACCGTGTTCTTCCTCGGCCGCACCGAAGCCAAGCCCTACCAATACTATTACCGCACGCTGCGGAGCGGAAACATCTGGTCGCAATGGTCGAAGATCGACGTCGCCATGACGTCGCCCGATGCTGCCCTGGTCTTCGCATTCAACAGGATGTTTCTGTTCTGGGTCGAGGAGGACGCGGTCCGGGGCTCGTTCATCAAGGGTGGCTCCCAGCACGACAAGGCGATTCGGCGCGCCAATATCCAATATGCGTTCCAGCGGCTCGACGCCACGTGGACGGCGCCGCAGACGCTCGAGACCGGGATTTTGTTCGACGCCCAGCCGACACTCTATTTCAACAACGTCATCAACCCCACTCCGGGCGTTCCGTCGGTGCAGGGCGTCGATCCCAGGATGCCCTACTGGCGGCGGGTCTTCGTCCAGGTGGTGCCGGCGCCGGATGAAGGCGGCGAGCGGCTGCTGATCACATTCGGCAACGCTTTCACGATACCGGCGTTTCCGGACGTGAAACCACCCGATCCCGACAAGATCGACACTGCGGACGAGCGCCGGTTCGTGTCCGACGTCTACCAGATGTCGCAGGTCGGGGCGTCGTTTACGGAAAAACGGCAAGGCGCGCAGCTGTTGGTGCCGGTCGCGTATCTGGACATCGGCATGAATGTCGAGACCGTCGCGGCGTTTCTGCCGGACTTCATCGCCGGCGAAAGCGAACAACAGACCTTTGCGTTCCTCAAGGTGGGCGAAAAAATCGGCCCGAACCTGAGTCGATCGATCCTGATCGATTCCGCGTTTGTCGATTCTCCCGACTATCATGAGCGCGTCAGCAACGCACCGATGGACATGATCACCCACGTGGCGTCCGACGCGCACGTGCTTGCCGTGAAGAATCAGGTCGGCTGGTTCATCTTCGACAACGGCGACGAAGTTTTCCTGATGACGCCGGACAAGCCGCTCAAGCCTGTGGCCGACATCCTGGAGGTCAGCAAGACCACCGTCACAGTGAAGACCGTCCCACAAAAGGGTGAAAAGGACGACAAGATCATCGACGTGCCCTGCGAGATCATTGCCTGCGGGCGTTATTCCGACGAGCCCATCGACGTGCCCCGTCTGAAGTTCGAATTCACGCGTTTGACGACCGGCGCCGTGGGACGTCTGATCCAGGCGACGACATTCGGCGGCATCGACGCATTGTTGTCGATCAAGACACAAGAGGCGAAAGGTCCGGCTTCGCTCGACTTCGAGCGCTTCTATCCCAAAAAGGACGAGCCCCCGCGCAGGGTCATTCCACCCGCGACCTTGAACGGCGGAGCCGTCGATTTCTGCGGCGCCTACCGGCCCTATTTCGAGGAGATCTTCTTTCACGCACCGTTCTTTATCGCCAGCCAGCTCAGCGCCAGTCAGCATCACGAAGCCGCCAAGGATTGGTACGAATACATCTTCGATCCCGCCGCGGTGTCCAAGGGGCAGAAGCCGCCCCACGACCATCCGAAGGAGGTGGTGTACTGGCAGTACCTGCCGTTCCGGAAGCTCAGTCCGAAATCGCTGGTCGATATTCTGACCGACGAGACCGCGATCGAAGCCTGGAACGCCAATCCGTTCGATCCGTTCACGGTGGCGGAACTGCGCCCGGTGGCCTTCGAGAAGACCATCGTGATGCACTACATCGCCAACCTGCTGGACTGGGCGGATGCGTGCTTCGCGCGCGATACCCGCGAGTCGGTCAATGAGGCGACCCTGCTTTACCTCACGGCCGCGGATCTCCTGGGTCCCCGGCCGCGCCAGCGCGGCGTCTATCAGGCTCCCAAGCCGCTCGATTTTGCGACGATCAAAAAAGACTACGGGCAATTGATCCCGCAGTTCCTGATCGCGTTGGAACGAGTCCTGCCGACTCCCGAGCCTGGCAAGCTGCCGCTCGAGCCGGCGCCCTTCAACATGATCAGCGCCTATTTCACCGTGCCGGAGAACGCCACGTTCCTGAATTATTGGGATCGGCTGGAAACGAACCTCTACCGCATTCGCAATTGCCTGTCGTTCGCAGGCCTGCCGCGCCAACTGGCTTTGTTCGAGGCGCCCATCGATCCCGGCGCGCTGATCCGCGCCGGCGGCCGCGGCCGCGATGTTCCCGCCGTGATCGCGCAGGGGGCGGGCAGCCTGCCGCATTACCGTTTCCAGGCGATACTGGACCGGGCGCGGCAGCTGACCAACACCACCACCGGCTTCGGCACCGCCCTGCTCTCGGCCTTGGAAAAGAAGGATGCCGAGGATCTGCAAATGCTGCGCACGCGGCAGGAGCGGGCCATTCTGGTGCAGACCGGCGACATGAAAGCGCAGCTGGTCGTCGAAGGCCAGGACCAGGTCGAGTCGCTGCGACAGGCAAAGCTCGCGGCGCAGGAACGCCTCACGCACTACACCAAGCTGCTGAAGGAAGGGCTGTCGCCGGCCGAAATCACCAGCATGGCCATGATGCTAGCTGCCAACATCTCCCAGACCACCGGGAGCGTGATCCGCGCGCTGTCGGGCGGAGCCCATCTGGTGCCGAACGCGGGTTCTCCGTTCGCCATGACCTATGGCGGGCGCGAAATCGGCTCCTCGCTCGGAGCCTATGCGGCGGCGGCGGATACCATTGCCGGAATACTCGACTTCGCCTCGACGCTTTCGGCCGTGATCGCCGGATACCAACGACGCGCGCAGGAATGGACGCTGCAGCAGAAGACCGCGGCCTACGAGGTGACGCAGATGGACGCGCAGATCGCCGCGGCTGCGGCACGCGTCGATTCGCTGCAGCGCGACGTCGCCATCAACACGCTCTCGATCGTGCAGAACGACGAAATGCAGAAGGTTCTGACACAACGCTTCACCAATGCCGATCTGTACGCCTGGCTGGCGGGGCGGCTGCAGGCAATGTATTTTCAGGCCTACAAGCTATCGCTCGATCTCGCCATGGCGGCGCAGCGGGCATTTCAGTTCGAGCTCGACAGCGACGCGAGGTATCTCGATTTCAGCTATTGGGAGGGCGGCCGTTCGGGTCTGCTGGCGGGCGAAGGCTTGCAGCTCGCGCTTGATCAGCTCGAGCACGCCTACACCACCACGAACCGCCGCCGCCTCTCGGTCGACAAGGTCATATCGCTGTGGGCGCTCGATCCACTGGCGCTGCTCACGCTGCAACGCACCGGCTCGTGCAATTTCCAGTTCAGCGAGCTGCTCTTCGACTACGACTTTCCGGGCCATTATTGCCGCAAGATCGAACGGCTCAGCGTCACCATACCGGCGGTGGTCGGCCCTTATCAGAACGTCCACGGCACCCTGACCGAGACCGGCAACGTCATCCTGGTCAAGCCCGATCCGACTTCGGTGAAATACTTGCTGGGCGAGGATGTCGTGCCGAGCGACGCCGCGTTGCGGCTGAATTGGCGCAGCGGACAGCAGATCGCGCTGTCGCGGGGCATTGACGACAACGGCACGCTTGCGGACGCGCCCGGCGACGAGCGTTATCTGCCGTTCGAGGGCACCGGCGCGCTATCGAGCTGGCGGCTCGAACTGCCGCTCGGCTCGAACCGGATCGATTTCTCGACGATTGCTGACGTGGTCATCACGCTGCACTACAGCGCCCTGGTGGGCGACAAGTCGTTCCGCGACACCGTGCTCGGGGCACTGTCGACGAAATTCGCCGGTCAGGCCAGCGTGGCGTTGCAGCAACGCTATCCGGACGCCTGGACGCGCTTTCTCAATCCCGCAATGGGCGCGCCGCAAGCGATGGTCTTCCCGGTCGGCGCCGATTTGCTGCCGGCGAACCTCGCCGGGCCGAACGCCGTCAAGGCCTACCTGCAGTTCGACCTGACCATACCGTTCACCGGGTCCCTGGTCGTCGAGCTAGCCCCGGCCGCCGGGCCTGCGGCGACCCTGCAGCTCACCCAGGCCGAGCCGTGGGACTCGAAGCCGATTGACTGCACGCTCAGCTCAACCAGCCCGTGGACGCTGACGCTCAAGACGATTCCGCCGCAACTGACGAAGGACGGTCATCTCAAACCGGGCGCGCTAACCGGCGTGACTCTGATCCTCGACTACACCGCGACCGTCAAGCGGTCGTGATGCCACCATCTTTGCGCAACCTGCACCGGAGGGTCCCGATATGAAAATTCTGCATCTGCTTGCAGCCGCCGCGATGATCTTGCTGCTGGGTGCCGACTACGCGAGCGCCCGTGAGACGGCGATGCCCCGCAAGGTACACGCCGCGATCAGGGCTGAGTACGGCCCGGCAAACGCACGCGTGCCGCTGTCGCCGGAAGAACGCAAGGAGTTGGACGCCTGGCTGGACGAGGCAATCGGCAAGGATCTGGTGCCCATCGTGCAGACGAACGAGCACGACCTGAGAGGTCTCGATCTGCTGGACAGGGACACCGGGCGCCCGCCCCGATCGCGGCTGCTCGAGGTGCTCGGCGGCGTTCGCAAGATGGCGCCCAAGCTCGACAGGTGTGAGGCGTTCCTGAAACAGCACGAGGCCAACGGCCTTTTCATCGACTCCGGACTTGTCGGCGATCCGAAGAACGGCATGCTGACCGCGGCCACGCTGCAGTCGGGGTCCCGGTTCAGCGACCTGGACTTCGGCACCACCCTCACGGTGTACGATTCCGATAGAAAAGACGTGACGCAGGGGCACGAGCTGAGGCAAGGCCAACCGATCCTGGTCACCAGGGCGCCGCCCGGTCACGGCACCGTGACGGAACAGAGAGAGCCGATTTCGGTGGCGATATTCACGATATACATGGAGGATGGCACGCCGTGTCCCTACCGCAGTGAGGTGGCGTTTGCTCCGCCACCAGACCTGATCGAAGTCACGGCACCCAACAACACCAAGAATCGCAAGACCGTGCTCTGCCTCAACCGTGGCGACCCCCAGCCCGGGTGGCCGAACCCGTGCGACTTCGGACCATTCAAGCAGGCGACGATCGATCCGGGAGGCGTGAAGGTCGTGGTGCCGCTGGCGGGTACCATCAAGATGCCCTTTGAGGTGGCGTTGAAGGACGACGGCACGATCGACGGCACTCTGAAAGTGACCGCCATCAACTCCCAGAACGGAGCCACCTGCGAAGGACAGCGCAACGATCTTGGCGCGCAAGTCCTCGCCCAAAGCAAAGTGGCGGACAAGAACAACGTGACCTGGTCGATCGTGACCGACAAGGCGCTGACCTTCGGCCACACCTGCTACGGGCAGCATAGCGGCTTGGCCTTCAACATGACCTGGAATGTGAACGTCAAGCTGCAAAACGGCAAGCGCATCATCACAGCGATCGTGTCAAACACCGGCGGGCAGGGCTCGGCCAATACGTTGATCATAGAACCCGTAGACCTGCAGTGGGGCTGCCTGCCCGGCGGCACGCTGGTCACGCTGGCGAACGGATCGCGCAAAACGATCGAAGATATCGCTCGCGATGATTTGGTGCTGGGTCCCGACGGCAAGCCGTGGCAGGTCTTCGCCCACACCAAGGGCGACGATGCCGAGTTGATCGAAGTGCGGGCCGAGGATGGCACCGTGGCGCGCGTGACGACGGAGCACCCCGTCATCGTCGGGCGCGATCGACACGGCAGATTGCGGTGGACGACGGCGTCCCGGCTGGTGCCCGGCATGGGGCTCATCACCGCCAAAGGCCCAAGTAAAGTGGCGGCAGTCGAGCACGTCGCCTACCAGGGCTCCGTCTACAACATGGCGCTGCGGCCGCTGGGGACGGACAAAGCTCCGGCTCGCGGCAGTGCTTTCTACGCCGACGGACTTCTGGTCGGCGACCAGACCATGCAGGGCCTGCCGGCTGTCGATCCAAGCGCCGTCGCGGCCGATATGTCGCGGGCGCAAGCGAGGTGAAGCGGGCGCTCGCGCGCGAGAGAGGACGGAACAGTCATGGGATGCGATCGCGTCGTTGTCGCCAGTACGGCCAGTCAGGGCGGCAAGACCACCGTCAGCTGGCTCAAATTCACCATGGCCGATCTTGCCGGGTTTCTGGTTATCCTGGTGCAAGACGGCAACCCGACCACCTTTGATGCCAAAGCGACGGATCTGAGCTTGACCGTCGATTATGCGGCGAAGCCGTCGTGCAAAGCGACGGTCACGCCGAAAGACGCCAATGGTCCCGTCAACGACAAGGCAAGCTTCGCCGCGCCTGTTCCGTTTCCACCGCCACCGATCGATCCGGCTAAAAAGCGGCCGATCATCATTCGCGCCTGCGCGGACGATACCAGCGTGACGGTGAACTGGGTTGCATCCACAATCGACGATCTGGAGGGCAATTATCTTTCGATCGTTGAGAACTCGACAAAGCTGATGAACTTTAAAGTCGAGGGCGCCGGCGTCGTCGTCTATACGGCTAATTACACGTGCCACTCCGACAGCTTCTATGAGGTCATCATCACACCGTATGACTGGGAAGGACCGCTGTACACATCCGCCAGCTATCCGGTACCAATCTCATATCCCTGACGGAACGACGAAGCAGCGACCCGTTTTCGCTCCGTCGCGAAAAGCTTGACGCCGAAAAGCTTGAGCGCAGGTCAAACGTGGCGCGGGGCAGCGTTCCCCTGCCACTAGTAGTACTGGTACGTGAGCGTGTTGCCCGTCTGCTTCCCGACCAGCTTCTTGCCCTTGGGAAGCAACGGCGCCATGCTGGCTTCGAATTCCTTCTGGCTCAGGCCGCCCGCATCCGTGGACGACATGATCTGACCGCTGGGTGCATGAAAACTGACCGGCAGACCTTGCTCGAAACGGGTCTTTACCTGCCGCTTGCTCTCGGGTGATACCGATCGCTCGCGCTTACGTTTTTTGGAATCCGCCGTGCCAGGATCCTGATTCCCCTTGACCGAACGGTTCCGGCCGCTATGGCCGGCACGCAGGTTCCGTGGCTTGCTGTTCATGCTTTTGAGCTGACCTTGCCCGCTGGCCTGGGTAATTACTGGCTGCTTGGCAAAGGTCTGGATTTGCTTGACCATAATCGGGTCTTTGTCACCGACAATGGCGGTGGTGACGGCCGTGTATTGGCTGGGGGTGATCTTGCCCGCCGCCAAGTCCTCGATGTCCTGCTTCATCTGCTGCGCGGACGTTCGATGCGCCAAGTCCGTGCCCTTCACTTTGAGCTTATTCGCCACGCTGTCGAAAGCGGGGCGCTTGAGGCCGAGCGATCCCGGTTTGCCCGTTCTGCCCCTCGTCGGCTTCGTGACTCCGGACTTCTTTGATGTCGACTTCTTTGATCCAGAAGTTTTTGATGCCGTCTTTTTCGTCGTCTTCTTCGGGGCCGATTTTGCCTTCTTCTTCCCAGTTGTGTTGATCTTACCGAACCCGCCGATATCGGTGTGCGATACCGGATCGCCGCCGACGAAGGCGTAGAGGTTCAGCCCGTCAATATCTCCGGCCGGGTCGGGGCTCAGCCAGCGGCCGAGCCACGGCGCATAGTATCGGGCGCCGTAGTAATAAAGCCCGGTCGCCTTGTCGCGACCGCGCCCCGCATAGCGAAAACGCTTGAGCGACACCTCGGCGAAGCTCGATCCGGCGGCATAGACGGTGGCGCCGTAAGGCGCATATTCCTCGTAGCTGACGATGCGGCCTTCCTGAGACACTTCCAGTACCGACGACTGGATCATGGTGTCGAGCTGATAGCGGTCCTGGCGCACCGGCACCCCGGTCGGAGGCGTACCGGTGATCCAATCGAGGAGCTCGACGACACACCGCTCGTCATCCATCAGCCGAGTCGCGCACCACGCCTCGACGATGACGTCGCCGCGGATCCGTCGGTGCAGCTCGTAGTCTCCCAGCGCGATTGTTTCGTCGACCTGCATGGCGCCGCCGGTCAGACGCCGCATGACTTTACGTTTGCGAATTCCGGCCGCGTCATAGCAATAGTATTCGGCGTCGGCCTCGGCGTCATCGCGCGGCACGAGCGTGAAGGCCGCGAGACGGTCCGCCCAGCTCCAGGCCAATGTCGGTCCGGCGGCGCCCAGCTTCAGCTGGTTGCCGTTTTTGTCGAACCAGCCTTCGAGACTGCCTTCGGTTGCGGCGCCCCGGTTGGAGTCCGGCGCCATGGTGAGGGCCTGCGTCCACTGGCTGCTGGCCGCCTGGTAGCGGCTGCGCCACAAATTCCCGGCGTCATCGTAGTCGTACTTCATCGCGTAACGTTCGAGCGCCTGGGCATCTTGCGCGAGGGGCGGCGGGAAATACGGCGCATAGCTGCCGTCGGCCGCCATCGCCAGACTGTACCCCACGTGCGCCCGGCCATTGTTGGCGACCAGGCGATAGAGCGAATCGTAGGTGAAGCCCTGATCGGGCGTGACTTCCTGATTGCCGTGGAAAATCCGCGCGGCAGGCGCCGCGGCGTCGGTGATATGGGTGATGTTGCCGACCGGATCGGTCCAGTAAGTGAGATCCTGCAGGCGCAATCCGTCGTCGACCCGCGTCGTGGCGATGTTGGTCAGCAAGAACGTGTCGGGATCGTAGCGGTAGTCGGTCGACATCAACGCGCCCGCGGCGTTGCCGAGCTGCGCCCGCAGCCGCTGGCTCTTGGCGTTGTATTCGATGCCGGTCAGATAATCGCGAGACGCTTCGCCGTCGCGGGCGGCGGCCACGCCGGCAAGCAGGCCGGGGCGCTGATAGCGCCAGTTGATCGTCGTCCCATTGGGCTCGGTGCGCGCGGTGATGTCGCCCAACGCGTTGAAGCGCGCCGAGGTCGTGAAGCGCTCGCTTTGCAGCTTCGCATCCAAGGCCGCGAACAAAGCCACCCAGCGCGCAGCCGGCTCCGCGCTCCAATCCGGAATCGCGCACGGGTCGAGGGCAAGGCGGATGATCAGGTCGGTAGCGGGACCGGCGAGCGAATAGGCGTCGATGTCGGTCCTGCCGGCGCCGTCGAAGGTGACGCATAATTCGCCCATCAGGTTGCGCCGCGCCGGATCGGCAAACGGCGTCGCGCCCGTGCTGTCGAGGCTGTCGCCGTAGATGAAACGTTCGGCGACGATGGGCGTCGGCGCCGCAATGGTCCACACCCGCGTCGCAATCGGAAAGTGGCGACCGTCGCGCTCGACCATCGTCGAGGTGCCGCGACCGTCGTGCGTATAGACGGGATTGCCCAAGCTGTCGCTGAGCAGCCAGCGTTTTCCCGCATCGACGCTGTCGATGCGGACAGCTTCACCGGCGAGATCGTATTCGGTGCGCAAGTTCCACGATCCGGCGGCCGCGCGCAACGGATCGGCCTGCGCGATTTCGGTTCCGTCGGCGTCGTATTCGTGCACCGTGACCAGACTGGTGATCGGACCGCCCTCTTTGGTCAGGCGCTCCTCCTCCCGCACGATCAGGCCGCGCGCATCGAAATGATCGGTGCGCGGCGTGCCGTCGAATGCGGCCGCCTTGATCAAGGCGTCCCGTTCCAACGGCGGCAGCGGCGCGTGGCCGGGGTCGATATGGGTGCGATAATATTGCGAGGCCTTGACGGTATCGTCGCGATCCCAATGCGCCTCGGACCACGGCGCGTACACGGTGAGGCTGAAGAAGGCCGCCGCCATGTCGCCTTTGGGATAGTCGGTGCGGACCGGGCGGCCTGCGGCGTCATAGTGCAGGATCAACGTGGCGCCGAGACTGTTGAGCCGCGCATCGGCCGTGTAGTTCCAGTGATCGGTGAAATACGGCTCGTATTCGCGGTCGGGAAGGCCGAGGCCGTTGTAATGGCGCCCCCCGGTTGTCGCCCAGCGCTGCTCGGTGGCCGCGTTGACTGTAGCGTCCGCCCTGTAAGCCGCCCCTGCTTCGGTAAGGGCCTTGCTCTGCAGCTGCCGGCCAAAACCGTCGATGAAATCGATCGTGATGTCGGGCGGCGGCGCCGGGCCATCGGCCGGATAGTCGCGGGCGGCAACGTCAACCGAATGTGTCGGCTGGCGCTCGCGCTCCCAGCTATGCCAATCGTTGAAATGAATGCTCGCCGCACCGCCGAGATAGTCACTGGCATGGTCGATCAGATCGGCAGTGTCCCGCGGCACCGGCCATTGCGCGGGATCGTCGAGCGGCAGCGGCGCGAAACCGGTGCGCACCGCGACGCCGCCGCGCCACTCCCAGCCGTAAAACGACGTGGCCATCACATCGCCCAACGGATTGAGAAGCACCTCCTCCACCTGCTGGTTGGCGTCACGAATCCTTGTCGGCACCATCGTGTGGTAGTCCACCGCGAGCGCTGAGGTAACGTCTGGCAGCACGTCTCGGCCGGTGCTCGTCGCCGTCGTCGCGATGATGACGAGCTTGTACGGATCGTATTCGTAGGCCACGACGGTGCCCGGCCGACCATCGCCTCGAAGCGCAAACGGGTCGCGCGTTCCGGTCGAGACAAAGAACCCTTCGACCCCCGCGAAGCTCTCGGTCAGACCCGGATTCCACCAGAGCCCGTTGTCAGGATCGAAGCGGTAGGCCTGCGCGACGAGGAACGGCTCCAGACCGCCGGGCGGTTCGGCGCCGCAGAACTGAATCGCGAGCTGAGCCGGATCGAAACTTGCGATCTCCTCGCGCAGCACCAGAGCTTGCGGGGCCACCGGACCGGGCGGCGCCTCGCCGCCGCCTTCGGCGACATAGACGGCGCGTGTCCATTCGAGAAGCTCGCCGTCGCCGCCGGGTCCGATCGCGCCGTCGACCGCCGCCAACAGCCTCTGAAAATCATAATACAGCCCGCGCACGCTGGGCTTCGGCGGCTTGGGAAGATTCCAGCGCCGCTGTTGGCGCGGCAGGCCAGCGAGCCACAGATCGGGCCCTTCCCGGGGCGGCATGATCTCTTGGCGGCTCGCGGTTATCCAGGTGCGGCGCTGCTCGGGAATAATGTGCTGGCTGTCGGCGCGACGGGCATAGGCGACCTGACACGCCAGCGCGATGTCCCCCCAAGGGTCCACCTCCAAGGTGACGTCGTGGGTGATGCGCGGGTCCGTGGCTTCGCCGTCGTAGACGCTTGTCACTTGCTCGCGCGGCGTCACCAGAAATACCGCCGCCTGCGCGCCAACGCGCGGCTGCTTGAGCTGGACCAACGCGTTGCCGGCCTCGACCGAGAACGGCGCTGCCGGATCGGCAACGGCGAAGGATTCGCGACGCAATAGAGTTCCGGCAAGCGACGCCACCGCCTGCCGCCAGGTCGCGGCGTCGGGGCTGCTCCTTCCCCAGTCGAAGCAACTCGGCGGCATTGGGAAAGCGCGGTCGTCGCCGTGCCAGTACTCGCGTGCAAAAGCCTCTTCGAGGGACTCGAGCGGCAGCACCGCGCCGGTATGATACCATTCGCGCACCAGGAGAGGTGGCGAGTCGTCCACGCTCTGCGCGACGCTCGGGTTCGGCGCATCGCGCTCGCGGGTCTGCACCAGCCCGAAGCCGCGAAACTCCCGTTCCACCGGATCGTAATAGCCGTGGCTGTAGCGGTAGTCCTTGACGCGCGTAACACCGCCGACTTCGTCGACCTGTTCGACGCGGCTCACCACCGGCACCGGCGCCGCCAGCGTCGTGATCCAAGGACGCCCCTCGATGCGATCCAACAACTGGAAACGGGCGGAGCTCGCATAGGCGATGCGGACCACGCAGCCCTGCCCATCGTCGACGGCGGCGACAAGTCCGGGCCGTTGACCGCCGGCGATGTCGAACACCCAGTGCTGCGGATCGGGATCGTCGCTGGTGAAAACCAGAGCCTGACAGCCCATGCCCGCCATATCGGCGCTGCGCAATTGATTCATGCTGCGCAGAGGAGCCGGCAGCATGACCTCGATGGCGTCTGCCGCGAAGCCGTTGCCGCACTGGTTGCGATGGATCTTCAGCCGGTCCGTCAGGGCGACGATGAAGTCGTCGCAGCCTGCACCGGTCAGGTCGGCGAGGAGGACGCGGTCCGGCCCAATGTCCGGGGACAGAGCGGGCGCGGCCAAATCGACAGGCGCGCCGAACCGGCCGTATCCCAGATTGGGCCAGCAGCGCAGCGAACCGCTGCGCAACAGCACGGCCGGGACCGTGCCACCGCCGAGAACGTCGGCAAAACGCACGTCCTCGCCGGGCGGCGACGGCGCCGTCAAGGGCAGGCGATCGGTGCGTTCGCGGCGGCGGAGCGCGCCGAAGCCCAGGACTCCCAGATTGGCGTTGTAGGAGAGCTCATTGGTGCAGACGCGCAACCGGTCGCTCCGGCCATCGCCGGTGAGATCGACATATTCGGCCTGCGGCGCTCCGAAATCCGTGAGCGCTGCCGGGTAAGGGCGGAATGGCAGCCAGCTGCCATCTTCGGCGCGCGGATAGAAGCCCGCCAACGGCAGTGTCGACACCGACAGCGACAGGCGGCCGCTGCCGTCGAGGTCGGCGAGCGTGACACCATCACTCGCCATGCGTTCGATCGGAAAAGCCGAGGGCGGCGTGCTTTCGTAGATCAACGCCGCGTTCACGTCCGGGCTCACAAGGGCCGGCGCGACATAGGCCGCAGTCGCACCGTCCGCATAGAGGACACCCGGCAAGCCACGTCCGTCGAAGTCGACCAGCGCGTATGGCGGCGGCGCACCAAAACGAGGCAGGCCAGTGTCCGTCGCCACCTGAAGCGGCGTAAAGGCCGGTTGAATGGTTGGCAGGTCGGTCCACTTGAGCCGCAGCGGCGGTAGCGTCTTCCTGGCATAGCGGTGGCCTGGCGGCCGGTTTGCCTGATACCACCAACCTTCGGCGCGGACCGAGACGAGACACGAATGATACGGCGTCTCGTCGTAGCTCAGCGCCATCACCTTGACGACCGCGTCGTCGGTTCCGAGCTCCTGTTCAAAGTGGTGGACGATCAGGATATTGCGGCACAGCCGATGGGTTCGACGCTCGAAGCCGGCGGTGTAGCTCGAAAACGAATCCTTGCGACAGAGCCACGGCCGCACCGGCGTTGCCGGCGAGTCATTGTCGGGCGCAACGTCGTACTCGCCGTAGTCGAACAGCACATCGAACAGGAACGGACCCTCGGGCAAAACCAGCGGGTCGCTCGGCACAAACGGGGCCGCATTGCCGTAGGAGATGCGGCTGGGATAACGGTTCGCCGCGACGCTGCGCGCGCGCTCGTTGCCGGTCAAAAGCACGCCGGCATCGTCTTCGGCCTTATAGCGATACCGGATCGCCTCGCCGCACGGATCGAAACGTGCCTCGATCAGCCATTCGAATACGCGCGACGGATCGGCGGGATCGGCGATGCGAGCTTCTGCATGAGAGCCGTAAATTGCGATCTCGTCGTCACGCGTCAGCGTGCGCCAGAAGCCAATTCCGCCTTTATCCGGTTGCCAATATTCGATGCGATCAAACGTTCCCTCGATGCGGGGCCGGTAGGACGTAACCGTGAAGTCTCGTCCCGCGACCGAGCGCGTCTGCGGGGCCGCGGTCAGCGGGACGAGAAGGTCGCCGTCCAGCGTGAACGCGTCCGAGCCATCATATTTCGGCAAATGTCGGTTGGTGGCACGACAGACCGAGGACAAAGTCAGCTGTACGGCCTGACCGAACAAACCGTTGCCCGCATTTGATTCGTAGTCGAGTGCCAGCTCCGGCTCGAACCCTCGTGCCGATGTCACGGGAATCGGAACGGACAAGGTGGCGCTGCCGAACTGGCCGGGCCCTTCGAACATGTCGCGAAGGCGCGTCAACGCGGCGCCGGTCGGCTGCCTGATCCTTTGAACATCGATCTTGCGGGCGCTGGGAGCTTTGCCGGCGCTCTGGGGCGCGGCCGCCGGTTCCGGACTCCGAGGGGCGCCGGCGGCGATCGCGGATTGGCGCCGATCCGGACCGTGCTGTCCCTCTCTCATGGCTGCATGTCGTCTCGTTCGCCGTCGTGGCAATACTGGCGTAATCGCCGGGCTTTTTCAACCTATAATTGATCGTCACCCTGTTGCACTAAGCCCTACCGCACCGTCGTCCGCGATACGTTGCTGGCGTACGATATCGCGGATCGAGCGAACGGTCGTGCCGGCGATTTTGCGTGCGCGCGCGGCCAGTACATCGGTCATGGCGAAGAGTTCATCGCCACGACCGTCAAGCATCAGATGATAGTCGCGAAAATGCGGTCCGCCGATATGCGAGTGAAAATTCCTGGTTTTGAAATACAGCGCAACAATTCCGCGTTTGCGAAATTAAGCCAGTCAGCGAACCGGAATTGGCGCTCCCTAGGGGAATCGAACCCCTGTTTCAGCCTTGAGAGGGCCGCGTCCTAGACCGCTAGACGAAGGGAGCCTGCCCTCGAAATAAACGTGATGGCGTGGTCATGCAAGCGCGTTGGCGGGCCGGGCGCGGCCCTCACGGCTCGGTGGCAAAGCGCAGCCGGCCGGTTTGCTTCAAGGTCTTGATATCGAAGGTCCGCAATTCGCTGGCGCCGCCGACATCGATCAGCACCGCGACGCGCCCGCCCGAGGCCACCGTCGAGATCAGCCGCGCGCCCTTCGGCAGCGTGATGATGCCGTCGGCGCTAATCGCGCCACCGCCGCTATTGAGCATGCGGTAGCCGATCACGCTGACGACGGCGGCGATTGCGATCAGGGTGGTGAGGGCGGATATGATCATCATCAGCCGCGTCCGCGCCACCAGTGCTTCCGCATCGGCGTTGGGCGGGTTAACTGATACGTTGTTACTAGATATTTGGGCCATGGCTGTCAGTGTAACGCAGAAATCCTTCGTCGTCGCCGAGCAGGAAGCCGGCGAACGGCTTGACCGTGTGCTCGCCAGCTATGTCATCGAGCTGTCCCGGTCGCGGCTCAAAGCACTGATCGGGGCCGGCGCCGTCACGCTCGACGGCCACACGATCCGCGATCCCAATCACCGGGTCAATTCCGGCACGACGATCGCGATCGACGTGCCGCCGCTGGCGCCAGCCAAGCCCGCCGCCGAAGCCATTCCGCTGCGCGTGATTTACGAGGACGACGATATCATTGTGATCGACAAACCCCGCAACCTCGTCGTTCATCCCGCTGCCGGCAACTGGACCGGCACCCTGGTCAATGCGCTGATCGCCCATTGCGGCGATAGCCTCTCCGGCATCGGCGGCGAGCGCCGTCCCGGCATCGTCCACCGGCTCGACAAGGACACCACCGGCGTCATGGTGGTGGCGAAGAACGACCGCGCCCACCAGGCGCTGGCGGCGCAATTCGCCGACCACGGCAGGAGCGACGAATCGTTCGCACGCAGCTATCTCGCTTTCGTCTGGGGCGCGCCCGACCATCCCCACGGCGTCGTGGACAAGCCGATCGACCGTCACCCCAAGGCCCGCGACCGCATGGCGGTACGCCAAGGCGGGCGCGCGGCAGTCACCCATTGGCAGGCGCTGGAGCGCTATGCGGGCAGGCCAGAGCCCCGGCGCACCGCCAAGGCCAGAAAGGCGCCGCCGGTCGCCGCGGCGGTGGCGAGCCTGCTGGCTTGCCGGCTGGAAACCGGCCGAACCCACCAAATTCGGGTCCATTTGGCCTCGATCGGCCATCCGATCCTGGGGGACCAAGTCTATGGCAGCGGTTTTCGCACCAAAACCACCCTTTTGCCCCCTGAAGCCCAGGCCACGCTCGAAGCCCTTGGCAGACAGGCACTGCATGCCCATATGTTGACGGTGAAACACCCGTCCACCGGGGAGATTCTTACTTTCCGGTCGGAACTACCACCCGAACTTGCCCGTTTGCGTACTGCCCTGGCCGCCCCTGGCGGAGACCGGGGATAGTTTGTCGGGGAAAGACCTAACGGTTTGCTCGCAATGCGTAATTTCTCATGGACCGGAAAGGATCACGGCTGCGTCGCGCGCATGTGACGCCGCTTGACTTCCGTCGATCCGATTCGACCGTGTATGCTGCGCCTGCGAGATAATGGAACTGGCGCCGTCGGCTCGGGGAGCGATGGTGTCGTTGGCCTGCCGCTCTGCGGGGGCTTGAAGATGGAGGGCGCTGTCATGGCCCAGACTGCTGCATTGCCCATTTTATCGGGCGAAACCGGTCTCACCCGGTATCTGGAAGAAATCAGGCGGTTCCCGATGCTGGAACCGCAGGAAGAATTCATGCTGGCCAAGCGCTGGCGCGAGCACGGTGACCGCGATGCGGCGC